>Ga0070681_10002186_pt1 | contig 17794 bp, 17 predicted proteins | sample KBSC83BmetaG_FD_65650 | JGI IMG/M metagenome (GOLD analysis project Ga0070681, IMG submission 65650) | Corn rhizosphere microbial communities from Kellogg Biological Station, Michigan, USA - KBS C8-3B metaG | ecosystem: Host-associated > Plants > Roots > Rhizosphere | place: USA: Michigan... | reverse complement strand
TGCTGTCGGTCGAGGCCTTGTGCGGTGAGCACAAGAAATTTCCAGGCCATGACCCGATCACGGTTTTGAAGCGCCTCAAATCCGTTCTTCGCTATCGTAATGGAGGAGCCGGACTCACCATTTCTAAACCGCTCTTCTGCTTCTTCGTATCGGCCTTGCCAATACGCAGTACTACGGCACGCTGACAGAAGGGCAAGAAGCAATATGGATAGACATGCGATTAACCATGGCCCGTGCCAGTACCCCCGCCGCTTGTTCCACCGCCCGTGGTTCCACCAGTTCCTGTGGAGCACATATCCACGCGCAGCATGGTCAGGTTCACGCAGTGCTTGCGGGCGGTGAGTTCGGCCAGGCGAACCACGCCAAATTTCGGAATACAGATAATTGAGCCAAAGCCACGCAGCTCGGTTCTGTCGCCGGCGTATTTTTCTATCTCCACGTGGTTCATGGGTGAGAACGTCATGTGGTCGGTATTGCGCTTCTCGCCCTTTAATTTCCATCGCTTTACCACTTGAGACATGCCACCCAGAGCATGGTATTCATCTTCCAGTTTCGGCAGTTCGCTTTCTTTCAGCTTGCTTCCCAAGAGCCATTGGTCCAGCTGGCCCTTTTTATGAGCATCGGCAATTTTTGAATGTGTATCGTGCTCGTGAAAGATGTGAGTAGCTAATTTTACATCGATTCTATGTCCGGCAATTTTCAGATTATCAAAGTGGCTGCCGGTAATATTGAATGTGAAGTCGCCTTTTTCGTCGTTAACATCAGGCGAGTAGACCGCGATCCTGGACACGACACGCTCGGCGGTGACAACATTGAGGATATTCAGATTTTCAATCGTGGAGCTGGCGTAGCTGGTATGACGATTGTGGCAATCGTCAAAGCTGCCGCCAACCTCGACAAAAGCGGCTTCAAACGAGATCACGCCTTCGAGTTTGAATTGTTCGACGCGGTCCTGACCGCGCCCCCCGCTGGTTCCCAGAACCGTTGCTGCCTGGGTTGGTATCACATGGCGGAAAGGTCTTTCAACTTCTCCTGACAATCCGTAGGCGGAACCGTGATAAATCCATTGTGACGAATGGCGCGCGCAAATCGGCATTTCTCCCTCCCAAGCGACAGCGCCCTCCAGACCGGGGTCGCTGTGCCAGCCAGAAATTTAAAAGGGACCCAATTCTGCGATCGAGCGCTGTCAGTAAGGTACAAAGCAATTAGATTCTAAGCAAATTCTTAATCGCTAAACTGCAGTACGAACCTGCTGGACAAATCTTTCACTGCACCAGCTTTGTTCTCCTGATGGATGATCAGCGAGTAATCGCCCGCATGAAGTCCTATCGCAGGAATAGAAAAGGAGATTGAGTCATCATTCGGACCGACAGACAAAGGCATAGAGTATTTCAATTTGCTGTCGGCTGATACCAGATCGGCGAGATACGGCGTGTAATCTGATCCCGGTGTAAACTCCACCTTCACGCTTATTTGGGCGTTGTGTGCCACCTTGACGATCCTCGCTTCTCCTCTTGATTCTCCTCTCAGAACAAAACGGAATTCCGGGTGCAAATCCTTCAAAGAGGCGAGCTCTTGCTGTTGTCGATGAACGGTGATGGTTTGGTAGGTGATGCCAGCGAGCGAGAGCACCAGCGCAAACGCCAACGCTGGAACGGGACGCAGCCACCCAGATATGGCGGGCAGGAATCGCTCCCGCCAGGAGGGAACAGGAGGATTGACAATCTCATGTGCTTGCTCACGCACCACGTCGTGGCCAGCTTCAAGAAACTCCACCCCAAAAGTGACCGCCTCCAGGCATTCAGCGCAGTCGAGATAATGTTCTTCAAACGCACGACGTTCCTCTGCGGTCATTTCCCTGAGGAGATATCGTTCGGTTGCGTGCTCGTCAATCGCCTGTTGGTGGTTCATCGTATGCGTTCTCATGATTCTATCCTTGTTGTGATCAATTCGTGGCCACCCTGGCCAGGATGGTTCTGGCGGTTGTAAGGGCCCGGTGCAGCAGCACACGCAGGTTGTCTCGTGTGATTCCAAATTCCTGACAAATGTCTTCGCGTTCCTTCTCGTCCATGAAGACAGCGACCAGAATCTTTCTATCTTTTTCGGGCATCTTGTTGAGCACCCAGAGCGCGGTCTGGCGGACTTCAGCCTGGCGGGCCGGGCTTCCAGACGGGTTGCGGTCGTCAGGAATCTCGGGAAATTCCTCGCTGTCGTTCTGCCAGAGACGCCATTCGCCCCGGTCGTACTCCCACTCCACGCGGTCACACACGCCGTAAACGAATGAGCGCAGACTTGTGGGATTCTGGATCTTGTTGTCGTAAACGGCCTTTAGGACGCGATAGAGCGTCTCCTGCAAGATGTCATTGAGGGCGGATTCTGAGTACCCGTCGCTGCGCAGCTTGGCCTTCAGCAGCTTGCTGAAGTAATTGACAAAATGCGCCTCGGTCGGCGCGTCATGGGCCTGCAGCCGGGCAAGATATTCTTGATCAAAGGGATAGAGTTCCACAGTGGCAGCGCACGACCAGTATACTGCACCCACTGTGCCAGACTGCGGATTTCCGGGTTGCGGCAGGCGTGAAAAGGGCCGCATAACATCAGACGCATGCTGGCTGTGCTTGCTTCTGGAATAGGTTCGGCCGTGGATGGTCGGGTGCCTCGTCAATCGCGTACCCTCCATGTCGGGTGCATGTCTGCGTGATAGTGAAGCCGCGGCTGCAGCTCATTCATCGCGAGAGCTGAAAGAGCCGTTACGGAAGTTATGAGGCTGGTCTCCCCGGACGAGAGCAGATTGCAAACAGTCGAACCCATCGCAGAGGGCTCCGGCAAGGTGAAACCCGGCCAGGAGCCATCCGCCAATTGCATCTTCTGAAGTGCGGCGGCTGCCAGTCGCGCTCTCTGGTTGCGCAGTCGCAGCAGCATTCGCAACAGGAGGGCCTGGTCGTAAGCACTTTCAAGATCGAACTGCACGGCGGACTGACTCACAAGGCTGAGCAACGGCCAAGGCGCCAAGCCGCCCTCCCAGTCCAGGATTTCCGAGCAAATGTAAAACCGTAGAGACTTGCCGGCAAGCGTGGAAGAGAGCTCATTGCGCAGCCGCGACGTTAAGAAGTCGCCGCCGTCGCGATCGCACATATTGAGCGCGCGCAATGCCGTTACGGTGATCTCAGGGCAGCTTGGGTTATCGCCGTCGCCCGATCGAGTTGCCGGGTAAGCTGTAAAGCCGCCGTTAGAGTGCCGGGAGGCGAGAAGTAAATCGATAGCCGCGCGCGGGATCCGTCGACGGTGGGCGCGCAATCCAATGATCGCCCACGAGGTCGTAAAAGCATCGGGTGGCTTACACCCATCAGGGCTCCAGCCGGATCCGGGAATCTGCGAACGCTCCAGAAAGGCGAGCGCTTGTTCAATCCTGATGTTCAGGTCCTCAGGTAGATAAGCAGATGAAACTCCCGCCAAGCGAGCCAGAACGCACCCGGTAACCCAGAGATTGGGACGTGGTGCAAGGTTGTCGCAGCCGTTCCATCCCGACAACAAAAGCCATCGGAGGCATGCCGAAATGGTGTCCTTGAACGACCGCCCCGAGAGGGCGTCAGCCTGTGGGGCGATGCTTACCTCCATGTTGCGGGCGCGCTCAGCCGGTCTGTTTGTGGCGATGTTCATTCGTTTCAGAGCTCGACGGCCTTTGCTCTTTGGAAGTAAGTGCAATCTGGCGCGCGAGCGTTTCACTGAGGCACTCCGATTTTTTTCTATCGCGCGAGCTGAATTTTTGTTAAGTCAAATGTAGTCAACAATTTATGCGGGTATTTATTGTTCGGGAGCGGTCTCGCGGCACGGATTCGCTGAACTAAGGCTCATCATTAGAAAGACTAATCTTATGCGCTTTTGACTAGGTGACAATGATCGGTGCGTTGTTTGTGGAAGTTAACCGTTAGACACGAACAGTACATGTTTATACGGCTCAGCACTGGCTTTTTGGAAGCTTAAGAAGGATCCAGGCAAACTCATTAAAATTCATAATTTTGTAGATCGAGGTCTATTTTTTCGGCTAAGTTTTACTCGCTTTCGCTGCCTTCTTCCGGAAAAGACCAGGCTGCGAAGAATCTAACGAGCGCCACCGGCGCGATAAGCAGACGACGGAACTCCAAACCGGCCTAATGCCTGTCACGCCTGAAGTGTCTCCATCGACAGGAGTAATCCCCAAAAATGAAAAACAGTCGACGCGATCTCCTCAAACTGGGAGCCATGGCGGGAGCCGGCATGATGTTGCCCAAAGTATCATTCGGCCAAACTCCCAATACCCGTGTACATACCCAGGGCGGTATCACTTTTCACGGACACGTACAACATCCGCTGGGCCAGCTCAAGACCGCGGCAACGAATGGCCTCGCGCAATTTGTGGACCAGTTGCCGATTCCCCCGGTGATCAAACCCGATCCGAACGGCGTAACCCATATCCGTATGCTGCCAGCCCTACAGAAGGTCCACCGCGACCTGCCGCCCACTCCGATTTGGGGCTACAACGGCATCTGGCCGGGGCCCACCATGGAAGTACGTAGCGGCGTTCCCGTTAAGATCAAGTACCACAATGATGCGCTACCTACGACGCATCCATTGCCGGTGGATCCAACCGTCCACGGGGCCGAGGCAGATAAGCCGCAAGTGCGCAACGTGGTCCACCTGCACGGAGCCAAGATTCTGCCTGAATTCGATGGTTATCCCGAGGCCTGGATCTCTCCTGATGGCGTGACCGGTCCCCTTCTTTATACGGACAATGCCTTTGTGTACCCGAACGACCAGCAGTCGACAATGCTCTGGTATCACGACCACACGCTGGGCATCACGCGCCTGAACATGGTCATGGGTCTGGCGGGCATTTACCTCATCCGCGACGCGGTTGAAGACTCACTCAACCTGCCCAAAGGACAGTTCGAAATTCCCATGCTGATCCAGGACCGGCTCTTCAACCCAGACGGCACGCTTCTCTATCCCACCGCCGATGGCGGCACCCACCAGTACTGGATTCCCGAGTTCTTCGGCGACACGATATGCGTCAATGGCAAAATCTGGCCGGTGCTTGATGTCGAACCGCGGCGTTATCGCTTCCGCATGCTGAACGGCTGCAATGCGCGCTTCCTGAACATGCGAATTGTTCGCACGGATTCGACTGGCACACCTCACGGCATGGCGGGACCGCAATTCTTTGTCATCGGAACCGATGGCGGCCTGCTGCCCTCGCCGGTGCCGTTGACCACACTGCTGCAAGCTCCGGCAGAGCGCTTTGACGTGATTGTGGACTTCACCGGAAAAGCCGGCCAGTTCTTTGTGCTGAAGAACGACGGTCCGGCTCCCTATCCGGGCGGGGGAGAGGTGGTCCCCACGGAAATCATGATGTTCCGGGTTTCGAAACCGCTTTCGTCCAAGGACACCAGCTCCATTCCGTTCGTGCTGAACCCCAATCCGATCAACTTCAATCCCGCCAAGGCGGACAACAGCCGCGATCTGGTCTTGACGGAACTCGACAGAGAATCGGACGGGTTCCCGATCATCGGGCTGCTCGACAACAAGAACTGGGACGATCCGGTTACGGAAGATCCCAAAGTCGGGTCCACGGAAGTCTGGAACCTGATCAACGATACCGGTGACGGACACCCGAAACACATTCACCTGGTGCAATTCCAGATCATCAGCCGTCAGCCGTTTGATCAGGACACGTTCGATAACACTGGGCAACTGGTCTTCACCGGCAAACCACAGGCGCCTGCTCCGGAAGAGCAGAACGCCTACAAAGACGTGGTCAAAGCCTATCCGGGAACGGTAACCAAACTCGCCATGAAATTTGACCTGCCCAGCGGAACGCAGGTGGTTTCAGGTAAGCGCTACCGTTACGTGTGGCATTGCCACATCCTGGAACATGAGGACAACGAAATGATGCGTCCCATGGATGTCGTGGGTTAACCAGCCCCCAGGCGGCCGGTTTGGCGAGCGCTCTTCATTGCTCTTCATTGCTCGCCCCGGCCGCAGGGTGACCGAGCTGAGAAGTGTAACCTGCACTTTTCTCGGTGGCGAGGAGAGAAGAAGCGAAATCGGTGCTTACCTCCGGCGAGGACGGATGACTGGAGGGGTTGTGCAGCAATGCTCCACTCATCTCGCTGGAGGCCTGGGCGGGCAAGCTGCCGGCAGGCTTAAATGATGAATCGCCTGCGGTGACAAGATCCATTCCGGATGAAGCCCGCTTATGGGTGCGACTCAGGACTTCACGTTCCTGAGTCGCCTTTTTCTTCCGCTATGCTACAAACTGCTGAGGAGCATCGGATCGACAACGCAGGTAGCGAACTAAGTCAAGCCTCGTTCAGCTCTGGATATTGGGTCGGATCCGGAACTGACGTGGCGGAGCCTCGCGTTCATTGTAACGGTAAAAATGGGCTGTGACTGGTTTGTAAAAGGGCAGGTGTTCCATTTTTGAAAAGGGCTTTGTTCCGCAAGGAAATGCAAATCAAAGCCCCCGAAGGTCAATGCGGGATATTGTTCATTCAAATTCCTGCGGGAATGTGGAAAACATCGTAGATGTACATCTGGCTCTGGTCCTGGCCCGGCATTTTTTTCATCTCGGCTTTCACCTTCATCTTGCCGTGCATGCCTTTGAGAGCCTCTGGATTTGCGATCTTCGTGACCTTGCCTTCATCGCTGATAAAGACCCAATCGGCGGATTTGCCACCTTTGCTCTCGTCGCAGGTAGACTGGCCACCTGCCTGAGTCAGGTTATCCGCGTTGCAGATAGTGCCCACCATCTCTTTTGCCTGGCTATTGTCCGGTCCCTGGCTACTCTGCTGCCCGCAAAGTAGGACCAGGGAGCCGAGCACAAATACGAACAGTGTCGCGATCTTTTTCATCGGTACCCCTCCTAAAGCGAGACTCTGGAATGAGTTGAGTCCAGGTTGCTTCTGGCGTGAGATTCTTCCAAATGCGGAAAGGTTTTAAGAACTGTGCTGGAAAACTCGCATTGAGGACCTTACGATTCTCCGATCAAAACTCCTGCCATGAATACCAGAATCCCGCCGATGATGACCTGTACGGTGGCTGAGAGCCAGGGCGATTCCATATAACGGTGGCGGATCCAGGCGATGCTGATCAGCTCGACCAGCACGATGGCTACGGCGATCACAAAAGCCAACGTGAAATTGCTGATGAGGAAGGGGAGGGTGTGTCCGAGACCGCCTAAGGCAGTCATCACTCCGCAGACCAGTCCACGAATCCAGGGGTGTCCCCGCCCGGTGAGACTGCCGTCGTCAGAGAGGGCTTCGGCGAATCCCATGCTGATGCCCGCGCCTATGGACGCCGCCAGCCCTACCGTGAACGTAGTGTGCGTGTTCTTTGTGGCGAAGGCGGCAGCAAATACAGGGGCTAGAGTGGAGACAGATCCGTCTACCAGCCCAACCAAGCCGGGCTGAACAATCTGCAGCAGGAACAGCTTGCGGTTGGCTTCTTCTTCTTTGCCCTTGGTCCCCGCATCGAGTTCGCTCAGTTCTTCTGCGCGGTACTCGTGCGAACGCTCTTCCTGTGCGAGGTCATTGAGCAATTGGCGGATGCTGGCGTCTTCGGTGCGCGCCGCCGATTTCTCATAGAACCGGCGCGTCTCCACTTCCATAGTGGCAGCTTCGCGGCGCACTGCGTCGAGTCGCAGCGGACGGGTGAGCCAAATGGGCCGCCGCTGCACGAAGCCTTTCACGTCATTGCGGCGGATGAGGGGAATGTGCTCGCCGAATTTGGACTGGTACAACTCGATCAACCGCCGGCGGTGCCCCGATTCCTCTTCACGCATGGCGCCGAACATGGCTGCTGTGGCGGGGAAATCCTGCTTCAGCTCTTCGGCGTAGTCGGCATAAATGCGCTCGTCTTCCTCCTCCAGCGATATTGCCAAAGCCAGGATTTCTCGCGCGCTGAGACTCTCAAAACTACGCATAAGTAACCGGAAATTGTAAATGATGTTGTAAAGGCCTTTATTGCCAAGCTATGGCTGCGATAGCACAAACTTCGGGTAAACAGGGAGTTCGGCTTGGAATTGCGTTTCCGGAGTAAAGTCTTCCTTACCTGCCGAATCGCTTAGACTGTGCTTATGCCCAACTCCCGGAACACGTGGAAAACGTTTACGGCCACACTGGAGCGCGGTGGAGACCGCCTGAACTGGACCGTGATTCGCGTTCCGCTGGATGTTCCAAAAATCTGGGGAGTGCGTGGCCAGCTCAGGGTGAAAGGTGAGATCAACGGCTTTGCTTTTCGCACCTCGCTTTTCCCTGATGGCAAGAGTGGCCACGTGATGATCGTCAACAAGAAGATGCAGGCCGGCAGCAAAACTGCTTTGGGAGCGAAGGCAATGTTCAGCATGGAGCCGGACATCGTGCCCAGAAAAGTGACAACGCCCAAGGAGTTGCTGCGGGTGCTCGAGGAATCGAAACGCGTCAAGAAGTATTACGAGTCGCTGAGCCCTTCCTACAGGAATTACATTTCAGGCTGGGTCGGAGAGGCGCGGTACGCAGAGACGAGGGAGCGGCGGGCGGAGCAGATGGCGGAGCGATTAATGCTGGCGATGGAAGCAGAGCAGGAATTGCCACCTATGCTGCGCGTCGTCTTAGATCGGAACCCCAAAGCGCGCGCGGGATGGGAGCTTATGCCGCGGGGTCACCGGCGCGGCCACCTGCTGGGAATTTTTGGGTACCGCAATCCTGAATCTCGGGGGCGCCGCGTAGCCAAGGCGGTGGAAGAGATGCTTCAGTACGCAAACAAGCGGGACAAGAGTGGTCGGATAGAGTTCTAATCTCGCTTACGGGAGCCGAACGCGGTCGCGTCGGCGGCGGTCCGTGCAGGCGAACTCAATAATCTCGCCAATCATGTCGGCGTAGGAGCGCCCTGATTTCTTGGCCGACATAAAGAACTCAGAGTCGCTCGAAAGCCAGGGATTGGGATTCGCCTCGATCACGTATACGTCGCCCTTGGGAGTGAGCCGCATATCGATGCGGCCGTAGTCGCGGAGTTTAAGAATCTGATAGGCCGCAAGTGCGGTTTTGCTCAGCAGTTCGGTTGTTTTTTCGTCCAGATCCTCGGCGGGCGCGGATTTCGTGACTTTGTAGGCCTCGCTGTCTTTTTCCCACTTCACCTCGGTCCCCGCCACTTTCGGCATTCCCGCGGGTAATCGCGAGAGGTCAAGCTCGATCAGAGGCAAAGTTTCAGGCCGTTGGTTTCCAAGTACCCCAGCGTAAATTTCCCGTCCTTCGATATACTCTTCGATCAACGCTGGCGAATCGAACTCCTCCTGAACATAGTGGATTCGCTGCATTAGTTCCTTAACGCTGTCTACCACCGAGCCCTGGTCGATCCCCAGCGAACCGTCCTCAGATACGGGCTTTACGATGAGAGGGAACTTGATATCGTGCGCATGGTCCAGCGTTCCCTGATAACAGGTGGCGAAAAAGGGCGTGCGGATGCCATGAAAGCCGAAAAGCTTCTTGGCCAGCCCTTTATCTTGCGCCAGATAAAGCCCCTGCGGACCAGCGCCGGTGTATGTACGACCCAAAAGGTCCAGATATCCGGCCACCTGCATTTCTTTGGTATCGTCGCCGGCATAAGACTCTACAAGGTTGAAGAAAATGTCTACTTCGCAGCGGGCGAGCGCTGTGAGAGTTTTATCTTCTCCGTCCAGAGTCACGTAGCTCGGCTCGTGACCCAGCTTTTCCAGCGCCTCAAAGATTTCTTCGTAGTCGTGCTTTTCCCGCTTTTTCCGTTGCTTGCCTGGGCGGCGCTTTTTCTTTTCCGGCTCTGGAGGCGCTTCGTCGTGGCCCCAAGTCTCGTAAAGTACTCCTACTTTTAATTTGTTCATAGCGGTTTAGGTCTGCACAAATTTTCCACGTGCAATGTAATTCATTGCCAGCGCGGTGGCATACACGGTGATTTCCGTCAGGTATTCTTTTTCCTGTCGAACATCGGCACGCAAATCCAACTCAGCCACTCTGGTCTCAATGGATTCCACCAGTTTGCGAACAAGGGGCCGCTGCACCCCAGTCCAGTAAGTTAGTTTATCCACGAGGGACTTGCGGTTTTCACGCAGCAGATCGGCGGCCGGCCGAACTCCATTCTTGCGGCGGCGGCCGATTTTGAAAATGTCTTCGAGATCGGTGTCGAGCGGAAGGTCGCCGGGCGAGGGCTGCTGGCTCAGCTCCATCTCGTAGAAATCGGCGACGGTGGTTTCCATCTCTTCCACCGTGATGTCCGTGCGTCCGCGCGGTCGCAACGGATCTGCATTACCAAACTGTCTGGCCATGCGGTTTACATAGGACAGCTTGTCCATTGCGGGCCATCCCTTGTAGCGATCGCGCCAGCGTGAACCCGGCGTGAGCCAAACGGCGAAAGTTTCGGCGAAGTCTTCATCGGGATGCTTCTGTGCATACCAGCCTTCCATGTGGCGCACAAAACGGCGCGAGAAGGGAATCGGCCGGTAGGCATCGCGGTAAGGTTTGCGATAAGGACCGAACAGCTGTTTCCACTCGGGCGTCTTATACAGCTGATACGCGTAGTTGATGGCGTGGCCCGCCTCGTGCCGCAGGTACATCATGATCTGCCGCGAGTCCTCAAGATCATTCATCTCTTTTTCCAGGCGCGCCAGTTTTGGATCGGCGAGATAAAAGGGAATCCCGATAACCGGTTCGCCCGAAGGACAGCCCCACTCGTCAGTCAAATAGCACACAGGCCGGAACTTCTTCAGTCCCTTACGTTCCAGTTCCCGATAGAGTTGCTGAATGAATCTTTCCAACGGAGAGCCTTCCAACCTGAGCCCAAGGTCGCGAATCGGCTTGGTCAGGATTTCCTGAACGTCAGGCGGCGCTTTTTCGAAGGCTCGCAATCTGGTTCTCTCTCCCAGGCCGAATGTTCTGTGCGCCTGACGCGGCGGTCGCGAAAAGCGGTTTTCTCCTCTTCGGCAGAATGTGGGAGAAGGTTAGCACAACGGGTATTGGCGCAGGAGTTACGGTGGGGACATCCGCCAGAGCCCGCAAGTAACCTCGATTCAACAGGTTCGCTCAGATTGTACAAACGGCTGGATCGGCAGCGGACTAAGATGCTCGCCTTGGTTCCTGCCTCAGCTAAACCCGCACCTCTCACCGCAGCTTTTGCCCGATGGAATGTGACAGGGGTCACGATACAAAGTGATTACTGTCATAGTGAGCGGGTCAGCAATAAAAGGAGAATGAGTTCTTGAGGGAAGCAGCAAACAACATCGTTTCCATGGGCTTCCCAGGGCCATGTGTTTCGAGGCATGCGGTCATGGCAGGCAAGAACCTGTTCTCAGCATTATTCCTGAGTAAAGACACGTTCGGGCTCGATTCTATCCGTAAGCTGTTTGAAAACTACGGCGTCGAGTTGCATCATGCGCAAACGCTCGCCCAGATGGAGCAGTGGATGCGCGGTCGCAGACTCGATCTGGTACTTTGCGATTACGATGCCCCAGGAGCCGCTGAACTTTCTTGCCTTCAGGCGAACACCAGATGGCGCGGCATTTCGATGGTGTTAGCCGGCAGGAAGCACACGCACGAAATTCGTGGCAAGCGGGTCCATTTTACGGTGGCCAAGCCCTTCAGCCTGGATGCGCTGGCAAAGGGGCTGAGAGCTTCCTACACTTCAATGGCCAGCCAGCGAGTTGCCTCTTACCGGCATACTATGGCGCTAAAGCCGTTGGCGGGACGGCTTGAGTACCGCGGATTGCAACGCGCGCTTACGTACACCTCGATCTCAAATTTGAGCCAGACGGGACTGTGCCTGGCCGGCCCGGAACCGCTTCCGCAGGGCGGCACCATCAGCGTGAATTTCTCGCTTCCAGAAACCGATCAGACTGTTCATGTGGTTGGCACCATCATCTGGTCGGACGCGTCCGGAAAAAGTGGTGTTTGTTTCAATCGCATCTCCACTCAGCAGCAAAAGCTGTTGCAGCAATCGCTCAAGTCGCGGCTGCCCTGGAACGTTGATTTCCTTTTTCCTCCCGAGTAGATCTCCTGCCCACGATGACCGGCTGCCAATCAAGCGAGAAAATTCCGTGCAAAATTGCTTAGCGGTTATGCCCGGCAGGAACACGCGGCACCGAAGAGAAAATTTGAGCAATCAATTTACTGCATATGCGCGTGAGATCGTCCTCGGCTGGAGGAGGCCAGATCCGGAACGGCGCGGTCTGCCTCTTCGATGAGGTCTGAAAGTGCGAGCCGCAGGTTGCCCTGGTTGCTGGCATAGCCCAAGGCGGTATCAATGGTGATCACATCCTCTCGCACCATGCGCTCCAGTTCAGCGTCAAAGCTTTGCATGCCATCCAGGCTTCCGTCCCGAATCGCATCCAGCAGTGAGCGGCCTTCGCTTTCCCCTTTTTCCATGTATTCCCGGGTGCGCATGTTGCTGCGCAGAATTTCCACTGCCGCAATGCGTCCTTTGCCGTCTTTCCTGGGCATCAGCCGCTGAGAAACAATCCAGCGGAAGCTGCCGGCCAGGCGCGTGCGAATGAGTTGTTGTTCCGCCAGCGGAAATGCCCCAACGATGCGTTCAACTGTCTTTGAGGCATCAATGGTATGAAGCGTTGAGAACACGAGGTGGCCGGTTTCTGCAGCTTCGAGCGCAATCTCAATGGTCTCTCGGTCGCGCATCTCGCCAACCAGAATCACTTTCGGGGCTTGGCGCAACGCCGCCCGCAATGCAAGCGCGAACGTCGGAGTATCGCTGTGAAGCTCGCGCTGGTGGATCGTCCCCTTCTTGTGATTGTGGATGAATTCAATCGGATCTTCGATGGTCACAATATGATAAGAGCAGTTTTCATTGATCAGATCGATAATGGCTGCCAACGTCGACGATTTTCCTGATCCCGTTGGTCCTGTAACCAGAACGATTCCGTTCTTAAGCTGTGCAACCTCCCTGAGTTGAGGCGGGAGTGCCAGTTGCTCAAAGCCGGGAATCTTTGGCGGAATCACCCGCATGACAATCGCGCAGGTGCCCCGCTGCTTGAACACATTCACCCGGAAACGCGATTTGCCCGGGAGGCTGTAAGAAAGATCGGCGGCACCCTGCGTCCGCAGTTGTTCGGCGGCGGTTGCATTGCCGGCCATCAGATCAGCAGCGATCCGCTGTGTATCGTTTGCGGTAAGCACGGCAAGATCACCGATTTTCACTCCCGCGAGCCGGCCGCCTATTTCGATTTGTGGCGGCTTTCCCGGAGAAAAAATCAGGTCGCTGACATTGTCGGAAACCTGAAGCATGGAAGCCAGGATTACATTCGTCGGGATCGGTGCTTGCGTACTGCCGGATGGTCCGGCAGCGGAAATGGCGTCAGACATCGAGGGTCCTTAGAAACTGGAATGATCCAGATCATAGATGCGATTGCCGCTTTCGGGCAGATCACCCTCGTAACTTGAGCTTTCAAATTCGAGGTTCATGCCAGGCCTATGGTGTGGTTGTAATCTCGCCGATATTCGCCACCGTGTCGCCTTTTTTCATGGAAGGAACCGCGCAGATATAAAGCACCACGCCTGCTGCCGGTGCTTTGGCTTCAAACACCATCCTGCCATAGAAATCAGTGACGTAGCCAATCTTCATGCCTTGCGCCACGTAAGTGCCGCGCTGGACGAGCGGATAAAAAATGCCGGGCTGTTCGCTTTCAACTGTATCCACCTTGCCGATCCAGACGGGATGCTCAACCGGCGACGCTGTTCCGGGCAGCATCTTCAGGTAACGCATAACGCTGACGGTGCCGTCCAGTAGAAGCCGCACATCTTCAGGCTCTACAGTCCCAGAGTGGCCGGCTTCAACGGCGATGGCGGGCTTGCCGCGTGTGTTGGCAGTGTTATCGAGATAGCGCGAAGCGTTCGGGTCTTTCGGCCGATCACTCCATACAATGATGTGGTCTAAGCCAAACGCCAGCACCATCTCGCGCGTAATCGCGTCCTGCGTAGCGTTCCCCGACTTGGGCCAGTAGGCATAGGGACGCAGATTTTCGTCGAGATCGCCTCCGTGGTAGTCGATCAGGTAATCGCACCGTTTTACCACCTGCTTTGTGATCGCCAAAGATACTCGATCAGTCTGCGTGCCGTTGGGATTGCCGGGATAAAACCGGTTCATGCTCTTGCCATCCACGGGATTCACGTGTGGCACTTTCTGTTCGAACGATGGAATATTCACCAGCGGAACAACGATCACGGTTCCCGAGATCTGGGCTGGATCAAGGGATTGAATCAGTTTTTCGAGTGCGATGATGGAGGCGTATTCTGTGCCGTGCAAACCGGAGACCAGCGCCAGTACTGGGCCGGGTTTTGCTCCATGAAACACGGCCACGGGAATGGATGCGGCGGCATCATTCCGCGCCGGAACTTCGATGGTTCCAAACGCTTTCTGTCCCGGCGCGGCCGCAGCCGTGCCGACAGTGAAGGTCGCCTGGGCGCCGACGCCAGAAACGCTCAACAGCCAAAGGGCAAGCACAGACAAGCAGGATTTCATAGCGGCACAGAGTATAAGAGGAATCCGCAGAAAGGTCGATCCTGCACAGAATTGCGGGCTTCCCAATCGGCTACTTCTCGTCAGTCGATTCGGCGGAATTCGTTGATGTGTTTTCCGTTTTCTCGGCTTCGCCTGCTTGCTTCTTCTTGGCTACCTTGGCTTTTTTGGCGGCCTGTTCTGCCCAGTATTTTTCCAGTTCACGCCTGTTCTTGTTCTTCATGGAAACAGAATGCCACATTCGCGGCAGCCGATGCGAATAGCATTTTGATTTCGCAGCAGTGTCACACGGCGTGCAGTCGTATAGGCACGCCCGGATTTGGACGCAATGTGACGGAGGGCTCTGCCGTGATTGCCGCTGGATTCACTGCCAACTCTACGCGGAAGCGCTGGAGCAATAAAGCCAAAACCACCAAAATCTCTGTCATGGCGAAATTCAAGCCGACGCAGGTGCGCGGCCCGGCGCCGAACGGCAGATAAGTGCCGCGCCGCCGGCTTGCAGCATTCTGGGGCAGGAACCTCTCCGGACAGAAGTTTTCCGGCTGGTCCCACCAGTGAGGATGGCGATGAGTGACGTACGGAAAGATCAGGATCTCCGATCCCGCTGGAATGTGGAACTCACCGATCACATCATCCGATACAGCCGTCCGCGAGAGTACCCAGACAGGCGGATACAAGCGCATAGTTTCTTCCACAACCATGCGCAGGTAGCGCAGGCGCGAGAGATCTTCGTACCCCGGCGCACGGCCGTTAAGGAACGCGAGCTCAGCCGTGATCTGCTCAACAATTTCCGGACGGGTCGAGATCAAGTAGAGCACCCATGCCAGTACCAACGTTGTGGTCTCATGACCGGCGGTGAGCAGCGTGGCCACTTCGTCACGCAACTGTTTCGCCGGCATAGATGCGCCGCTTTCGTCCTGAGCCTGCATCAGTAATGTGAGCAGGTCATGCACAGGCTCGGCGGAACGGCGTCGTTCCGTGATGATCCGGTCAACCACCGCATGAAATCCGGCCAGGGAAGCCTGGTGCCGGCGATTGCCGGGCGTGGGGAACCACTGCGGGATCCGCACAATGGACCAGGCGCGCTCTACCGAGTAGTTCCGGCCAACAGTCAAAGCCTGCTGAATGCAGTCGAGGTCGGAATCGAGACTTGTCGTAAACAAGGCATGGCTCACGATATTGAGGGTGAGACGCATCAGCTCAGGCAGGACGTCAAAGGCATCACCGCGACGCGCGCGTTCTGGCCATTGTTCCAACATGGCCTCCGATTGCTGCTGCATGATGCGCATGAATTGAGCGATCTGGTTACTCTGAAAGGCCGGCTGCGTCATTCTGCGCTGCCGTTGCCAGAGAGCGCCTTCACTGGTCAGCAGACCCTCGCCGAGCGAAAGTTTCAGGATGCGGTAATCGCGTCCCTTGCGATAGTTTGAAGCGTTGGTCTGAAGCACGTGCTGGATGTGTTCCGGGTTCGTGATCTGGTGCGTGATCCAGAGCCCTCGATAGCGGACAACATCGCCGAACCGGAGCGTGTAACGAAGGAAACTTCCCAGAGGATCTTTGCGGAACTCGCGTGTATCGGTAAGAAATGAAGTAAGACTGGGCCCGGGAGCGTTCCTGGCCTGCAACTGAGTGGGAGACGCCACTCGGCCATTTTACTTCAAGCACCATGGGGCGCAGATTGAGGGCGGTGGAACACGACTGTGCTAGTACGCTAATTCTGGCCGAAAGCTGCTTGGAACCGGTTAACTGTTCGGCAACGAACACCACCTGCCGAATGTGAACAGTTGCTTGCCTAATCCTCCCCATCGCTTGTTTACCTGGTGCCGCGTCGAATCAAGGACTTGCAAGGGTATGTCTTTGTGGTAACTCGCGTGCTTTCAAATCCGCAGGATCAGCGTCTATTTAAAAGCGGTGATTTCTGCGCTGGAAGAATAGAGCTCGTCATTGGAAATGCTGAAAGGCCTTTCATTAAGGATTGTTAATTATGTTTGGTAATAGAAGCAATTACGTTCTGGATAGTTTCTGGTTTCGAATTGGTCTTACAGCGGCGATCTTCGCGTTTTGGGCTGGCGCAGGTTATTTCCTGCTGGCTATTTCCTGACGCGATGAGCTGCAAGATCCGGCCGTATTTCGCAATCATGGAGTGAGGGCATGGATGCGCGGCCCCCGGCCAGTTGCCGTGTACGCAGCACGGCGGCGCGGCAGAGCGTGCCAAGTCCATGACCATGGTCATACGACGAATTCGGCAGGATGGGTCGCATGGGCGCAGGAAGCGGTAAAACCCGGCAGGGCAGCGCAGTCCCGTACCGGGGCATCTCCATCTGCTGAAAGCGCCCATCGCGGCTTCCATTTTCATCCTTTACTCCGGATAATCTGCAGGAGTGCCTTTTCGTTACATTCTGTTCAACAAGCCTTATGGCGTGCTGAGCCAGTTTTCCGGCGAACGCGAAACACTGCGCAAGTTCGTTCCAGTGAAAAATGTATATCCAGTCGGCCGCCTGGATCACGATAGTGAAGGTCTTCTGCTGCTGACCGATGATGGCCCCTTGCAGCACCGTTTGAGCGATCCACGCTTCGAGCACCCCCGAACCTACTGGGTGCAGGTGGAGCGCGTCCCCTGCGAAGAAGCACTGCGCCGCTTGCGACAGGGTGTGACCATCCAGGGCTACCAAACCAGGCCAGCGCGTGTTCACCTGCTCGACGTCGAACCGGAGCTTCCACCGCGATATCCGCCGATTCGCTTCAGAAAAACCGTTCCTACCGCCTGGATAGAAATCACGTTACACGAGGGCCGCAATCGTCAGGTGCGAAGGATGACAGCAGCGGTTGGGCATTCAACCCTGCGCCTGGTACGAATTGCTATTGGCAGTTTGCGACTGGATGCGCTCGCGCCGGGCGAGTGGCGCGACTTGACCCCCGCCGAGATTGCCTCGCTGAGGCGGTAAGACCGACTGCAGACTCATATGACGATGTGGTAAACTTCTGGCCGTTTTGGGGCGGCCGCAAGCCCACGGACCGCCATCATGCCTCACCCCCCGGAGGTTCCATGAATAAGTATTTCCTCGTTCTTGCCGTCTTTGCTGCTTTTGCCCTGTCTCTGCAGGCGCAGACAACGAAAGCTTGTCTCGCTCATCATCCTCTGTATATTGCCGGTCAATTTGAGGTGACTTATTCGCAAGGCTGTACCGGTCACGATGAACCTGAAATCATGCCGGTCTCCAGCGCTGCCGGTTCGGCACGCGACCTCACCTGGACGGTTGTGTTGCCTGGCGATGGGCGGCACGATGTT
>Ga0070681_10002185_pt1 | contig 17802 bp, 13 predicted proteins | sample KBSC83BmetaG_FD_65650 | JGI IMG/M metagenome (GOLD analysis project Ga0070681, IMG submission 65650) | Corn rhizosphere microbial communities from Kellogg Biological Station, Michigan, USA - KBS C8-3B metaG | ecosystem: Host-associated > Plants > Roots > Rhizosphere | place: USA: Michigan... | reverse complement strand
CGCGACAAGATCGAGACGATCTTCGAGCCGTTCGTGCAGCTCGACGGCGGTCTCACGCGCCGGTCGCAGGGGACGGGCCTCGGTCTCGCGATCAGCCGCGACCTCGCCCGCGCGATGCACGGTGATCTCGTCGTGGAGAGTGAGAAAGGCGCGGGAGCCGAATTCGTGCTCACCCTTCCGCGCGGTGAGCTGCCAAGGCCGAGCGGGTTGTCACAACACACGTGACCGTCAACGCGTCGACGCCACGCTGCGCCCCAGCAATCCATCCATGAACGGCTTCGCGATGCACTGGTAGAACGTCTTGTCACCGCATAACGACTCCGCCTGCCGCTCGACGTAGTTCTTCACCTTCGTCGGGTACGTCTTGCAGTTCGGCGTGTTCGTGCCCTTCACGCAGCCGTTGTACCGAAGCAACCCCTTCTGCACGTCGTTCGCCGTCACCGTCTCCGAGCCGCGCTTCGGTTTGATGTACTCGGCCAGGATGTACACGCCGTACTTCAAGTTCGTGGAATCCGACGCCAGGTCGGTGCCGAACTTGTCGCCGAGCTCCTTGAGCCAGATCTTCGGGTAGACCTGCATCAAGCCGATCGCACCCACGTTCGACAGCGCATTGCTCACGAACACCGCGTTCTCCGTGAGCATCACCCCGAAGATCACCGCCGGCGGAATGCCCCGCTGGTACGCCTCGCGCACCGCATAGAAGGCGATCGAGTCTGCCCGCTCTTGCGACATTCGCCCGGTTCGGACCAAGTCCTCGGAGAACGCCGCGCTGTCCGCCGCGAACTTTGGCGAGGCCATCAACTCCGCCAACCTGCCAGTGTCCGGTGTCGTGGCCGGCGCGAGCACCGACTTCGTCATCGGCACGGCCTCGGTGAGACTCTGCACCACCGTCGGTTGGCCGGCGAAGATCGGCCGCGCGTGATTCACGGCAAAGACAATGGCCGCAACGAGCACGACGATTGCCGCCACGTCGCCGACGAGCGTCGCGATCCGCCGTTTGCGGCTCTTCGCGGACCCCCGCCGACCTGCGGTTCCTTGCTCGCGCCTGTCGGACCGCTCCCGCCGTTCCTGGACGGCCGGACTCGGCGTATGCGGCGCGCTGGTCAGATCGCCTGTGGCTGGCATACCAGAACTCATTGCAACTCGTACACCCGTTGGCGGGCCCGGGTGGCATCGAGCGAGCACAACCGTTACCGCGGAATTCCCTGAACTGATCTTCGTGGTGACCGGGCATCGCGACGTCGAGAGCGAGTCCAGGTTCGAGAGGCCAGGAGCGAGACGGCCGGCGTGAGATAAGGGCGATTTCAGGTGCAGCTGTCTGACACCGCTGTTGATCGGACGCCTGGCGTCTCGAACCTGAGCTCTCGCACCTGGACTGGTCCAGCGACGTCGCGATCCATCCGCGAGCGAGCAGAACCCTCACCTAACCTCATGTCGGAACGCCTCCTCCCAGCGCAACAGCGGCGCCGATCAGGGCGCTGTGGGGCAGCCCCTGCGGGAAGTTCCCCAACTGTTCGCCGGCAACGCCGAGGTCTTCGGCGTAGAGCCCAAGAGGGTTCGCGCGCTCGACCAATCGCTTCATCGTTAGGCGGGCGCGCTCGCGCTCTCCGGCCCGGGCGAGGCACTCGACATACCAGAACGAGCACACAGTGAACGACGGCGCCTCAGCGCTGCCAGCGTCCGTGTCCATCCCGGTCATGTCGTAACGTCGTACCATTCCGTCGCGGACGAGACGCTCCTCGACCGCGCGCATCGTCGACAGCCAGCGGGGATCCTTCGGCGCCACGAAGCCGACGAGCGGCATGACGAGACACGCCGCGTCGATCGTGTCTCCACCGCGCGTGCCGACGAACGCGTCCAGCGACGAGCTCCAGAAGTGCTCGTCGACGTCAGCGCGGATCGCGTCCCGGACAGCCCGCCAACGCTCTCGCGGCGCGGGGACGCGCCTCCGCGCCGCGATTCGAAGCGCACGGTCGAGCGCCACCCAGCACATCACCCGCGAGTAGAGAAACTCCTGGCAGCCGCTCCGCACCTCCCAGATCCCCTGGTCGGCGCGGGCCCAGTTTCCCGCCACCCATTCCGTCAGCTCGACGATCCGCTCCCACAGCGCCCGGCTCGGCCGCTCGCCGTGTTCGTCCCGCTGAAACAGCGCATCCAGTAATTCGCCATAGATGTCCAGCTGCAGCTGATCGTATGCGGCGTTTCCGATCCGCACGGGACGCGAGCCTGCATGACCGTCGAGATGATCGAGCGTACGCTCTGTGATTTCCGGTGCGCCCTCGATCGTGTAGAGACTCTGCAACTCGCCCGGTGACTTCGCCTCGGCGCATCGCTCGATTAGCCAATTTGCGAACGAGCTTGCCTCCGAGTGGAGGCGGATCCGCCCCAGCGCGTGGACGGTGAATGCCGAATCGCGAAGCCACGCATAACGAAAGTCCCAATTGCGCGATCCGCCGATCTGCTCCGGCAGCCCGAACGTCGGAGACGCGACGATGGCGCCCGTGCGGCGGCTCTGGAGCAGCTTCAATGTCAGCGCCGATCGCCGAACGGCGTCGCGCCACTCACCGTCGTATCGCGCCTTCGCGATCCACCGACGCCAGAACACCACGGTCTGTCGTAACGAGCGGCGTGCGTCCGAAGGCGAGGGCGTCCGAGAGTCGGCCCGCGGGCCGAGCAGCTCGAGAACGAACGCGATCTCCTCGCCCGCGACGAGCTCGACCTCTGCGGTGACGTCGTGTCCGTCCGTTGTGAGCGGAGCCGTCGTCGTTAGGCGAAGACGCGTGCCGTCGGACGCCGCGAGCGTCGCAGTGTCGCCGCTGATCGTGACCGTATGCGAGCCGCGCCCGTAGTCGAATCGCGGTGCGCAAACACACCGGACTCGCGTCCGTCCACGCATCACTCGCGCGAGCCTCACGACCCGGCTCGGGGAGGGGCGACGAGGCACGGGCATGAAATCGTACAGGGCGAGCTCCGCCGCAGCGCCGATCGTTCGGGTCACGAGCACGTTCGTGTCGCGCAGATAGCGTTGTTCGCGACGTGCGTCCGCGATCTGCGGCTCCACGGCGAAGCGTCCTCCACGCTCGGCATCGAGCAGTGCGAGAAAGACGCTCGGCGAGTCGAACGATGGCAGGCAGAGAAAGTCGATCGTGCCGTCGAGCGCGACGAGCGCCGCCGTCTCGAGATCGCCGATGATGCCGTGGTCCGCGATCGCGGGGTAGCGTGCGCTCATCGCGCTGGGCTGATGGTCAGAATCCGAGCTTCAACGTCACGAACAGATTGCGCGGTGGCAGCACGTAATAGTAGGGCGTATCGCCACTTCCATACCCGCTGCCGTAACGCTTCGAGTTCGAGAGATTGTTGCCGCGCAGCTCGAGTGCGTGCCGCCCCGAGGCGAAACGCCAGACGGCCGAAGCGTCGACCACGTGCGCCTCGGGAAGAATCAGCGCCGGATTGCCGGTGTTGTCGAGCTGCGATCGGCCGGTGTATCGCCCCTCGCCCCAAAACGACAACGCCGACGTCGGCTGCCACTCGAGACGCTGCGCCGAGACGACCCGTGGCGTCAGCAGCGGCGGCACGTCGTGGAAAGAGGTGCCGCTCGCGTCGTCTGTATAATCGGCGATTCGCGCCTGCATCAGCGTCGCGTTTGCCGATGCAGTGACGTTCGCCGTTAGGCGGACGCGGCCATCCAGCTCCACGCCGCGCCGGTAGCTGGCGTGCACGTTCTTGCGCAGAGGGAGTCCCTGATAGCTCAGGGCGCCAATCGGCTCGATCTCGTTCCGAAAGTCCATCGAGAAGACGTTTGCCTGTAGCCGCGCGATGCTCGTCGAGAAGGTGACGCCGGCTTCGGCATCGTGCACGGTCTCCGGCCGCACCCGCGATAGATCGCCGACGAAAGCCACGTTGGACGTGTCGAGATTGTCGAACCCCGCGAACATGTCGCCGCGCGCGGGTTCGCGGCTCGTCACACCGTACGACCCATAGACCGTGAGCCCGGGGCTGAGGCGATACGTGATGCCGCCTCGGGGATTGAGGAACGTCCATGAGATCGAGCGGGGCGCGATATCGGCGCGGACGTCGGGCTGGTAGCGGAACTCCGCTCGTCGCGTCTGCACGTCGCCGAACAGCGTCGCGCGCCCGACGTCATACGCGACCTTCGCGAAGCCGCTCACGTCGCCCTTGTGCCCGGTGTTGAAGTACTGAGCGTCGGCGAGATCGGGACGCACGAAGGCGTAATGATCGCGCGCATAACGATTCGCGTTCACCCCGATGTTTACGCGCATCCCTTCGCCCTGCCAGCTCCACGCACTCGTCAGGCCGTACCAGACGAAATCGAGGTGGTAGTTCCAGAGATCAGGATCGATGGCGACGTCGTAATTCCCGCTCGCCGAGATGCGATAGAACGTCGTCGACAGCGACGACGTGCTGCTCAGCGATCGAGTGTACGCTGCTGAAACGAGTTGCTCGCCGAAGCGGTCGAGCTCCGTCGGCTGGAGAGGATTGATGCGCCGGTCTCGCGCGAGCTCCGTCTCCGGAACGGCCAGATAGCTGAGCGTGTCGTGCAGGAGGCCCGCGGTCGCCATCACCTTGAAGACGTCGCGCGCACCGAAGTAGCCCACACTCAGCAAGCCAGAGCGCCCGAGCACACCCGAGTGATATCGGTATCCGTTCGACTGCAGATCGGACAGCCGGGCGTAGAACGCGAGCCCGTTCGAAAGCAGTCCGCTCCGATACTCGGCGCTCGCGCGCTTCGAGCCAAACGACCCGCCTTCTACCTGCAGCTCTCCCTCGCGAGCTGCCGCGAGCGGCGCCGTCTCGAAGTTGATCGAGCCCGCGAACGAGGCCGTCCCTGCGCTGCTGGTGCCCACGCCACGCTGGATCTGTACCGACTCGATGCTGCTGGACAGATCCGGAAAGTCGGCAAAGTAGAGAACCTGATCCTCGGGATCATTCAGTGGAATGCCGTCGATGGTGAGGTTGATGCGCGACTGATCGATCCCGCGAAGACGCGTGTAGCTGTAACCCCAGTAGTTCCCCGTTTCTGCATACGACGTCACCGACGGCGTGCCCTGGAGCAGTAGCGGCACCTCCTGTCCAAACGAGCGTTGCTCGATTTCGGCGCGCGTGAGAGTGCGCTGCGACAGCGGAGCCCCCTCGCCGATCGCGCCGCCACGTATCGCGGTGACCGTCACACCCTCGAGCTTTCGCGCGACGCCTGCGGCTGCGGCTCGGGTCGCGGAGTCTCGAACCTGGCCCGTAGTGACGGGCGGCTGTTGTTGAAGGAGAGCCGAAAGAAGTGGAACAGCGAGTAGTGGCGCGATCATGGGCATGTCCTCGGCGAGACATGCCGCGCGCCCGCGTCCGCCTGGCGGACGATGGAGCGATGCATCATGTGATTGACTCCCTACGCCGGTGCGAACCGGATCAGGTTCAACGGGACTCTCTCAGCCAGCACCCTGAGTGGCGCTGGCACCCCGGTCAGTGACGGAATCTACGTCGAGGGACTCGTCGACGGTATTAGCGCGCAGGTGGTTGCGGGAGACGGCGCGGCAGTGTGACCGTGAACGTGCTCCCCGCATTGGCCGCGCTCGTGACGTGAACGGTTCCCGCCAGCATTGCCACGAGCCGCTGCACGACGCTGAGCCCCAGCCCCGTTCCAGCGTCGCGATTGCGTTGCGTCGGATCCACCTGCCAGAAGGGCTCGAAGATGCGTGCCAGATGCTCGGCGGCGATGCCGACGCCCGTATCGCGCACTCGCGCGACCACATGCTGCTTCTCGCCATGGGCGATCTCGAGCTCGACCTCGCCTCGAGGCGTGTACTTCACGGCATTGCCGACGAGGTTGAGGAGAATCTGACGGAGCTTGTCCGGATCGGTGGCCACCATCACCGGCTCGTTAGGCACGCGCACCCATAGCCGCAACGCGCGTGTGTCGGCGATCGGCTGCATCACGGCGGCGACGTCGGCGGCGAGGTCGCGGAGGTCGATCGCCTCGATCCGGACCTCCTCGCGACCCCCGTCCAGCCGCGCGAACGACAGCAACTCGTTGAGCAGATACAAAAGGTGCCTCCCCGCCGTGCGTATTCGCTGCACCGATTGCTGCGCAGAGGCCGGCAGCGCCTCGGGTACGCCCATCTCCAGCAGCTCGGCGTAGCCGATGATCGCCGTGAGCGGTGTCCGCAAATCGTGCGAGACGACGGCGAGCAGGTTTGCCTTTCCCTCATTCTCGCGCATCAGCTGCCGCTCATGCTGCTCCGCGCGGCGGCGCTCGGTGATATCGCGGAGCGTGGCGAGGCACGCCGCTGCGCCTTCCCACTCGGAGTCCACGACGCGCATCTCGGCGATGCGCTGCTCGACGGGATAATCCGGTTGACTGCCGCGCGACCGCACCTCGATCTCCGTCGTCTCGCCACTCACGAGAGGAAATCCGAATGAGGTGCCAAGCAGATCGTCCTGATCCCCGCCGAAGAGCTCCCGCGCCTTTGCGTTCGCGAACCGAATCACCCCATCGCCGTCGACGACGACGATGGCATCGGCGTTGCGCTCGATCACATCGCGGAATCGCGCGGTGCTCCGCGCGAGATCATGCGTGCGCGACGCGAGCTCGCGCTGGACGCGGTACAGCTCCTCTTCCAACCGCGACCGTTCCGCCACATCGAAGGGCCGTTCGTCGATGTGGCCAGACAGTGTCAGAGGCGCTCGAGACCCGCGTCCCATGTGCGGCATGTTCCGCCACTGTGGCAAGGGACATTCCGCCGCCAGAGCAGGCCCGAGCGCAGCGCTAGCCTGCTCGACTATGTGGAACGTCGCCGATCAGCGGTTCCTCGGTGGCGCTCGCCCACATCCGCTCCCGCAGGGTCGCGATGTCGTTCACGGCCTTCTGCGTCGAGCTGACTCCAGATCCGCTCGAGGTCCGCGGGTGACACGTGCACGGGTGCACCCGACAGAATGCCGGTGACGTTGCGAAACGGCCGGCCGAGGTGCATGCCCTTCCCGTCGATGTTGAATTCACGAATGCGTTTGTCGTGGATCGAGCCACGCATCTTGAGCACCGTGATGCCGCGCTTCATCTCCCCGAACATCTCGACGTATCGCAGGAGGATGATGGAGTCGGTCAGCGTCGAGATGTGTCCCTCGGTGATGGAGGTGCCGCCCATCAATGATGGCGTCGTCGACGTGAACAAGCCCGCGATCTCCTGATGTTTGATGAACGACGTAAATCCGATGACGAACTCCCGGAACGCCTTCATCGTCCCGATGCGCTCGAGCGCCGACACACTGTCGAGTGCCACGCGATTCGGCTTGAACTCTTCTACCGTGCGCTGGATCGTGAGCAGCCAGTCTTCGAGGCTTGCGACTTCGGGATAATCGCAGAGCACGCGCAGGGTACCCTCGCGCTCCATGCGCTCGAAATCCACGCCCCACCCGATGGCATTGCGGAAGAGCTGTTCGCGGCTCTCCTCAAAGGCGAGAAGGAGACATCGCTCGCCCACGGCCGCGCCACCGCTCAGGAATTGTGTGACGGTCAGCGTCTTGCCTGTGCCCGTCGCGCCGGAGACGAGGATCACCGAATCGCGAAAGAAGCCGCCACCGCACATCTGATCCAGCTCCTGATTGCCTGACGAGATGCGAATGTCCGATGACTTCTGCTTGAGCTGAATCGCCGACAGCGGAATCACGACGAGACCACCGTCCTGAACGATCGTGAACGGGAACTCGCCCTTCTGATGGTCCGTGCCGCGGAATTTCAGAATCTCGATCGTCCGGCGCCGGATCTCGTCGTCGAGGACGTTGCGCAGGACCATCACGTTGTCGGCGATGAACTCCTCGACCCCGAAGCGCGCGATCGGACCATAGTCCTCCGTTCGCTCGGCGGTCAACAGCGCGGTGACGCCCATGCTCTTGAGCGCGGACGCGATGCGAAACAGCTCGCGGCGAACGATCGACTGGTCGGAGAACTGGGAAAACATGGCTCCTAACGAGTCGACGGATACGCGTTTCGCCCCAACCTTGCGCACCGCGTTCTCGACTCGCGCCAAAAGCGCGCCCAGGTCAAAGCTGCCACTCTCGATGATCTCGACGTGCGGATCCGGCGACGCATCCACGAACGCAAGCTTGCTTTGTCGCTCCCAGGCTTCGAGATCCCAGCCGAAGCTGCGCATGTTCTGCCGAATGTCAGCCGCGGACTCCTCGAACGTCACGAACACACCATTCTGGTTCAGATCGCGAATGCCGGCCGCGAGAAACTGCATCGCGAACACGGTCTTCCCGCTACCGGCGGTGCCGGACAGCAAGGTGGTGCGGTTCTCGGGCAAACCGCCTTTCGCGATGACGTCGAAGCTGCCGATGCCGGTGCCGAGCTTTTGCACACCGACGTGGTTCGCCTGCTCGCTCATGGCTTCTCGGGTTTGGGGTCTGACTCCGTCGCCGTCGTCGGACGGACTTCGAGGCCGAGGAGCACTTTTCCGGTGTCGGAGAGGTCGCCGATCACTCGTCGCAAGGGTGGTGGCAGCTGCTTGATCAACGTCGGCGTCGCGAGAACCTTCTCATCCTCGGCGAGTTGCGGCTCCTTCAACACGTCGATGATCTGCAGCTCATACTGGCCCCGCAACTCTTGCTCGCAGATGCGCCGCAGGTTCGCGACAGCTGTTTCGGCTCGCGGGCTCGATCCCGTGACGTAGAGCCTCAGCATGTAGGTCGCCAGGGATCCTCCTCGCAAGACGCTCGAAGTGATGAGAGTACGCCCGTGAATATGCCTTCGACACGCCTCGAACGCATCTTTCGCTCCCCCGTGCGACGATCTCGGACCAAGCGTCGCACTGCGTCCTGGCTCAAGGCACAGACCTTGTAAGCGACGTCTTGTCCGCGTATCGACACCGGTGTTCGTGCGGGGCAGCGGCCAAGAGTCCAATTCTGCTGATGGTCGGAGAGCGCGACGAGATGAGTCACCCGATCGAAAGCGGGTCGGAGGAAAGCCGACTGAGATCGATCGTCGAGCGACTCGCGGACGGAATCGTCATTGTCGATTCCACGGGCGTCATCCGTTTCGCGAATCCGGCTGCGGAGGAGCTTTTCGGCCGCCGCCGCGAGCAGCTGCTCGGAACACCCTTCGGCTTTCCCGTCGTTGGGAGCGAATCCGCCGAGATCGAGGTGGTGCGTCCGACTGGTGGGAGCATCGGCGCGGAGCTTCGCGTCGGCGCCGTCGACTGGAGGGGCGAGCGCGCGCTGCTCGTCTCCATTCGTGATGTCAGTGACCGCAAGCGCGCCGTAGAGCGCGAGCGGCAGCTCGAGCGCGAGCGCGCGGCTCGCGCCGAAGCGGAGGCGGCGAGCCAGGCGAAAACGGAGTTTCTCGCGATGATGTCGCACGAGCTGCGCACGCCGCTCAACGCCGTCATCGGCTACGCAGAGCTGCTCGATCTCGGCATCGCCGGTCCGCTCGCGGCCGAACAGCGCCATCAGCTCTCGCGCATTCGGACGAGCGGACGCCATCTACTCGGGCTCGTCAACGAGGTGCTCGATCTCGCGAAGATCGAGGCAGGCCGATTGTCGGTGAACACTGGATTCGGTCGTGCCGGCGACGCGGCGGATGCGGCTCTGTCACTCGTGCAGACGCGCGCGGACGAGAAGGGCATCCGATTTGTGGCGCAGTGCATGGGCGACGCCGACGCAGTGTTCGAGGGTGACGAGGATCGCGTTAGGCAGATCCTCGTGAACCTGCTTTCGAACGCCGTGAAGTTCACCAGCCCGGGCGGTGAAGTCGCCATCGAGTGCGGATCGACCACGGAGCCCGATACCGAGGCGAGGGTGCAGCCGCACTCGCGGTGGGTCCATCTGCGAGTTCGCGACACCGGCGTCGGCATTCCGAGGACGCAGTTGCCGTTCATCTTCGACCCATTCGTTCAGGGCGAGACGGGGCACACGCGCTCGAACGACGGCTCCGGCCTCGGCCTCACGATCAGTCGGCGGCTTGCTCGTCTCATGGGCGGTGATCTCACGGTGCGCAGCACGCCGGAGAAAGGTTCGATCTTCACACTCTGGCTTCCCGCCGGCGCCGTCGACGAGGTGCAGCCGCGGCCCGGCTGGCGTGACACCGCCGGAGAGGGGCCGCGGCTGCGTGGGCTCGCCGACATCGGCGAGCTCGTACTGCGCGAGGTCGAGACTATTCTCGAGGCGGTGACGGTTCGCATTCGCGAGCACGGTGAGATGCCGGGCGCGAAGGCGCTCAAGTTCTCTCAACTCGCCGACCACTTCCCGAGCTTCCTTGCGGACATCGGCGGGATGCTGGTCGTGCTCGAAGAGGGCGGGGGCCAACCCTCGGGCCTCCTCGCCGATGGAACGGAGATTCGACGCATGATCTCCGAGAAGCATGGGGCGCAGCGTGCTCGGCTGGGCTGGAGCGTGGACGACATTCGCCGCGAGTACGCGATTCTTCGCCACGAGCTCGGCAGGACGATCCGACGGCGCGCCCGAGCCATTCCCGACAGCGCCGTAGACGACGGGCTCGCCATCCTCGGCCGAGTCATCGAGCAAGCCGAGGAGGCGAGCCTCCGCGGCTTTCAGCGCGCGCGTGCGTCCGTGCGAAGCGACGTCGTCGGAATCACTCCTCCGCCTTCGGTCATGGAAAGCGACATGGACGCTGCCCCCCACGGCTGAGGCCGATCGAGTGTCTCAGCTCGCCGTCTATAACGATGGTCACCTCACCAATGGCGGCTGTGGCGGGGCCCCCTAGAAGCGCCTTACGAGATTCGGGGCTGGCACATCACCTGCCAACTGGGGGTGGACCCAAGGGAGGCAACATGAGACGACAAGCAATGATCATCCTGGCGGCGCTCGCGACAGCCGCGGCCGGATGTCACAAAGACAACGGGCAGAATGATGCCCTTCAGAACGACCTGAATCTCGCGAACCAGTCGACGGCGCGTACGGACAGCATCTCCGCTGTGGAGCGGGGCTACGCCACACCGGCTCCGGCAGCAACTGCTCCGCGCACCGCGTCGCGGACGAGCACGACGACCCGTTCGAGTACGCCGGTGCGTCGGTCCACTTCATCCTCGTCGAACGGCAGCGTCAGCGCTCCGGCTCCGGCGCCCACGACGACGGTCCAGAAGAACACCAAGCGTGACGCCGCGATCGGAGCGGCGGCGGGCGCGATCATCGGCGCAGCGACCAGCAAGAACAAGGTGAAGGGTGGCATCATCGGCGCGGCGGCCGGCGGCATTCTTGGCGGCGTGATCGGAAACAACGTCGACGTCAAGAAGAAGAAGACCCCGTAGGTGGCTGGTGGCTGGTGATGGGTGGCTGGTGAATTCGGAGGGCCGGCGCTGATTCCAGCGCCGGCTTTCCTTTTTACTAACCACCAGCCACCAGCCACCAAGTACGCCCCTTTCCTCTTACGGCAGAGTCGATTAGCTTGGGGCGAGCGAAGACGTGCCTGACGGCGCGCTACCCAGAAGGATGCACGAGGGACCTGGAGACATCCGCTCAGGTCCCTCGTCATTTATCTGTTCGTCGCCCGCGCGGGGGCGGTTTCCGCGAGCTGGTCACATCAAGTCGGTAGGTACGGCATGTCCGGACTCCGACATCACCAACAGTACAGGGAGTAGGGCAATGCGCACCACCGGCGTTGTAAAGTGGTTCAACGACGCGAAGGGCTTCGGGTTTATCACCCCGGAGAATGGTCAGAAGGATTGCTTCGTGCATCACTCGGCGATTCAGGGGAAGGGCTTCAAGACGCTCGCCGAGGGCGAGCGCGTTGAGTTCGATATCGTGCAGGGCGCCAAGGGCCCGGCGGCAGAGAACGTCGTCAAGATCGCCCGTTGAGTCTCGCGAATAGGAAGAGGAGCGAGCGCAACGCGCGAGCGACTTCGAATAAGCTTTCCGGGAGCGCTAGCGACCGGTGAGCGAACGAGCAATGACTCGGGGCCGCCCGACCCTCGGGCGGCCCCGAGTCATTACGAGGAGAGGAGAGGAGTTCATTCATGATTGAGATCAAGATCGAAGAGGGTGATCGTCTGGATTGGGCACTCAAGGTGTTCAAGCGGCGCATTGCCAAGTCCGGCATTCTCAAGGATCTGCGTAAGAAGCGGCACTACGTGAAGCCGAGCGAGGCGCGGCAGCTCAAGGCGGCCGCCGCACGGCGTCGTCAGCGCAGCGCGTCGCGCGAGCGCTGAGCAAGCGGAACCGCGAGCCGAGGCGACATGGCCAAGGAAGAGCCGATACAACTCGAGGGACAGGTCACCGAGGTGCTGCCGAATGCGACGTTCCGTGTGTTGCTGACCAACGGGCATACCGTGCTCGCCACGCTCGGTGGCAACATGAGACGCTTTCGGATTCGCGTCCTGCAGGGTGATCGCGTCACGATCGAGGTCTCGCCGTACGATCTGAGTCGCGGTCGCATCATTTTCAGGCACAAGACGTAGCACGGCAGGGCCGTACGCGGAGCCGGCGGAGCGATCCGCCGGGCCTGTCACGCGGCCCCGGCGTGGATGCCCATGCCCTCCTCCCGCCTAGCGACGCTCCTCGCAGGCATCGTCGTCGCCCTTTTCACCGCTAGGCGCCTCGAGGCCCAAGACACAGCCTCAACTCAGCACGAGCCGGCGCCGCAGGCCCCGGCGGTCCAGATCAATGGCCTGCTCCAGGTCTGGTATCTCGACGGCCACACCGTCACGAGCGCGCACGACACGTACCGAATCCGCCGCGCCGACCTCAAGCTGAGCGGTGTCATCTCGCCGCGCGTGCGTTGGCGCATCTCGCTCGACGGCGCGAAGCTGTTGAACCTGAACAAGACGACCACCGTTGCCGCCGATTCATCGGTGCTCGAGGACGTCGCGGTCGATCAGCGCTCGCGCATTCTGCAGGAAGCGTCGATCAACGTCACGCTCGCGCCGGCGGTGCGCGTCGACGTTGGCCAGCAGATCATCCCGCTCTCGTACGAGGGCGTCACCGCGGCTTCGCAGATCGAGACGATCGAGCGCACGATGTTCATCGCGGAGCGAGGGCGCGGTGGCGGAATCAGCGACGTGCGCGACATCGGCGCCGAGGTGCGCGGCAGCGTCGCCGACAACCACGTCGACTATCAGCTCGGCGTGTTCAACGAGTTCGGCGACACACAGAACAGCACCGATCAGAACGACCAGAAGGCGACGATCGGCCGGCTCGCGTTTCGTCTTCCTGGGCTTCCGGAGCTGCAGCTCGGCGGCTCTGGTGGCGTCGAGGGCGGGCTCCCCGAACAGCGACGTGAGCGCGCAGGCGGTGAGGGGCAATTCCGCAATCGCTGGCTGACATTGCGCGCGGAAGTGATGGGTGCGCGCGACCGCGGACTTCGACGCCTCGGCTACTATGGTCTCGGCGCCGTGCGTCCGCGGCCTGACGTCGAGCTTGTCGGCCGATGGGATTACTGGGATCCCGATCTGCATAACGAGTCCGGCGCCGCCGACGCCGCGGAGCGCGAGATCGTCGCCGGCGCCAGCTACTTCATCGAGGGCGGTGCAACGCGCCTCGCCGCCAATGTGGTCCGCTCCACCTTCCCGAGCGGTATCGTACAATCGAGCACACTGCTCCTCTTCTCACTGCAAGTCGTCTGGTGACTGGCATGCTCCTGCGCATCGACAATCTCTCCAAGACCTACCCGAATGGCACGCGCGCGCTGGACGACGTGTCGCTCGCGATCCCACAGGGCATGTTCGGTTTGCTCGGTCCGAACGGCGCCGGCAAGTCGACCTTGATGCGCATCATCGCGACGCTTCAGGAGCCGGACTCGGGACAGGTTCATCTCGGCGTCGAGTCGCAGGGCGCGGCGCACCAGATCGACGTGTTGCGCGACAAGGAGGCGGTGCGGCGCACACTCGGCTACCTGCCGCAGGAATTCGGCGTATACCCGAAGGTGAGCGCGGAAGATCTGCTCGATCATTTTGCCGTGCTGAAAGGCATCACCGATCGCGCCGAGCGTCGTCGCCTCGTCGACGCGCTATTGGAGCAGACCAATCTGCAGCGCGACCGTGGCAAGCAGCTCGGCGGATTCTCGGGAGGGATGCGCCAGCGCTTCGGCATCGCCGTCGCGCTCCTCGGCAATCCGCGACTCATCATCGTCGACGAGCCGACGGCGGGACTGGATCCCGAGGAGCGTGTGCGTTTTCTCAACCTCCTCGCCGAGCTGGGACAGAACAGCATCGTCATCCTCTCGACGCATATCGTGGACGACGTGAGTGAGCTGTGCTCGCGCGTCGCCATCATCGATCGGGGACGGATCCGTCTCCAGGACGATCCGCAGGCGGCGGTTACGCGCATGCACGGCCGCGTCTGGCGGCGCGTCGTCGCGCGTGAGGAGTTGCCCCGCCATCAGGAGCAGTACGCCGTGCTCTCCACGAAGCTGCTCGCCGGACGAACCGTCGTCCGTGTGCTCTCGTCCGCGCGGCCCGAGGCCGGCTACGAGCTGGCCGAGCCGGGTTTAGAGGATGTGTATTTCGCGGCGATGCGGGATACCCACGCCGCGGATTCCGGCCTCTTTGCCGCGGACGCGAAGGCCGCGGCGCCGGCGTTCGGGCAGGCCGGAGGAGGTGTGTGATGCGACAGTTCGCTTCCGTCCTCGGCTGGGAGCTCGGGTACTATCTCCGCCGCGTGTCGACGTGGATCTACTTCGGCATCTACGGCGCGATTGGCTTCATCTTCATGCTCCTGAGTGGCGGCGCCTTTCGTGAGGCGGCCGCCGTGTTCGGCGGGGGCGGGAAGGTGCTAGCCAACTCGCCATACGCACTCGCGTCGCTCGAGCCGACGATCGCGCTCTTCGGCATGTCGATCGTCGCTGCGGTGGCGGGGAACGCCCTCTATCGCGACTACGACGCGAAGATGGAGTCGCTCGTCTACACGACGCCGATCGCCAAGCCGACCTTCCTCGGCGGCCGGTTCATCGGCACGCTCGTCGTGAACGCGATCATCCTCCTCGGCATCATCGTCGGGCTGATGCTCGCAGCGAAGTCACCGTGGGTGAAGCCGGACAAGTTCGGTGCGTTCGATCTCTGGGCGTACCTGCAGCCGTACTTCACGCTCGTGCTGCCGAATCTGCTTTTCACCGCTGCGATCTTCTTCGCGCTGCCCGCGATCACGCGGCAGATGGTGCCTAACTACGTTGGCGGCGTGCTGCTCCTCCTTGGCTATCTGATGGGCGGGCAGCTTCTCAACGATCTCACGGACAAGCACACCGGCGCGCTCCTCGACCCGTTCGGGTTGCGCGCGATGCAGGTAGTTACGGAGTACTGGCCGATCGCCGACCGCAACACGCGCTTCGTGCCGCTCTCCGGCGTGCTCGCGACGAATCGCGTGATCTGGGTGCTGATTGGCCTCGCGGTGTTCGCGATCGCGTACCTGCGGTTCCGCTTTTCGTACGCTGCCTCGGAGCCGCGCGGTCACGCCGACGACTCAGTGACGGCGGACGCGTTCGCGCCGGCGCCGCAGCCCGTGCGTACGGTCGACTTACCGGCCGCGGGGCGCCGCTTCGATTGGCGCGGACGTGTCAGCCAGTACTGGTCGATGACGACGCGGTCGTTCTGGCGGGTCGTACGCAACCCGTACTTCTACGCGATCACCGGCGCCGGCGTGTTGTACATGCTCCTCGTCGTGCAGCAGATCGGAAAGATCTACGGCACGGAGACGTGGCCGGTGACGTACAAGATGGTCGAGATCCTGAACGGGAGCTTCGGCCTGTTCCTGCTCGTCATCATCGCGTTCTACGCCGGTGAGCTGGTGTGGGCCGAGCGCGACGTGAAGATCGGCCAGATTGCCGACGCGATGCCGCTGCCTAACGCGACGGCTTTTCTGTCGAAGCTCACGGCACTCCTCGCCGTGCTCGCGCTGCTGCTGGCCATCGTGATGTTGACGGGAATCGCGACGCAGGCCGCCAACGGTTACACGCGTTTCGAGATCGGGCTCTATCTCGAGGCGCTCTTTGGATTTCGCTTCGCCGATCTCGTACTCCTTGCCGTGCTGGCGATGGCGATTCACGTCATCGTGAATCACAAGTATCTCGGTCACCTCGTCGTCTTCGTCGCCTTCATCGGCATCCCGTTCCTCGGTCAGTTCGGTCTGGAGCGGAACCTGTATCAGTACGGGAGCGACAGCGGGTTGCTGTACTCGGACATGAATCGCTGGGGTCCGTACGCACACGCGTTCATCTACTGGAAGCTGTATTGGGCAGCGCTCGCGATCCTGCTCGCCGTGCTCACCAATCTGCTCTGGGTGCGGGGTGAGGAGTCGCACGCGCGCTGGCGCGCCCACCTCGCGCGCGTCCGCTTCGGCCGGGCCGCACGCCTCGTGTCGGCGCTGGCGGCGCTCTCTTTCATCGGACTCGGCGGCTTCATGTACTACAACACCGATGTCCTGAACAGCTATTCGACGAGCGCGCAGCGCCGGCATATTCGCGCCGAGTACGAGCGGCGTTACAAGAAGTACGAGTCGATTCCTCAGCCGCGGATCACGGCCGTCCAAGTGCAGGTCGACCTCATGCCGGAGCGTGGGGACATGCGCGTGCGGGGGCACTACATCCTGCGCAACAAGACGAGCGCGGCGATCGACACCGTGCACCTTCGTTTCGATCGCGACCTCACCGTTCGATCACTGGAGTTCGACCGCCCGTCGCGCGTAGTGCTCGCCGACACGGCCCGCGAGTACTACATGCGGAAGCTCGACACGCCGCTGGCACCGGGCGATTCAGTCGTGCTGAGCTTCGACTTCACCCGCATCGCTCGCGGCTTTCCGAACAGCATATCGAATATCGATATCGCCTCGAACGGCACCTTCGTCGAGAATGCCTCGTTCATGCCTGGCGTCGGCTACGAGCCGCGGGCGGAGATCTCCGACGACGACGATCGCAAGAGAGAAAAGCTGCCGGTGGTGCAGCGCATGAAATCGCCGACGGATCCCAAGGCACGCGCCAACAACTACATCAGTCACGACGCCGACTGGATCGACTACGACGCGACGGTGAGCACCGCACCGGACCAGATCGCGATCACATCGGGCTACCTGCAGCGCGAGTGGACGGAGAACGGCCGTCGGTACTTCCATTACAAGATGGACGCGCCAATTCTCGACCTCTGGGCGTTCCAGTCGGCACGGTACGCGACGACCAGCGACAAATGGACCTCGCCGGACGGCAAGGTCGTCGACATCGTCGTCTATTATCACCCGGAGCACCGCTGGAACGTCGAACGCATGATCTCTGGGGTAAAGAAGTCGCTCGATTACTACACGCGAAACTTCGGCCCCTATCAGCACCATCAGGTAAGAATCGTCGAGTTCCCCCGATATGCGCAGTTCGCCCAATCGCTGCCGAACACCATCCCGTACTCTGAGGCAATCGGCTTCATCGCTCGCGTCGAAGGCGCGGACGACATCGACTATCCGTTCTATGTCACGGCGCACGAAGTGGCGCACCAGTGGTGGGCGCATCAGGTGATCGGCGCCGACGCGCGCGGCGCGACGCTGCTCTCCGAGACGCTCGCGCAGTACTCGGCGCTGATGGTCATGGAGAAGGAGTACGGCTCCGCGAGCATGCGACGTTTTCTCGAGTACGAGCTCGATCGGTATCTCGTTGGACGCAGCACCGAGCGCAAACGCGAGCTGCCGCTCGCGCTCAACGAGAACCAGGACTACATCCACTACCGCAAAGGCTCGCTCGTGATGTATGCCCTGCGCGACTACATCGGCGAAGCGAAGATGAACGCGGCAATTCGCGGCTTCCTCAACGCCGAGAAGTTCCGCGGCCCGCCGTACCCGACCTCGCTCGAGCTCGTGGATTCACTCCGCGCCGCG
>Ga0070681_10002183_pt1 | contig 17813 bp, 15 predicted proteins | sample KBSC83BmetaG_FD_65650 | JGI IMG/M metagenome (GOLD analysis project Ga0070681, IMG submission 65650) | Corn rhizosphere microbial communities from Kellogg Biological Station, Michigan, USA - KBS C8-3B metaG | ecosystem: Host-associated > Plants > Roots > Rhizosphere | place: USA: Michigan... | reverse complement strand
GACGCGGCAGTAGTTGCCCCATTCGCAGGCGTTGTACATGTCGGCCTTGCCCTCTTCGAGCAGCTTGCCATGGCTCGCGAAGGGATTGGCCGCCTTGTGGCTCGAGACCGAGAGATCGCCGGTGGCACTCGCGATCACCTCGTCGCGATCGGCCCACTCGACCTTGATGCCCTCTTTCTCGAACAGGCCCTCGTCATAGGCGACCAGCTCCGGCAGCCCCTGGAAGGGCGCCGTCGTCTCCAAAACCAGCTTTTTCATCGCTTGTGCTCCCGGGCTGTTGTGCTATCTCTATCGATGAAGGCGGATAAAATAGGTAAAGCGGCTAAATATCGATTTTATGGCCCCCGCCCGGTTTGTCAACCGGGTCTCCTGGGGCCCTTTCCAGCCGAGAGGGAGCCCCGGTGCGGGATTTTGCCGTCGACCAGCCGGAAGCCTATTCGACCCAGATCGAAAGCGCCTATTGGCGGTTGCGCGAGGACATCATTCGCGGCGTGCTGCAGCCGGCGGCCAAGCTTCGCATCGAGCATCTGCGGCAAAGCTACGGGTTGGGAGCCAGCGCCCTGCGCGAGGCCCTGTCGCGCCTCGTCTCGGACGGGCTGGTCGAGACCGAGGGTCAGCGCGGCTTCTGGGTGGCGCCGATCAGCCGCGGCGAGCTGCATGACATCACGGCCGCGCGCCAGGTGATGGAAGTGGGCGCGCTGCGCCAATCCATCACGCATGGCTCGGTCGAATGGGAAGGCCGCGTCGTCGCCGCCCGCCACAGCCTCGACCATGTCGAGAAGAGCATGGCGGCCCCCTCGCCCGATGTGATTCTCACCTGGGAACGGTCCAACCGTCAGTTCCATATGGAGCTGCTCGCCGGCTGCCCGTCCAAATGGCTGCTGCGTTTCGTCGGTCAGCTCTACGACCAGGCGCTACGCTATCGCCATCGCACGGTGCTGCGCCGGCCAATTCCGCGCACCGGCGTCAGCCCCGAGCATAATGCGTTGGTCGATGCGACCCTGGCCCGCGACGCCGACCGCGCCTGCGGGCTCTTGTCCGAGCATATCGACAACACCGCGCGCAGCGTCGAGAAGGCGATCTTCGGCGAGGCGTGAGGCACGCCATTCCAGAGGAGGCCGTCACCCTCGCGCTCGCGAGGGTCCACGCCTTTTTCAAGCGATCATCGCATCGAGCAAAGGCGTGGATGCTCGCAACAAGTGCGAGCATGACGATATTGGCTGACGTCGGAAGCTAAGCGACGCGCTTGGCCCACAACCGCTCGGAGGCGAGGCGCGCGCCCGCGACCATTGCCTCGAGCTTCTTCACGACGATCTGCGGGTCGACATGGCCGTGTCCGGCGAAATGCTCGAAGCCGCAATCCGAGGAGGCGATGACGCGTTCGCGGCCGACGGCGTCGGCATAGCGACAGAGGCGCTGCGCCACCAGCTCGGGATGCTCGACATAATTGGTCGAGGTGTCGAGCACACCCGGCATGATCACCTTGTTGTCGGGCAGCTTCACGCGTTTCCACACCTCCCATTCATGGGCGTGCCTCGGATTGGCGCCCTCGAAGGAGATGGCGTGCGGCTTGGCTTTCAGGACGACGGGCAGGATCTTGTCGAGTGCTATGTCGTGCAGATGCGGGCCGATGTAATTGCCCCAGCAGAGATGCATGCGCGCCGCCGTGGCGGGAATGTTGCGCAGCGCGTCGTTGAGCACCTCGACGCTGATCTCGCATTCCTTCACGAACTCCTCCTCGGAGAGGTCGATGAAGACGTTGTTCTTGCCCGAGGCGAGATCCGGGCAATCGATCTGCAGGGTGAAGCCGGCGGCGACGATCGCCTCATATTCCTCGCGCATCGCGTCGCCGACGGCTCGGCGATAGTCCTTCGAGCTCGCATAATGCAGGTTGGGATGGAAGCGCGCGATCACTCCCGGCGAAGCGGCGGTGAGGAAGGTGCCGACCGGCTTCGACTTGTCGACGGCGACCCGGAAATTGGCGAGATCGCGCCTCAGGCTTTCGCGATGCTGCATGGCGACCGGCCCGACACAGGCGAGACGCCGCCGCGTCGCCGAGCCGGAAGCAGCGGCCGTCGCCTTGAAATAGTCGGGAAACTCCTCGCGATCGCGCAGCCTTTCGCGCGGCAGCTTGTCGGGATCGACGGCGCCGAAGCCGGACAGCCTTTCCTGGATATAGGTCGAGTAGGAGACCTTGCTCGCCTCGCCGTCATCGACGATGTCGATGCCGATCGCGACCTGCCGCGCCACGATCTCCTCGACCGCCGCGACGATGGCGCGCTCGAGCGCCGCCTGATCGACCGCCTCGCCGCGATTCTGCGCCAGCAGCAGATCGCGCAACGCCGCCGGCCTCGGCAGGCTGCCGACATGGGTGGTGAGGATGCGCTCGGTGCTGTGCGGCATGGCGGCTGACATGGTCACTTCTGCTCCTCGACATGCAGGCTCGTCATCGCTGCTCGCCCGAATCATGGGACGCGGCATCCTGCGCCGCACGGCGCCGCGACGGCAAGATCGACCGCGACGCGAATCCGGCTCACCGCACGGCCGGCGCGACTCGACCCGAGGCGCCTCGACCGCGAGGCCGCGAGACGACCAGCCGATTGCGCTGCGGGGTCGCCGCCGCGCCCGCTGCCGGCGTCCGGCGCATCATCGCGCAAAGCGACGGCGCTATGCCCGTGACGGCGGACCGGGCAGGCCGCTTGGCCGCGCTGGCGCACCGGCCCCGCGGCCACGCCCGTTCGCTGCCGGGACGGCCCTTTCGAAAACCTCCCAACCCGATGCGCAGGTGCTACAGTCCGCGGGCAAGGTGCCCGCCGGGGCGGGCCGGGACGGAACTCAGCCCTAACCGATGGGGTTAAGTCGACGCCCCGCTTGCCTCACCGGCGGGGCCCGGGAGGAATAGGCCAGCTCTGGCCGCTAAAAGGTAAAAGGTCCTATGGCTGCGTCCCCGACCGATAGTCCCGAGCGTCAACTCTGGTGTGCGGTGCTCGACCGCGCCATGCAGGACGCGGCCGATCGCGTGGGCGCCGTGGGCAGCGACCCGGTGCGCCGCCGGCTCAGCTCGGACGCCAGGCGGTGGTTCGTCGAGAACAGCGTCGATTACCGCTATGTCTGCGAATCCGCCGGTATCGATCCGGACGAGCTGCGCAGCCGCATTCTCAGCCGTACGCAGCAGGTGCAGGGACCCCCGATGCCGGGGCTGCGTTAACTCTCTAAAATATTGAAAAGATTGGAGCGGGTGAAGGGAATCGAACCCTCGTCGTAAGCTTGGGAAGCTTCTGCTCTACCATTGAGCTACACCCGCCTCGGTCTGGTTTTATAGGCGTCGACCGGGACCCGTGCAAGCCGCCGCCAAACCCGCACCACACCTTAGCTGTTGCGCCCAAGCCTCAGGTTGGGTTCTTTGTCGAACAATCTTGAGCGGGGCAGGAACCATCTTACGTATGGTTTGTTGGTATTGCGCAAAGTTCGATCGAGGTTCGATCCGCGCTGGGGCGGAGCGCCGCTTCAACGCGCCAAGTAAAGGGGGTTTGGTAACCAAGCAAAAGCGCCGCCTCGTGCCTCGCGGCCAAGGGGGGATGGCGCCTGTCGATGCGCGGGCTATGGGCTTGCCTTGAGTGCCTGCGACTTCGTTCAGCGGCAAACAAATAGAACAGGAGACACTCACATGAGATCGCTGAAGTTGTTCGGGGTTGTCCTCGTCACGGGCCTGTTGGCCGGCTGCAGTTTCTTCATGGGTACCCGGAGTCCGAGCGGGCCCGGCCCCTTCTGGTACGGGCCACAGGCCTTCGAGCATGTGAAGGGGGTCCGTGGCGGCCCCGACGCTTTCTCGGGCGCGCTCGCGATGGAGTACCGCTCGCTCGCTCTCGAGCAAGGCGACGGCGAGAAGGATTGGCCGAACGCTTACATCTTCGCGCAGAAGGGTCTGGCTGCCGCCGGCGGCCAGGCGGTTCTGCCGGAAGATCCCGCGGCCTGGCCGACCCTCGTCCCGGCCGATCGCGCGGCGCTCACCGACGGCCGCGGCCGTCTGATCGCAGTGCTCGATGGCGGCGGCCGCAGCTCCAACCCGCCGATGGCGGCGCACGCGCAAGGCCTCTACGAGTGCTGGCTCGAGGAATCGAGCGAGCATGAGAACGAGGACGCGGCTGCCTGCCGCGGTGCCTTCCTGGCCGCGCTCGCCACCTTCCAGCGCACGACCGTGACGCCGGCGCCGGTGACGACCCAGGACTTCGTCGTTTACTTCGCTTGGGACCGCGCCGATCTCGACGCCGCCGCCCAGCGTGTCATCGACATGGCCGCCGCCGCCGCGCGTTCATCCACCCAGGCGCGCATCAACCTGGTTGGTCACGCCGATCTGTCGGGCTCGCCGGACTACAATTTGCGTCTGTCGCTGCGTCGCGCCGACGCGGTGAGGCAGGCTCTGGTTGCCCGCGGCATCACCGCCGACCGCACCAACGTGACCGGTGTGGGCGACTCCGAGCCGGCGGTGCCGACCGCACGCGGTGTGCGCGAGCCGCGTAACCGGTTCGTGTCCGTCACCATCCGCTGATCGGCACGTTTCCGATCGATAACGAGGCTGTGCCGGCTCCCCGCGGCGACGCGGGGAGCCGGTCGGCTTTTTAGGTCAAGGAAATCAGGGTAAAGACCGGGTCGCTGGACCGGGCTGCTGGCGGCGCCTAAGATCGACCCAGTTGCCAGAGCTCGAGGTTGCCCCATGGACCCCAAATCGCCGCGCATCGTCCCGCAGCCGGACCCGCGGCAGCTCGCCGAGCATATGCAGGCTTATTCCGAGCCGACGCGCGGCATCACCGTAACGGTGCGGCCGGTGTTTCTCGAGAATCGCTCGGTGCCGCTCGAGCATCAGTATTTCTGGGCCTATTTCGTGCGCATCGAGAACCACGGCCAGGAGCCCGTCCGCCTGATGCGGCGCCATTGGCGCATCACCGACTCGCTCGGCCGCGTGCATGAGGTGCGCGGCGACGGCGTCGTCGGCCAGCAGCCGCTGATCGAGCCCGGCGAGTCGTTCGAATATGACAGCGGCACGCCGCTCACGACGCCGTCGGGCATCATGATGGGCAGCTATCAGATGGTGACGAATGGCGGCCACGCTTTCGACATCGTGGTGCCGGCCTTTTCGCTCGACAGCCCGCATCAGCGGGTGCATCTGAACTGATGCTTGGGCGCGGCCGCGCAAGCTTGAAATCGCCCCGCTCCGCGCCACATGCGAAAAGGCAAACGCGGCCTTCCGCCGCGGTGGAGAGCTGAGGCATGGCCGGCTTTGAACGAAAGGCTCGAGATTTGCGCGCGCTGCATAGCGTCGGGGATGGCGCCATGAGCCCGCGCGACGACGCCGCGGGCCAGACGCGCCCCGCCCTCGCCAAGCCCAGCCGCGAGGAGGCCGAGGCGGCCGTCCGCACGCTGCTGCGCTGGGCCGGCGACGATCCCGGGCGCGAAGGGCTGCTCGACACGCCGAGCCGCGTGGTGCGCGCCTATGAGGAATGGTTTTCCGGCTACGACGCCGATCCCGAGGAGATGCTGCAGCGCACCTTCGAGGAGGTCGAGGGCTATGACGAGATGGTGGTGCTGCGCGACATCCGCTTCGAGAGCTACTGCGAGCACCATCTGGCACCGATCATCGGCAAGGCGCATATCGCCTATCTGCCGAAGAACCGCGTCATCGGCATCTCGAAGCTGGCCCGCATCCTCGAAGCCTATGCGAAGCGCCTGCAGATCCAGGAGAAGATGACGGCGCAAATCGCCAATCTGCTCGATCGCGTCCTGCAGCCGCGCGGCGTCGGCGTGATCATCGAGGCGCAGCATCAATGCATGACCACGCGCGGCGTGCACAAGCCCGGCGTGGCGCTGGTGACGAGCCGTATGCTCGGCGCCTTCCGCAACGATGTCGAGACGCGGCGCGAGTTTCTCGCACTCATCAACAGCAGCGGCACCGCGGCCAGCGGCCCGCTCTGAGCGAGAAGAGCTTGCCCGCCCGCTTCGGCACCAGCGAGCTGATCGCGCGGCTGGTGGCGTTTCCCACCGTCTCCGACAATTCCAATCTCGATCTGATCGCTTTCGTGCAGGACTATCTCGCAGGCTGGGAGGTGCCGGCGCGGCTCACCTACGACAAGGACAAGCGCAAGGCCAACCTCTTCGCCACCGTCGGCAGCGGCCCCGGCGGCATCGTGCTGAGCGGCCATACCGATGTCGTGCCGGTCGTCGACCAGAGCTGGTCGAGCGATCCCTTCCGCACCGTCGAGCGCGACGGCCGGCTCTATGGACGCGGCACCGCCGACATGAAGAGCTTCCTCGCCCTCGTCCTCGCGCGCGTCCCCGATCTCGTCCAGCGACGGCTGCCGGAGCCCGTGCATCTCTCGCTCTCCTATGACGAGGAGCTCGGCTGTCTCGGCGTCCCGTCGCTCATCGCCGACCTCGCCGCGGCCGGAATCCGACCGCGACTGGCGCTCATCGGCGAGCCCACCCTGATGCAGGTGGCGAATGCCCATAAGAGCCGGCAGAGCTTCGAGACGCGCATCCGCGGCGTGCCAGGCCATGCGAGCCATCCCGAGCGCGGCGTCTCGGCGATCGAGGCGGCCGGCGAGGCGCTCGCCTTCATCGGCCGTCTCGCTGCCGAAGCGCGCGCACGCGCGCGGGCGGACAGCGATTTCGCACCGCCCCATACGACCTACAATGTCGGCACGCTCGCCGGCGGCAGCGCCATCAACATCATCGCCCCTTCGGCCCGCTTCGGCTGGGAATTCCGCACCGTCCCCTGGGACAGCCCAGCCGAGGAGTTGCAGCGCTTCACCGGCTTCGTCGAGCAGGATCTGAAGCCGCGCCTGAAAGCGCGCGCCGCCGAGGCCGACATCGAAACGGAAACGCTGTCCTGGGTGGCCGGGCTCGTTCCCGATCCGAGCTCGCCGGCCGAGAGGCTGGCGCTGGCGCTCACCGGCCTCAACCGGCCGCGCACCATCTCCTTCGGCACCGAGGCCGGGCTCTTCCAGGAGGCCGGCATCCCCGCCGTGATCTGCGGGCCGGGCTCGATCGAGCAGGCGCACCGCGCCGACGAATATATCGAGCTGTCGCAGATCGCCGCCTGCGACGCCTTTCTCGACCGGCTGATCCAGCGCCTCACCGGATGACTTGCCGGCGCGCTGCCGATCTGCTGAGCTTGGCCGCAAGCAAACGAGGGAGGAGTCCGATGCGGCGTCTCGCCATTCCATTGCTGTTGCTCGGCCTCGCGGCACCGGCGGCGGCGCAGCCGCTCAAGATCGAGGTCGGGCTCGGCGACGTATCGCTCAACAAGCTGATGTTCGTGGTCGCGGCGGAGGCCGGCATCTATCAGAAGAACGGGCTCGAGGTGGCGCAATTCATCACGCCAAGCGCCGCCGAGGTGGTGCGGCGCAGCGGCGTGCAGGTGCCGCCCGAGTTCGTGCGCAACAATCCCGGCGACATCAATATCGGCGGCGGCAGCCCGATGATGGTCGGCATGACGACCAATGCCGCTGCGGTCGACCGCGTGATCCTCGCCACCACCGACACGATCTCGCGCTTTCGCGTCGTCGGCCGTCCCGACATTGCGCGACCGGCGGACCTGAAGGGCAAGCGTTGGGGCTATTCGAGCTATGGCGCGCTCAGCCACCTTTCCGCCGTGGTCTTCGCCAAGCGCATGGGCTGGAACCCCGACCGCGACATATCGCTGATCGGCAACGCCATGAGCATCGACGTGCTGAAGCGCGGGCGGGTCGATGTCATCGTCGGCGACGAGGTCGCCTGGACCTCGGCGCTCGCCGCCGGATACAAGGTGATCGTCGATCTCAACCGCTATCGCATCCCGATGGCGGGGTCGGGCGTCAACGCCGCCAAGGACTGGCTCGGCAAGAACCGCGAGGCGGCGGCGCGTTTCGTCAAATCCACCATCGACGCCATCGCCTTGCTCAAGACCGACCGCGCCGCCGCCTATGCCGCCATGGCGAAATGGTACGGCATCAAGGACGAGCGCCAGGCCAAGGACATCTACGAGCAGGTCGAGAAGCTCGCCGCCAAGCCCTACCCCTTCGTCGAGGGCATCAAGAAGGTGATGGAGACCTACTCCTATCACGAGATGCGCCAGCACAAGCCCGCGGATTTCTACGATGCGAGCTTCGTCGCGGCGCTCGACAAGTCGGGCTATATCGACGGGCTGTACAAGAAATGACGCCCTTTGGGGCGTCATGGCCGGCCTCGCGCCTAGTACACAATGAAGCGCGCGAGGCTCGCCTTGATGTTCTTGTCGAGCTCGGCGTCGAGATCCTTGGCCATGCCCTGCACGAAGCCGTACCAGATCTCGTCGCGCTGCGCCAAGGTGATGTTCTCGGCGACGCTCTGGCGCCGTTCGACATGCGCCGAGACGGTGCCGACGGCGAAGCCGCGCTCGTCGACGATGTCGAGCGCGATCTCCAGCACCGCGTCATAGCGCTGCGCCTGGTCGGTGGTGAAGGCGCCGCGGATCCCTTCGGTGCGCGGCAGCTGGGTCTCGGTGACGCCCGCCTGCTTGACGGTGTAGCGGGCGCGCAAGGGGCCCCCGGCGGTGGCGAGCCGGTCCTTCGGCCAGCGCGCCGCCATGCGTTCCGGCGAGATCGGCATGAGATGCTCGATATGGGGCGCCGTCAGCGGCGGCGTATAGGCCTCGACGATCTCGACTGCTCCGACCGTGAGCCTGATCGGAGCGCCGCTGAAGGTGATCTCGGGGAAGCGCTGCGGCGGCGGCGGCGGGCTCGCGCAGCCGGCGAGCAGCGTCACGAACAGAGCTGCGGCGGCAAGAAGCAGGCGGGACGACTGGCGCGGCATGGGCGGCTCTCCGGGATCGCGTGAAGCGCCCGCACCCTGCCACAGGCGCGAGCGCGGCCGCAACCTAGTCTGCGTAGAGCGCCGCAAGATCGTCGTCGTCGAAACGGTACTGGGCGCTGCAGAACTCGCAGGTGACGATCACCGCGTCATCGTCGAGCTTCAGCGACTCGACCTCCTGGCGCGGCAGCGCCTTCAGCATGCCGGCGACACGCGCGCGGGAGCAGCGGCACTCGGCCTTGAGGACGTGCACCGGATAGACCCGCACGCCATCCTCATGGAACAGGCGGAACAGCAAGTCGTTCGGCGCGAGATGCGGATCGAGCAGCTCGTCGGAGCGCGAGCTGCCCATCATGAAGAGCGAGCGCCGCCAATCGTCCTCGGCCTCCTCGACCTCGCGCGCGTCGCCATTGCCGCTGCCGCCCTCTTCGGGCAGGCGTTGCAGCATGAGGGCGCCGGCGCGCCAGCGCTGGCTGCCATCCTCGGCCCGCGTCAAGCCGCAAGCGAGGCGGATGCCGGCCTGCAGCTGCTCCGACTGCCGGAAATAGTGGTGCGCGCAATCGGCGAGCGTGCCGCCGATGAGCTCGACGATACCCTGATAGCGCTCGGTGTCGGGACCCTGGTCGACCGTGAAGGCGAGATAGCCGGCGCCGAGCAGGCGCGGCACCGGCGAGCCGATCGGCCCATCCAACGCGCTCACCAGCCGCTCCTCGTCGAATTGCGCATAGCCGCGCATCTGGCCGTCCGAGGTGACGTCCGCGACCATCAGCCGGATCGGCCCGTCGCCCTTGGTCTGCAGGGTGAAGACGCCCTCATATTTCAAGGCGCCGGCGAGCGCCGCCGCCAACGCCAAGGTCTCGCCGAGCAGCTCCGCCACCGGCTGCGGATAGTCGTGGCGCCGCAGTACCTCGTCCACCAGGGGCCCGAGACGCACCAAGCGCCCGCGCAAGCCCGGCGCGTCGATCTGGAAGGGCTGCACCAGATCGTCGCCCTCGACAGAATTGCTCATAGCTTGGTCCGCGTTCGATAAAGCCTAGCCGAGGCACCAGCTGAGGATGCCCTTCTGCACATGTAGGCGGTTTTCCGCCTCATCGAAGACCACCGAATGCGAACCGTCTATGACTTCGTCGGTGACCTCCTCGCCGCGATGGGCGGGCAGGCAATGCATGAACAGCGCATCCGGCTTGGCGCGCGCCATGAGGGCCGCATCGACGCGGTAGGGAGCCAAGAGATTGTGGCGGTTCTGCGCCTCGTGCCCCATTGAGACCCAGGTGTCGGTGACCACCAGGTCGGCTCCCGCCACCGCGTCGCGCGGATTCTGGGTGATGCTGACGCAGCCGCCATGATCGCGCGCCCACAGCTGAACCTCGGCCGCGGGCTTGAGCTCGGTCGGGCAGGCGATGCGCAGCGAGAAATTGAACAGCCCGGCGGCGTGGACCCAGCTGTTGCAGACATTGTTGGCGTCGCCGCTCCAGGCCACCACCTTGCCGGAGATCGCGCCGCGATGCTCCTCGAAGGTCATGACGTCGGCCATGACCTGGCAGGGGTGGCTGTAGTCGGTGAGGCCATTGATGACCGGCACCGTGGCGTTGCGCGCGAGCTCGCGCAGCTTCTCGTCGGAGCCGACGCGGATCATGATCGCGTCGACATAACGGGACAGCACACGCGCCGTATCGGAGACGGTCTCGCCGCGCTTCAGCTGCATCTCGTCCGGCCGGAGCACGATGGCATCGCCGCCGAGCTGCCGCATGGCGACCTCGAAGGAGATGCGGGTGCGCGTCGAGGGCCGCTCGAAGATCATGGCCAGCGTCTTGCCGGCGAGCGGCGCGTCGCGCCGGCTGCCGTTCTGCGCCTTGCGTTCGCGCGAATCGGCGATGATGCCGCGCAGGGTGGCGCCGTCGAAGGCAGCGAGGTCGAGGAAATGGCGCGGCGCGCTGTTCGAGCTCATGACGTCCAGCCGGCAGCCACCTTGTCGAGGCAGCCGAGCGCGAAATCGAGCTCGGGCTCCTCGATGATGAGCGGCGGCAGCAAGCGGACGACATTGTCGCCAGCGGTGGTGGTCAGAAGGCCCTTGTCGCGCAGCCTGGTCTGCACCTCGGCGTTGGGCACGACGCAGCGCAGGCCCTGCATCAGGCCGAAGCCGCGGACCTCGTTGAAGATTTTGGGATGCTTGGCGACGAGCGCATCGAGGCGCGGCCGCAGCTTTTCGCCGAGCGCGCGCACCCGCGGCAGGAAGTTTTCCTCGAGCATGACGTCGAGCACCGCATTGGCCACCGTCATGGCCAGCGGATTGCCGCCGAAGGTCGAGCCGTGCGTGCCCGCCGTGAGGCCGATCGCCGCGCGCTCGGTCGCCAGCGTCGCCGCCACGGGAAAGCCGCCGCCCAGGCCCTTGGCGAGCGCCATCACGTCGGGCGTCACTCCCGACCATTCATGGGCGAACAGCTTGCCGGTGCGGCCCATGCCGCATTGCACCTCGTCGAACACGAGCAGCAGGCCGAACTCGTCGGCGATGGTGCGCAGCGCTTTCAGATAGTCGATCGTGTTGGCGCGGAAGCCCCCCTCACCTTGCACGGGCTCGACCAGGATGGCGGCCGTCGCCGGCGTGATGGCGGCGCGCAGCTCGTTGAGATTGCCGAAGGCGACCTGGTCGAAGCCGTCGACGCGCGGCTCGAAGCCTTTGAGATATTTTTCCTGGCCGCCGGCCGAGATGGCGGCGAGCGTGCGGCCGTGAAAGGCGCCTTCGATGGTGATGATGCGGTTGCGCTGCTTCTGGCCGTTCTCATAGAAGCATTTGCGCACCATCTTGATGGCGCATTCGACAGCCTCGGCGCCGGAATTGCTGAAATAGGCGGTATCGGCGAAGGATGCGTTCACCAGCCGCTCGGCGAGCCGTTCCTGCTCGGGAATGCGATAGACGTTCGAGACGTGCCACAGCTTGTCGACCTGCGCCTTCAGCTTCTCGCGCAGATAGGGATGCGCATGGCCGAGCGCCGTCACGGCGATGCCCGAGCCGAAATCGAGATAGCGCTTGCCGTCGGTTCCGAACAGCCACGGCCCCTCGCCGCGCTCGAAGGCGAGATCGATCCGGGCATAGTTCGGCATCAGCGCGGGAATCACGGGAAAACGCCTCTATTTTCGGCGGGAACAGCAGGCCCGGTTGCAAAGAAAGCGGCGAGTATTCCCGACAAGCTGCGGCCTGTCAATTGCAGGCGGCGGAAGAATTTGCGCTGCTTTTCTAAGGCCTTAGGCCTTTAGGCGATAGCCCGTCTTGAACATCAGATAGGCGCCGAGACCGAGGCCGATATCGCAACCGAGCAGGACCAGCATGCCGACCCAGACAGGCCCGTCCGAGACGCCGATGAAGCCGTAGCGGAAGCCGTCGATCATGTAGAAGAAGGGGTTGGCAAGCGCCAGATGCTGCCAGAATTCGGGCAGCCGCTCGATCGAGTAGAAGCTGCCCGAGAGAAAGGCGGCCGGCGTGATCACGAAGCTCGTCACCGCCGCCAGGTGATCGTGCTTCAGGGCCCAGATGCCGCCCATGAGGCCGAGGAAGGCGAGCATCAGGCTGGCCGAGAGCGCGAAGAACAGCACGATCGCGGGATGCGCCATCTCGAACGGCACGGCGACCGCCATGGCGAGGCGCACGGCGCATCCCACCAGAAGGCCGCGCGAGACGCCGCCCAGCGCGATCGGCAGGGTGAGCTCGAGCGGCCCCATGGGCGGCATCAGCAGGTCGACGATATTGCCCTGCATCTTGGCCGTGACGATCGACTGCGCCGTGTTGGAAAAGGCGTTCTGCGCCATCGCCATCATGGCGAGGCCGGGCGCCAGGAAGACGAGATAGGGCACGCCCTGCACGAGCGAGCCGGTGCGGCCGAGCGCCATGCTGAAGACGGCGAGGAACAGGAGCGTGGTGACCACGGGTGCGGCGACGGTCTCGGTGCGCATGCCGAGAAAGCGCCTGACCTCGCGCTCATAAAGCGTCCACATGCCGCGCCAGTTGACGCCGCGCGGCGCCAGCGGAAAGCTGGTCCCGATACTGAAGCTCGGCGCCGCGAGGCCGGGGGATGGGGCGGGATCGTCAGGCATGGAGTCCGGCAGGGACGATAGGCAAGCCGCGGCCGATCGGCAAGGCCGGCGCGGCAAGCGCAAGCCCAAGCGCCCCGATCGCGCCTCGCTTGCCGCGGCGGCGCTCGCCTATCTCGCGCGCTTCGCCGCTTCGTCCGAGATGTTGCGGCGGGTGCTGATGCGCCGTGTCGAGACGGCGGCGCGCGCCGGCCTCATCGCGCGCGAGGAGGGGGCTGCGCTGGTCGAGCAGGTGGTGTTGCGGGCCGCCGCCTCCGGCCTGCTCGACGATGAAGCCTTCGCCGTACAGCGCGCGCGGTCGCTGCTGCGCCGCGGCAAGGCGCCGGCGCTGGTCAAATCGGCGCTGGCCGCCAAGGGCGTCGAGTCGGAGCTTGCCGCCCGCGCCTTGGCGGCACTCGGCGAGGAGATGCCGGATCCGGCCCGCAGCGCCGCGTTGGCGCTGGCACGCCGCCGGCGGCTGGGGCCGTTTCGCAAAGCGGCGCGCGCCGAGCATCGCGATCGCGACCTCGCGAGGCTGGCACGGGCCGGCCATGCGCTGGAGATCGCGCGCTGGGTGATCGATGGCGCCGATCCTGAGACCCTGGAAGCGGAACTCGAAGCTTAAGCGAAGAGTCCGAGCACGGCCGGTTGCAGGTTCTGCTGGATCACCGGTTGCGGCGTCTGATGCGTCGCATTGGGCTTCTCGGCCGTGTAGTAATTGATTCGGCCGGGATCCGTGCCCTCGAGGATGAACAGGCTGTAATCGCCCTTGGCATCGTCGGGCGCGTCACTCTTGTAGCTGAGCTTGATCGTGTAGCGGCCCTTGTCGAATTCCGGGCCGGTCAGGATGTTCTGATCGAGCTTCACATAGGTGAGATAGGGCGAGCCCGATTTCGGGTCGGAATCGGCAAGCAGCGTGCCGGTGCTGTCGAACACCTGCAGATGCACCGGCCCCAAGCTCTGCGTCGCGTCGTTCGAGTTGGGATCGGGCGCCAGGACATGCAGATTGCCGGTGCTCTGCAGGTCGAATGTGTAGGTGTCGACATCGTCGTGATTGGCGTCGAGCGTGCCGAGCAGAATGAGGCGGCCGGCATTGGTGCCGATACGGCCGAGATTGGCCGGCGTCTGGTTGGCCGGCTTGGGCGTGCCGGGCGGCGTCGATCGGTTGGCGACCTGCTGGCGATAGCTGATCTGGAATCGCGGATCGACCGTCTGCGATTCGCCAGGGGTCTGGCCCGGCGGATTGGCGATCTGCTCGAAGGTCGAGGAAAAACCCTTCACGGGCGGCGTCAGCACGCCGACCTGGTCGAACACGCTCTGGGTATCGAAAAGATCCTTGGGCGGGTTCCAGCTGAAGCTGCCGGTCGAGAAATCGAAGCTCGGCGACCAGCCGACATTCGGGTTCGGAATGAAGGGCGTCGCCAGCTGCTCGTTCTGCGGCACGGGCTTGCGGGCGCCAGGCGCCTGGGCCAGGGCCTGGGCTCTTTGCAGGGCGGTGAGATCGATGCTGCTCATGGTCGCACCTTACGCGATTCCGAGGACGATTTGCACCGCCGGGCTCCAAGTCTTGCCGTCGAAGGCCAGCGCCTGGATATGCGCCGACCCCGGAACGCCAGGGGCACTGTATTGCAGCTGCGCGAATATGTCAGGCGTGATGAAGGAGAGCTGTCCGGCCGACAGCGCCGCGCCGTTGAGGGTGAAGGCTCCGACATCCGCCGAAAGATTGTAGGCCGTGATGGGCGCCCCCTTGACGGCGACGGCGCTGAGGATGCTGCTGACATTGACCGATCCGCCCGGCGCCACGTTCGGGAGCGGTGACGCAGGAATGACGGTCGTCGTCGTCACGTTGGCGATGGGATTGACCAGCACGGTTATGCCCGTGCCTTCGGTCACGCTATCCGACGCCGAGACGATGAAGGTCGAGAATGGCTGCGACAGGTCGAGCACCGGCGGCGATGCACCACTCCCGTCGCCGGAGATGGTCGGGATGATGGGCGCCGTATAGCCCGACCCCGGATCGGTAATGGTGACGCTCACCACCTTGCCGGCGACGACTTGAGCCGTCGCCGCAGCCTGCGTGCCGCCGGCCGGCGGGGGTGGAATTGTGACGGTAGCGTTGGTATAGGCGCTGCCCTGATTGGCGGCGGGAATGGATATCACCGTGCCGGCCGGTGCCAGCGAGCCGTTACCGGCGGTGGCGCTGCCCGTCACATACTGCAGATTGGCGAGGTTGGCGACGCTGACGAATTGCTTGGCGCCCTGCGCAATCGTCGTAATCGTGCCGTTGGCATTCTTGAGCTGGAACCGGCCGTCGCCGGTCTCGGCGGTGACAAAATAGCCGCTGATGGGAAGGCCTGAAGGATCGGTGGCGGTGAACAAGGTCGACGCCGCATAGGTCTGACCGGGCAACAGCGTCGAGAGAATGTTGCTCTGTGTTACCGTCGGACCCGTATTGGTCACGACTGTGAGAGGCAGCGAAGTCGAGTTGCCAGTCGATGTGCCGTCATTCGCGGCAATGTTGAGCGTGACGGTGCCGGTTTGCGCGCCCGCCACATATTGCAGATTGACGAGATCGGCGGCGCTGACCGTGAACGGCGTCGTGGCGCTGACCGTCGACCCGTTGAGCGTGAAGCTGCCGGCCGAGGCGGACACGACATATTGCTGCACTGAAGTCGTCGGATCGGTTGTGACGCTCTTTATCAGCGCCGAGACATTGATCGAGCCGCCCGCTCCTACGCTGTTCGCTCCGGTCGCGGCCGTGACCACCGGGGAGGTGTAGTTGGCGATATTGACCGGCTCGGTCGACAAATCGGTCCAGGCCGTACCGTTGAAGGCAGCGACCGTGAAGGTCGCCGGCGCGGCCTTCGGTCCGGCCACAAAAGCGAGCGAGGAGAGCTGCGCCGCGCTGATGTAGTTCTGCGTGTTGCTCGGCAGCTGCACGCCGCCGAGCGTGAAATAGCCGTTATTGCCGGTGGGCGTCGTGATCGAGTAGCCCTGGATGGTGGCGCCGCGCGGATCGCTGGCGCTGAACAGCGCGCTCGCCGCGATGGTCGCATTGGGCCGCAGCACGCCGGGGGGCGTCAGCGTGACCTTCGCCGGCTGTGGATCCGCGATGTTGAGCGGGACGGCCGCGGCTGTGCTCCAACTGTTTCCGTCGAAGGCCGATATTTGGAAGCTGCTATGGCCGGCCGCCGTCGGGTTAAACCGCAGGTTGGCGAGGTCGGCAGCGCTCACATAGATGAACCCTGTCGCCGGATCCTGGCTGGTGAAACCGCTGAAGCTGCCAGCCGAAGCCGGCGGCGGCACGATGGAATAGCCCTTGATCGCGTCGCCCTCCGGGTCGCTCGCGCTGAACAACGATGCCGCGGCGATCTGGCTGCCGGTGAGCATCGGCAGATTCTGCGGCAGGGCAACGGCGGTGGGCGCCTGATTGGCGGTGGCGAACACCTTGATCGTCGCCGCCGTCGAGCTGGCGAAATTCGCGGCGTTGGCGTCGCGCGCCTTGACGGTGAAGCTGTCCTGGCCGGTCTGGAAGCTCTGGACGCTGCCGGTGGCGGTGGTCGCTGCGGCGGTGTCGGTCAGGCCGGTAAACTTGAGCGAGCCCGAGCCGAGCAGCAACTTTCCGGCGGCGCTCACCGCGACCGCCGCAGCGGCCGGCGTGAAGCCCGTCGCGTTGTTGCTGCCGTCGAAGGCGACGGTGCCGAGCGTCAGCGGTAACCCGGCCGTCACCGCGGGGGCGCTGCCGACTGGGGTGAGCGTCGCGATCTGCAGATCGGCCGATGTGGCATCGGCCGCGAAATCGAGCTGCAGCGTCGCGGTGTAGGACGCGCCATCATCGGTCGTGACGGTGTAGGTGCCAGGAATCGCGGCGGTGCCCGGGAAGGCGCCCGGCTGCTGCACATTGCCGGCGAGGGTGATGGTCGGGCTCGGCCCGCCGGCCGTGTAGGACAGTGTCGCGAACTGCGCCGCGGTGACGCTCGTCGCCTGGCCCGGTGTGAAGCTCAGGCCGGAGCCGCTGAACACGCCGGCGCCGGGTGCCGTGCCGGGCGTGATCTCATAGGCGGCGATGGCATCCGAATTGATGTCGGTCGCGGTGAAGAGCGACGAGGCCAGGACCGTATGGCCGACCGTCACTTGCGCATTGGCCTGCGCCGAGGCCACAGTCGGCTCGGAATTCGCGACCGAGGTCAGCGAGAACTGCGTCGGCTTGCCGAAGGCGATGCCGTCGAAGGCCGAGACCTGGAAATTCACGGGGCCGGCGCTGTTCGAGACATGCAGCGTGAGATTGGCCAGGTCGGCGGCATTGATGAAGACAGGCTGGCCGGCCGCGAGCTGCGTCGATCCGTCGAAGAAGCTGCCCTGGCTCGTCGGCGGCGTCTGGATCGACAGGCCGGTAATCGCGGCACCGCCCGACACGGCATTCAGCGTGAACAGGCTGGAGGCATTGTATATGCCATTGGTGAGCAGGCCGTTCGGCCCGATCGAGGAGGATTTGGCGACGGTCGGTCCGACCAGATTGACCGGCACGCTCTGGTAGCTGGAGAACACCTTGCCGTCATAAGCCGCCGCCTGGATCGTGGCGCTGCCCGGCGCCGCCGTGGCGACGAATTGCAGGTTGGCGAAATCGCTTCTGCTGACAAAGACGGGCTGGTCGGTCGCGAGACTGGTGCCGTTGAGCGTCAGGTGACCGAGCGTCGAGGGCACGATGATCGAGAAGCCCTGGATCGTGCCGCCGGTCTCGGTGCCGTTGAACAGGCTCGAGGCCAGCACCGGATTGTTGGGCTCGATGTTGGGAACCGCAGCGGGGGTGGTGACGACCGGTGCCTGGGCGGCGACCGTGGTCACGGTAACAGTCGTGAAATTGCCGAGACTGATACCGTCTGTCGCCGCTACCTGGAAGGTCTGGCTTCCCGGCGTGGCGCTCG
>Ga0070681_10002182_pt1 | contig 17814 bp, 15 predicted proteins | sample KBSC83BmetaG_FD_65650 | JGI IMG/M metagenome (GOLD analysis project Ga0070681, IMG submission 65650) | Corn rhizosphere microbial communities from Kellogg Biological Station, Michigan, USA - KBS C8-3B metaG | ecosystem: Host-associated > Plants > Roots > Rhizosphere | place: USA: Michigan... | reverse complement strand
TGCCGCATCTGACGGCTCGCGATCCGGGGCAGTTCTGGACTTGCGGCCAATGGATGACCGAAAGCACCGGAGGTTCCGACGTCGGGCTTAGCGAGACCACGGCGCGCAGTGAAGGCGGCCAGTGGCGGCTGTACGGCCGCAAATGGTTTGCTTCCGCAATCACTTCACAGATGGCGCTGACGCTCGCGCGTCCTGAAGGCAATCCCGCGGGCGGCAAAGGGCTTGCGCTTTTCTACGTCGAGACGCGCGATGCGCACGGCAGGCCGAACAACATTTTTATCAACCGCCTGAAGGACAAGCTCGGCACGCGCAAAGTGCCCACCGCCGAGCTCGAATTGAACGGCGCGCCGGCCGAGCTGGTGATGGGGAAGCGCGATGGCATACGCAATATCGCGCCGCTGCTCAACATCACGCGCACCTGGAATACCGTCACCGCGGCTTCCTTCATGCGCAGGGGACTCGCGCTGGCGCGCGATTACGCGCAGCGTCGCGTCGCGTTTGGCGCCGCGCTCGCGGGCAAACCGCTGCACGTTGATACGCTCGCGGGACTCGAAGCGGAGTTTCACGGTGCGCTGCACTTCGCGTTCTTCGTGGTGGAGCTGCTCGGGCGCAGCGAGGCCGGACGCGCAAGCGAGCAGCAGGTGGGTCTGTTGCGCGTGCTGACTCCGCTCGCCAAGCTCACCACCGCGAAACAGGCGGTGGCAGTGGCGTCCGAAGTGATCGAATCGTTCGGCGGCGCGGGCTATGTCGAGGACTCGGGCTTGCCGCTATTGTTGCGCGATGCGCAGGTATTGCCAATCTGGGAAGGCACGACCAACGTGCTCGCGCTCGACGCGCTGCATGCTTTGCCGCAAGCCGGCGGAATTGATGTGCTGCAGCGCGAGACCCGCGCGCTGCTGCAGGGGGTGCGCGAGCAGAGCCTGCTGCGCATGTCGGCGATTATCGAGCGCACGCTCGAAGCGGCGATAGCGTGGCTCGGCCAGGCGCAGCAGGCGGGCGCGGCGGAACTCGAAACCGGCGCGCGACGTTTCGCGCTGACGTTGGGACGCACGTTCGAACTTGCGCTGCTGGCGCGCCATGCTCAATGGTCTTTGGACAATGAAGCCGGGGGGCAAGCGCTTGCCGCGGCGCGGCGCTTTGGCGCCGTCCCGATAAACTTGCTGAGCGCAACAGACCCGGGTGATTCGGCAGCTTTGTTAAGCGACGGATAGGAGCACGCGCCATGCAAAGCACGATGATGAATTATCCTCTGACGCTCGCGCACATCTTCGAGCGCGCCGGCAAGTTATTCGGCGCATCGGAAATCGTGTCGCGGCTGCCCGACAAGTCGCTGCATCGTTACCGCGTTAGCGATTTTCATCGCCGCGCTCGCGCGCTCGGCGGCGCGCTGCAGGCGGCGGGACTCAAGCCGGGCGATCGCGTTGCGACACTGATGTGGAACCACTACGCGCACCTCGAAGCGTATTTCGCGATCCCGTGCGCGGGCGGCGTCTTGCATACGCTCAATCTGCGCCTGCATCCCGATGATATCGGTTACATCGCCGACCACGCCGGCGACCGCTTCCTGATCGTCGATGACGTATTGCTGCCGCTTTTCGAGAAATTCCGCGCCAAGGTTGCATTCGAGCGCGTAATCGTAGTGCCGCTGACCGGCGGCAAGGTAGCGACTGAGTATGAAAATTACGAGCAGTTTATCGGCGGCGCGCCGCCGTTGCAGGCGCCGATCATCGATGAAAACTCCGCCGCCGGCATGTGTTACACCTCCGGGACGACCGGAAAACCCAAAGGCGTTGTTTACTCGCACCGCGCGCTGGTTCTGCATTCGTTTGCGAGCGCGATGGGCGACACACTGGGCATCAGGCAAAGCGATACGCTGTGTCCGGTAGTGCCGATGTTCCACGTCAATGCTTGGGGCCTTCCCTTCACCGGCATGATGGTCGGATGCAAGCTGGTGATGCCGGGTCCGCATCTCGATGCCGCGAGCCTGCTCGATTTGTATGAGTCGGAGCAGGTCACGATGAGCGCAGGTGTGCCGACGATCTGGATGGGCATCCTGCAGGCACTCGAACAAAATCCGGCGCGATGGAAACTCACGCCCGGCATGCGCATGATTGTCGGCGGCGCGGCAGTTCCGCCATCGATGATCCCCGCATTCGACCGCTTCGACCTGAAGATCATGCACGCGTGGGGCATGACCGAGACCGCCCCGCTCGGCACTACCGCTTATCTGAAACGGCATTTGCAGGAGCTGTCCGATGACGAGTGCTGTGCGTATCGCGGCAAGCAGGGCCTGCCCGCGCCGTTTGTCGATGTGCGCGCGATGACCGCGGAGGGCGAAGCGCCGTGGGATGGCGCGACGATGGGCGAGCTGCAGGTGCGCGGGCCGTGGATTGCCGCCAGCTATTATCAGCTGGATGCCGAAGCAGACAAGTGGACAGCGGACGGCTGGTTCTGCACCGGTGATGTGGTCACGATCGATCCAGAGGGCTACGTCAAAATCACCGACCGCACCAAGGACCTGATCAAATCCGGCGGCGAGTGGATCAGCTCGCTCGATCTCGAGAATGCGCTCGCCGGTCATCCCGCGGTGCAGGAAGCGGCGGTGATCGCAATCCCGCATCCGAAATGGGACGAGCGTCCACTTGCGGTGATCGTATTGAAGCCCGGCAAAACGGCGGCCGCAAATGAGCTGCGCGATTATCTCGCGCCCAGCTTTGCGAAGTTCTGGCTGCCTGAGGCGTTCGCTTTTGTCAGCGAGATCGCGCGCACCTCGACCGGCAAGGTGATGAAGGCTAAACTGCGCGAACAGTTCCAGGACTGGCGCTGGGAGCGTTAGCAGGCATCAGCCTGCTAGGCGCAGTCGGAAGATGCCGGGGCGATGGGAGAGATGAGCAGTGGCAGAGGCTCCGACTTACCGTAACGCACTGCCGCTCAATTCGATGCTGTGCGAGTACCGGCTCGAGTCGGTGCTGGGCGCAGGCGGATTCGGTCTGACTTACCTCGGCTGGGACACTAAACTCGAGAAGCACGTCGCGATCAAGGAATATCTGCCGGACGAGCTTGCGATCCGCGCGCTCGACCACAGCGTCGTGCCGGTGAATACCGAAAATGAAGTCAACTATAAATGGGGGCTCGACCGCTTCATCCAGGAAGCGCGCACGCTTGCCAAGTTCAGCCATCCCAATATCGCGCGGGTCAACCGGTTTTTAGAGGCCAACAATACCAGCTACATGGTGATGGATTACGAAGCCGGCGAATCCCTGCACCAATGCCTGCGCCGCCGGCAGACGCTTGGCGAGGCGGCGCTCAAAAACATTCTGATGCCGATACTCGACGGTCTCGAGGCGGTGCACAAGATCGGATTTTTGCATCGCGACATCAAGCCTTCCAATGTGTTCATAAGGGAAAGCGGCATCCCCGTTCTGCTCGATTTCGGCTCAGCACGCGTAGCGGCTGTCGAAATCTCGAAAAGCATGACCGCGATCGTGTCGCCGGGTTATGCGCCGCTCGAGCAATATTCGAACGACGGGAATCAGGGGCCATGGTCGGATATCTACGCGTTGTCGTGCGTGATGTACCGTGCCATCGCCGGCATAAATCCGCCCAACGCGATACAGCGCATGAAATCGGATATGGTGCCAGCTGCGCTGAATGAGGCGCGCACAAGTTACAGCGAGCGTTTCGTGAAAGCGATCGAGTGGGGTATGAAGCTCGATGAAAGGATACGCCCGCAAAGCGTCGCAGAGTGGCGCGATCTGTTTCTCGACCGTGCGCCGGTGACCGCACTGAGCCACGGCCCGTCGAACGCCGCGTCGCACTCAAGCGCTACGGCACAAATGACGGTTGCAGCCGAGGAAAGGGCTGCCGCAACCCCGCTGCGTGCTTCCAGAACGGTGCCGCCGCGCTCGTCGGCCGATACGCGTGAATTGCCCGGCAAGGCAAAATGGTTGCTCGTCGGCGCAATCGTGCTGATCGTGCTCGGCGTGCTGGCATTGGCCGCAGCGGCGTTCATACGCCAGCAAGCGCCGGAACCAGCAGCAATTCAACCGCATCCCGCGGCGCAAGGCGCGACCGCCGGCGGCGGCAATGTTGAAAAGCCGCAACTACACTAAGATTTCGCTGCGAAGAAAAACAAGATCACGCGTGCGCCGCACACGAGTGGCAATTTCCCTTGGAATTCGCCGGAATTTCAGCGATGATTCGCGCAGACAGGCGCGCCGATAGTCACCACCGGCGCCAGGTTTCATTTCAATATGGTCGAAATACTGAATTATCGCAATTCGTTGCCGCTCGATTCGATGCTGCTCGAGTATCGGCTGGAATCGATACTTGGCGCCGGCGGATTCGGTATGACCTATCTCGCCTACGACACCAATATCGAGAAAAAAGTCGCAATCAAAGAATATCTGCCGGTCGAGCTCGCGGTGCGCGCGCCGAACGGCGCTATCGTTCCGATTCACGACGGAACCGAGTTTAACTACAAATGGGGGCTCGACCGTTTTCAGGAAGAGGCGCGTCTACTCGCCCGATTCAGCCATCCCAATATCGTTGCGGTAACGCGCTATTTCGAAGCCAATGGCACCGGCTACATGGTGATGAACTACGAGTCGGGTGCTTCGTTCAGCCAGTTGCTCAAAAGCGTTCCGCAACCCGATGAGCCGCTGCTGATCGGCATACTGATGCCGCTGCTCGAAGGGCTGGAAGCCGTGCATGAAGCGGGATTTTTGCACCGCGATATCAAGCCATCGAATATCTTTATCCGTGACACCGGCGCGCCGCTTCTGATCGACTTCGGCGCGGCCCGGCTGGCTGTCAGCGACGCGACCCATACCATCACTTCAATTCTCACTCCGGGATACGCGCCGCTCGAACAGTATTCGAAGGACGGAAATCAAGGCCCCTGGACCGACATCTATTCGCTTGCGGCAGTGATGTTCCGCGCAGTGCTCGGCGACAATCCACCCGACGTCGTGACGCGTTTGAAGCAAGATGGAGTGCTGCAATCGTTGATCACCGCGCGCGAGCGCTTCAGCAGCGGATTCCTGCACGGGATCAATCGTGGCATGGAGGTCGACGAGAAAAAGCGGCCGCAGTCGGTGCCGGAGTGGAGGGCAATGTTTACCGGCGAGGCCTATCTTGCTCCGGTAAAGCGCGCGATCACCGGCGCTGCGGAGGGCGGCGTCGCCGGCCGCGAGGTCGAGGATACGCCGACGCAGCGCCTCGGGCCGCTGCTCGAGCGCGCGAAGTTCAGGCTCCCCTCAATGACGCAAATGACCTCGTTTGCGGCCGCGTTTGCTGTCGGCGCGCTGGCGCTGTACCTGGTTTTTCACGGCCAACAGCCCGCGCCGGGCAAAGATAAGCCGCCAAAGCTGACGGCGCGCGAATTCTATGTGCTGGACCGCGATCGCAGCGGCTACCTGACGCGCGATGAAGTCAAAGGAGATGCGGTGCTCGAGCAGAATTACGACAAAATAGACGCCAATCACGACGGCCGGATTTCACTCGAAGAGTTCACGAACTTTCCGTAGCGACTCGGTTTGCAGCCACGATCAGTGGAGCATATTATGCGTGAAGCGCGTTGTCCGTAACGCGGCGGATCAATGGGGGATAGTCATGGGATTACGGTTCAAATTCAACCTGGTGTTGTCATTGGTCTTTCTGCTTGGCCTCGGCGTTACCGGCTACGAGTCGTACGAGTTGCTGCACAAGAACGCGCGTGATGAGGTGGTTCGCAACGCCGGAGTTATGATGGAAGCCGCGCTGTCGATGCGCGGCTATACGGTGGGCAAGATCAAGCCACATCTTGAAGATAAGTTGGCCCAGACGTTTCTTCCGCAGACGGTGCCGGCATTCGCCGCGACTGAGATCATGAACGAGCTGCGCAAGAAATATCCCGAATACGGATATAAGGAGGCGACACTCAATCCGACCAATCCGCGCGACCGTGCGGTTGAATGGGAATCTGACATCGTCAATACATTCCGCAACAGTGCCGATACACAGGAAATCTCGGGCACGCGCGAGACGCCGACCGGTAGATCTCTGTACCTTGCGCGCCCGATCCAGATCAAGGATCCGGCGTGCCTGGCCTGTCACAGCGTGCCGGCCGCGGCGCCGGCGTCGATGCTCAAGCTTTATGGCGACAACAACGGGTTTGGATGGAAGCAAATGGAAGTCGTCGGCGCGCAGATTGTGTCGGTGCCGATGTCGCTGCCGATCCAGAACGCCAACCGCGCTTTCTACACTTTCATGGTTTCCCTCACCATCGTATTTGTGGTGGTGTTCGTGATTCTCAACATCATGTTGAGCTTGCTGATCGTGCGTCCGATTCGCCAGATGTCACTGGCGGCAGATCAGATCAGCACCGGCAATATGGACGTCCCGGATCTCCAGGAGTCCGGCAAGGACGAGGTGGCGCTGCTGGCGAGATCGTTCAACCGCATGCGCCGCAGCCTCGAAAAAGCCATTCAGATGATCGACCAGACTTAAGCGGGTAAGCATGTCAACGACCGAAATCTTCAACGCATTGCCCGCGGGCTATACGCTGCAGGAGTATCGCATCGAGGAGATGCTGGGTGCGGGGGGGTTCGGTCTGACTTATCTTGCGCACGACGCTAATCTCAATACCAAGGTCGCAATCAAGGAATATCTGCCGGCCGATTTTGCCACGCGCAGCGAAGACCAGTCGGTGCAGCCCAAAACGGCTTCGGTGCGGGATTCATTTGATTGGGGCTTGAAGCGTTTCCTTGAAGAATCACGCACGCTGGCGTCGTTCAGGCATCCGAGCATCGTGCGCGTGATGCGCTTTTTCGAGGCCAACCGTACCGCGTACATGGTCATGGAGTTCATCGCCGGTAAACCGCTCAACGAATGGGTCAGGACTTGCTCTTTGCTTGATGAGGCCGCGCTCGCCCGGATTGTCGCGCCGCTGCTGGACGGGCTCGAGGTGATCCATCAGGCCGGTTACCTGCATCGCGACATCAAGCCACCCAATATTTTTATGCGCGAAGATAACAGCCCGATATTGATCGATTTCGGGTCGGCGCGCATGAAGATCACCCCCGATCAGAATTTGACCGCAATTATTTCGCCGGGCTTTTCGCCGCTTGAACAGTACCATGTGAAGGGCAAGCAGGGGGCGTGGACCGATCTTTATTCACTCGCCGGCGTTCTTTACTGGCTGTCGACCGGCAAGAAACCGTACGAAGCTGCGGCGCGCGAGCGCGAGGACACGATGCCGCCTGCAGTCGCCATCGGCAGGCCCGGCTGCTACAGCGAAAAATTCCTTGCCGCGATCGACTGGGCACTCAAGCCCCGCGAGGAAGACCGCCCTCAATCCGTTGCCGAGTTTCGGGCCGCGTTGTTCGCAGGCGCGCCGGCCGCGCGCGACGCGGCAGCGGCGACCTTACAGGTGCCAGAGCCTATCGTCTCACCGGCCAGCGTGGCGATCCAAGCCACATTCGAGCCCAGCACGCTCAAACGCGTTGAAGCCGAGCTGGCGGCATACGTGGGGCCGATCGCCGGTGTGATTGTGAAGAACGCAGCTAAAAAGGTAGCCAACGTGCCGGCGCTTGCTTATTTGCTGGCGCCTGAAATCTCAGATCTCAAGGCGCGCGCGGCATTTATCAGAAAATTTAGCAGCGACAACTCGATGCCGCCATCGCACCCGGGTCAGGGGGCACGCCCGTCTTCCGTTTCGGGACTCGCGTCTGGAAAAAGCAGCGCGATCGCGCAGCGTTTTGACGCCGAGACGCTGCGGCGCGCCGAGACGTCGCTCGCGCAGCACATCGGTGCCGTCGCAAGGGTGATAGTGAAGCAGGCGGCGCAGAAAGCGCGCGACGAAAACGAGCTCTACCTGCTGCTCGGCGACGAGATCGCAGACAAGGCCGAGAGAAAGAACTTTGTGCGCAGCGGGATTTCGATCCCAGGCAAGAGTTGACTTTCGCACGGCTTGGCCGTCACTCTGGTGCGAGCAGGAAGTCCGTAACCACCCTGATCTGATCTTCGGCCAACAGCATCGGCGCGTGGCCAACGCCGGCAAACTCGACCAGCCGTGCACGCGGCCCGCGCTTCTGCATTTCATCCGCGGTGTCCTTCAGCAGAAGATCCGATTCGGCGCCGCGTAACGCCAGCGTCGGACAGAAAATCGTGTCCCAGTAGCTCCACAAGTTTATGTCTTCCAGTGGACCTTTGCGCAGCGGCGCCGTGATGCCAGGGTCATAGCACATGCCCCAGCTCCCATCGGCGTACTGTTTCGCGGCATGCGACGTCAGATGGCGCCATTGCGCGTCGTCAAGCGGCCCGAAGGGCGCTGAGATCTTTCGCACATAGGCTTCGAGTTCGTCGTATGTCCGGAAGCGCGGGTCCTTGCCGACATAGGTCGCGATGCGTTCGAGCGCCGCTTTGGGAATCAGCGGTCCGATGTCGTTGACCACCAGCTTGCGGATCGGTGATTTCGGGCGCGAAGCGAGCAGCATGCCGATGATGCCGCCCATCGAGGTGCCGACCCAGTAGACCGAGCGCGAGCCATAACGCCGGGTCAAAAAATTCGCAAGCCTGCCGAGCCAGCCCGACGGCACCGGCCATTCCGTGACGCGCGCCATCAGCGCATTCATGTCGGCGGTGTACTGCGGGTTTGCGTAATCGTCCTTGTGATCGAGCCAGTCGCTGCGCCCGCGGCCGACGACGTCCGGGCATACGACGCGGCACTCGTGCGCGAGCGCGCGGGCGAGAAAATCGAAATCGCGGCAATTGCGCGTCAGGCCATGCACGCAGATCACGACGCGCTTACTCGCCGGGTCGCCCCAGTCGGTGTAGTGGATTTTGTGGAACCCGTGGGCGCTCAGGCCGAGCAGGTAATCGGTTCGCATTGGAATGCACCGAGCGTCAAATGGTAAGTGTCGAGTGTAGTGTCATTGCGTCAAACTTGCCATTGTTGTGGCGGTCGCAAACCCGGACTCCGATCATTTAAGCAGCATGAGCGCGTATCCACCCGCGGCCACGAACATGACGCTGTGCACCCAGCTCCAGATCAAATAGGTCTGCCGCAGTTTTTCCGGCAGATAGTTCGAGAGCAGAAACAACCTGCCGTCAGCAGGTTTGCGCAGCATGTGCGTGCCATCGCGCATGCGCATTTCGCGATGCTGTGCTTCGACTTCACGCCTGGCCTCGCGTCGTGCCAGCTCCCATTCCTTCAAATCGATTGCGCCGTCGCGATTCAGGTCGAAGCGCCGGAGCAGTTCAGGCTGGTTCTTTTTCCATTCCGTCAGCTCCGCGCTCACGTCCGCGTCGACATCGAGCTCGCCGTCGGGGCCGCCGATGGTAACGAAGTCGCCGATCGCATAGATCCGTTCCTGCGGCAGGAACATCCATTCGGTATAACGGCGATCGCCTTCGGTCCAGGTCTGACTGCGCGCGCAAAGGACCTCGGCGCCTTCGGGATCGATTACGCACTGGCCAGTCGTATCCTTGATCGCAAACGGCTCGTCGCTGTCACCAGATTCCTCGAGCGACCATTTGTCGTCTGCCGACTTTTCGTAAATTTCGTAGCGAAACCACACGCACGGAAGGCTCGTCAGCTTCGACAGCAGCGGGGTGCCCCCCGGCTGTTCGGCGCGGCCGGTGATCTCGCTATAGCCTTGCGCAGCCGATGCAATGTTCGAAGTCGGCGTGTCGGAAATCTGGCGCAGCCGGTGGTAGTTGCCGATCCACGCCGCAAAGCTGATGAGCGATATTGCGCCGAGCGCGTACGGCCAAATCGCCAGGGTGTGAAACTGGACTGCAACGGCAAGGATGCCGAAGTGGATGCCGCCGGTCAGCCAGTTGCCGGATTGAACCCCGAACACGCCGCGCACGCGGAAATTTCCCGGTCCGAAGGACTACTTGAAAAGTTCCTTGACGTCGACGTCGGTTTTTTCGGCGCTGTCGAATTGAAGCAGCTGCGCCGGCTTGAAGCTCAACATGCCGGCGATGAGGTTGTCGGGGAATTGCTCGATACGCACATTATTGATGTTGGCGGATTCGTTATAAAATTCGCGCCGGTCTGCAATCGCATTTTCCAGACCCGAGATGCGGCTTTGGAGCTGCAGGAACGTCTGGTTGGTTTTCAGATCGGGATATTGCTCGGCGAGCGCGAACAGATTGCCGACGCTCGTGCGCAACGCGCCTTCAGCGCTGCCGAGCGCGCGCACGTCCTGCGATTCACGCGCAGCAGCGACTTTCGAGCGCGCTTCGATTACTTTCTGCAGCGTGTCCTGCTCGAATTTCATGTACTGCCTGCACGTTTCGACCAGCTTCGGCAGCTCGTCATGGCGCTGTTTGAGCAGCACGTCGATATTGGCCCACGCTTTCGAGACGTTATGTTTGACCTGAACCAGATTATTGTAAATCATGATCAGGTAAGCAATCGCAACGGCGATGGCCGCCAGTACAATGATCGAGCCGACGCTCATGCCGGTCCTCCCCGCTAATGCGCTGCCAAAACGACGCGCATTATACCATCAGCATGAGCACGGCCCGCGCCCTTGCGGTCACCACGTGTACTGAACGCTGTAGCGCAGCGTGACTTCGCCGCCGGCCGCGATTTTCAGCGGGAACTGGATAGTGCGCGCGTCCTGTTTTTCGTAGTCATGCGTTTTCGAGGTGATCTGCCAATTGATCCAGCGATAAAGATTCTCTTTTGCAATGACGGTGACGGCTTCTTTCTTCTGGTTGCGCAGTTTGATTTCGATGTCCTCCGACATGGTCTTGCGCGAGGTGTCGACTTTGAAATCGACCTGGCGACGCTCGCCGACGACGTCAAACGCAGAGCCGAGCTTGATCAGCACTTTCTCGTTTTTCGGCGTGTGATCGATCACGTCCTCGCCGATGAACTCGAGCGTTTTGTCGGCGCTGTCGATTTTGCTGACGCGGATGCGGCCGGATGGCAGTGGCATGCCCATATTGTGATCTTGTGAATTTCTGAATCCGAGATACACGTCGACCTTCTTATTGCTCTGCACGCCATAGTTGCGGTCGGTTACAGGGCTTGCGCCGTAGCCGTGATAGCCGGGCGCCACGCCGTAATAGACGAGCGTTTTCTCGCACGGCACATTGTGCGCGGCGGGAAAGAGCTCGATCTGTTTGGTCGAGTTGTCCGGGAGCGTAGTCGGGCGTCCAAGCGTGTAAAGGTGGTATTCGAACAATTCCTTCTCCGCAAATCCGGTGTCTTTTTCCTCGCGCACCATCGCTCTTAGCGCGGCCTGCGGGACGTTGGCGCGGCCGGCGGGTCGCGCGCGCTGAACATCACCGGCGATCAGCTTCAGTTTTGCCTCGGGGTAGCTCGCTCCGGACTGGTTGATGACGCTGACCCATGCGCCGACATCGAGCTTGCACGTGTTGGCATTGCTGCCCTCGGAATAAGTCAGGTTGTAATCGGTCCACCAGGTCACTCCGGTGGTTTGATACGAAACCCGCGTGCGCTGGCTGCCGGCGCGCTGCGCGACGATGTCCCACACCAGCGTCGGCCGCGTGATGAGTCCACCGGGCAGGCTGGGAAGCGTGACTCCGGCATTGGAGGGCAGCAGTTGCACGCTGCCGTCGTCGCGCTTCAATATCATGCCGCCGGAGGCCGAGAGCAGCGTGCCGCTGAACGATTCGACGTTGTTCCCGCGCAGCTGGTCGACTTTGACGGTTTGATCGATATACTTCTGCAGCAATTTTTCTTGGCTGACGAGGTCAAACTGAAAATTTTGCTCGAGAACGCTGGTGCCGGCCGGATCGGTCAGCGACTCGAATATCACCGTGGTGGGATCGATGAGTGCCGCGACGTCCGAGAAACGCACGGTGTTGCGGCCGCGATTGAAATTGATATCGCGCTGCTGGCGCACGACCGCATAGCCGGGGACTGCCTGTCCGCGCACGCCGTTACGGTAAACTTCAGGCGCAATGGCGCCCGGTTGTGCGGTGCTGTAAATGGTGAGCGCGTTGCCATTCGGTTCTGCGTCTCCCGCAGCCTGGTTGATGCCGATTACGAGCGTCGCAGCAAAAGACGACAGACCGAGGTAAGCGATTTTTTTCACGGGGATTGCTCCTATAAGTTGAAAGGACACTTGCTCATTTGCCCGCGTGTAAACGAACCGGCGCGCAAAGTGGGGTTAACGTCGATAGTGGCTTTTGGGCGCGCCTTGGTCCGCCAGTATGGAGCGCAAAGGCCTGATCACGCCTTCAGTGACGTGATTTGGCGGCTAAAATCATGCTGTCTTGGCTCGCGCGTGCTGCGATGCAGGAATGATTGATATTGACGGCAGGAATCGGTAATAATCAGTCCCATGCCGGCAACTGGCGCCGGCTTTCCACCACAACTGCTACCCGGGGGCCCCATGAGTGTCGAATCTATCGTTACCAAGGACAAATTAGTTCAGGATTTCAAGGTCGTCGTCGCCGACGCCGAAGAGCTGTTGAGGGCGACCGCCAGCACGGCCGGCGAGAAAATTGCCGCCGCGCGCGAGCGCGTGCAGGACAGCCTGCACCAGGCGAAAATCAAGCTGGCGGAAGCCGAGGATGTCATCGTACAGCGAGGCCGGCAAGCCGTGCGTGTTACCGACGAATACGTGCATGAAAACCCGTGGCGCGCGGTGGGCGCCGGTATTGGAATCGGCCTCGTGATCGGACTGCTGATCGGTCGTCGTTAAGCGCATGCCCGGCGCAGACTTCGCGGCCGGTCGCATGCGCCGAAGCGGTTTACTCGTCCTGTTCAAAAATACCGCTGCGATTCGGGTCGCCATTGGCGAGTAGCGCCTATTGCCTCCCGCGCGCTAAGTTAAGCGGCACGGCCGAGGCTGGCGCCGCGCTTGCGGCGGGAAAATAGGCGATGGAACGTTCGCGCGTTGCCCGGTTATGCAGTGCCGGGGTCATCGCTTACCGGTGTGTATGTGAGATGACCGAGCGCGAGAAAAAGCACTTGCTAAGCGAGGTGATTCAGATCAGGGGCCTGATGCCGCTGTTGATGAAGCCGCGCAACAAGCAGCGCTGGACACTCGAGGATCGCGCCGAGCTCAAAGTGCACATGCGGCGGTTGTCGACGATCAGCCCATACCTGGTCGTGCTCGCTGTGCCCGGGTCTTTCGTGCTGCTGCCCGTTCTTGCCTGGTGGCTCGACCGCCGCCGCAACCGGCAACGTCCATCGCAATTGCGCGCGCCGCGTTGAGATCGATTTAGCGGCCTGAAAAGAGCTTCAGGGAGCATGGAATGAAAGACAAAACCCTCGAGGCATACAATATCGCCGATCTGCGCGAGATTGCGCTGCGTCGCGTGCCGAAGGGAATGTTCGAGTTCGTGGACCGCGGCACCGAGGATGAAGTTGCGCTGCGCAACAACCGCGCGGCGTTCGAGCGCATCAGGTTCAGACCGCGCACGCTGGTCGATGTCTCTGGCCGCAGCCAGGAAATCACGCTGTTCGGCAACAAGCAGAAAATGCCGATCGCGATCGCGCCGACCGGCACCGCCGGATTGATGTGGTATCACGGCGAGATCGAGCTGGCACGCGCCGCCGCGGCCGCCGGCATTCCTTTTACGCTCGCGACCGGATCGATGACGGCAATGGAGACAGTGGCCGAGCAGGCCGGGGGCAGGCTGTGGTTCCAGCTCTATATGTGGCCCGATCGTGCGCTGTCGCACAAGCTGGTCGCGCGCGCCAAAACCGCAGGCTACGAAGCGCTGGTTGTCACGGTCGACGGTGCGGTCTCGGGCAATCGCGAGTACAACCTGCGCAACGGATTCACGATTCCGTTTTCATTCACGCGGCGCAACATTACGGACGTGCTGATGCATCCGCGCTGGCTGTGCGGGGTGCTGATGCGCTATCTGCTTACCACCGGCATGCCGCGCTACGAGAACTATCCAACCGAATTGAAGAACAAAATCACCGCGCAGCCGATGGGCCGGTCGATGCTGAAGTCCGATTCGCTCAACTGGGACGATCTGCGCGAGCTGCGCAAGCTATGGCCGCACCGGCTGATCGTGAAAGGAGTGCTGCACCCGCAGGATGCCGTGCTGGCCGCTGATTGTGGCGCGGACGGCGTCGTGGTGTCGAACCACGGCGGCCGCAACCTCGATAGTTCGATGGCGCCGATCGAAGTCCTGCCGGAAATCGTCGACGCCGTCGGCAAACGCATCACCGTCATCGTGGACAGCGGCTTTCGGCGCGGCAGCGATGTCGTCAAGGCGCTGGCATTGGGCGCCAGCGCGGTGCTTATCGGGCGTGCGACGCTTTATGGGACCGCGGCGGGCGGCGCGGCCGGCGCGGCGCGCGCGATCGGGTTGTTGCGCGAGGAAATCGACCGCGTGCTCGCATTGTTAGGCTGCAGCGGAATCGCCGCGTTGAATCGCGACTGCCTGGTAATGCCCTCCGCAATGGAGGCCGCCGGGACGCCCAAAGCAGCTCTGAGGGTTTTCGACGGAGCAAAAGTTGCGGCAGAACATTAACCGCTGCAGGCTGATGCAATTGCCATAGGTGAGCTATGTGGTACGTGATTGGCCTCATCTGGCTGGCGATGATCGCGTGGGTCATCTGGTCTTATCATCAAAAGCAACAGAAGCGTGAAGCCGAACAGGCGAGAAGATTCAATGCATTGCTTGCTAACGCCCAGCTTAAACCCGATCCACCCGCAGCCGCCTCTGGAGTGAACGCCGCCACGGTTGCGCGGAGCGCAACGCCGCTTCCCGGATATTCCAAAAAGCAGCGCTTGCTGCCTCAGGCCCAGGCCTTGCTCTACTACGTCTTCAGAACCGGCTTACCCGAGCACGAAATTTTTGCCAATCTGACGCTTGCCGACTTGGTCGAGCTCGGCCCTGCGGTACGCGGTTACGAGCGCGAGCAACAAGCACTTCGACTGGCGCGCGAGCGGCTGGATTTCGTGATTTGCACCAAACAACTCGAAGTCGTCGCCGCGATATTGCTCGACACGGGTGCAGCACCGGACGGAACACAGGCCAGCAACACGCGCTTTGCCGAAGAATGCCTGCACAGCGCTGGCATCCGGCTGGTGCGAATCAATCCTGCCGCGCTGCCGCGTCATCACGAGGTGCGCAAACTCATATACGGCGCAGGCGATTAGGCGGCGCGCGAAATTTCCGCGTGTCACCACCGCGTTCATTGATGCAGCGTCGACATAATAAAACGCGCGACCATTGACCACACGACATTTCCCGGCGCGGACCTGGGACATTTTCTGCTCGGTCGTCGATAATTTCGGCGACATCGGCGTTTGCTGGCGCCTCGCGCGCCAACTCTCGTCCGAGCTCGGGCAGTCGGTGCGGCTGTGGGTGGACGACCTGGCCAGATTTCGCTGTCTTTGTGCCGAAGTGGATCCCGCGCGCGCGTCACAATACATCGCCGAGGTCGAGGTGCGGCAATGGCGCACACCATTCGCGCAAGTCGAACCGGCCGACATTGTGATCGAGGGATTCGGGGCGCGTCTGCCCGAGGTCTATCTCGAAGCGATGGCGGCGCGGCGGCCGCATCCGGCGTGGGTCAATCTCGAATATCTGAGCGCCGAGCGTTGGGTCGAAACTCATCACCGCCTGCCGTCACCGCATCCCAGCCTGCCGCTCGTCAAGCATTTTTTCTTTCCCGGCTTTACGTCAGCCACCGGCGGATTGCTGATGGAATGCGATTTGCCGCGGCTGCGCGACGCGTTTCAGAGCGATCCCGCCGCGCTGGCAGCTTTCTGGCATTCCCTCGGCGTTGTTTTTTCAAACGGGCAAGCGCTGCGCATTTCGCTTTTCTGCTACGAAAACCCCGCGCTTGCGGCGTTGGTCGAGCAGTGGGCGGCTGCTTCCACGCCGGCCATCTGTCTCGTGCCCGCGGGTGCAGCGCTCGCACAGCTGACACGAATCACCGGTCGCGCGATCGCAATAGGAGCCGGCATCACGCTGGGCCGATTATCGATTCAGGCGATTCCATTCCTTGAGCTCGACCAGTACGATCGCCTGCTATGGGCGTGCGATTTGAATTTCGTGCGCGGCGAAGACTCGTTCGTGCGCGCGCAACTTGCCGCACGCCCGCTCATTTGGCACGCGTATCCGCAGCAGGAGAGCGCGCATTTACCCAAAATATCGGCATTTATCGAGCGCTATTCGACTGCGCTCGATGCCGAAGCCCGCAGTGCTTACGCCTCATTTTCCATGGCCTGGAATGGGGGATCCGCGCCTGTCGGCCTCAATTGGGCGGATCTGTGCCGCCAGTGGCAGGCACTCACGGAGCATGCGCGCGACTGGGCGCAACAACTCTCGGCCGGTGGGAGTCTTGCATTCAAGCTGGCCGAATTCTGTGAAGATCGGCTAAAATAAGAGGTTTTCAGCCAAACTTGCAGGACGAATTATGAAAATCGCACAGGAAATCAGGGCCGGCAACGTCATCATGCTCGGCAAGGAGCCGATGGTGGTGCAAAAAGCCGACTTTTCAAAGTCGGGGCGCAATGCGTCGGTCGTCAAGATGAAAATGCGCAACCTGCTCACCGGGGCGCCGAGCGAAAACGTGTATCGTGCCGACGAAAAATTCGATATGGTCGTTCTCGAGCGCAAGGAAGTGACCTATTCGTACTTCTCAGACCCGATGTACGTATTCATGGATTCCGAGTTCAACCAACATGAAATCGACAAAGAAAGTCTGGGTGACGCGCTCAACTATCTGGAAGTCGGTATGCCGTGTGAGGTCGTCTTGTATCAGGAGCGCGCGATCTCGGTCGACATTCCACAGTCGCTCGAGCGCGAAATTGAATATACCGAGCCTGCGATACGCGGCGACACGTCGGGCAAAGTGCTGAAGCCCGCGAAACTCAAGACAGGGTTCAAGGTCCAGGTGCCGCTGTTTTGCGCAACCGGGGACAAAATCGAGATCGATACCCGCACCGGCGAGTACCGGCGCCGGGTTTAATGCGATAGAAAACGCAATAAGAACGCCACCCTCGCGGTGGCGTTTTTGCGACTTGACTCCAACGGAAATTAAAAATGCCGCTCGTTCTCAAAGGCGTAATGCAAAGCCCGGTCACGCCGCTTAAGGAAGATTTCAGTCCCGACCTCGCGACATTCGAGAAACTCCTGGATTTTCACGTCCGCACAGGCGCCACCGCCATTTCCTGGCCGCATCACAAGGGTGAGTCGCTCAACCTCACCATTGCGGAACGAAAAGCTTTCGCCGAAGTGGCGGTGAAGGTCGTTGCGGGGCGAATCCCGGTGTCGATCCACGTCAGTGCGCTGGCGGTCGAAGATTCGATGGAGCTCGCGCGGCACGCCCAGGAAACCGGAGCGGACGCCATTATTGCGATTACTCCGTATTTCTGGAATCCGAGCATCGAGGGCATCTACGATTATTTCGTCCGGCTCGGAACCTCAATCGATTTGCCGCTTATCGCATACAACTCCCCCAGTTACCTGTCCGGTCTCGAATTCACCGGGGAACTCACGCGGCGCCTGATCGAGCGGCTGCCCAACTTCATCGGGATGAAAGAGGCGAGCTTCAACAGCGAGAAGTTTCTCGAGATTTCCCGCGTCGCACTTGCGCTGCGGCCGGACTTTGCAATGATCGCGGGAGTGGAGTTTCTTGCGCCTTGCGTGCCACTCGGCGGGGCAGGATCGTATTCCTCGGCGGGGGCTATCTGTCCCAATCTTTGCATACAGCTCTACGATGCCTGCGTCGCCGGGGAGAGCTCGCGTGCACGCGAACTTCAGTTCAAGCTGGCGCGGCTATGGGATCTGTTCCGCGACCAGTACCCGTCATCGCTCAAAGGCGGAATGGTCGTGATGGGGCGGCCGGTCGGCCCCACGCGGCCGCCG
>Ga0070681_10002181_pt1 | contig 17820 bp, 15 predicted proteins | sample KBSC83BmetaG_FD_65650 | JGI IMG/M metagenome (GOLD analysis project Ga0070681, IMG submission 65650) | Corn rhizosphere microbial communities from Kellogg Biological Station, Michigan, USA - KBS C8-3B metaG | ecosystem: Host-associated > Plants > Roots > Rhizosphere | place: USA: Michigan... | reverse complement strand
TCCGCGGGCCCGAGTCGCGTCTCATTGGCGACACAGATCCCACGAGCGGACGATGACCGACCAATCCGCTGAGTCGCGTCCGACGGTCATCGATTGCGAGAAGGCCGTTCGTCGATTGTGGGATTACATCGATCAGGGGCTGCCCGTGGTTGCGCGCGAAGAGGTCGACATGCATCTCACGACCTGTGAGCTGTGCGCACGCCGCTTCGCGTTCGCCAGAACGATGAAAGACGAGCTGGCAAAGCTCGGGAACGCGTTGTCACTTGCCGACGTCGACGAGATCCGGCGCGCCGAGTTGAGCCGAAGAATCCGCACGGCCCTCCGGTGCGCCAGATCCGATGACGGCGACCGGACCGCCGGCGCCTAACGTCGATCCGCCGGTGCGGCCAACGCCTCGCCTGCCGTCCACACAGCTGCACCGAGCAAGAGCAGGTCTTTGATCAGGAAGCCCCCTGCTCCGGTCGGGACCAGGATGCCATCTACGACGCCCCACGAGCCCGGTGTTGTCGCGAGAAAGCTGAGGGTCGTCAGGAACATGACGATCGCGCCGATGCTTCCGACGGCGGACGCGCGCGCAGATATCGGTCGCGCAGCCATGAGCAGCGCGATCGCGATCTCCGCAAGGCCGATGAGGCGAGATGCGCCGCGAACGTCAGTCAATGCGTACAGCCAGGAGAGGAAAGGGCTGTGCGCGACGAGCGGCTGGATGGCCTGCGCCTCCGTTGGCGTGAATTTGAACACGCCGAACCAGAGCACGAGGAGAACGAGCCCGTAACGCAGTATGGCAATGCCGCTCCGCAACAGGACGTCCGTTGCGCGATCTGGCGCGCTCGCACCGGCACGCCAGCGGACGTCGCCCGACAACTTCATGGTATTCATGGAAAGCATCCTTTCGTATGGGAACGAGTGTCTCACCACGCACTCATCGTGTGACTCGCCATGAGTGCGGAAGATTTGCGCCGCCTGTAACGCTGTTGTCCGACGTCGAGTTCCCATCCGTGTGAACGGACCGAGGGCTCCCCGTCCGTCGCGTTAGGCACGGTTCGCCAGTTCCTCGTACGGGAACCACTGCCGGAGTTGGGGCGTTTGACTCTCTCACATTCTCAATTCAACCGGAGAGTCTCGAACGATGGCTCGACTGTGGACCTTGGACTCGGGGAGGCAGTGGGCTGTCCTCTCGCTCCGACTCGTGGTCGGTTGCGGCTTCCTCGCGCACGGCCTGGCAAAGTTGACGAGAGGGCCCGCGAACTTCGGCAAGTTGTTGCACCTGATCGGCGTCCCGCTACCGGCGACGTCAGCGTGGGTCGTGACGCTCCTCGAGATCTGTGGAGGCGCGGCGATTCTATTGGGCGTAGCGATCGCGATAGCCGCGGTGCCTCTCATTGCGTCGATGCTCGTCGCGATGTTCACGCTTCACCTTCATTACGGATTCAGCGCGGTGAACACCATTGGTCTGACAGCAACGGGTCCGGTATTCGGACCGCCCGGCTACGAGATCAATCTTCTCTATGTCGCCGCGTTGTTGGTGTTGGCTGCGACCGGGCCGGGTGTGTTCTCGCTCGAGTCACTCCTGGAAAAGCGATCGGGAACCGAATCCTACTGAAGCATCTATTCCTGGCCACGCGGGCGAAATATCTGGACATGCCAGATCGCCAATGGGGCACGGCCGCGTTGTACCGAGGAGCATTCCATGTCAGTGCTTTCGCCACTCACCGTCGACACCGCACCCGTCGCCTCCAGACCGGGACTCGAGGCAGTTCGCCGCCAGCTTGGCTTCATTCCGAATCTCTTCGCGACATTTGCCGAGTCGCCGACACTCCTGTCGGGCTACCTCGCGCTGGATGGCGCGTTCAACAAGGGCACGCTCTCGCCGATCGAACGGCAGATGGTTCTCATCGCGGTGAGCGCCGAGAATGACTGCGAGTACTGCGTGGCGGCGCATTCGACGGTAGCCGGTATGCTGCGCGCAAACGAGGAGACGGTGCGCGCTGTTCGCGAGGGATCCGCGGCGAACGATTCGCGGATCGACGCGCTCGTGAACTTTGTCCGCACCGTCGTGCGCACACGCGGCAACGTGTCGGAGGGGACTGCCGAGGCCTTTCTCGCTCACGGCTTCACGAAGGACCAGTTGGGAGAGGTGCTCCTGGGCATCGGCCTCAAGACAATCAGCAACTACTTCAACGCACTCGCTGGGACGCCGCTGGACGATGCATTCAAGTCGCAAGCCTGGCAGGCCACCGCGCGCTGAGTCGCGCGATCCGGCGCGCCGCGTCGTTATGCAGCGACGCGTTGGTTTGCACACTTCTGCGTCACGATGAGCACGTCGCTTGCGCCACGGAGAAGGCTGAGGCCGGCGCCTGTGTTTGCCTGCAAATCGAGGCATGGGTCTGGCATTTGCTTTACTGCTGCCGGCGTCGCGACGCAGCGCGCCAGCATGGAGGCTCGTCGATTCAAACTCTGGATGGGATGGACGTATGGCTGACCAGAACGACAACCTGACCGAACGCGGCACGGAAAATTCGATCGAGGGAAAGGCCGACAACCTCAAGGGCAAGGCCAAGGATGCCTGGGGCGGCGCCACCGGCGACACGTCCAAACAGGTCGAAGGCAAGTTCGATCAGCTGAAGGGCAAGGCAAAGGATACGCTCGGCAAAGGCGAGCGAGAGCTCGACAAGTAACTCCTGAGTGGTGAAGAAGGGCCGCTCCCGGCTCCGCGCGACGCGGATGCCGGGGGCGGCCCTTCTGCATCAAAGCGACAAGAGCGTCTCCTCTTGACTTCTAGAGGACAGACGCGAATACTCCTCTCGACTTCAAGAGAAGACTGGCAGATCACCTCGCGGCACTGCGGAGTGAAACGATGCGCTACCTCCTGATTGTCGGCCTCGCGCTCTTCCCCTCGATCCTTCCGTCGCAGGATACGGCGCGTGCCCGCGCTCTCTACGAGGAGGGACGGGTGGCGATGCGTCAGCGGAAGTTCGACGACGCCGTCAAAGCCTTCGAGCGATCAGTAGAGTTGAACCCGCAGCGCTCGGAGTACCATCTCTGGCTTGGCCATGGCTACACGCGCCAACTCGCGACTGCGAACTTCATCCGTAAGGGGATCATCGGTCGCCGGATCGGCGCCGAGTACACCAGAGCCGTGGAGCTCGACTCGGGCAGCATCCCAGCGGCCGAGGCGCGTGTCGACTTCTTCCTCGAAGCGCCGGGAATTGCTGGCGGCGGCGCCGACAAGGCCGCGGCCGAAGCCGAGCGGATTCGTGGCCTCAGTGCGTACCACGGTGGCTTCGCGCAGGCGAAGATCGCGGAGAAAGCGAAGAATTGGCAGAGCGCGGAACGGGAGTATCGCGCACTCGTACGCGCCTATCCGGATAGCAGTCGCCCCGTGATCGCGCTCGCCGTGCTGCTGCAGAATCAGAGCCGATACACGGAGGCGCTCGCCGCGATCGACGAGCGCCTCGCCGCCGCGCCGAACGACACATTAGCGTTGTATCAACTCGGCCGGACGGCTGCGCTCTCGGGTCAGGCGCTCGAGCGTGGGGAACAGGCGTTGCACAAGTTTTTGGCACTGCTCGGCGCAGGCGACACGCTGTCTCGAGCGAACGGACATTATCGCCTCGGGATGATCCGCGAGAAGCAGGGGGAGCCGGCCCGCGCCCGGGCCGCTTACGACTCGGCGCTCGCGCTCTACCCCGGCTACGCCGACGCGCTCGCAGCGAGAAAGCGCCTCGACAAATAGGTCGTTAGCTTTTCAGGTTGTCCATGCAGGCGCGCGCGAACCTGCGGCGTTTGCAGACCTAACGAGCATCCGGGTGAAGCAAGTCATAGTCGTGAACGAGGCGCTGCGGCTGCCGCGTGGCAAGCTTGCGGCGCAGGTGGCGCATGCGTCGGTGGCCGCACTGCTCGCCGCATCGCACGACGATCTCCGCGAATGGCTCGAAGAGGGAATGCCGAAGGTCGTGCTGCGTGCCGACGACGACATCCAGCTTTCCGCGCTCGAGCGCCAGGCGAACGACGCGCACCTTCCGACCGCCCTGATTCGGGATGCCGGACACACTGTCGTCGCTCCGGGCACCATCACCTGCCTCGGCATTGGTCCCGCACGCCGCGAAGCGATCGACGCAATAACGGGCGAGTTGCGATTGGTCGGCTGAGTGAAACAACGATCAACTTGCCAGGCAAGTCATCCGAGCACATGATAGGGCGCTCAGCTTCCGAGACGGACTCTCTTACGCGAGGTGTTCGATGCGGATGTCTTCCCTTCCCCTGGCCGTCGTCGCCTGCGTCGCCTGCAGCTCGAAGCAACCCGCGAACCGCGCTGACACGAGCGCTCCCGCAGCGGCGACTGTGGCGGCAAGTTCGACGAGCACCACGACCGCAGCCGAGTTGAGGCGTGTCGTCGACTCACTCAAGGTCAAGTACATCGACGCCGTCGTCAAAGGAGACGTCGCGGCGTTGAACGGGTTTTACACCGACGATGCAGTCGTCCTTGCGCCTAACGTGAAGGCAAGCCACGGCCGCGCCGAATTGGACGCGACGAACGCGGCGATGCTCGCGGCCATGAAGTTCACGGGGCTCAAGCTCCACACCGACGACCTGCAAGTCTTCGGCGATATCGGTGTCGAGACCGGGACCTACGAACAGACGCTGCAGCCAAAGGGAAAGACGCTGCACGACAACGGCAACTATCTCGCAGTGTGGAAGAAACAGTCGGACGGCAACTGGAAGATTTACCGACTCGCGTACGACTCCGAGCTCCCTGCTCCGAAGAGTTGATCAGCGAATCGGCCGAGGATTCGATCGCCCGCAATCGCTTGCGGGCGATCGTCACATCGCGTTACTGACAGCTCGGCGCCTTCACCTCACCCTTCGCCAGCGCGAGCGCGGCGCGGCCACGGGACTTCAGTGCCGCGTTCAGTGTGTTCAGCTCGCCCGTGCTCAGTCGCTGCCAGGACGCCACGACCTTCGCGAGATCCTGACAGACGCTTGCGTACGCGGCGAGTGCCGCGGCGGTCGGTTGCATGTCGGCCTGTTCCTGGGCGTTCAGCTGATTCGCCAACGCGTTGTTGATGCTCGTGAAGCTCGGCGCCGCCTGCCCGCCGCCGAAACGTCCGCGTCCCCGCGCCGCATCGAGACCAGCAAGGGTGTCGAGTTGCGCGCCGAGTGCGGAGGCAGAGTCCGCGGCGCGCACGGAATCTCGCAAGGCAACCGCGATCCGGTGCCCCTCGTACGACACGTCGATGGCTCGCATGAGCTTCACCTGCAGCGCATGCTGCGCGCGCAACTGCTCGAGCGTGGCCGGCGAGCGCGGATCGTTCTTGACGGCGAGGGTCGACGTCGATGTCCGGCCGTCGACCGTCAGGCGAAGCGTGTACGTGCCCGGGAGCACCAGCGCTCCCTGCGGCGACGGCGGCGTCTGTCCGGGGTTCGCGTTGATCTCGAACGAGTGGCTGAAGGTGCGCGGCGACTCGTAGCGGAGATCCCAGTTGGTGCGATTCTCACCGGCATTCTTGGGGAGCGAGAACGGCGGCGCGATCCAGAAGTTCGGCTCGGGCGGCCGCGCCGCTTCGGGCACCGGAGCAGCCGGCGCACTCGTTAGGTGCCTGACGAGCGCACCTGACGCGTCGAGCACGTCCAGGGTTACCTCGCCGCGTGGCTCGGTCCCGAGCCAGTAGTCGACGATCGCGCCCTCGAGCGGATTGAGCGCGTGCGGAACCTCGGGCGGGAATGGCGTGTCGGCGCCGACGTTTCGGCGGATGCGATACGCGTCTCCCGACTTGAAGAGATGCGCCGGCTCGCCCGCTACGCTAGCCGCGAGCTGCCGCAGCGGCGAGATGTCGTCGATCACCCAGAAACCACGACCATACGTCGTGACGACCAGATCATTGTCCTTGATGACCGCGTCCCGCACCGACGTGTTAGGCAGATTCTGCTGCAGCGACTGCCAGTGATCACCGTCGTCGAACGAGACATAGACACCGCTCTCCGTGCCCGCAAAGAGAAGCCCCCGCCTCTGCGGATCCGCGCGCACGAAGCGCGCGAAGCTGCCCGACGGCTGATGCTCGGCTAGTCCGTTCGTGATGCGCGTCCAGCTCTTTCCGAAGTCGCGGGTTCGATAGAGGTAAGGGGTGTAGTCGCCAAGCCTGTAGTTGTCGATCACTGCGTACGCCGTCCCGGCATCGAAGGGCGAGCCTTCGATCGAGAACACTTCGGCGCGCTCGACACGCGGAATGCCTTCGATGCTCGCGTCACTCCACGTCTTGCCGCCGTCCCTCGTGACTTTGATCAAGCCATTGTTCGTGCCGACCCAGATCAAACCCGGCGCGGCGCGCGAGAGCGACATCGACATGATCGCGGAGTTGCCCGCCGGGGCGGGGGTCTCAGATCGGGAAGCCAGCTGCGCGCCGCCCCTCGTCGTCAGGTCGCCACTCAGTGGCGTCCAGTGCGCGCCACCGTCCGTCGTCGCCCATACCGATTGAAACGCCGCAACGAGCATGTGCTTGTTCCACGGCGCAAAGCGGATCGGCGCGTCGCTCGTCGAACGCAGGCGGCGCGACGGATCCTGCGCGGGGCTGACGTTGATCCATTGCTCGCTGGGATAGCTGATCTTCACGATGCCGCTGCCCGTCGAGTAGACGGTGTTCACATCGAGCGGATCGGGCATGATCGTCCCCCACTCCCAACCGGGCACTGGATTCCAGTCGAGTGCCGTGATTGCGCCGAGGTTGCCGCGAACGCGCGTGCGCACGGCGCCGGCGTCCTGCTGCGTGCCGTACACCCAGTACGGGAAGGAATTGTCCGTCGCGAGATGATAAATCTGCTCGGTCGACTGATTGTACCACGAGCTCCACGTCTGGCCGCCGTCGAGGGAGACGATCGCGCCCTGGTCATATCCGAAGAGAATGCGCTGACCGTTCGTCGGATCGATCCACATCTGCTGCGGATCGTCGCCGCCAGGCGCACCCTTGAAGCCTGTGAACGTCTGGCCGCCATCGCGCGAGACGTAGCTGGCCGTATTGATCGTGTAGACGAGATCCGGATTCTGCGGATCGACGTAGACGCCACAATTGTAGCCGCCCTGGCCGTTACGAATACGCTGATCGTCGGCAGCCATCTGCCGCCACGTCGCGCCGCCGTCGTCGGAGCGGTAGAGTCCCCAGTCGCCGATGACGAAGACGCGCTGTCCGTTGGTATGGTTGGCGACGGCGACCCACATCTTCCCCGTTAGGCGCTGCGGAAGCCCGCCACCTGCCAGCTCCGTCCACGTGACGCCGCCGTCGATCGATTTGAAGAGCTTCGTGTTCGTCGGACCCGTCTGAGCGCCGCCGCGACCACCACCGAATCCTGGCCCCGTCGCCGGCCCGGGCGGCGGTGGCGGCGTGTAGTGCGCAACCGTCGTCGCGAAAATGACGCTCGGCGTGTCGAAGGCGCGCGCGAGCTTCTGCAGTCCCGTGCTGTCGTTGACGAAGAGCGTCTGCGTCCAGGTGGCGCCACCATCTGTCGAGCGGAAGACGCCGCGTTGATTGCTCTTCGCGTGCACGTCCCCCTGCGCGCCTATGAGCACGACGTCTGGATTGCGCGGATCGACGAGGATGGTTGGGATCTGTTTTGTCGCGTCGAGTCCGAGGTGGCGCCAGCTCTGTCCCGCGTCGGTGGACTTGTAGACGCCATTCCCCTCGTTGATCCCGCCGCCGGTGATGATGTCGCCGGTTCCGACGTAGATGACGTTCGGATCGGATGGCGCGACTTCGACGGAGCCGATCGACGATACGTCCTTCACCGAATCGAAGATCGGATACCAGGTCTCACCGGCGCTCGTCGTCTTCCAGACGCCGGCCGCGGGGAGTCCGATGTAAAAGGTTCCCGGCTGCCCAAGCGCGCCCGATACCGCGGCGACACGCCCGGCGCGGAAGGGACCGAGGTTTCGCCAAGTGAGACCAGCGTAGAGGCGCGAGTCGAGAGTCGCGCCGTTCTGGGCGTTCGCCCGTTGGTCGGCAAGGCCGAGAACGGTCAGCGCGATCGAAACACACGCGAAAAGTCGAGTGGGGAGCTGAGGCATGGGTCTGGTGGAGGAGGTCGAAGTCAACATATCCTCCGCGGCGGATGGCAGCGAGAGACGAGCTCACTAAGGAAGGCCTACGGACATGACGTACATGCGCCACGTCAGCCTCTTGCTCCTTGGACTGGCGCTGGATGTCGGACGCGACCCCGCGCACGATTCGGTTCCAGGTGCCTAACGATGCAGCGGCCGGGCAGACAATCCAGTTGATCCTCGAAGCAACGGACAATGGGACGCCCGCACTCACCCGCTACCAACGCCTGATCGTCTCCATAAGCCGCTGAGTTGACGGCGACGATGCGCAATCGACCTGCGAGTCGTCCATCAGGGAACACGATCCGCTCTTCGACTTCGATCCCGCGCCCTATGCGACCGTCAACCTTGGTATCCCCCGCCCTGCTGCTCAGCCTCGCAGCCACCATCGCGATTGCGCCAGACGTCCGCGCCCAGTCGCAAGCCGGCACCGCCACAGTACGCGATTCGTCGAAGGCCGTGCTCATCCGTCAGCTGCTCAAAGAGGTACACGCCGTCGACCTGTCGTTGACCGCGCTGGAGACATCGCTGCCCGCGCAGCGCGCGGCGAATCCGCGCATTCCCGCCGTCTTCTGGGATCGCTTCGCCGCGCTGGCGCGTTCGCGTGCTCCTCAGCTCGAGGATGTCCTCGCCGCTGTTTACGACCGTCACTTCACTGCGGACGAGCTGCGCCAACTACTTGCCTTTTACCGGAGCCCGATCGGCCGCAAGATGCTCGAGGAGCAGCCGGGGATTCTACGCGAAAGCATGGCCGCGGGGCAGCAGTGGGGTCAGAAGGTCGGCGCCGAAGTGGGAGAGCAACTCGCAGCGGAAGGAATACGCATTCAGCCGTGAGTGCAGCCGCCCTCGCGGTTTGACACGGGCGCCCGTCAGCGCGATGATTCCCGCAGCGCGTCTGACAGGGCGCCTCCCACCCGCGGCAAGGGAAGCATTCCCACCTGTTGTCGTCTGAAATGTGGTGCGGTGCACCTTCTTTCAGCCTGACTATTCAGCGGGTACAGGCGTTCCGTGAAAGGAGGCGCTATGTCCGCTGCTCGAGAACTACCCGCACGCCCGTCGCTCGACTCCCTGCGCAAGCAGGCGAAGAAGCTCGCACGCGACGCCGCCGCCGGAAACGACACAGCAGTCGCTCGCATTCACACGCAGCTGCCGGGGACGACGCTTCCGCTCTCGAATCGAGATGCCCAGCTCGTCGTCGCGCGAGAATACGGATTTGCCGGCTGGCCAGACCTAACGGCCGAGGTGCAGAAGCGACTGGGCCGCGGCCTCGAGTGGGCTGCATCGCAGGCGAAGGTCGCGATTCACGACGACGACCATGACCGCCTGCAGGCACTCCTGCGAGAATTCCCCGAGCTTGTCTCGTGGCGAAACGAGCACGGCGAGACGCTGAGCTCTGCCATCGCACCCTACGCGCTCGACGTCTCGGATCCGGCGCGCGAGCGCACCTATACTCGTCCGGCCGCAGCCGAGATGCTCATCGACGCGGGCCTGGTCGTGGAACGCGAGACGTGGGAGTACCTGATTCACACTGGCGCAGCGGGAATGCTGCAGCTGCTAGCGCGAAAGGATGTCCTACCGCGGACGCTCCCGGTCCTCGCCGCGCTTGGCGACGAGGACGCCGTTCGCGCCTGGTTCAGCGGATCCCATAGTCGAGACGAGACGGACGGCTTTGATGAGCACATACTAATTTGCCGAGCGATGATGAACGCGTGCCGGTTCAGGCACGCGGGGGTTGCGATGTGGCTCCTCGACCGAGCCATCGCACTCGATCCCGATCTGGGACATCGCATCGATCGCTGGGAGGGCCGTGAGGCATTTATCGACTTCCTGATCAAGCATCCCGCCAGCTGGGCGACCGAGGGGCCAGAGACGACGCCATGGCAGGCATTCGTGATTCGCCAGCTGACGAGCGCTCTCGACCACGATGAGCTCCTCGCATTCCGTCGTTGGCTCGAGGAGGAGCCGTGGGTGCTACGAGAGTCGTTCGTGAACCTGCAGATCAAGTGGATCGAGCGCGCCACCTACGGAAAGGACAGGGTGCGGTTCATCACGACCCTTCTGGAACACAACCCGGCGCTGCTCGGAACGCAGCCTCCGCCGCAATCGTGGGCGATCACCTATGCGCTCTCCTACGGGAACGCCCATCTGGTTCCGCTGCTGACGCGCATCTGGCCGCTGCCTAACGATCTGCCGCATGCGGCTGGGATCGGTGATGCGGCCGCGGTGGCGCGCTGGTTCGACGCCGCCGGCAAGGCGGTGCTCGGCCCGCTGGAGCAGCATTATCCCGCCACCGATCCGAAACGTAACGATCTGGGCTGGAGCGCACTGACGGCGCAACATGTTCTCGACGTCGCGCTCGCGTGGGCCGTTCTGAATCGACACTTCGAGATCGCGTCGTTCCTGCTCGAGCGCGGCGCGAACATCGATACCAATTGGGGCACCCACGAGCCGGCGAGCATTCTGCACGAAGCGGCGATCCAGGGGAACGAGCCCGCGGTGCGGTTCCTCATCGATCATGGTGCAGATCTGACGATGGAAGACTACCGCTATCGATCCAACGCCGAGGGATGGGCGCGCTACGGCTCCAATGACGAGCCGATGGCCGAGCTGCTCGCCGCGGCAGCCGCTAACCGCAGGCAAGGCTGATCCGGCATCGTCAGCCGTCCCTTCGATCAACCATTTCCGGCGTTGGGTTGTCGCATCAGTGCCCACTCAAGGCTCGTCTCGACCCGGGAGGACCGATTGCTGGCTCGACTTGCGCGCGAATTCGCCGCCGACGTCCGGCACGCCGTTAGGCAGATGCGCCGCCGGTTCGCGTTCGCCGCGACCGTCGTGCTCACGCTCGGATTGGGAATCGGCGCGACGATCGCGCTGCTCAGCGTCGTCAACGCGCTGCTCGTGCGTCCACTGCCCTATCCGCACGAGGAGCGCGTCAGGGTCTTCTGGATGGACTACGACTGGCGCGGCGAGGAGTACGATTTCGTGCGCGAGCGAGCTGGCGTCTTCGAGAGCGTCGCCGCCTTCTCCACCAATGGCGGCCCGTATCATCCGAGCACGCGCGCCGTCGGCAATGCGGAGCTCCTGCCTTTCGTCGTGACGACGTCGGCGTTGTTCGACGTCCTCGGCACCCGCCCGTATCTGGGCCGTGTTCTGCAGCCTGGCGATGACCGCCCTGGCGCACCGCAAGTGATCGTCATCGGCTATGGCATGTGGAAGCAGGACCTGGGTGGCGACGCGAACGTCATCGGCCACCAGATTCTCGTGGACGGCGAAGCCGTCACCGTCGTCGGCGTGATGCCGAAGGACTTCTATTTTCCCAGTCCCAATTTCCGCGCCTGGCGTCCCGTACAGCTCGACCCGTCCACGTCCTTCTATCACAACGTGGGATATCTGACGCTCGTGGGACGCGTCCGGCCCGGCGTCGCTGCCGCACTCGTGCAGAGCGACCTCCAGCGACTCGGCCGCTCGTTGGGTGAGCGATTCACCTACACCGTCGGATTCGACAAGACGCAGAATCCGGCGTCACAGGGGATCCGCACGTACCTGCTCGGGAATGTCCGCGCTGCCGTGCTCCTGCTCTTCGGTGCCGCGGCGCTGCTCCTGCTCATCGCCTGCGGAAACACCGCGGCGCTCATCCTTGCCCGCACCACGGACCGCACGGCGGAGCTCGCGGTTCGCGTCGCGTTAGGCGCCGGCCAGCGACGCCTCGCGCGCCAGATCCTCACCGAGGCGTTCGTCCTCTCGCTCTTCGCGGCACTCCTCGGCACCGCGATCGCCGTCGGCGGATTCCAGACACTCGTCGCGAGTCTGCCTCTCCAGGACGGATTTGCCGACGCGGTCACCATGGGTTGGCTGACTTTCATTGGCGCGTTCGCCCTCTCTCTGGTGGTCGCGACGTCGATCTCGATGGCGCCGATTCGCCGTGTGTTGCGCGGTCGTCTCGATGCGATTGGCGGCCTCACGCGCGAGCGCGGCGAGACCGGACTGCGCTCCAGCACGCGTCGCGTTCATGGCGGGCTCGTGATAGGTCAGGTAGCGCTCGCGGTGTTGCTCGTCGCCGGTGCGGCATTGCTCATCCGCTCCGTCGAGCGCCTTCGCTCGCTCGACCTCGGCTTCGATCCGCACGACGTGTCGACGTTCACGCTCATGCCGAGCGACAACGAGCCGGCCGAAGCGCGGCGCCAGTTCGCACGTGATATCGTTCAGCGCGTGAGCGCGATGCCTGGCGTCGTTGCCGCGGGCCTCACGAATCGCCTGGCGGTGCGCGACGGCGGTTATCAAGGCCCCGTGCTGCCCGAGGGCCGCCCTGACCTCGAGGGACCGAAGCGACCGAATAGCCTCTACCGCACGGCAACGCCCGCGTTCTTCCGTGCCATGGGCATGCGCATCCGCGAGGGCCGCGGCATCGATTCGACCGACGTCGCGCAATCGTTGCCCGTGACGGTGATCAGCGAATCCTTCGCGCGCCGGATGTGGCCGGGCAAGAGCGCGATCGGAAAGCACATCACGACTGGCTATACCGGAACGATGATCTCGCGCACGATCGTCGGTGTCTCCGTCGAGGCGCGCATGACGGGCATCACCGCCGAGACGCCATTCACGATGTGGGTTCCATTCGAGCAGCATTCGGCGCCTTCGGGCGCGGTGCTCGTCGTCCGCTCGACGGGCAACGCCGCGAGCCTAACGACTGCCGTTCGTCGCGCCGCGGCCGAGCTCGATCCGCAGGTCGCGGTCGCGCGCATCGAGACGATGGACCAGGTGGTCGCGACCGCGCTCGCGCAGCCGTTGCGACTTCGCTTCTTTCTCAGCCTCTTCGGCGTACTCGCCCTCGCGCTCGGCGGCATCGGCGTGTACGGCGTGGTGTCGTACGCGGTGGCGCGGCGCCGCGCCGAGTACGCGATTCGCGTCGCGCTCGGCGCGTCTCCGTCGCGCGTGCGGACGGAAGTCTTTCAGCGCGGTCTCGCGCCCGTCGCGTTAGGCGCCGCCGCGGGGGTACTGGCGGCGGTTGCCGTGAGTCGCGTGCTCGGCGGTGTCGTGTTCGGTGTCGAACCGACGGATCCGACGAGCATCGCGACCGCCGGCGGTTTGCTCCTCCTCGCCGGCGCGCTCGCGACGCTCCTGCCCGCGCTCCGGGCAGGACGCGCCAACCCGGCGAGCGCGCTTCGGTCCGAATAGAGGCCTAACGCGTCACCGTTGTCGGACGCGCGCGAACAGAATGTTGAACACGCGCACCCCGCTCACGCCGCCGTTGCCGTCGGGAACGAAGGTCAACACCGTCGGCCGGCCCGCCGCGTTCGACTTCGTGCGGAATGCCTCGTAGCTCACCGGCTCGAGCGGCGCCGCGGGATCGGTAACGACCGCGGCCTGCAGCGTGCCGTTGTCGAACGTGACGCGCACGTCGCCGTACGCGGAGTCGACATAAGTGCCCGCATAGCGCTCGAGAGGCAGCGACGGAGGCGCCGTCGCGCGCGACGCTTGTGCCACGGTCGCCCGCGCCGGTCGCGCAAAGATCGGTTTGAGGTCCATGCTCCAGTCGCGGCGCGCACCACTCTCGAAGAGGTCGAACGCGGAGTACATCAGCCCGTGGCGGAGCTCCGCGTGGTCGAGGTTCTCGAGGACGTAGACGCCGAGTCGCTTGTTCGGCTCGATGCCGATGATCGCGCACAGACCGTTGATGCTGCCCGTGTGCATCCAGACTTGCTGCCCGCGATAGTCCTGAATGAACCAACCCAACCCGTAACTGAAGAAATCGGGCTTCGCGAGCTGCAGCGCCGGATACTCCTCCATCGGCGCCTCGATCTGCGGCGTGACCAACTCGGCGAAGGTCTTCTGCTGAATCAGGCGCTTGTTGCCGACACGTCCGCTGTCGATCACGAACTTCATCCACTTGGCCATGTCCGAGACGCTCGACCAGACGCTCCCCGCCGACGCGACGCCGTCGGTCGAGCGTACCGGTACGACCATGACGGAATCATTCACGAGCGCATGCGGCACGGCGACGTTCGGCTTTCCCATGATCATCGAGACGAGCGGCTCCGTCTCGTTCATGCCGAGCGGCTGGAAGATGCGCGTCCTGACGAACTGCTCCCACGGCATGCCCGACACGCGCTCGATGATGACGCCGTTGAGTCCGTACAGGACATTGTGATACTGCCACTGCGAGCGGAACGATGCGCTCGGCTGGATGTAGCGAAGTCGCCGGATGATGTCGGCCTGGCTGTACTTCCAGTTCGTCGCCCAGAACAGATCGGTACCCGGCAGACCGCTGCGATGCGTGAGCAGGTCGCGGATCGTGATCTCGCGCGTGACCCAGGGATCGTACAGCTGGAGCTCGGGGATGTACTTGGTGACGGGGTCGTCGAGCTTGAGCTTCCCTTCGTCGACGAGCATGGCGAGCGATGCCGACGTCATCGCTTTCGTCGTCGATCCGATCGCGAAGCGCGTGTGCTCGTTGGCCGGCTGTGACTTTCCCTTCTCCAGCACGCCGTAGCCCTTGGCGAAGACGACAGAATCGTCTTTGACGACAGCGATCGCGAGTGCGGGGACGCGCCAGTCAGCGGCGGCCTTTGCGACGTATTTGTCGAAGGCAGCCCAGTCGGGTTTGGCCTGGGCAGAGAGTGAGGTCGGCGCCGCGACGAGCAGCGCGGCCGTGAACCAGCGTCGTGATGTCACTTGACGTCTCTGGGAGTCAAAAATTCGAAGCGAGCTTGCAGGGACTCTGCAATGATGACCGGTGATGCAGCCTCACGGAAGGAGTGGGCGGTGCCGTCTTTGAGATTCGAGCATCCGCCGCTCAGGGCGATGAAGGCGGAGTGGAGACGGTTATCAGATCACTCGCGCCGGCATCGTAGGCGAAAGACCCAATTCGATCATCGATCGCTCTGAGCACGGCGGTTCCTGCCCCGAGGAATCGCACGCTACTGAGGTTCGATTGAAAGAATCCTCTTCGGACCGTCAACAGCGTGGAATCGGCGGCCACGACGCCGCTGTTCGAGCTGACGATGCGAAACGTGACGTCCTCGTTCGTGGCCCGCGGCTGGCCGGTCTGATCGCGCAACTCGACACGTACGTCGCCGACGACCTGACCGACTGTCGCCGACGACTGCGTGATAACGACGACAGCCGGCTTCCCGACGTCGACAGGCACGCTGTCGCTCACGATGCCGGGCGCGCTGGCAACGATCCAGGCCGAACCGGCCCGCTCTCCACCGATAATCGCAATTTGATTGGTGACCCCGAACGCCACACGCGTTAGCGATGGTTGCGCAATCGTGGGATCGGAGCTGCGGAGCTGCACGCCGTCGGGGAGCACATAGCCCTGCGTCGAGAGTTGAAGCGACGCCGCGATGACCTGATGCATTCCGACGCTCCGGACGGGCGGCCCGCCGAAGGTCGGTGCAAACGGCGTCAGTATGAGATTCGCCGGTGCAATGTTGATCGGGGCGCTGATCTTCGACGCGAACTGACCTGACGGATCGCGGAACGTGAGCGTCGCCGTGCCGGCGCCCACGACATTGATCTGAACGCCATAACCGCCGGTGCCGTTGCCGATCGTCACTGTATCCGACGCTGGCCTGAGGACCGCCGGATCGCTGGAGCTGACGAGCGCCCTCGCCTCGGTCGATGCCGGGAACTGCATCGTACCTAACGAGTCAGCGAGGGATACGCTCACGACGAACGGAAAGCCGATGGTTGGCGCGGCTGGCACGTTCGTGATCAGATACGTGCCCGTCGTGACGTGGAAGATCACTGTGTCCGGCAAATAGCCCGGCGCCGTGGCGACAATGGTATCGGTTCCTGGCTTGAGGCCGATGGGACGCGGACTCACGTAACCTTGCCGGTCGTAGGCCGGAAGAAGCATCGAGGTGGGAAAGCGCACCACGTCAGGATGCCGCTGCGTGAAGGTGATCGGCAGGTCCGTCGGGATGTCGGTGCCGACCCACAGTGACAGGCTGCCGTTCTGCAACTCACCCGCACCGACATATGAGTCGCTGAGATCGCCGAAGAAGGGGTAGTCGGCGAAGCGAAGCTTGGCGTCCGTGACACTCACGAACAGACTGTCGGATTGATATCCGGGAGCGGAGACGACGATCCAACTTTGACCCGGCGTGCCGCGCCGAATCGGCAAGCCTGCATACGCGGGAATGGCCGGCATGCTGATTGTCGTGTCTGCTGGCGAAAGCACGCCCGGTGTGGTGGTGCGGAGGCGGATGGTGAGCGGCTGAATGAGGTTGTGCTTGCTGCCTAACGAATCCGCGGCGACGGCGACATAGCCGATGTTGTCGAATCCCCCGTTGGGTGCGAGCGTCGAGCGGCCGGTGACGAGCAGTCGAGGCTTCGAGACGCGAATCGCCGCCGAGCCTTGCGCGTAGCGTGTAGCGGAAACGGTGAGATGCGCGATGCCAGGTGCCACGCCCGCAAGCTGGAGTGCTTGCCCATAATCGATGCCCGGGTACTCGGGAACCAAGACTCCGCCCGCGACGTTGGCGATCCCCACATTATCAATCGATAGCGTTGGTCGGAACGACTCGTCGGTGGCGATAGAATCGGCAACCACTCGGACCGCATTCCCATCGAGGAATTGCCCGATGCCGACATCGAACGTGTCACGCGTGAAGTGGATGGACGGCATCGGCGTGACAGTGAGTGTCGCGGTGTCGGTGACGCTTCCGGCTGTCGCGCGAATGGTGGTTGTGCCGACTGCCTGCCCCGTTGCCAGGCCGGTGTTGTCGATCGTCGCGCCGCTTCCGCTCACGGACCAGACGATCGGCACCCCCGGCACTGGCGCGCCGCGCGCATCAAGGGCGGTGGCGAGAAATAGCTGCGTACGTAGCAGTGGCCGCGCGATCGCGCTCGGCGTGACCGCGATCGACGCGGTGCGCTGTTGCACGACCACGCGTGCCGAATCGGCAAGTCCACTACTACCCATGGCCAGCACGTACGTCGCTCCAGGTGCGATCGCGCTCACGCGACCATTTTGCGTCACGATGGCCACGAAACGATCTCTACTCATCCACACCACATTCGTGGTCGCATTGGACACGGTCAGGATGCTCGTATCACCAAGCGCGAAGAGGCTGTCGAGATGCGTGGCAAGGATGGGTTGCCCGGCAGCCGGCTTGGGTGAGGTGCCGTCACTGCAGCTGACCGTCGCCGCGACCAGCGCGGTGAAGAGCGTGATGGAGTGGAACGATCGCATCTGAAATGTCATGGACGCGGTGCGACTCGGAATCGGTAATCGCCTTCGGCAAAGGCGCCGTCGACAGACTGAACGCGCACGCGATAGGATCCCGTCGAGGGTAACACGATGCCGCGGCGGTTGATGTCCTCGAGATTGGCGGTCGGGTTGTTACTCGTCAGCGTAGCGAGAACCTCGTTCGTCGTGAGATCGATGAGATCGAGCACGAGGGTACCGGGTTCGGTGAGGCCGTTTGGTGTCTGGAAGAAGAGGTCGACAGACTGACCCGCCGTGCCCTGGACGACGAAGTCGTCGATGTCGGGCCCCGGGCGAACGGCCTCCACAACCGTGTCGCCTAACGCGAAGAGCGCTGGCCGGCTTTCCGGCGCCCGGTCGAGGAGTTGTGTCGTCAGCCAATAGCCGCCGGGCAACGAGAGCGACTGAACGCGAATCCGAACGACGCCACTCGACGGCACGACCGCCACTCGGGTGGGCTGCAAGCCGCCGAAGCTTCTCGTGCCTTGCAACACCGCTCCGGTTGCCGAGTCGAGAA
>Ga0070681_10002180_pt1 | contig 17828 bp, 17 predicted proteins | sample KBSC83BmetaG_FD_65650 | JGI IMG/M metagenome (GOLD analysis project Ga0070681, IMG submission 65650) | Corn rhizosphere microbial communities from Kellogg Biological Station, Michigan, USA - KBS C8-3B metaG | ecosystem: Host-associated > Plants > Roots > Rhizosphere | place: USA: Michigan... | reverse complement strand
GCTTGAGCCGCCGCTCGGCGATGAGCGCCGGCAGCAGCGCCGGCAAAGCCGCCCTCGGCACGCCGCCGGACTGCGCGCGCGCCACGCTGAGGTGATACCGCGCGAGCGCGGCGATCTCCGCGGCGCATTCCGCCAGCTTGGGCGTCGATTTCAGCGCGAAGACGCTCCGCGCCGGATCGATCTTCTGATCGGCAAGCATGTCCTGCGGGATGTAGAGCCGCTTCATCCCGGCATGAAAGCGCATCGCGGCGAGGAGCCCGCTCAGGGCATAGGCGATGCCGACCGAGCGCCCTGCCGCCTCGCTCTCCCCGCCCCGCATGCCGAGCGCTTCGAGCGCGAGCAGCACGAGGCTCGCCGATGAGTCCTCGGCATAGGCTTCGAGCGCTTCGAGCGTGGCCGGCGGCGCCGCATCGAGATCGCGGGCGCGCGCTTCGAGCATCGCCTCGAAATGCGCGCGCGTCAGCCCATGCTCGGCGATCGCGCGCGCCAAGGGCTCGGCGACCTCGTGCCGCCGCGCCGCCGCGCCGCGATAGATCTCGTCGAGCGCGTCGCGCCACCATTGCAGCCGGATTTGGCCGATCAGCGGCTCATGCGTCACTTCGGGCACGCGCGCGATCTCGTAATTGAAGGCATAGAGCGCAAGGAGCGCCTCGCGCCGCTCGGCCGGCGCGAAAAGCGCGGTCTGGAACCGGTCGCGGTCATTGCGGCGCAGCGCCGCCGCCAGCGGCGAGAGCGCCCGCCCCGTCATGACGCGCGGCTGGGGGAGGATTGCGACTCGGCCTTCGCCTTCGCCCGCGCCGCATCGAGGCAGGCGGGACAGAGGCAGGTCTCGTCCCCTTGCGGCATGGAAATATGGGGCGGCGCCATGCACCAGCAGGAGAGGCCGCTCTCGCAGGAAAACCTCGCGCCGCAGCGCGCGCATCGAATGTCCATCCGCCCAGTATGGCATGGGCCGGCTGCCGGCGAGACCCGGAAGCCGCGATCCCGGCCGGAATTGTGGCGCAATTGTGATGCCACCGGCGCAGGGGTTATGATGTGGGCCGGACGGCTGGGGTCATCTGGGGAAACAAAGCCGCCGATAAAGGGGAAAACGCATGAAAAATCCGCTCGATTCGTTGGGACAGACGATCACGCTCGGCGTCGTGCTGACGGTTGTCGTCGTCCTTCTGATCCACGCCATCGCCTGACGCGGCAGAAGGAGAGCATGACATGGAATTCGTCAGCTTCGACTGGTGGCAGTTCTTCATTCGCTGGTGCCATATCCTCTGCGGCGTGATGTGGATCGGCCATCTCTGGTATTTCAATTTCACGCAGACGCCCACCATGCCGAAAATTCCGGCCGAGCTCCGGCCGGGCGTTTCCAAATACATCCTGCCCGAGGCGCTGTTCTGGTTCCGCTGGGGAGCGATGGGGACGATCGTGTTCGGCCTCATCCTTGCCTGGATGAACGGCTATCTCGGCTCGGCCATCAAGCTCGGCATCGGCGATGGCAGCCTGCATAACACGACGATCGGCTTCGGCATGTGGCTGGGCACGATCATGTGGTTCAATGTCTGGTTCATCATCTGGCCTGGCCAGAAGAAGAATCTCGGCATCGTTCAGGCGACGCCCGACGAGGTCAAAAAGGCGACGCGCACGGCGGGGCTTGCCTCGCGCGTCAACACCATGCTCTCGATCCCGATGCTCTACTGCATGGCGGGCGTGCACGTTTACTGAGCCGCCGCGGCGGCTTCGAGGCAAAACGGGGCCGTGGCGGCCCCGTTTTCTTTGGCGAGCAAGACGCCCTGCATTCTCGCGTATCGCGCGCGGCCCTACATGAAAGATATTTAATGAAACGCGCGGGTCCCCACCCTCGCGCGGCGTGTTTACGTCATTTATGAAGTCCTGTTTCGCCGGACCAGCGCCGGCGCCGTCTTCATCTGCGCAAAATCCGTGCAATTCAGTGAGGAAAAGCATGACATTTGAGCTCCCGCCTTTGCCTTTCGCCAAGAACGCGCTCGAGCCCCATATCTCCGCGCGGACTTTCGAGTTCCACCACGGCAAGCACCACCAGGCCTATGTGACCAATCTCAACAACCTGGTGAAGGATTCGCCGCTCGCCTCGCAGTCGCTCGAGGAGATCATTCGCACGACCGCCAAGGATGATTCCAAGTCCGGCATCTTCAACAATGCCGCCCAGGTGTGGAATCACACCTTCTTCTGGAACTCGATGAAGCCCGGCGGAGGCGGCCAGCCGACCGGCGCCGCGGCGACCGCGATCAACGGCGCCTTCGGCAGCTACGACAAGTTCAAGGAGGAGTTCAAGCAGGCCGGCGCCACCCAATTCGGCAGCGGCTGGGCCTGGCTCGTCGCCGATGGCGGCAAGCTCAAAGTCACCAAGACGGCGAACGCGGTCAATCCGATGTCGCAGGGTCAGACCGCTCTCCTCACCTGCGATGTGTGGGAGCACGCCTATTATCTCGACTATCAGAACCGGCGGCCCGATTTCATCGCCGCCTTCCTCGAGCACATGGTGAACTGGGACTTCGTCGGCCAGAATCTCGCCAAGGCCCGATAAAGCGCGCCAGGCCAAACCGTCTTGCGGCTTGCTTGACTTCCGTCGTCATTCCCCGCCCCATCGCGGGCGCGGGAATGACGGCAGACTTCCCCGCCGAAGCACCCTCTCAGGCAAAAGGCAACAGCGCCGCCGCGACCCGCCGGTCCTCGGCGAGCAAAACATTGTAAGTGCGGCAGGCCGCGCCCGTATCCATCGGATCGATGACAATCCCGCGTTCGCGCAGCGCCTGCCGCAACGCCGGCGGAACCGGCAACATGCGCTTGCCGCAGCCCAAGAGCAGCACCCGCAGCTCGCCTCCGAGGATTGGCGCGAGGCTTTCGAGCGAAATCTCCGTCATCGCGGCCACCGGCCAAGCGACCGTCGCGCGCGGCAAGACGAGAATGGCGCCGCGATGGAGGATCCCGCTCACCCGGAAGCCGTCGGCGCTGTAGCTGTCGATCACCTGCCGGTCTTTGGGGACAAGCGGGGTGACGTCCAAATCAGGATGTCCGCTTGGCCGGCGTGTCGCTCGCGTCTTTGCGCCCGTGCCCGACATGGGTGGGGCGGATGTAATGGAGCAAGGGCGCGGCGATAAAGAGTGAGGAGTAAGTGCCGATGCCGATGCCCCAAAGCATCGCGATCGAGAAGCCGCGCAGCACCTCGCCGCCGAAGACGAGCAGCGAGAGAACCGCGAGCGCGGTGGTCGTCACCGTCAGGATGGTGCGCGACAAGGTCTCGTTGAGGCTGCGGTTGATGAGGGTCGTGAAGTCGAGACTCTTATGCCGCTGCATGGTCTCGCGCACGCGGTCATAGATCACCACCGTGTCGTTGACCGAATAACCGGCGATGGTGAGGATCGCCGCGAGCGTCGTAAGGTTGAACTCGATCTGGAACAGCGAGAACAGCCCGATCGTCGTGATCACGTCATGGAGGGTCGACAGCATGGCGCCGACCCCGAACTGCCACTCGAAGCGGAACCAGACATAGACCGCGATCGCAAGCAGCGCGAGCACTGTCGCCGTCGCGCCGGCGCGGATGAGCTCGGCGCCGACCGTCGGCCCGACCACCTCGACACGGCGATAATCGACCGAGGGCCCGAGCTTCTGCTTCACCGTCTCGACCGCCTGCTCCTGCTGCTTGTCGCCGCCGGGCTGGCGCTGCAAGCGGATGAGCACGTCGTTGGGGGTGCCGAAACCTTGGAGCGAAACATCGCCGAGGCCGAGCCCGTCGAGCTGGCTGCGCATCTGCGCGATATCGGCGGGACCCGAGGTGGTGCGCGCCTCGATGATCGTGCCGCCGCTGAAATCGATGCCGTAATTGAGGCCATGGGTGAAGAACAGCACGATCGAGCCCAAGGTCAGCACCAGCGACAGCGCCAGGCCGATCTTGTGCAGCCCCATGAAGTCGATATTGGGGATCCGACGGATGGTGATGAGCGGGCGCATGGCTAGATCGGAATTACCTTGGGTTTCGTGCGCCGCAGCCAGGTGACGATCTGAAGCCGCGTGACGAGAATGGCGGAAAAGAGCGAGGTCAGCACGCCGAGGCTCAGGGTCACGGCGAAGCCTTTGACCGGTCCCGAGCCTAGCCAGAACATCAGCGCGCCGGCGACGAGCGTCGTCACATGGCTATCGAGAATGGTGCCGAAGGCGCGCTCGAACCCCGCCTGGAGCGAGGAGATCACGGTGCGCCCGCCGCGCACCTCCTCGCGGATGCGCTCATAGATCAGCACGTTCGCATCGACCGCCATGCCCATGGTCAGGGCGATGCCGGCGATGCCGGGCAAGGTCAAGGTCGCGCCCAAGAACGACAGGCTCGCCAGCATGATGCTGAGATTGAAGAACAGCGCGATGTCGGCGAAGATTCCGAACAGCCCGTAGAACACGATCATGAAGACGACGACGAGCGCAACCCCGACGACGCTCGCCAGCGCGCCGGCATGGATCGAATCGGAGCCGAGATCGGGCCCGACGGTACGCTCTTCCAGCACGGTGAGCGGCGCCGGCAGCGCGCCCGCGCGGAGCAGCAGCGCGAGATCATTGGCCGATTGCGTCGTGAAGCTGCCCGAGATCACGCCCGAGCCGCCGAGGATCGGCTCGCGGATCACCGGCGCGCTGATCACCTTGTTGTCGAGCACGATGGCGAAAGGCTTGCCGACATTCTCCTTGGTCGCGTCGCCGAAGCGCCGCGCGCCGGTCGAATCGAATTTGAAGCTCACCACCGGCTGATTGTCCTGGAAGGTGGGCTGCGCGTCCGTCAGCGTGTCGCCGCTCACCATCACCCGGCGCTTGACGACGTAATATTGCATCGGCTGGCCGTTGCGCGTCGTGTCGCTCGGCAAGAGTTCGTCGCCCGGCGGCAGGCGGCCGCGGCGCGCATCCTCAACCGACGCGTTGGTGTCGACGAGCTGAAACGTCATCTTCGCGGTCTTGCCCAAGAGCGCTTTGACGTGCTCGGGATTGTCGACGCCCGGGAGCTGCACCAGGACGCGATCCTCGCCCTCGCGCTGGATGGTCGGCTCCTTCGTGCCGGTTTCGTCGATGCGGCGGCGGATGATCTCGATCGATTGAGAGACCGCCGCGGCGCGGCGCTGCGCCAGCACCGTGGGATCGGGCGTCAGCACCGCGGCGCCATTGGGCGAGATCTGCACGCCGATGTCGGGATCGGCCTTGGCGACGATGGCCTGTGCATCCTTGATGCGGTCGGGCTCGCGCAGGTTGAAGGAGATGTGATCGGTCGTGCTGGTCAGATCGGTGTAGCCGATCTTGGCGAGGTTGAATTGCTGGCGCAGCTCGTCGACCAGGCCGGCAAGGCGCTCCTTCTCCACGGCCGACATGTCGACGGCGAGCAGGAGATGCGAGCCGCCGCGCAGATCGAGGCCGAGCGAGACCTGCTTGTGCGGGACGAAGCTCGGCCAGGACGCAACCGTCTGGGGCGAGAACGCATTGGGCAGCGCGAACAGCACGCCCAAGAGGCAGACGCCCAGGATGAGGACCAGCTTCCAGGTTTGAAAATAAAGCATCGGGCCAATCCAACGCCGGCGCTAGCGCAGCCCCAGCAGCTTGCGCCACATCGGCACCGGCTCTTGCGTCTTGGCGTCGGCGGATGCGGCCGCTCCATCCTTCGGACCGCCATCGTCGTCCTTGCCCGACGCACCCTTCGCCGCCACCGGCTCGGTCTTGGCGAGCACCTGGGCGATGGTCGAGCGCACCACCCGCACGCGCACATTGTCGGCGATGTCGATCTGAACCTCGTCGGGATTGACGACCTTCGCCACCGTACCGATGATTCCGCCGCCGGTCACGACGCGGTCGCCGCGCCGGATGGCGTCGAGCATCGAGCGCTGCTGCTTCGCCTTTTGCTGCTGCGGGCGGATGAGAAAGAAATAAAAGACGACGAAGATCAGCGCCAGCGGCGCGATCTGCACCAGCATGCTCGACGTATCGCCGCCTGCCGCCGCTTGTGCATAAGCCGGCGAAATCAGCATGAGCAGAACTCCCTCCCGCGAAACCGGGTCACGGGCCGGCACGGTGCCCGGCGCGGTGCATTGGTACTGGATGGGCGCGCAAAGCGCAAGCAAGCGGCCCGGTTGCGAGCGGGCGCCCTGCGGCTATCATGGCGCCGCTTTCGGCAAAGGCAAGATGCGGTTCGGAACGAGGCGATGACGGAACAAGCAAAGACCAAGACGATTCTCGCGCGCATCGCCGCCGCCTTGGAGCGCCTCGCGCCGCCGGCGCGGCCGAAAAACGACCTCGAGGCGGCCGATGCGTTCGTCTGGCATGCCGATCGCGAGTTCCTCGAGCCCGTGCCGAGCGTCAACCGCGTCGAGCTCGCGCTGCTCCAAGGCATCGAGCGCGTGCGCGACATCCTCCTCGACAACACGCGGCGTTTCGCCGCCGGCTTGCCGGCCAACAATGTGCTGCTTTGGGGCGCGCGCGGCATGGGGAAGTCGTCGCTGGTGAAAGCGACCCATGCCGCCGTCAACGCGCAAAGCCCGCGCGCGCTGGTTCTCGTCGAGATTCATCGCGAGGACATCCCCTCCCTGCCGACCCTCCTCGGCCTGCTCCGCGGGACTCGGCGCCGCTGCCTCCTCTTCTGCGACGATCTCTCCTTCGATCAGCAGGATACGAGCTACAAATCTTTGAAAGCCGTGCTCGAAGGCGGCATCGAGGGCCGGCCCGACAATGTCGTGCTCTATGCGACCTCGAACCGGCGCCACCTTCTGTCGCGCGACATGATCGAGAACGAGCGCTCGAGCGCGATCAATCCCGGAGAGGCGGTCGAGGAAAAGGTCTCGCTCTCCGACCGCTTCGGCCTGTGGCTCGGCTTCCATGCCTGCGACCAGCAGACTTATTTTCGGATGGTCGAGGCCTATGCCAAGCATTTCGGCCTCGATTATCCCGAAGACAAGATGCGCGCCGAGGCCGGCGAATGGTCGATCACCCGCGGCGCCCGCTCGGGCCGCGTCGCCTGGCAATATATTCAGGACCTCGCCGGCCGGCTCGGCAAGACGCTCGGCTGAGGCGCGGCCGCGCGCCGCTTTCGCCGCCCACGATCACAACCGTGTCACAGGCCGCCGCCTGTCGGGTCGTGGCCTGCGGCAATCCCAGGGTGTACAAATCGCTCATGGCGACGGAAGCAAGGATGGCAGGCCGCGGCGCCGCGCGGCGTGATTTAACGATTCATCGATCGAGCGAGAGAAGAAGCGAGGGACCAGTGCCGGTGCTCGCCGCGGCGTCGCCGGACGCCTGGAGAGCGGCGTCGTGAGCAAAGGCGATGCGGCGGGAGAGACTCCAGGCGACCGGATGCGCGCGGCGCCTCCGGTCCAATTCTACATCCCCGCGACCTCGTCCATCCTCGAGCGGCGGCCCCGGACGCTGAAGCACGGCGACACCTTTGCCGTCTTCGATCACTACGGCAACATCGTTGCCGCCGATGGCAGCCCTGAAGGTCTCTATCACCGCGACACGCGCTATCTCTCCGGCCTCGACGTGCTGGTCAACGGCCGCCGGCCGCTGCTGCTGAGCTCCACTGTCGAGGACAACAACGCCGTCCTGACCGCGGACCTGACCAATCCCGATTTCTTCGTCGGCGACGGTCTCCATCTGCCGCGCGACTCGATCCAGATCGTCCGCTCGAAATTCTTGTGGCAAGGCGCCTCCTATGAGCGGTTCGGCATTCGCAACTTCAACGGCCGGACGGAGCGGGTCGAGCTTGGCCTCCATTTCGCCGCCGACTTCGCCGATATTTTCGAGGTGCGCGGCCAACGCCGGGCGCGCCGCGGAACGATCGACACCAGCGTGACCGCGGACGGGGTGATCTTCACCTATCACGGGCTTGATGATGTCGCCCGCCGCGCGCTCATCCGCTTCGATCCGAAACCCGCGCAGATCGACCAGAGCAGCGCGCTGTTCCGTCTCGAAATTCCGCCCGGCCGGTGCGCGTCGTTGTTCATGACGGTGTCGTGCGAGGAGGAGGCGCGGCGCGATGGAGCGGTGCGCCCCTTCTTCCTCGGCTTGCGCGCGGCGCGGCGGGCGCTGCGCGCCGCGACCTCCCGCGCCGCCTCGGTCGCCACCTCCAACGAGATCTTCAACGAGGTCCTCTGCCGCGCCATGGCGGATCTCTACATGCTGATGACCGACACCGCGCAGGGGCCGTTTCCCTATGCCGGCATCCCCTGGTTCAGCACCGCCTTCGGGCGGGACTCCATCATCACCGCGATCGAGATGCTGTGGATCGATCCGGCGATCGCCCGCGGCGTTCTTCATTTCCTGGCGGCGACGCAAGCCACCGAGTTGCGGCCCGAATCCGAAGCCGAGCCCGGAAAAATTCTCCATGAGATGCGGTCGGGCGAGATGGCCCGGCTCGGCGAGGTGCCGTTTGCCCGCTATTACGGCTCGGTCGATACGACGCCGCTTTTCGTCGTGCTCGCCGGGCTCTATTTCGAGCGCACCGGCGACATCGAAACCGTTGCGGCGCTGTGGCCGAATCTCGATGCGGCACTGTCCTGGATCGACACCTATGGCGACCGCGACGGCGACGGCTTCGTCGAATATCAGCGCATGGGCAAATCCGGGCTGGTCAACCAGGGCTGGAAGGATTCGTCGGATTCCGTCTTTCATGCCGACGGCCGCAGCGCCGAGGGCGCGATCGCGCTGTGCGAGGTGCAGGGTTATGTGTATGCGGCGAAGCACTATGCCGCGAAAATCGCCTCGGCGATGGGCTTGGCGGCGCGCGCCGTGAAGCTCCAAAGCGCCGCCGACAGCCTCAAAGCCGCCTTCGAGCACACCTTCTGGTGCGAGGACATCGGCACCTATGCGCTTGCGCTCGACGGCGCCAAGCGGCCTTGCAAGGTGCGGTCGTCAAATGCGGGACAGTTGCTGTTTTCCGGAATGATCGCCGCCGAGCGCGCCCGCGCGGTCGCCGATGCGCTGATGGCGCCGGCGTTTTTCACCGGCTGGGGCATTCGCACGATTGCGGCAACCGAGCCGCGCTATAACCCCATGTCCTACCACAACGGCTCGGTTTGGCCGCACGACAACGCGCTCATCGGTCTCGGCTTCGCGCGCTGCGGCATGAAGGCGCATGCGCAGCGTTTGCTAAGCGGGATGTTCGATGCCGCGCGCTACATGGATTTGCGCCGCCTTCCCGAGCTCTTCTGCGGCACGCGGCGCGCGCCGGGCAAAGGCCCGACGCTCTACCCGGTGGCCTGCATTCCGCAAGCCTGGGCTTGCGCCGCGCCCTTCGCGCTGCTGCAGGCCTGCTTCGGCCTCGAGCTCGACTTCCGCTCCGGCGAGATCTGCTTCCGCGAGCCGGGACTGCCGATGTTTCTCGACGAGGTCACCATCCGCTCGCTCTCGGCGGGCAGCGGGCGCGCCGATATCCTGCTGCGGCGCCACGGTTCGGACGTTTCGGCCAATGTTCTCGACCGCAAGGGCGATGTCCGCGTCACCGTCATCCATTGAGATGAGAGGCGACGCGACGCAGAACTAGGCGCGCAGGCGCTCCGCCAGCCAGCGCACGATCGTCGGCATCGTCTCGGGCGTGTAGCCCATATGGCCAGTCGGATAGAATCGCGCCGCCTTGACGTCGCCATGCTGCAGCAAGAGATACATATCCTCGATCGGAAAGATCGAATCCTCGATGCCGTTGACGAGGAGGAGCGGCGCACAGGGGCGATCGAGCACGCCCTGCTTCAACAGCGACAAAGCCGGGCTGTGATCGAGCCAATATTCGAAGCTCTCGCCGCCGAAGGCGCAAGCCAAGGTCTCGGCGAGCTCGAACATGTAAGAGCCGTGCTGCGCCTTCTCGATCCAGTCGGGCGTGAAGGCATAATGCGCGCAGCCGCCATGGCAGACCGCGGCGGCAAGGCGCTCGCGATGGGTGTGGGCGATTTTCGCCGCCCAATACCCGCCCGTGCTGCCGCCCCAGACGGCGATGCGCTGCGCATCGATCTCGCTGCGCATCGCGCACCAGTCGAGCACCGAATCCCACAGCCGCTCGGCATCTGTGGAGCCCGCCAGCGGCGCATCGCCCGTGCCCGGCATGTCGATGAGCAGAACCGAAAGGCCGGCGGCGATCAGCGGCCGCGCCACTTCGCTGCGGTCTTCCTTGAAGCTGTCGATGCCGCCCCAGGCGATCACCAGCGGCAGCCGCCCCGCTTCCTTCGGCCGCATGAGATAGCCGACCGCGTGCGTCCCCTCGCCCGCCCGGCCGCGGAACGACATCTCGACGCGCTCGACCGAGAACGGAAAAGAGCGCGCGCCGAGAAGGTACATCTCTTGCGACTTGCGATAGGCCGCAAGCTTGCCCGGCGAATTCGGCGCTGGATAACGCGCCATGCGATAGAGCCCATAGGCGTGAAGATAGAGCGGCCCCGCCGCCGCGAGATCGCCGCGCGCCTCGGCGGCCCGCGCCTCCCTTTCAAAGGGCCGCGCCGCCTCGCTATAGGCGGCAGCCCATTGCTCGCGGTCGAGCGAGGTGAGCTTGGCGAAGACGCGCTGATGATCGTCGAAGCGCGTGAATGCCATGGGATGCAGCGCCTGCCGCGCATGCGCCTCCCAATGGTGCCAAATCTCCGCGATCGAGCGTGTATAGCGCTGCATGTCCTGCCTCCCGCGTCAACGTGGCGGGGATGATGCGGCGGAGCGCGCGGCAGCGTCAATGCCGCGGCGGCATGCCTGGCCTCGCTGTGCTCAGTTGGCGCTGGCGTTGAGCGCCGGGAGATAGCCGGTCGGGTCGAGCGCGCGCGTGCCCTGGCGAATCTCGAAATGCAGTTGCGGCGTCCGGACCGAGCCGGTCGAGCCGGCGGTGGCGATCGCCTGGCCGCGCTTCACCCGCTCGCCGCGCTTCACGAGCAGCCGCGCATTGTGTGCATAAGCGGTCATAAAGCCGCCGCGATGCTTGATGAGCACGAGATTGCCGTAGCCGCGCAGCTCGTTGCCGGCATAGACGACCAGCCCGGCTTCGGCCGCGCGCACCGGCGCGCCCGCACGCGCGGCGATGTTGATCCCGTCATTGTGCGTGCCGGCGGGTCCGGTGCCGTAGGATTCGAGAATCCGTCCCTCGAGCGGCCAGGCAAAGCTCGGCGCGCCGCTCGCCGATTTGGGCGTCGCCGGCGCGATTGCCTTCGGCGCGGCCGGTGCCGCCGCTGGCTTCGCGGACGGCGCGCGCGGCACCGCGGTCGCGAACGGCGAGGTCGCGGGAGCGGAAGGCGGCGGAAGGCTCGCGCTGCGCTCGGGCGGCACGATCGAGGGCGGCAGATCGAGCGCCTGCCCGGCACGCAAGCCGAACGGCTCGTCGAGGTGATTGAGCCGCGCGAGCGTGCTGACCTCGACACCGTAAAGCCGCGAGATCGCATAGAGGGTCTCGCCCGGCTGGACGATGTGGAACGGCGTTTGCGGCAGGTCAAGGCGCGTGCCTGAGGAAAGGCGGTAGGGCGGCTCGAGATGATTGGCGTCGATGATCGCGCGCAGCGGCACATCGTAGCGCCGCGAGATCATATAAAGCGTCTCGCCGGGCCCGACGACGACCTGGGCGGGATGCGCGCGATGCGATTGGGGCGCGGCGACCGGCGGTCCCGGCGGAGCGGCGGGCCCCGCTGCGACCGGCGGCGCTGCCGGCTTGGGCGGTGGCGACGCGACGGCAGCGGCGGGCGGCGAGACGGCGATCACCGGCGCGCGCGGGCTCGGCTGCGGCGCCTCGCCGGAAGCGGCCTCGCCCATGGTCACGGGCGCTGGCGGCCCGTTGCGCATGCAAGCCGCCAGCGCCGGCAACGCAACGAGGGCGAGCGCCAGGAAGCCGATCTTGCGACGCAGCCAGTTCCGTGCCATTGGGCGAGTTTAAGCATTGCCGGGAATCACCGACAACCGCTTCCTCGCTCCGCAGGCCCGCCGCAGGCGGGAACGCGCCCGCGCGCGTTGCATTATCATCCTGCGGGGATCAGAATCGTCCCGCTTGCGTCGCGGGCGGCGGGCTGCGTCGCCCCGGCTGGAACATTGGAACAGGTGGTTCGTTCGATTTGTCGTCACGCATCGAGGACTACGCCCTCATCGGCAATTGCGTCACCAGCGCGCTCGTCGGACGCGACGGCTCGATCGATTGGCTGTGCTTCCCGCGCTTCGATTCCCCGGCCTGCTTTGCGGCTCTGCTCGGCGAGCCGCGCAACGGGCGGTGGTTGATCGCGCCCAACCAAGAGGGATCGCGGGTCGAACGACGCTACCGGCCCGACACCATGATCCTCGAGACCCGCTTTCGCTCGGGCCGCGACAGCGTGGTTCTCACCGATTTCATGCCCATGCCGGCGCGGCGCGACGCGGTCGAGGTCGTGCGCCTGCTCCACTGCGAGAGCGGCAGCATGCGGATCGGCGTGCAAGCGATCTTCCGCTTCGATTATGGCAGCGTCATCCCCTGGGTGCGCCGGCGCGACGGCGGCGTCAACGCGATCGCCGGTCCCGACGCGCTGGTGCTGCGCACGCCCGTCAAGCTCGAAGGCCGCGACATGACGACGGTCGGCGAGTTCACCATCCACGAAGGCGAGACCGTGCCTTTCGTGCTCACCTGGTATCGCTCGCATGAGCGCGAGCCGCGTCCGACCAACCCGACCGCCGCCCTGCAGCAGACGGAGCGCTGGTGGCAGCGCTGGGCGCGGCGCAACAAGACAAAGGGTGAATGGCGCGAAGCGACGACGCGCTCGCTCCTGACGCTCAAGGCCCTCACCTACACGCCGACCGGCGGCATCATCGCCGCGCCGACCACCTCCTTACCGGAAAAGCTGGGCGGCGTGCGCAATTGGGACTACCGCTATTGCTGGCTGCGCGATGCGACCTTCACGCTCTACGCCCTGCTGCTTTCCGGCTATCGCACCGAAGCCCGGGCGTGGCGCGAGTGGCTGCTGCGCGCGGTCGCGGGCTCACCGGCCGAAATCCAGATCATGTATGGGATCGGCGGTGAGCGGCGCCTCGACGAGTACGAGCTCCCCTGGCTCGCCGGCTTCGAGCGCAGCCCGCCGGTCCGCGTCGGCAATGCCGCCTACACCCAAGAGCAGCTCGACGTCTTCGGCGAGATCATGGACGCGCTCTATTTGGCGACGCTGCACGACATCGAGCCCGAGGACGATGCGCAGCGCGTCCAGGAAGTGCTGCTCGATCATCTCGAAAGCTGCTGGACGCAGCCCGATGCCGGCATCTGGGAAATCCGCGGGCCGCCGCGCCGTCACACCCATTCCGCCCTGATGGCCTGGGTGGCGTTCGATCGCGCTGTGCGCGGCGTCGAGCGCGGCAATTTGCGCGGCCCGATCGAGACCTGGAAGGCTCAGCGCGACGCCATACACGCCGAGATTTGCGAGCGCGCCTATGATTCCAGCCGCGGCATCTTTGTTCAGACCTTCGACGGCAAGGATCTCGACGCGGCGCTGCTGCGCATTCCGCTGGTCGGGTTTCTGCCGCCCGACGATCCGCGCGTCGTCCGGACGACCGATGCGATCGCGCGCGAGCTCGATTGCGACGGCTTCGTCATCCGTTACCAGTCGGACGATCGGGCCGACGGACTACCGGCCGGCGAGGGCGCATTCCTGCTGTGCAGCTTCTGGCTCGCCGACAATTTCGCGCTGATGGGACGGATGGACGAGGCGCGCGCGCTGTTCGAGCGCCTGCTCGCCATTCGCAACGATGTCGGGCTTTTGCCCGAGGAATACGATCCGCGCGGGCGCCGCTTCCTCGGCAATTTCCCCCAAGCCTTCTCGCATGTCGGGCTGATCAACACCGCCCACAATCTCGTGCTCGCACGCGGCCCGGCACGGCGCCGCGCCGAGGACTAGCGCCGCGAACTAACGCCGCGGAGGCTTGCCGCCCGAGACGGCACCGCTGCCGAGGAGGAGGCCGAGGATCAGCGCGCCGAGCAGAAACGTGCCCTTGTGCTCGCCGAAAATGCCCGAGGGGTCAATCTGTCCGAGAGTATCGAGGAGCGCGGATGGGGCCGCCACCGACGGACGCTCGCGCCACATCACCTTGCCGGCGAGCAGGCAGATAAGAGCAATGACGAGAAACGCACCGGCGCAAACCAGCGGCGCGGCGCCGCGCCCGACGAGGGGGATCATATAGATCCACAAAGCGGCGATGGCGCAGCCGATCGCCGCCAGCCCGGCAAAGGCCGCGCCGATGGCCAAGCCCGTCGCCATGGCGCCGCGCCGCGCGACACCGCCGACGCCGAGGCCGGCGCGCATCATTTCGGCGAGCAGCGGCGCCGCAAAGTTGAGCAGGGCGCCCACGGAGCGGGCTCAGCGCTTCAGCAGCTGCGCGCCGATGAATCCGATCCCGAATGCGATGAGGAGGCTCGACAGCGGGCGATCCTCCACCCGGCGCGACAGCGCCGCGAGCGATTTCTCGCCCTCGGCCGAGAGCGTGCCGTAGAGCCGCTTGGTCTCGCCGCTGACGGTTTCCGTCGCGGTGTCCTTTACATGCTCCATGAGCGATCCGATGTCCTTTTTCAATGCACTGATGTCCTTGACGATGGCGTCGAGATCGTGGCTCCCATTGCTCATGATCGCTCCTTCCCTTTCCCTGATGCGATAATTGCAGTCCGCGCTAGAGCGGTGGCGGCCGGCGGCGCCGCGACATCGAGGTGACCGCCGCAATCAGGAACAGCACGAGGAAGATCACGAAGAGGATTTTGGCGATTCCGGCCGAGGCTGCGGCGACGCCGGTGAAGCCAAGCAGTCCCGCAACGATGGCGATGAGTAGAAAGACCGCTGCCCAGTAGAGCATGGACGACCTCCGCGTTTGCGTTGCGCTCTCGGCGCTCCGATGCGCGCGCCGCCTGCGGCCGCCGCAGAGCGGCGCCGTGCGGCGCGTCGATGATGGGAGCGCCCGTCGCGAGATCGGCGCCGCCCGGAGGCGACGCCCCGGCCAGGATGGAAACCCGCCAAAGGTTCATTCGAACTTCCGCAAGATGTTCGACCGCTGCGGATAAAACGGCACGGCGGCGGAATGGTTGCGCCGCCTCCGGGCCAATTATTTCTTGGCTTTCGGCCGCGGAAAGAGGTCGTCGAGCGCGGGATCCCAGAGCTTCACCCCGCCGGTGATGCCGCCGATATTGTCGGCGCGCTTGACGTTCTGCGGCAGCGCGAAATCGATCAGGCGGGAATTACCTCCACCGAGGTAAAGCGTGTCGTAATTGACGAGCACCTCGACAATGCCGATGGCGCGGCGCAAGCGCCGGTTCCAACGTTCCGGTCCTTTGCGCTTCAACGCGGCATCGCCGAGATATTCATCATAGGTCTTGCGCTTCCAGATCGGATGCTGGCCGAGTTCCAGATGCGGCAACAGGAGGCCGTTCTTGAAGAGGGCGGACCCGATGCCCGTGCCAAGCGTCAGCACGAGCTCGAGCCCCTTGCCGGCGATGACGCCAAGGCCCTGGACATCGGCATCGTTCAAGACGCGCGCGGGCTTGCCGAATGCCGCGCTCAGCGCCTCGGCGAGCGCGAAGCCGCGCCACGCCTCTGTGCCGAGATTGGGTGCGGTTTTGATCACGCCCTTATCGACGATGACATAGCCGGGAAATCCCGCCGAGACACGGTCGAAATCCGGCAGCTGCTTCGCCACCGCGGCGATCACGCCAAGCACCGCGTTGGGCGTCGCCTCCACGGGCGTCGGAAGACGGAGCTCCGATGCCACCATGCGGCCCGTGGCATCGAGGACCGAGGCCTTGATGTGGGTTCCGCCGATATCGATGGCGAGGGTCAGCGGTTTCGGTGCGGCCGTCATGCGATCGCACGCTGCAAGGTGCGCCGGCTCATTGCGGGCGCCGCAGGATCGGGCGCCAGCGCCGCCCGTCATGCGCCATCATGTCGTCGGCCTCGGGCGGGCCTTCGCTGCCGGCGGGATAGATCGCGAGATCGCGCGCCGGCGCGTCGCGCCAATCGTCCAGCACCGGCTGAACGATGCGCCATGCCGCCTCGACCTCCTCGGCCTGCTGGAACAGCGTGTTGTCGCCGATCATGCAGTCGTAGATCAGCGTCTCGTAGCCGGTCGTGGGCGTCGCGTCGAAATAGTCGCGATAGTTGAAATCCATCCGGACGCCGTCGAGCAGCAGCCGCGGCCCGGGCATCTTGGCGTTGAACTGCAAGGCGATGCCTTCCTCGGGCTGAATGCGCAACACGATAAAATTCTCCGCCAATTGGTCGACCGGCGTGTCGCGGAACAGCGTCAGCGGCGCTTCCTTGAATTTCACCGCGACCTCGGTGCGCCGCGCGCCCAGCGCCTTGCCGGTGCGCAAGTAAAAGGGAACGCCGGCCCAGCGCCAATTGTCAATGGTGAGGCGCAGCGCGGCATAGGTCTCGGTCGCGCTGCCCGGCGCGATGTCGGTCTCGCGGCGATAGGCGGCGACCGGCCGGCCTTCGATCGCACCCGCGGCATATTGCCCGCGCACCACGTCGCGCATCGCCGCTTCGGGCGAGAACAGCTGCACGGCGCGCAAAAGCTTTGCCTTCTCGGCGCGGACGGCTTCGGAATCGAGCCGGACGGGCGGCTCCATCGCGATCAGCGACAGCAATTGGAACATATGGTTGGGTACCATGTCGCGCAGCGCGCCGACGCGGTCGTAGAACTTGCCGCGGCTGCCGACCCCCACGGTCTCGGCGACGGTGATTTGCACATGATCGATGCGGTCGCGGTTCCACAGCGATTCGATCAGCCCGTTGGCGAAGCGAAACGCCAGGATGTTCTGCACCGTCTCTTTGCCGAGATAGTGATCGATGCGATAAATCTGCGGCTCGCTGAAGACGCCGAGGATCGCCGCGTTGAGCGCCTGCGCCGAGGCGAGATCGACGCCGAACGGCTTCTCGATGATGACGCGCCGCCAGCCGCTCTCCTCCTTCGCCAATCCGGCCTCGCCGAGGCGGCGGATGATCGGTGCGAAGGAGCCGGGCGGGGTCGCGAGATAGAACAGCGCGTTGGCGCTGCCGCCCCGCGCCGCGCCGCGCTCGCCGATTTTCGCGGCAAGCTTGCGATAGGTTTCGGGGTTTTCGAAATCGCCCGAGAAATAATGCAGCCGCTCGCGCAGCCAGGCGCTGGTCTCGGGCTGCGGCTCGACGCCGGAAAACTCGTCGATGCCCTGCTGCGCGCGCTGACGAAAGCCGTCATCGCCGAGATCGGAATGGGCGACGCCGATCACGGCAAGCCCCTCATGCAGCATCCCGGCCGCCGCGAGATGATAGAGCGTCGGCATCAGCAAGCGCCGGGTGAGATCGCCCGAGGCGCCGAAAATCACCAGGCTGCACGGATCGGCACGCCGTCCGTCAAACCTTTGCGCCGCCACGCCCGTCATCCCGCTTTGGGCTCGACATGGCCACCGAAGCCCTTGCGCATCGCCGATAACAGCTTGTCGGCGAAATTCTCGCGGTCGCGCGAGCGGAAGCGCGCATAGAGCGCCGCCGACAGCACCATCGCCGGCACCGCCTCGTCGAGCGCCGCGGCGAGGGTCCAGCGCCCCTCGCCCGAATCCGCGACCACGCCGGAATATTCGGCAAGCGCCCCGTCCTCGGCCAAGGCGGCAGCGATCAAATCCAGCAGCCAGGACGAGATCACGCTGCCGCGGCGCCACACCTCGGCGATATCGGCGAGGTTGAGCTGGAGCCGCCGCTCCTCCGGCACCGACGCATCCGCCGCGTGCTTCAAAATATCGAAGCCCTCGGCATAGGCCTGCATCAGCCCGTACTCGATGCCGTTATGGACCATCTTGACGAAATGGCCGGCGCCGTTCGCGCCCGCATGGATGAAACCGCGCTCGGCGCGCG
>Ga0070681_10002176_pt1 | contig 17840 bp, 14 predicted proteins | sample KBSC83BmetaG_FD_65650 | JGI IMG/M metagenome (GOLD analysis project Ga0070681, IMG submission 65650) | Corn rhizosphere microbial communities from Kellogg Biological Station, Michigan, USA - KBS C8-3B metaG | ecosystem: Host-associated > Plants > Roots > Rhizosphere | place: USA: Michigan... | reverse complement strand
CACCGCGGCGAGCCTATGCTCGTCTTGGCGCTCGGATTCGCTGCCGTCGCCGCAGGCAAGGTCATCTCAACCGCGGCATCGCAGTTGCTGCTGGCGAAATTCTCGCAGGGCGCGATCCTCGATCTTTCATTGAACCTCTGCGAGAAAATTGTTGCCGCGCCTTTGCGCCAGATCGAGAAGCGCGGCCTCGGGCGTGTTCACGCAGCTCTCACAGACGACGTCGGGTCGGTGACGTGGGCAATTCAGTGCATTCCTCAGTTGGCCATGAACGTGGCCGTACTGCTGGGGTGCGCCGCATATCTGCTTTGGCTCTCGTGGCCGATGTTCCTGTTCACGCTGATCGTGTGCGGTGTCGGAGCACTGATTTATCAGGCACTGCACAAGAGCGCGTTCAAACGGATCTATGCCGCCCGCGAAGCCCGCTCCCGTCTCTTTGAGCACTTTCGCACCCTGACCTCGGGCCTCAAGGAGCTGATGATGCACCGGGGCCGAAGAGACGCGTTCGTCCATCAGGAACTGCGCGCGGCCGCCGACGAATATCGGAAGAGCAACCTGGCCGCGGCGACTCACTACACGCTTGCAGACGGTTGGATGCAGGCAGTCTTCTATGTGCTGATCGGGTTGCTGCTGTTCGCACCGGTATTCATAGGTCAGCCGTCGCAGACGGCCATTACCGGTTATGCGTTCGCGATGCTCTATGCCACGACGCCTCTTTTCTCCGCGATCGGCGCTCTGCCGGCCGTCACGCGGGGCCAGGTGGCCTTGCAGCACATCGAGGAGCTGGGACTCTTCATCGCTTCCACACCGCAGATCGAGGAGCAGACCTCAACCGCGAGCTCTTCCGCCGAGCCGCTCGTCGAGATGCGCGATGTCGTGTTCCACTACGAAGACGATGCCGGGGAGAAGGGCTTCGCGCTCGGGCCGGTCGATTTTCGCCTCCGCGCCGGAGAGCTCGTGTTCGTCGTGGGCGGCAATGGCAGCGGCAAGAGCACTTTCGTCAAAGTCCTTTGCGGGCTATACGCTCCTCAGGCGGGCGAGCTCCACATGGACGGGCGGCCCGTTACCGATGAGAACCGCGCGTCCTATCGTGACCGCTTCTCGGTGGTATTCTCCGACTGCCATCCCTTCGGGAAGCTCCTGGGACTCGACTCCCCGGAGCTCGAGAGCTCTGCCCGGCACTACCTGAAGCTGCTGCAGATGGATCACAAGGTACAAGTGCGCGACCGCTCGTTCTCGACGACCGATCTCTCCCAGGGTCAGCGCAAGCGACTGGCGCTCGTCACCGCCTACCTGGAAGATCGCCCGGTCTATGTGTTCGACGAATGGGCCGCCGACCAGGATCCGCACTACAAGGACGTGTTCTATCGCAAGCTCCTGCCGGAGCTGTTGAAGAAAGGCAAGGCGATCGTCGTCATCACCCACGACGACCGCTATTTCCATCTGGGCAATCGCGTCATCGAGCTCGACGAGGGACGTCTCGCCACCAGCCCACGGCCTGCCGCGCAAAGCGGCCGGGCCTGATCTCGAGCGGAGCTTCCCCATGAGCACCAGCGGCATGGAGCAGAGCTCTTCCGGTCGCTTTCGCGAGCTCGATGTGCTTCGGGGACTCGCCGCGCTGGGCGTCGTGTTCTTTCACTACACGTTCCATGGCACCCGTTACTACGCCCATTACCCGTTCTGGTTCTGGGCGGGGGAGTACGGCGTCCATCTGTTCTTCGTCATCTCCGGCTTCGTCATCTACTACACGATCGAGCGCAGCCGCACCGTCGGAGACTTCCTGTTCTCGCGCTTCAGCCGACTGTATCCCGCCTACTGGGTCGCGCTCGGGATACTGCTCGTGTGGGCCGTGCTCGATCCGGCGCAACACCCGGTGTGGTGGAGCGGCTATCTGGTCAACGCGACGATGATGCAGAAGTTCGTTTATTTTCCGGACGTCGACGAGGTGTACTGGTCCCTCGCGGTCGAGCTGATCTTCTATGCCGTGATGACGCTGGTATTCCTCACGGGGCAGATGCGGCGCATCGTCTGGGTGAGTCTCGCGTGGCTCGCGGCAGGGTTCGTGTGGGGACTCAACTTTCATTTCGTCGTGGCGGGCAACGAGCATTCCATCGGCAACGCCTACTTCATCCTGCCTTATGCGCCCTACTTCATCGCTGGAATGATGTTCTATCGGATGTACTCCGAACGACGAGCGCGGCTGCTCTACGTAGTGCCCATCGTGTGCGGGGCCTTTGTGATCTGGGTCATTCAGGGCACCCTGGTCTTCGAGATGACCGTTGCTATCTTTGCGCTGTTTGCCCTGGCTGTCAGCGGATGGCTGCGATTTCTGGTGAACCCCGTGACGTTGTGGCTGGGTGCGATCTCCTATCCGCTCTACTTGGTGCACCGTGAGCCCGGCTACGCGCTCCTGGATTGGCTGTATGCCCATCACGTGTCCCATTGGCTGTCGCTGGGGATCGCGGTGCCTCTGGCGTTGCTGGCGGGTTATGTGTTGTCTATTGCGGTGGAGCGACCTGCGATGCGACTCCTGAGGAGCTGGTATCGCGCGCGGGGTGGCCACGCGCATCCAGTGGCGAGGACGTTGACCGGGACGTAGGCCGGGGCGGCCGCGCAGACCGGCGCGCGGTGGACGACGCGAAGGCGGTGCGCGCGCCGATGGCGTGGTTGGCGGCGCGGCGTCAGGCCGTGGCGGTAGTGACGGGACTCGCGCTCTGTGGCGTATCGCTTGCGGAAGCGGGGGCTTGCGGCGCGGGGGCGGGCGCGTACTTGAGCGCGGGCAGCTCGACGCAAACCGCCAACCCACCTGACGATAAATTGCTGGCCGCGATAGCGCCGCCATGCACGCCTACCGCTCGGGCTGCGATCGCCAACCCTAGACCCTCTCCTCCGCCCGCACGATCTCGTGCAGAACCGACGCGGTAGAACGGCTCGAAAATCGCCGAAAGATCTTTCTCCGGTACTCCCGGGCCGCGGTCCTTCACGATGACCTCGGCGTGGGTGTCGCCAGAGGCATAGTGAGCATCGATGCTCACCTGCGAGCCAGCGGGGCTGTAGCGAATCGCGTTGCGGATGATGTTCTCAAAGGTGCTGCGAATCAGCTCGACGTCACCGCACACCTGCAGCACGGGGTCGGTGTTGAGAGCGACGGTGCAGCCTTGCGCCTCCGCCTCGATCGACACGTCGGCAACGATGTTCGTCAACAACTCCCCCAGGTCGATCGGCACACGCTCGAAGCCATCTCCGGCGCGCTCCAGCCTCGCTAGTTTCAACGTGCGAGCGATGAGCTGCTCAAGGCGATCCGCCTCGCAGGCGATGCGCGCGAGATGGCGATCCACCCCGCTCTCGTCACGCCGCGCCAGGGAAAGCGCCAGCTGCATCCGAGCCAGCGGCGAGCGCAGCTCGTGCGAAACGTCACGCAACAGCTGCTGCTTGGACTCCAGCAGATTGCGGAGCCGGCCTGCCATCGAATCCAGGTCCGCTGCGAGGAGGCCGAGATCGTCCTGACGACCCTTCAGGCTGCCCGACACGCTGACATTCAGATCCCCGGCCGCCAACTGCCGCGTCACCAGACGCAAACGGTCGACGGGGGCGACCAGGTAGCGTGCAAGGAGGAAGCAGATGACACCGCTGACGACCAGGGCGATGCCCAGCGTCGCAGTAGGGACGCCCGGCTGCTCGAGGTCGCCAAACAGACGTTGCCTCAACGCGAGGGGACCGACGATGACGTGGTAGACACCGGTAGGTCCTACCAGGACCAGCGCGCCGCCGATCGGGGCGATCGGTGCCGTTGTGCGATCCGGTTCAGACGGACTGTCATGAGGCGAGCGCAGGAAGCCCGGCAAGGGACGATGCAGCAACTCACGGCCGGAGGGATCGACCACGAATGTGCGCGTGAACGGCTCGTCCGAGCGCATGCTGGCCAGCCATGTTTTGAGAGCATCGGGACCGCCGGTGCGAAAGGCTTGCTCGGCCTGAGTGTAGAGCTGTTCGCGTTGGATCCATGGGCGTTCCGCCCTGCGCTGCAGAGTGACGTTGACCGCAACCGTCACCGTGCCGACGAGAATCAGCGCGAGCGCGAGCCAGAACGATAAGAAGATTCGCCAGTACAGTGAGTGCATGGTGTCGTTACACCTCTCCGGTCTCTGCCGCAGCAGCGCCCGACCCGGTTCGAGCGCTCGTCAGGACCAGCGCGTAGCCGGTGCCTCGTACGCTCTGCACTGTCACACGATCCGTGACTTTCAGCAGCTTCCTTCGGAGGTTACTGACATGTGTGTCCAGACTGCGGTCGGTGGGCAGTAGCCTTCGGCCGAGCGCCTGCGTCATGAGGTCGTCGCGGGTCACGGTCTTGGAGTTGGCCCGCACCAGCAGCTCCAGGATGCGCAGCTCGGCGGAGGTCAGCTCGAGGTCCTGCTCGTTGACCTCGGCCTTGCGGGCGCGCAGGTCGATGCTCAGCGGCCCCGCTTGAACGATGCCGTTGACGGCCTGGCCGTCGCCCGCAACGCGCCGCAGCACCGCCCTGACCCGGGCCACCAGCTCGCGAGGACTGAAGGGCTTGGCCAGATAGTCATCGGCCCCCATCTCCAATCCGACGACCCGGTCGACCTCCTCGCCGCGCGCCGTCAACATAATCACCGGAACACGGTTGAGGGCCCGGATCCGCCGCAACACCTCGAACCCCGACAGCTCGGGGAGCATGACATCCAGCACGACCAGATCGACCGGCCCATGACCCAGGCGAGCGAGCGCCGCAGGACCGCTTCCGACCGTCTCGGTATTGAAGCCCTCGGGGCCGAGGTATTCCGCCAGCATCGAGCACAGCTCGTGGTCGTCGTCGACGATCAGGAGCTTCGGCTTCGGCGCCGCGCTGCTTGAGTCCACCATGTCCATGCTCCTCAAGATACCCGCGCCCCGGCCCCAACGTCGCCTGCAGCGGGCCGGTCTCGGATAATTCTTCAGAATTCTACGGACAATCCTACCCGGCCCGGGCGTGGAGGGGGTAAAGGCGCGCTTTCAGGCGGGGTTTTCGAGGCTGAAAACCTGGCGTTGGTCGTCGTAGGCGAAGGCTTCCGCGTAGCGGCCCCAGCTGATGCAGGTCCGCAGAGTCTGCTCCGCGCCCTCCTCGTCCATGTAGTCCTCCAGCTCGTCCAGGAACCGGCTCTTGGGGGCCGTATGACTCGCGCGCTCATCGAGCACCCGGCGGATGTGGGCGGCCATGGGCACGTAGGTGAGGAGGTGCCGGTAGAAGGTCTTCTTACGCTCGTCGGTTTCCTCGCGGGCGAACTGCAGACCCGCATCGGTGAGACGGATGTCGGCCTGCTCGATCTCGGCGAATCGCAGCAGTTGCAACGCTTCAGCCACGGGCAGCAGCTCGTCGGCATCCATCTGCAGCGCCTCGGCGATCGCCGGCAGGTCCGCCTTGCCCGAATACGGCTCGGCGCTCACCGCTTCCAACATGCCCGACAGCAGGTTGGAGGAAACATGGGTGAGGAGCGTGCCGATCCCTGTGCCGGGGAAGCGCTCGTTCTTGTGACCGGGCCGGGCCTCGCCTCGCGGCCGGGAGGTCATCTCCGTGTAGACGCGGTCGATGAGGGCGCGGAAGCGCGGGTCCGTATAGCGGCGCGGCTTGGGCAGGTCGATGTTGATCTCGCTGACGATGCGGCCCGGGTGCGAGGCGAAGATCAGCAGGCGGTCGCACATCTCCACCGCCTCCTCGATGTTGTGAGTGACCAGCAGGACGGCCTTGATGGGCAGCTGGCCCTCGCCCCACAGATCCAGGAAGTCGCTGCGCAGGGTCTCTGCGGTCAGGATGTCGAGCGCCGAGAACGGCTCGTCCATGAGAAGGATTTTCGGATGGGTGACGAGCGCCCGGGCGAAGCCGACGCGCTGGCGCATGCCGCCCGAGAGCTCTCGCGGATAGGCGGACTCGAATCCGTCGAGGCCGATCAGGTCGATGGCCTGCAGCGAGCGTTTGCGCATCTCCACCGGCGGCAAGCCGATCGCCTCCAGGCCGATCTGCACGTTCTCCAGGACGGTGAGCCAGGGGAACAGGGCAAAGCTCTGGAACACCATGGCGATGCCCTCAGCGGGTCCGTCCACCAGGCTGCCCAGGTAGCGCACCTCCCCGTCCGTCGGTGAATTGAGCCCGGCGATGGCACGCAGCAGCGTGGATTTGCCCGACCCGGAGCGGCCGAGCAGGCCCACGATCTCCCCCTCGCGTAGCGAGAGGTTCACGCGCTCGAGGACGACCAGCTCATCGCCGTCGGGCTTGCGAAAGGCCTGGCAGACGCCGTTGACGTCGAGCAGCGGAATTGCGTTCAAGAAGGACTCCCTAAGACAGGCGGAACTTCCGCTCCGCCTGTGCGTACAACGGCCGCCAGAAGAATCGGTTCAACAGCACGACAAATACGCTCATGATGGCGATGCCGAGCACGATGCGGCGGAAATCGCCCGCATCGGAGGCATCCGCTATATACGCCCCGAGACCTGTCGCTTCCAGCCGATCGTGTCCCCAACTCGCCACCTCGGCGACGATCGCCGCGTTCCAGGATCCGCCGGAGGCGGTGATGGCTCCGGTCAGATAGAAGGGAAAGACCGCGGGCAGCGCCACCTTCTTCCACCACAGCCAGCCTCGGATCCGCAGGTTCTCGCCGACGTAGCGCAGGTCCGTCGGCAGCGCCGAAGCCCCCACGATCACATTGAAGAGGATGTACCACTGCGTGCCGAGGATCATCAGCGGGCTCAGCCAGATGTTGGGGCTGAGCTTGAACAGCACGATGGCGGACACGACGAAAGGGAACAACAGATTCGCGGGAAACGCCGACAGGAACTGCGCAACCGGCTGCGCTACCGCAGCCACGCGCGGACGCATGCCGATATACACCCCGACTGGCACCCACAAGAGGCTCGCCAGCGCGATGAGCACCACAACCCGCAACAGGGTGACCAAGCCCAGGACGACCACGTGGCCCGTCTCAGCCAGGTTGATTCCCGAGCGCACGAACGCGATGGTTTTCCAGACGGCCAGCGCCAGCAGGAGCGCGATGAAGACGTACCAGAGGACATCGCCCAGCACACTGCCCTTGGCGCCGGAAATCGCGGGACGCGGGCTGCGCACGGTTCGCGAGATCTTCGGCCCGCTGCGCAATAACCGGGCGAAGGCCCGGGTCAGCACATTCAGGAACCGCGAACGGCGCAACATCGTCAGCGCCCAGGTCTCCGTCGTCGTGAGACCGGTCTCCTGTTCCAGATGAAACCAGTCCGCGCTGGCGATGAGCGGACGGAACAGCAGCTGATCGAAAACCAGGATCACGACGAACATCGCGCCGATCGCGTAGCCGATGGCGGCCAGATTGCGCTGCTCGATGGCGAGGGCGATGTAGGAGCCGACGCCCGGCAACGTGATGGTGGTATGGCCGACGCTGATGGCCTCGGAGACCACCACGAAAAACCAGCCGCCCGACATCGACATCATCATGTTCCAGATGAGCGAGGGCATTCCGAAAGGCACCTCCAGGCGCCAGAAGCGCAGCCACGCGCTCAGCCGGAAGCTCGCCGCCACCTCCTGCAGCTCATCGGGAATGCTGCGCAGGGATTGATAGAAGCTGAAGGCCATGTTCCAGGCCTGACTGGTGAAGATGGAGAAGATGACGGCCAGCTCGGCGCCCGCGACTCGCCCGGGCGTGAGAGACAGGAAGAAGACGACCGTGATCGAGATGAATCCGATGATCGGAACGGACTGTAGAATATCCAGCAGGGGCACGAGCACGATCTCGGCCCGCCGGCTCTTTGCGGCGAGGGTGGCATAGGTGAAGGTGAAAATCAGCGACGCCACCATGGCGATGAGCATGCGCAGCGCGGTGCGTGCGGAGTACCCGATGAGGCTCACCGGATCCAGGGAAATCGGCGTCGCCTCGAGTTTCGCCAGCGAGGTCGTCAACCCATGCGCGGCTTCCGCGAAGTAGACAAAGAAGGCGAGGACGAGCAGAAAGGCGAGCACGTCCCACCGGCTCGGGATAAACCGGTTGCGCAGAATAGAAATGGGTAAACGGTCCAGGAGCATCCGGCGAAGTGTGCCCGAACACGACGGCCTTTGGCACCGTCATGAGGCACTTCGCTCGGTGGGTATCGGCCGCCGCCGCGGGCGCTGCGCTGCCCACAGCCACTACAGGCGTCGCAGAACCAGCGGCGGCGGACCATCCCATGTGACACAACACCCGAACGATCGATGGGGAGGTCGCCCCGAGTGCGCGTCGAACCGCGTCAAACTGCGGTCGAGTATAAGGAGGGCCGCCTTTCGGGTACCTTTCGATACACTCTGTGTCTGCCGCAGCGGCGCCGATTCATTACAATCGACCGCAACCCTCTCACTTTGCAGAGTAAAGACATGCGCCTGTTGATCGTCGAGGACGATGCGGAGCTCAGCGAGGCCCTGTCGGCATTGCTGCGACAATCCGGCTATGAAGTCGACGCGCACGCGGACGGTCGGACCGCGCTGAATGCGCTGCTCACGAGCGACTACGATCTGGCGATCGTGGACCTGATGCTGCCCGGCATGAACGGGCTGGCGCTGGTGCGCAATCTGCGTCGCCACAACCGAGGGCTGCCGATCCTGGTCATTACCGCCCGCGATGCCTTAGAGGATCGTGTCGGCGGGCTCGATGCCGGCGCCGACGACTACCTGGTGAAGCCCTTCGACATGCCCGAGCTGGAAGCGCGAGTCCGTGCGCTCCTGCGCCGTCAGCGCGCCGATCGCGACTCGGAGGTGCACGTCGGCTCACTGGTGATGGTGCCGGGACAGCCGAGGGTGAACCTGGGCGGGACCAGCGTGGATCTACCGGCGAGCGAGCTGGCACTGCTTGAGACGCTTGCGACGAGAGTCGGTCGCGTGGTCAGCAAACAAACCATCGCGGAGAGACTTACGCGCGGAGGAAACCCGCCCTCGGACACGGCTATCGAGGTCTGCGTCCACCGGCTGCGGCGCCGCCTTGGCCCGTTCGGCCTGAAGGTGCGCACGCTGCGTGGCTTCGGGTATTTACTGGAAAGCGGAGCCGATGTCTGAGCAGAGCCTACGGACCCGGTTACTTCTGCGACTCGGCATCGTGCTCGTGGCGATGCTCGTGCTGGATGCGTTCGCGTGCTACTTCACGGCGCTGCACTTCGCGAACCTCGTTTACGACCGCTGGATCATCGATTCGACCCGCTCCCTCGCCTTGGCCGTCCGCGCGGACGCCGGCCACATCGAGTTCAATCTGCCGCGGGTGGGCCTGGATGTCTTCCAGTTCGATGAGATCGACAAGACCTACTTTCGAATCTCTTCCGCACAGCGGGGATTCATCGCCGGGGAGGCCGCGCTCCCAGGGACATCGGCACCGGCTCCGTTGAGAGGGATCCGGCTCGGTTTCTCGAAGTTCAATGGCGAGCCGGTCCGCCTCGTTTCCACGCGCATCACGCCTCCCTCCTCGTCCGACACTGTAACCGTGGAGGTGGCCGAGACTCTGCGTAAGCGCTCGGCGCTTGCGGCTGAGATTCTGCTCGGCATGGCAGCACCGCAAGTAGGACTTCTGGGCATCGCACTGTTGCTCGCGTGGCACGGCGTCGCGCGCGGCCTCAAGCCATTGACGGACCTCGCGGCCGAAATCGAGGCTCGCGGACAGGACAATCTCTCACCCGTACGTCATAGCGGGTTCTATCGAGAGCCGCGTGTTCTCACTACGCGCATCAATGAGCTCCTCGTGCGGCTCTCGGATGCGCTCAAAGCTCAGAAGCGGTTCGTCGCCGATGCGGCTCATCAGCTGCGAACACCTCTCGCCGCCATTCTCCTGCATGCGCAGCGGGCCGAGCGGGCACCCGATTCGCCCTCGGAAAAAGAGGCGCTGCGTGCATTGCATCGCTCGGTCGAGCGAGCTGCGCGATTGAGCCAACAGCTTCTCTCCCTGGCGCGCACCGAGCCGGAAGCGGTGCTGGCCTTCGAGCCGAAGACGGTAGACCTGGGCGATCTAGCTCGCCGTGTCGGCGAAGAATGGATTCAGCGAGCGCTGGAACGGGACATCGATTTCGGGCTGCTGGTTCCCGATGCACCCGTGTTGATTACAGGCGATGCGCGGCTGCTCACCGAGATGCTGTCGAATCTCATCGATAACGCCCTGCGATATGGAAGCGATGGGGGTCACGTGACCGTCATCGTGGAATCCAAGCCCACCCCGCGAGTCTCAGTGCACGACGATGGGCCGGGCATTCCGGCGGCGGAGCGCGAGCGGATCTTCGAGCGGTTCTACCGGATACCCGGGTCCGACGGCGAAGGCTGCGGGCTGGGGCTGGCGATCGTGCAGGAAATCGCGAGCCTGCATAACTCAAGAGTGGAAGTCGCCCCCGGGTTGGACGAGCGGGGGAGCAGCTTTACGGTGTGCTTCGAGGCGGAGCCTGGCGGCCAGACGGCGCGCCGGCCCAATGAGGCGCACGCCGCCTGACGGCGACTCGCGCGACCCGGTCTCACGCGACCCGGTCTCACGCGACCCGGTCTAACGGCGCGGTGCCGGTATGCAGGTCGTCGCCGTCAGCGTCTGGCGAAGCTGTTCGGCGTCATCGTGGATCAGCACACAGCTCTTGCCGTTCTTCACCAGGCGAAACATCTGAGGTCGGTTCCCGATCTCCAGGCCGTTCAGCAGCCGACCCTGCGCGTCACGCCGCGGAATACGGTCAATCGGCAACAGGCTGTTGCGCGTAAGGGCGTCATCTGACAATGGAACGGGGTCGCTGTGCAGCGCCCGTTGCACGGCGAGACGCAACTCGGCACGGCTCGCAGGTGTCGGGTTCACGATCAATGCAGGCAGGTCGCGGCCCGAGGACGTTGCGCATCCTGACAGCAGAGTCGCACTCGCTGCCAGGCTGAACAGGATTGCTCTCATGGCCCCAGATGGCTCATGGACGCAGGATGCGCATCTCTCGCAGCGGAGAGCGCACGCTCAACACGTGGCCCGGCGGCATCGCTCGTTTCATGGTCGCCAGCGAGGATCCGCTGGGAGGCACGGAGCAGCTGGGATTGGTGCTATAGGCGAGAGCCACCTGCAGCATCTCCTCGTTGGAAGACCCGAGGGCGTGACCGAAGTCATCCGCCACGGAACACCCCGGAAGCGTGACGCCGATGGTTCCGCTTTGCTGGTTCATCGGCGAGAAGCCGTCCGAATACCCACCCTGCCCCATCGCATTGACGCCCTGGAACTCGATGGAGAAGTACGTTGTCCCGCAGTTGTCCTGCGGATAGAAACCATACGGCTTGCCGCAGGTCGTCGAGCCGACCAGGATCACCTGCACGCCGCTGAGCCCACGCAGACCGTTGATGATCGACTCGCTTGCGGAGCAGGTGTCGGGGCCGACCAGAACGAATACGCGCGACAGATTCAACGACGGCAGAGGCTGTCCCGCCGTCACCGAGAAACCCTCGGAGGTCGTATGGAACGTCGTGGGCGTGAGCGCCTTTCCAGTCACCGGATCGGTCGTCGGATGCTTGTCGTTGAATTGGATGTTCTCGAACGTTGCGCTGCCCGAGCCCGTAGGAACAGGGCCGGCAATCATGTAAGCGAGCTCGTCGGCGATATCCAGGTAGCCGCCACCGTTGTAGCGGATGTCCAGGAACAGGTCGTGCACTCCCTGGAGCGTGTTTACCGCGTTGATCAGCTCCGCCTCCGAGGTCGCGAGGTGATCGTTGAACAGCATGTAGCCGACCTGCGTGCTGTTGACAGGGATCTTCGCAACGACCGGCACCGTGGTCTCGTTGATGGACTGGGCCGCCATGGTGATCATTCGCGTAGATGAAGAGCCCGGGTCCTGAATGACGAACGTGTGACTGGCGGCCTTCGTGGGTGAGAGGCCCTCGTTGAGCGTGTCGAGGCTCGCCTGGTCGTCTGCGTTGATCGCATCGACTCCATCGATCGACAGGATGGTTGCGCCGCGCGTCAGATTGGCGGTCAGCGCGGGAGTCGTCGCCTGCGAGGAGCTGGAGGGCTGCACGAACGCCACGAGGATGCTACGCGGCGGTGCAGCCTGGGCGAGGAAGAAAATCGCCCCATAACCCACCGACACACCGGACTGCGACAACTGATCCCACACCGTGGTCGGGTAGGTGAAATGAAACTTGTCCTTCGGTGCGCCCGAAGCGGTGGTCGCCGAGGTCTTCAGCAGCGGGAAATAGGCGGCGGCCGTCGAGTACGTGGACGGATCCAGGTCCGGCACTTCGCTGTACCAGAGATACAGCTCGTTGGTCCACGAGCGCAGGAAGTTGTTCTCGTCCGTGGAGGTGCCCTGCACGTCCGACGTTCCCGATCGGGGCGAGGCACACTTGCCCGCGAAGCCTGACGACGGCTTGAAGACTCCCTGGACCCAACCATTGCTGTTGCCCGTGCCACCGAGGCCACCGGCCCCGTTGTTCCCCACTACGTTGCCGGCTAGCGTCGAACCGCCGCCGCCACCGCAGGAGGTCAGACCGAGAAGCACAAGGGTAATTGTAACGCCGAGTAACAACCTCGTTGGGTGCATCGTGCGGTTCACTTCGCTGTGAAAGATGAGGTAAGGCTTCGAGCTGAAGCTTGCGTCGTCACTATACCTTCACGAATTCGCAACGCAATCGTGAGAGCGACCCTGTAAGACAGGGCGAGTGATGCGGCCGTCACGTTTTTCGAAGTTGACCGTCGCTATCAGCCGACGGCGGCACGCTGCTCGTAGAAGTTGCCGGAGCGGACGGTCACGAGCGCTTTTTCCTGCTCGAACGCGACGCCGAGCGGATCGCCGCCGCTCGCCACGAGCTCGCACTGTTGCTTGAGCAACTTGCGCTGCATGATGATGCCGCGGTCGCTGGTCACCAGATGCTCCTCCGAGTGCAGCGAGATCGTCCCTTGACCCGCCTGCGCCTCGTAGTCGCCCGGAGTGCGCTGATGCTCCTCTTCGGTCATCTCGCCCCAGCGCTTGCCGCCCAGCAGGATGCCCATGCCCTCTCGCGACGGAAAGGTCTTCGGCATTTTCATCACCATGGCCTGGCGATAGCTGCCGTCATCGCAAGGGACCACCCACGACATCATGTTGGAGGGCCCGTGCTCCAGGCTGATGTCGGGAACCGACATGATCGTCGGGAGCAGCCATGTGGAGATCCGCTTCATCTCGCGTCCGTCGTCGAGCTTGCGATAGGCCGAGTAACACACTCCGTGATCGGCATAGAAGAAATCGACCGTGGGCATCACCAGGAATCCCGGTGCGAACTGCGCGCCGGTGAAGGTCGAATGCAGCACGTGCACATGGAAGGGATCCATGACGTTGTCGTTCATGTGCAGCCAGCTGTTGGGCACGACATCGAGACTCATGTCTCCCGTGGATCCGAATCCGCCCAGCAGGCTGAACAGCTGCTCATCCGGCCGCAGATCCTCGAGGACGTCATAGCTGGGTAGCACCGGCTTGCGAGCCGGCGGTCCCAGGTAGGCGAAGACCAATCCATACTTTTCTTCTACCGGGTACCAGGGCTGGCGGGCCTGGTCGCGATGGCGCCCTCGATCGGGCTCGCACGGTTGGTCCAGACATCGCCCCTGCGTGTCGAACAGCCAGCCGTGATAGCAGCAGCGAATACCTTCGTCTTCCACTTTCCCGTAGAACAGCGAGGTACCGCGATGCATGCACCGCGGATACAGCAGCCCTGCGCGTCCGCGACGATCGCGAAACACGATGAGATCCTCGCCGAGAATCCTGACCTTGCGAGGCAGATCGGAGACCTCCCTGGAGAGCGCCACCGGGTGCCAGTAGCGCCGCATGAGCTCCCCCATCGGCGTGCCTGGACCCACCTCCGTGAGGATCTTGTCGGACTGCTGCGCTCGGCGGCCATAAGCGTGGCCTTCGGGCTTGCTGAGTTCTGACATGGCGAACTTCCTCGCGTCGGAGCGGTGGCTCATTGCAGGAATACGCGCAATGCCCGGAGGGGTCAATCGGGGGACTTCCCGCCGATGAGGCCTCGCAATGTCGCGGCCGCACATCGGTCGCCGCGGCCGGCGCGGCGCGCGCGGCGCGCGGCCAGCGCAGCCGGCAAAAACCACGTTTTTTGCCCGGGGCGCGCAGCCGGCGGAAACGAAGCTGATGTCCGCAGAAGCGCCGGAGGCGACTTTTGCCAATAACCTAAGGTACGAACGCCAGGAACAGGAAGGCTGCGAAGATCACTATGTGAACGGCTGCCAGCATGACGTGTGTCCGCCCGGCCACGAGGGTGATCGATGACACCAGGAACGTCAGTAGCAGCAATGTCAGGTCCTTCGGGTCGAGCCCGAGGACCAGCGGCACACCGATGACCATTGAGGTGAAGGCGACGGCGGGGATGGTCAGTCCGATGCTGGCCAGCGCAGAGCCGAAGGCGAGGTTCAAACTCGTCTGCAACCGGTTGGCGCGCGCGGCGCGCACGGCCGCCCAGGTCTCCGGCAACAGGACGAGAAGCGCAATCGCAATGCCGATCACACCCTTGGGCGCACCCGCGGCGATCACCCCGCTCTCAATGACCGGAGACATCACCTTCGCAAGGCCGACGACGCCGATGAGTGCGACGAAGAGGAGGGCAAAGCTCGCCCAGGCCTGACGATTAGAAGGCGGAGGAGCATGGATGTCCTCGTCGGCGACATTGTCGACGGGAAGGAAGTAGTCACGGTGACGCACGGTCTGAACGAAGACGAATACACCCCACAAAACCAGTGAGGCGACGGCCGCAAACAACAGCTGGCCCGTGGTGTAAGTGGGACCGTGGGAGCTCGTGGTGAATACAGGCAAGACCAGTGACAGAGTGGTCAGCGCGACCAGCGTAGCCAGCGCAGCGTTTGTCCCCACGACGTGAAACGTCTGCTCACGGTGACGCAGACCGCCGATCAACAGGCACAGCCCCACCAGTCCGTTGCAGATAACCATGACGGCGGAAAAGATCGTGTCCCGGGGCAAGGTGCTCTTGTCCGGGCCACCCGTGAGCATCATCGTCACGATCAAGGCGACTTCGATGACCGTGATGGCGATTGCAAGCACCAGCGTGCCGAACGGTTCGCCGACACGGTGAGCAACGACCTCGGCGTGATGAACGCCGGCGATGACCGCGCCGATGAGCGCGACCACGCAGACGATGCCGAGGAGCAATCCTGTCGGCAAAGCGGCGGCGACCCCCAGCACGGCAACGGCCGCCAGGGGGATCAAGGTAGACCAGAGCGGCATGGGGGGATACTACCTGCCCCCTCAATGACTTGCCTATCCAGTATCGCTGCCTGCCTGGAACTGCATGGACGCGATGCCGCTTCACAAGAAAAACTAGCTCAGATGCCGATTCCCCTCACCAGCAATGCGAACCTCTCTCACCATCGTGGCGGGTACGTCATCGTGAAGTGCTGTTCGTGTGGGCATCGGCGTGACATCGAGACCGAGGCGCTGGCGCGGATTTTTGGATGGGACCGCAAGGTTCGATCGATCGCCGAGCGGTTCCGGTGCTCGAACTGCGGAGCCAAGCAGGTCGATGTCAGTTTTGGGTATGACCGGAAGCCACGCAAAGGGATGAAGAATCCCTCGTGAGGCGGAGATGCCACGTCGACGGGCCGTTCCTTACGCGGCGCAGCGCGGCATCACGCTGGGAATGCAACTCCTGACAGGCGTGCGCACTCCGAGAGGAACCGTTCCTGTACGGCTTCATCCGACGCCGCTGAGTCTGCTTGTCGCACGTGCATGTGATAGAAATATTTTCCTGACACCCGTGCGCCAGACTCGTCGCCGGTCGCCAGCCACACCTGGGTTCGCGGCGCGGCATCCAGATCGTCAGGCGCATTTGCGCCACCCATCTTGGTAGCGACCCAACCTGGCTCGATCGCGTTCGAGTACACGTCGGGCCATTTGCGTGCGACGGCAAACGCCAGGATCACGTCGTGCAACTTCGAATCCGCATATGCGCTCGAGCCGTTCCACGGTCGTGCATCCCATGTCAGGTCTTCGAGACTCCCATCGGCACCGCGATGCATGCCGGAGCTGACATACACGAGTCTCTTGGGCTTCGTTATCATCGCTGTCAGGATGTAGGGCGCGAGAGAGTTCACCGCAAACAGTCGCGGCAGCTTGTCGACGGTCGCGATGCGGCGCCGATCGCCGTATCCGATACCAGCGTTGTGTATGACGGAATCGAACGCGCCCAGGCGATTGACCTGCTCGGCAAGCGCCCGCGTCTCCTGAATGCTTTCGAGGTCACCAACTACTGCGGCCTCGGCGCCACCGCTTGCCTCGAGCGCGCGATCGGCTCGCTGACGATTCCTTCCGTGTACGACGACCGAATGCCCGGCCTCGACCATCAGCCTCGCCGCCATCAAACCGAGTCCATCTGCGGAACCCGTCACAAACACCCGTGACACAGCACTCACTCCTCAGCAAAGGAACGCATTTATGTCAGATACCGGACCCTGTCATCTTTCAAAAGGCTTACAGTGAATGCGGCTCCCACGGTGCTCGAAACAATTCAAAAGGCGAGCCGCGCTTCGATGTCAGAAAGTCATGGGATGAGCAAAGCCTCGGGTATTGCGCTGCGAAACGCAAGGCCTGACACGGCGCAGCACCGGTCCGTGCTGGCTCACATTCCTGAGCTGGACGGGCTGCGGGCCATTGCGGTCATCCTCGTGATGATCAACCACTACGGGCCCGTGGCGCTCCCGTTTGCGTGGCGCATCAAGGCGATCGGCTGGGTGGGCGTCGACCTCTTTTTTGTGCTCAGCGGATTTCTGATCACGCGGATTCTGCTCGAGACGCGCACCCACTCCCATTACTACCGCGACTTCTACGTGCGCCGCACGTTGCGCATTTTCCCGCTCTACTATTGCGTGCTGCTGGGCCTCTTCGCCTCGATGTTGTTATGGAATCACGGCGAGCGCTATCACGATCTCACCGAATGGGGGAGTCCCCTGTGGTCGTGGATGTACCTGGGGAATGTGCAGATGGCCGTGCTCGGCAACACTCCGCACATCTTCGCACTCATCCCGCTCTGGTCCTTGCATGTCGAGGAGCAGTACTACCTCGTGTTTCCCATCCTCGTGCGAATGCTGCAGCGGCAGACTCTGCTAAAAGTGCTGGTGGGCATGTTGGTTCTGTCGCCGCTGCTACGACAGCTGCTGTCGTGGTGGGCACCTGACAATCCTTACATCAGCTACATGTTGTTGCCGTGTCGATTCGACGCGCTCGCCATCGGTGCTTTGATCGCGCTGCGGCCGGTCCACCTCGGCAGGCGCCTGCTCGGTGCGCTCACCATCGGCGGGGGGATTCTCGTCTACTTCCTGTTCGCGACCGTCGGGCACAATCTCTGGAGCGATCCATTCACTCGAGTGTGGGTATACTCTTTGTTTCCGGCCGTCTTTGGCGGCGTGGTGCTGTGGATCCTGCACTATGGGTCGTCCTGGCAGACGAACTGGCTGAACGTGGCGCCGCTGCAATTCATCGGCAAGACCTCGTACGCAATTTATCTGCTGCAGGCGCCCATGGCCGGCGCCCTCGGGACGCTGCTCGCGGGGACGGCCCTATGGTCGAACGATGTGTGTCGGTTCGCGTTGATCTGCGCGACGACGATCGGGCTCGCCGCACTCTCGTGGCGGGTTCTGGAGCGGCCGCTTTTGCAGTTGAAGGAGCGGCTCGCGCCTCACGAGCGAGTGGAGACGATGGGCGGGCACCCTGCCTGAGGCGCTTAGCGCCGGCTTAGGGCGCGTAGCGACGACCCTGCGCCGCCGGGCGGCGCCGGCGCGTGCCTTGCGCGCTACTGGCCCCGGGCCTGGATTGTCCGGCGGGCCTTGGGCGTGTACTCTTGCGCGCCCTTCACC
>Ga0070681_10002174_pt1 | contig 17843 bp, 13 predicted proteins | sample KBSC83BmetaG_FD_65650 | JGI IMG/M metagenome (GOLD analysis project Ga0070681, IMG submission 65650) | Corn rhizosphere microbial communities from Kellogg Biological Station, Michigan, USA - KBS C8-3B metaG | ecosystem: Host-associated > Plants > Roots > Rhizosphere | place: USA: Michigan... | reverse complement strand
TCGGCGAGCGTGACTTGTTGGCCCAGGAAGACGAGCGGCGGCGTTTCGTTGTAATCGAGTGTGCCGAAGGCGCTGTTTGCGCCCGAGAGGTCGGCGTAGTAATAAGTCGCGCCGGGAGTTAGGAGATAAGGTATCTCGCCTTTCGCGCCGAGCGCGGTCGCGCGTCCGGTTTCCGCGACCATCAGCGGCGTGGGCCACGGCAGGCCCGGCACCTGTTGTCCGAGTTGTAGCTGATCGAATGATGGAACTTCGACGCTCTCGGGAATCGGGTATTGAAACGTGATGTAGAAACGTCCCTGCGCTTCCGCGAGCCAACCGAGCCAGCCGTTAGAGAAGGTTGCGTACCACTCGTCCCACTGCCCGCCCATCTCGTGACCGAGTTGCGCGCGTCCCGTCAGTTCAAACGGCACGTCTTTCCACGTGCCGCGCAGACCGACATCGAGAGGCGAACCGGTTTCCACGAGCTCGGCGACTTTGCCGAGATCTTTCAACTCGCGATCGGTGCGCGCGACTGCTGAGCGACAGTATTGGCAAATGACGACGATGGATTGTCCGCTCTTGAATTCAACCGGTGCGCCACACGACGGGCAGTTCGCCACCAGCACGCTCATTTAGCGGCTCCTGCCGTTGCGTGGATCATTCGGTGAGACACGCGCACGTTGACGTTGGTTGCGCCGAGCATTTCTTTGAGGGTTGCTTCCCATGGCCACGAGTCGCGATTGCGACAGCAGTAGAGATTGAATGTCGCTGCGCGAAACTCGGGATACGTGTGGCAAGTGAGATGAGATTCTGAGAGAAGCGCGAGACCGCTGATACCGCCGGGATGTTCGAATTGATGCCACGCGATCTCACCGAGTACGTTGAGATGCAGATCGTGAATGACGCGATCGAAAACTGCACGCAGGCGATCGAGATCTGCAAGCGCCGCGGCGTCGCATCCGCTTGCATCGATGAGCCATTCGGTTCCGAGCGTCATAGTGAAAGGCGATTATAGGGCCTATAGGACACACAGGTCCTATATTTTTTTATTCTCCAGCCAGAGACGCGTGCGGCAGAATCGATGGTGGGATCGGTTCAAGGAAACGCGAGAGTGTGGGAGTGCCGTCGGTTTCGGGGCCGCGGTAAACATCGACCGCCGGGTAAACGAAGTGCAGCTCCTTTTTCGCGCGCGTCGTTGCGACGTAGAGCAGCCGGCGCTCCTCGTCGTAGTCGTCAAACTCATCCTGAAAACGGCTCGACGGAAACCAACCGTCCGTCATCCAGATTACGAACAGGTGATCCCACTCGAGACCCTTTGCTGAGTGCACCGTCGAGAGCGTTACGAAACCACTGCGTCGCGGCGCGTTGTCCTGCGCAGTCGCTTCCGTCGGGTCGAGTGCAATATCGTCCAACAACTTCGCCGGTGTCTTGTAACGTTTTGCTATTGATTGCAGGTGTTCGAGGTCGCGGCCGCGACGCTGCACGTCGTCGTACTTGCTCTTCAGCAGCGGCCGGTAAAACCGTAGCACCGTCGACAACTGCTCGCTCGGCGTCTTCGCTTCGACCATCGTCGCAAACACACGTGCCATGCGAATCAGTTCGGCCTTGTAAGCCGCGCGCGCCGGAAAGCGATGCAGTTTTTTGAAGAGAGTCGCTTTGCTCTTCGTCGATCGAACCTCGCGTTGTTCGACTCCGAGATGCTCGAGTATCTGATACACAGTCGCATCACCGATATGATCGATCAGTTTCAGAGCGCGAAACCATGAGAGCGTGTCAGAGGGCTTCACCACAACGCGCAAAAACGCGAGCGCATCCTTGATATGCGCCGACTCCGCAAACCGGATACCGCCAAACTTGCGAAACGGAACGCCTGCGCGGCCCAGCTCGATTTCCAAATCGAATGAATGCGAACTGGATCGAAAGAGCACTGCGATATCGCTGAGCGGCACGCCCCCATCCCGCAGCTCAGCGATGCGTTGTGCGACGAACTGCGACTGCTCGTTTTCATCATGCGTGCTGACGACGACCGGCGGCTGGCCACCCTCGATGCGCGAATAGAGTCGCTTCTTAAAACTCTCCTTCACATCCGAGATGATCGCGTTCGCGACGTCGAGAATCGGTTGCGTGCTGCGGAAGTTCTCTTCGAGCTTTATGATCTGCGCTTTCGGAAAGAGCTTCGGAAACTCGAGCATGTTGCGATGACTCGCACCGCGAAACGAATAGATCGATTGAAACTCGTCGCCGACAACCGCCACGTTTTCGTGTCGCGCGGTCATCAGTTTCACGATCTGCGCCTGAAGCTTGTTCGTGTCCTGATACTCATCCACCATAATGTAGCGGTACTGATCCGAAAGTTGTTCGCGCATCTTCGCACTCGCTTCGAGTCCTTCACGAAAACGGACAAGCAGGTCGTCGTACGTCAACATGTGGCGGCTGCGTTTGAAGTCCTCAAACGACTTGAACAGCGTCTCGAGATTGCGGCGCTCGTCAACGAACTGCGGGTACTGCTGATTCAGCACCTGCTTCAGCGACTGCGCCTTGTTGACCATCATGCTGAAGATCGCCGCAATCGTGCGTTTGCGCGGAAAGTGTTGCGCCTTCGTGATTCGGATCTGGCGGCGCAGCAGATCGATCAGATCTTCAGTGTCACTCTGGTCCAGGACGGTGAAGTTCTTCGCAACGCCTGCCTCATCGGCAAACTTGCGTAACACCGAATGGCCCAACGAATGGAACGTTCCGCCCGAGACGCGCTGGCAACGCGCGTCAGCAAGTGCTGCCGCGCGCGTGAGCATGCTGGCCGCCGCGCGACGCGTGAACGTCAGCAGCAGGATCGACTCAGGCTTCACGCCGATCTCGACGAGCCGAGCCACACGATAGACGAGCGTGCGCGTCTTTCCCGTGCCGGCGCCCGCGACGATCAGCAACGGACCATCTGTTGTAGTGACGGCTTTGAACTGCGCCTCGTTCAGCTCCTTTTCATAATCGATGAGACGAGAACCATCGGCGCGTTTCAAGACCAAGCGCGTTCGCGTCGCCGGAGGCGCGACGGGCAACGTTTTGCCGAGATCGAGATCGCGTTTGATTGTCTTAAGCTCGTCGGCAAGCTCGTTGATCGTTTGATAACGATCCTTCGGCGTCTTCGCGAGCGCTTTTGCGAGAACGCGTTGCATCTCAAACGGCAGCTCGACACTCCCGCCGGTTGGAAAGCTTGGATCGCGGTGCAGGATCGCGTGCATCGTGTCGATGCGATTGTCGTGAACAAACGGTGCGGCGCCGGTCAGCATTTCAGTAAGCACGACAGCAAACGAGAAGACGTCGCAACGACGATCCACTCGTTGGCCCAGCAACTGTTCGGGCGCCATGTAGTTGACCGTGCCGATCAACGTGCCGGACTGAGTTTCAATCCCGCGAATCAACGTCTTCTGTTCGCTGTCCGCAACAAGCGCGCGTTCGCGTTCAGCGACAAGCTTTGCGAGTCCGAAGTCGAGAATCTTCGCGAAGCCGTCACGGCTGAGCATGAGGTTTTCGGGTTTCAAATCGCGATGAATGATGCCGAGCTCGTGCGCGCGCGCGAGGCCGGAGGCGATTTGAATCGCGATATCGAGCGTCTCACGTAGCTGCAGACCGTTCTTTGTGATCTTCTGACGAATAGTTTCGCCTTCGACGTACTCCATCGCGATGTACGGGCGTCCATCGTCTTCGCCGACTTCGTAGATCGTGAGAATGTGCGGATGGTTCAACGCCGAAGCCGCGCGCGCCTCCTGAAAGAAACGGCGCCGGCGGTCCTCTTGTGAAACGTATTCCGAAGGGAGGAGCTTCAGCGCGAGGACGCGCTGGAGTTTGTTATCGTAAGCTTTGTAGACCGCGCCCATGCCCCCGGCGCCGATCGTTTCGACGATCCGGTAATGCGCGATTGTTTTGACTGGCAGGGGCTTCATCTTGAGGGATGCCCATTGTACTAGATTTTTGGAATTAGAACTCAGGTCGTAGAATAGTCGTATCCATAGAAATTCCAGAACAGGAGCTGCCTATGCTGTGTCCGCGTTGTGCCTCAAACCAGAATGACGACATCAAGTTTTGCACGTTCTGCGGCGCTAACCTCCAGGCCGTGCGCGAAGCGTTGGAGGTGCCCGAAGGAAAGAAGTTTGACTGGAGTAACACCTGGGTCGCCGAGATGTTCATGTCGGGTCAGGCTCAGGAAATCCGCAAGCGCGAAATGGAGCGGCAACTCGGCATCACGCCCGAAGTGAAGCGTTACAACGAGATTAAGGCGGGAGTGATTTGTAGCTGCGTCGGTATCGGAGTGTCCGTCTTTCTCTACGTCCTGATGCTCGGAATCGCGGCGCAGGCTACGCCGCAAGACGCCCAGGTACTCTCGCGCGTGTGGATCGCTGGAGTCATTCCTTTCATGGTCGGACTCGCGTTAATCATCAACGGCTTGGTCGTTAGTAAGAAGATGGTCGAAATCATGGAACGGCAGCGAGAGGAAACGAAGACCTTCGAAGATGTCCCAGGCCCACGCGGGCTGCGACCCGCGGACACGAACGAGTTCATACCGGCGAATATGAGTGTTACGGATCAAACTACCCGGCATCTGGAAAATGCAGAGCGGAAAGTCAATCGATGAACGATTATATAAGCCGCAGATGAACGCGGATTAACGCCGATTCTCTAATTCTTCTGGCGTGCGGGGCCAGTCGTCTTTTAATAGACGCGAGAGGGCGCGGTCGGCGAGGAGTCGTCCACCGGTCTGACACGTCGGACAGTAATTCGTTTCGTTCGCTCCGTATCGAATGCGCTGAATCTTACTGCCGCAACGTGGACACGGCTCGCGATACTTTCCATGCGTCGCCATGTCCGGACGGAATGCCGTCACCTTTTCAGGAAAGCCCTTCACCGCCTCCGCACGCAAACGCTTAACCCAATCAGTCAATGTCTTCTTGATCGCCGCGAAGAGTTTTGCGACTTCTGCGTCGCTGAGTTTTTGTGTAAGAGTAAACGGGGACAAACGCGCTTCGAAGAGGATCTCGTCTGAGTAGGCATTGCCGATACCGCTGAGGATGTGCGGATCGGTGAGGGCGCGTTTGAGCGTGTGATTCTTCGCGCGGATTGCTTGCGCAAACTCTTCCTCGCTCGCGTCGAACACTTCGAGACCGCCCGGATCGAGGTTCTCGAGTCCCGCTTCGCCCTCGACCACGTGCAGCGACGCACGCTTCTGAGTGCCGGCTTCAGTGAGTGTCAAACTGCCGGTGCTGAACTGAAACACAGCCAGACTCCGGCCTTTTGCAGCTTTGGCGCGCTCGTCGTACCAGTGCAACCTGCCCGCAATCATCAGGTGCAGCACGAGCCACAGATCTCCTTCGAGGCCGAAGCAGATCCTCTTCCCAAGCCTGCGCAGTTCGACAACCTTCTTGCCTTCGACCTTGGACAGAGGCGGCACCGCCGTGCGCAACAGAAAAGGACTTGCAACGCGCACGCGTTCGAGAACACTGCCTTGAATTCGTTTCTCGAGAGCCTCGATATAAACAACGATGTCCGGCAGTTCAGGCACTAATCGTTAATCTGCTAGACGGTGCTGCGGCTCTTCATCATTCGCCAAATCCAAAGCACAACGATTGCGCCGAGTATCGAAAGAATCAGATTCCCGGGCCGGAAGCCATTACCGCCGGAACCCCAAATCGCCATGCCTATCAGGCCGCCGATGATGGAGCCGACAATCCCTAAGATTATCGTGGCGATGATACCCATCGGATCCCTTCCGGGCATAATCAGACGCGCGAGTGCACCCGCGATTAACCCGATGATTAACCACCAAATGAAACCCAGCATCTTTCTGTCCTCCTCGTGTGGCGCGTTTATACCACTCCTTTAAATCATTAGCCACCTCTGCAGCGCTCTGCGGTTCTAAAGACCGCAGGGAGAAAACTTACTTGGTTTCGATACCGGTTCGCTTGATTAAGGCGGCGAGCGCTTCGTCGCGCGTGCCGTGCCCATCTAAATATGGTTTCCAGATTTCGTCGAGTGGTGTTTTGAAGGCCGCGATTCCTCTTTGCCAGACGCCAAACTTCTCCGCATATGGAACGTGGTTCGGATAGACGTGTCGCACTGCTTCGCCAGCCGTGAAGAAGATCATTGCATGTGACAAGCCTTGCGGCGCCACTTTATTTTGCGTGCAAGCTTGTTCGCGTAAAACTTCAAACACCTGCTGGTCCCACTGATGCATGCCTTCGTGAAAAATCGTCTCTAATCCGTAAACGCCTCTGATGTCTTCCGCGAGACTCGACATCACGAGCAGCTCGGCGGTCGTCGAATATGCTCCGGCCCAGTTCGTGTAACCCGAAAGGTGCACGTGAAAACCCGCGGGATTCCAGCTCATCTGGTAAGCCTTCGTGATGAACTCAAGAATCGCGCGACCGTGCTGGTCCACTAACTTCTGAATCGTGAGTTGCCATGCGACGTTTGCACTGTGGTGAGCAGACCACCACGCCTTTCGATAGACAGGCGCTGCGCGTGCAAGCACCGACGCGATCGCGGAATCGACTTTCACTCCGGCGAGCGACTTAGCCGCACCTGCTTGAGCGAGTGCATTCGTAATCGCCGGCAGTGGCTCATCGAAGACGATGTCTTTCTTGCTGAGATCGTTCGCATAGAAAGAGACTGCTTCGCGCCACGTCGCGCGTTCCGCATCGGTGAGTTTCGCGAGCCCCTGCTCCTGATCGTTCGGCGCATTCACGACAGCGCTGCGAGACGAGTCGCGCGTTTTGTTCTGAGCGCGCCCGAGCACGTAGAGAAAGTGGTGCAGGTTGAGCCAAAACTCGTCGGTATGGAAGACGAAAATTTTAGTTCTAGAAGCAGATTGGCCCAGCGCCGGGTACGCAAAAACAACGACGGCCAGGACAGTGGTAAGCAGGACTCGCTTCATGTGTGCCGGCTGGATTGTTCAGGATGCGCTGGTTTTCTGTCAATTAATCAACCGAGATTCCCAGTCGATCCGCGCACTTGAAGAGTGACAAACCCAAAATGCATGCGATCACGAGGTTGAAGTAGAACGAGAACGCCGCGCCGATAAAGTTGCCAACCAGGTTTCCCATTAAGGGAAGTGTGAACGGGGAGGTAATGCTCGCAACGATCACGCCCACTCCGAGTGCAAAAAACTGGACCACAATCACCATTCCGAATCCCTTGAAGTAAGTCGTTCCCATTCGACGAATCGTGTCTAACCCGACAAGCGGATTCAAGACCGAGCCGAGACTCTGTGTGTAACCCGCGACTGTGAGGGCCATCGGGTAGTAAAAGATCGCCCATCCAATAAACAACAGAAGCAACACGACTATGAAAATGCTGGAGGCAAGATAAGGCAAAAAGTAGCGAGCCGCACCGGCCGGATCGTTCGCTTCGTTTTTCGACGCCTCGGCTTCCCGCGCTATTTGCGAGCCCGGTCGAAGACCTTGAAGCTTTTCGTTTTCGGCGGCGAGTTTTGCCGGGTCGGCATTCGGATCAGTGAGCACCGAAATGTCTGGTCGACTTGATTCCGCTGCCACATGATTCGGAGCCAGCAAAGGCGGCGACTTCACACCACCGCTGATCACGCCGAAGATCAACGCAAACATGAGCGCGATCATCGGGCCCCACGAAACGATCATGATTCCGATGCCGAGAAAAAATGGAACAACGAGGTCGTCCCAAAGAGAGAAGGCACTGAAATCCGGCATGAAGCTGCGATTGAGTCGACCCCACGCAACCTGGCTGATGACGTGCGAGATGCACCCAAATATGAACATCCACGCCACCAGGGCGCCCCGAAAACCTGCCATCAAGAGGAAGGCGTAGATCAACGCACCGGTTACCAGCGCACCTTTGTGTTGCAACGGATAGCGAATCGCGCGAACGAAATCTTCCATCCCAAAGCCGGAGCTCTGAAACTCAGCGCGCGCAATCTGTTCCTGTATCGCTCGATACTCACGGCACAAGTCGCCACACAGCGGACAAATCGGCACTCTCTGGTTCGCGAACCTTACGCAGTCTTTACAAAAGAGCGCGCCACATACTCGACACACGTAGTCGGGCACTGTGTCGGGGTGGTTCTGGCAGGCACCAGCAGGCGGCGCCTCGTGAACCGGTTCGGTCCAAGTCGTTGCCGGTGTCGAGTTCGTTTGAGGAGTGTCGTAGTTTGACTCCACAAAAGCATCGAATGAAGTGCTCGTCGACTTGGGTGCAGTCGTTGCCGATGGATCGAATGCACTTTTGAGTTTTGGAACGCGCCCGGCTTCGATCCAGCTCAAGTTGCCTTTGCTGACTTTGTCGGTGGGTAGAACGCAACCTTCGACGATCCACTGTTTCAGCGTGTCGAGATCAGTTTCGAAAATTCCTTCAACTGTACTGACACGCCAAACTTCAGGTTGTGCACTCATTTGTGTTGTCCTCGTTGGGAGAAGGCAGGTTTGGACTGGGACTGCCGGAATGGGTGAGTCGAAGACTCTGAAACCTGGACGGCGATTAGACCAGGTGGGGCAGCGACTTCAGGCGTGGGCCGCAGCCGCTGGTTCAAATACTAAGGTGCTGAATTTAGCCCCGTCAACAGTTTGTTTCGTGGCACTCGACAGTTCGAGACGATGCTGGTAGTTAAGTCACACACCCGTAACAACTTAATGCCAAAAGGACCAATTCCGTTTGACTTCGAGCCTGAATCTCTTGATACTCGCTGCGGGAGCCTTCACAGTAGTCCATCGATTAGAGACAGGTGCTACATTTCTTTAGTCAACATCCCTGGTTGATTGTGGCCGGGAGTGGAGTCGGGGTAGCCGGTCGTTACCTGCGACTCTACATACGCCACGCTCACAAGCTCATTCTTCCGGACCCGGCGGTTGACCTGCTCAGGCTGTATCAATTCCACGGTTACAACGCACACGCCCTCGTCGGCATTAGCCGCGGCATTCGTTTATGGAGCAGCGTCGAGACTGAAGGCGCCGTCGCTTACAACGAGTTTGGGAAAGTATGGCTGGTGCCTGGAGACCCACTCGCGAGTGAGGAAGATCTCGTTCACGTCTCAGAGTCATTCCTTCGAGCAGCAGCCGATGAAGAGCGTGTCGTCGGCTTCATGCCTGCGACCGAACAGTTTGCAAAACACAGTAGCGAACTCGGGCTGCGCGCTATCAAAATCGGTTCAGCACCTTACTTCGATCTGACAACGTGGGCGCCGCGTGGCGATCGCGCGAAGAAAGCGCGCGCCGGTGTAAACCAGGCACGCAGGGCCGGCGTGCAGGTGACGGAGGTGGTCGATATTGATGACAAGCTCGTCCGAGAAACGGCCTGCCTTTGCAAGAGTTGGTTGACTACGCGACGCAGTGCGATCAGATTTGAATGGCTCTTCACTGTCGATCTTTTTCAACACAAAGAACAGAAGAAATATTTCACTGCTCGTGACGTTAATGGAAAGCTGGTTGGCTTTCTTGCTGCATCTCCGATCCCTGCTCGTAACGGCTGGTACCTTGAAGATGTTTTGCGTTCGAAGAATGCGCCGAATGGAACTACCGATCTTCTTGTCGTTGAAGTTCTCGACTCGCTGAAGCGGAGTGGCGCGAGGCTTGCCACGCTCGGCACGACGTTGATGGCGACTGAAGGCGGCGCCAGTTCGGACGTTCACATCAGTCCGATGCTTTCGAGAGTGGCGTGGTCTGTCGCTCGTTGTTTTTCGCTCTTCTACAACTTCAACGGCGTGAGGCGTTTTAAGACTAAGTTTGCGCCGAGCTGGTGGGAGAGCGAGTACGTGCTGATGTCGCCAAACATCACTGCGCCTCCGCGCGTCTTCGGCGCCTTCGTCCAGGCAATCGTGCCCGCTGGACCAACCTACCTGATAAAGCGACAACTGAGTCGCGCCTGGCGACGTCTGAACACCAGGAAACAAGTCCCCATTGCTCCCACGAATATAGCTGCCGTGATCGAGTGCAAGGGGAGAAATGAAAGTTGAGCCTGCGGGCGCAAACCATTTTCAGAGACAAACAGTTGTCGTAGATGGAACGTCGTTGAATTATGTCAGCGCCGGATCTGGTCGACCAGTGGTGCTGATTCACGGTAACCCCGGTTCACATCATGATTACACACTCGCAGTAGTCGAGAGACTATCTCATTCATATCACGTCGTTGCGTTCGATCGTCCGGGACACGGTTACAGCGGGCGGCACGACTCTATTCAAACCACTGTCGAGATCCAGGCACGCGTTATCCGCGAAGCTCTGCAAATACTCGCAATCGAGCAGCCGGTGTTGGTAGGCCATTCGTGGGGCGGATCGCTCGTGCTCGCCGCGGCGATTGCATATGGAAAAGATATTTCGGGAATTGTTTTACTCGCGCCGGCGGCGTATCCGAGTGTTCCGGTCGAGTGGTGGTCGCTTGTTCCTCACGTCCCGCTGATTGGAAAGCTTGCCGTGAATATGCTGACACCTTTTATCGGGCGCGCGATTGTGAGGAAGAGTTTGAGGGAGGCTTACGATCCTCAGGACGTGCAACACGAGTATGCCGAGCAGGCGGCGGACATGTGGATTCGGCCCGAGCAGATCAAGGCGTCCGCTTATGACGAGAGAACTCTGCGTGCGAGTCTGAAGGTCTTGAGTCGACGTTACAGCGAGATCGAGATGCCGGTGGTGATCGTCACCGGCTCTGAGGATCGTTTGCTCGACCCGAATGAGCATGCGTACCCGCTTCAGAAGACAATCAGGAATTCGAAACTCATCGTGTTACCAGAGACGGGCCATCAACTTCCTCAAACCCAACCCGACGCGGTTATCTCCGCCATCGACCAGGTCTGGGCCGCAGCGTCCAAATAGAGTGGTAATTTAGCCGCAGATGATCTGCGGCTAAATTATTAGTTCAGCCTGAAGGCGATGAACATCAGTTTTCCGGAACGTTCGATCTGGAGGACCACGGGGGCGTTTGAGGTCGTATGGTTCAAAGCGGCGCGAAGCTCGTCACCTGTTTTTACTAACGCTCCGTTAATCGTGTGGATAACATCCCCTGCTTCGAGGGGAACGTTTGCGTTCGAATCGATTGCGCGTGCAGCGACGAGGACGCCCGAGCCGATCCGCAGCGTCGGAAACTTCTTGGCAACCGCAGGATCGAGATCGATCACTATCACACCCAACTGACTCACAGGCGTCTGATTCGCTTGGACCACTGCCGCCAAACTGTCCAAGTCGTTCGGCAACTCCACCACCGGCACGACAAAGTTGAGCCTCGTTGATCCACGTAACACTGCGAGTTTGATCTGATCGCCGCCGGTACGCATAAACAGTCGCGTGCCCACCGCAGGAAGGTTGTCGATCGGATAACCATCGATCGTCTTAACGATGTCCTGCACTTTCACACCAGCGTTCTCCGCTGGACTTCCGGGGATGACATCCGAAACGATCACCCCCGAATCGGTGTTCAACTTAAGAGCGGCACTGAGCTCAGGCGTAATCGCTTGTACTCCGATGCCAGTCTCGCCGCGATGCAAATGGCCATACTTGCGAAGTTGCGGATAAGCGTAAGCGACGATTGCACTCGGAATCGCAAAACCCAAACCCTCATTGCCTCCACTTTGCGAAAAGATGAACGTATTGATGCCGATCAACTCACCATCGACATTCACCAATGGACCACCGCTGTTGCCCGGATTCGTGGCTGCATCACTCTGCACATACACGACCGGGCTGTCAGGATCCAGTTGTCGCGCCGGCGTGCTGACGACACCCATCGTGACTGAGTCCTGCAAACCTTCCGGACTCCCAAACGCAAAAACAAAATCGCCTTGCCGCAGTTTGTTGTAATCGCCAAGCGGCAGCGCCTTCAGTCCCGTCGCTTCGATCTTCAACACTGCGAGATCGATATCTTCATCGGAGCCGACGACACGCGCGTCAACAACACGCGAACGGCTGACGACCGGCTCGTCAGTCGATTCATTCGCCGCGACGATCGGAACGCTCACACGCACGTGCTGCGCACCGCTTGTCACATGCGCGTTCGTCACGATGTAGCCCTCGGAATCGATGACTACTCCCGACCCGATCTTCTCCTGCATACCGACTAACGCGCTGCTGTTGCCATTGCTCGACTCGACTGGTCCATACCCGGTCGCGACCACCTGGACCACACTCGGTGTGACCTGGCTCACCAGTTTCCTGACGGCGCCATTAAATTGATGGAGCGGATCGAAATCGTGGTTGTGTTTGGTCGTCTGTGCTGTGATTGTCACCGCCAGGCAGAAGATGAAAACGGCGGAACTGAGAGCTCTCGTACGCATAGTTTGTCCGGGCGAAAGATAGACGCACGCGGCGTAATCGTCTTGCTGGCAATTGCTCCCGCTTACTCACTTTTGCGTTAGCGGGCGTTGAGCGTTGTTGGGCAGGCAGTGAAAAAGACGATTCCGAGAATCAGCGGTAAGATTTTCATGACCAATCTCGGTGAGATATATTTACGAGAGTAGTTATGAAATACGAATCGAAGAAACGCGCAGAGTTTATCAAGACGGTGCTGCCATTGGCGGCGCTGATTTGCATCGGTGTTTTACTGGGCCCGGCCCTCTATCGCTACAACTCCAAAGCACAGACGCCAGGAAAATCGATATGTTCCGATGGCTGGTACATCACGGGTTATTACATTCCACGTGAAGACGAACTGCCTGGAGATGCAGAGGAGATAAACGTCGCGCGTGTAGGGAATCTGAGTTTCAGCCAGGAATTTCTCAACGAAACGCGCACCGAAGGTTGGGGCATCACGCGCTTCGGATGGGCGCTCGGTTATTACTCGGGGGGATGGCATCGCTCCGACGCCGGTCCGCTCGATGCTGCCGGTAATCTACTCAGCGAGGGCATGATCGCCATTGATCGATCTCTGATTCCGCACGGCGCGCAAGTGCAGATTAGTACGTTGCCCGCTCCCTGGTCGTCCAAAGTTTTTCGCGCGACTGACGTGGGTGTCGGCATCGTCGGTCAACACATCGATGTGTTCACAGGCATGGGCCGCGCTGCGGAAGAGGAGACTTTTCGCATCACGTCAAACAACAACCGCGTTTGTTTTACGAGCAACGGCGCGAACGTGAATGTCCAAGAGTGATCCCATTTACAGCAGGTCAGTGGCAGGATCATGCCGGGGCAATATTCCCAGCGAAAATGTTGTTGACAGATCGATAATTGGAGTCCAGAATTGCGCATCTCTTTTTAGCCGCAAGTGCAGTAACCCTTCACGAGAGTGACTCGCCTCGAGTTGACAAACTGACATTAGGACGTGCGGAACGTTATCCCTAATTTCAAAGTCTTACTACCATGTTTTTTCGTCGGTAAAAAATAAAGAGGTAGGAACAAAGTTCAGAGTTCGCTCATAAAAAGTGAGCGTTAGTAGTAAACGAAAACCCCGTTGCCACTGGAGGTAGCAACGGGGGCTTTTACAACACAGCTTCCACCGCTTTCGCGAGGAAGATGCATCGAGTAGCATCCCGCATCTTAGCTCAGAGAGCAGTGGCGGCTCAACCGCAAGTCGAGGAGCCCGACATGCTCTCCCAGCGTCGCAGTACCTTCCAACCGTTTATTCCAGGTCCAACAAAGCGACGTGAGTGTGCGCGCGGCTTCTCTGCTTCCCCTCAACTGACAAGGAGTAACTATGTCTAGAAAGCCGAATTTTTCGAAGTGGATTTTGGGCATTACGCTTTTGGCCCTCACGTTTATTGGAATATGGGCTGCCGCATCCACGCCCTCGACAAGTGCAAAGAAAATCAATAACACAACCAGCAGCGCGCTGCCTCCTGAGGTGGTGACCTCATCGTCAGGCAAAGCAGCGCCTAACTTGTACGAACCAGTTGCCATCGCGACGCCCATTCCCGTCGGCAACATTTTCGAGCTCGACAAGAACGCAGTTGATGACGCCAGTCCGCTGGATGATTGGCAAACGCTGAATAACGGCGGCGGCAGTGCAATTGCGACCACGCTCGACGCCAACAACAATCCGGTCGAGATTCCGGATCTTGCCGGTCAAACTACGTTCACCACTGGGGGCTCAAAGGACGATCTCGACATCAGCAATTGGCGCCATACCACCGGCAGCTCGCCACCGAAGGATGAGATCACAAATGCCTACGCGGCAGCTTACCAGGCCGGCGGTGATACCTACGTCGTGTTTGGCGCGGATCGGTTTGCTCAGAATGGCGACTCAGTGATTGGCTTCTGGTTTTTTCAGAACGCAATCAGCCCCATCACAACCGGGCCCAACGCCGGTACATTCAGCGGTGTCCACAAGAACGGCGACATCCTCATCTTGAGCGACTTCACTCAAGGCGGTGGTGAGGTCACTATCAGAGTCTTCAAATGGAATTCTCCTGGTGGCTCTATCGATGGAACGCTCGATCTACTTGGCGGTGGATTCGGATGTGCTGCGAGCCCGCTCGTCTGCGCGGAAGTGAATGATGCAGCGACACCCTCGCCATGGGCTTATACACCTTCCAAAGGGCCGGCCAACATTTTTCCGAGAGGTGGTTTCTTTGAAGGTGGTGTGAACCTGTCGCAATTGGGTATCAGCAACGTCTGCTTCGCATCGTTTCTCGCCGAGACGCGATCGTCGCAATCAACTGATGCGACATTGAAGGACTTCGTAACGGGAACGTTCACACTCGTACCAGAGGTGAGCGCAGGCCCGGACAAAGCCATTAGTTGCGCGAATCCCACAACAACATTAACAGCGTCGTCTTCGCTGGAGCCCAATGCCACTTTCCATTGGACCACCTCTGATGGAAGCATCGTCGGAAATCCGGATCAGAAGACGATCACTGTTGATAAAGCAGGAACTTATCAGATCGAGGTCGCGGGTGCTACGGGCTGTAGCAACACTGACACGGCAGTTGTAACCGAAGACTTTACGAAACCGGATGTCCATGCCGGGGACGATAAGGTCCTTACCTGTAGCATCACATCAGTTCAGCTATCGGGGTCGTCGTCTACGCCGAATGCAACGTTCCTATGGACCACGGTCGATGGGCACATCGCGTCGGGTGCAAACACCGCCACGCCAACCATCGATGCACCGGGAACTTACCATCTGGTGGTGACGAACCCAGCGAACGGCTGCTTCGACAATGACGATGCGGTCGTTACTTCAAACGTGACTCCGCCTTCTCTGAATATCGAGAAGAAGAGCGCGAATGAAAATACGAATCCGCAAACGGTCTCGTTAGGATTTGTGGGAAGTGATCCCGCGGGGGTGAATTTCCAGTGGCAGTCCTGCGTGGCTAATTGTGGAGTAAATGCGAGTTGGTCCAACCTGTCAGGTCAAACAGCATCTACGTTGACCTTCTCAAACTTCGCTCTGGATACAGCCGAATCGATCAGCTTCACCATTGCGTCGGGCAACGGGGCAGGTACTTACAACGCCTTGTTGCAAATCGTCAATTTGCGTGTGGCTGGAACACAAACGAGTAATGGGTGTTCGGGTAATTCGAATGGAGTAGCAGTAAAGAAAATAGCGGCGGTCGATCCTTAAGGGTAACAAAGAGAGTGGTCGTTGCAGGCGATCCGTAAGAGGGATGTCTGTCGACCATTGGGCGTCGGCCGGGTTTCATACCGAGCCTGGCCGGCGCTCCTTTACTCAGAGCGCAAGTGGATGAGGTGACCTCATCCACGTTAGCCCACCACTCGCATTTGACAACCACTCACGACAAATCTTCCGGTCAAAGGCGCAGGAGATGAGCGCCAACGGCGCGAAATATAAAAGCCGGGGCAAGCGCGTGTGCCCTGTTAGACGCCCTGAAAAAGGGGCGTAATACGCCGCCACATTTCGGCCCTTCAGGCCTCAATCTCATTTTGGGGATACTAACCAGGGCCGACGCGCTTCGCGCTTGGCCCTGGCTTTCATATTCCGCGCCTTTGGCGCTTCCGTGTTTTATATGTCCGCCTTTGGCGCTTTCGTGTTTTATACGTCGGCCTTTGGCGCTCTTAGTCGTGTTTGTCTTCCGCGTCACCCGCCTTTGGCACTCATGTGCTGCAACTGAGGGAATCTAAGGGCGATTTTCGCGTTAGTACGACAAGCAGGAATAATTGCCCAGAAGGAACTCTGGACCAGGCTTTGTGAATTGTTGGGCCTCGAGTAAACAGTCTCCTGCTTCTGTTACAACGAGCGAAGCGAGTCCAGGACCTTTATTTCAAGTTCAGCTCTGACGCTTAAACTCAGCGGCGTTCCTTAGGCGCAGAACTGAGCAACCCACCACTTTAAAAGTGCCGGCCACATCCGGCAGGAAGGTTTGTATGTCTAATCAAATTCAGTCTCAGTCCCAAACACACTCAGATTCACCGATTAATGGCAAGGCCGAAGCTGAAACGGCGCCCACGCCGCCCACGCCGCCGCCTTACGAGCACGGAGGGTACAAACTCGAAGACTTCAGTCAGCAAAAAATTAACAGCGGGCAACAAAAAATCAACGGCCTGATTGTAGTTGCTGACAGGCGGATCGTAGCGGCTCTCGACGAAGTAAAAGAGCTGTTTGTGAAGTTAGCTGCCTCCGGGAAAGTCGATCCGACGGCCTTGGGGGAACTAACTGTTCGAATACAGAAGGTCGCACAAGCCACTGAAGCTATTGCGGGTCCTTTTCCTCCCGGTTGCGTATACGGAGGTCAAAGCGAGCCTCCACCACCGGGTGATAACCCGTAGTTGTAATCGACACGCGATCGATCTACGCAATCTTAACGGTCGCTGATCATCGTCACGTCACTGATGTTAGTTCCACGTTGACAAGCTATCTGCTTGAAGTCAGGTGACCAGGCGTATGCGTAGATTCGATCGCTGTTGAAGTGCGTGAGCTGTTTTGACTCTCCCGTATCGAGATCGTAACTCCAGATGTTCGAGTAGCCATCCTTATACTCTATGAAGCTCAGTTCGTGGCCGTTTGAAAGCCATTGAATGCGTTGCCAGTCCTGAACCGGAATCGCAATGTGCCTTAATGGCGGTCCGCCCTCAGCGGAAAAGATGGCCACGTCGCGAGAATCGGATTCGATATTAGAACGACACGCAAGGAATTGATTGTCAGGTGAGAATACCGGCATCCGATATTTGTCACACACTTTTACCGGCTCGCCGCCGTTCATCGGAACCTTCCAGACGTTTACTTCGGAGTTGGCGATGCTGTCGTAAGCAATCCATTGATTATCCGGAGAGCAGGAAGGGTAGAAGTTGCCGTCCGTAAACGTGAGTTGTGTTGCGTCACTGCCGTCGTCAGCGTTTATGCGCCAGATGTTGAAAGCACCGTTACGGTTTGACGAAAACACGATGAAACGTCCGTCGGCTGAAGCCGCTGGCGTGTAGTTGTCTCCTTCATGTGTAAGCGGGATTTGGTTAGAACCATCGGGATCGATTCGCGTGATATTTAATCGCTCCCCTGCCATCGACGAGAACACTATCTTGTCCTGTTTGGTCCAGGTAAGCCCGTAGTTCACACCGACTCTCGATGCGATCATCGTCGCTTCCTGCGGATCGTCAAGGTTCAACACCCACATCTGCGACGACTGAGTTGTTCTTACGGTTACGATCTGATCGCCGAATATACTGACTCCTCTGTAATCACTGAGATCGGAAGTTATTTTTTCCGCAGCTCCGCCAGGAAAATGGATACGCCATAACTGGTGTGGTGACGTTTCCCTGTCTCGAGCGCTGACAACGAGATTGGTGTCTCCTTGCCATGCCACCTCAAACAGTGAGAACCACGACTGGCTTCCGATCACTTGTTCGTGCCCATCTTTCGGATCGAAACCGACGAGTTGCATATGAAAGCCGTTGTCCCAGTGACTCGTAGGACACACAACGAGACTGCCGTCAGGCGACCAGGCTGGACCATAGATGGACAGTCTATCGCCG
>Ga0070681_10002173_pt1 | contig 17844 bp, 15 predicted proteins | sample KBSC83BmetaG_FD_65650 | JGI IMG/M metagenome (GOLD analysis project Ga0070681, IMG submission 65650) | Corn rhizosphere microbial communities from Kellogg Biological Station, Michigan, USA - KBS C8-3B metaG | ecosystem: Host-associated > Plants > Roots > Rhizosphere | place: USA: Michigan... | reverse complement strand
GCAGCTTGTTGACCGCGTCGATCGGGCCGATGCCCATCTCATCGGGCTCTGTGCCCGCGACGGCCATGCCGACGTAGCGACCCATCGGCGCGATGCCGCGCTTTTCGGCCTCCTTCGCTTCCATCAGAATCGACGCCGAGCTGCCGTCGGATAGCTGGCTGGCGTTGCCAGCCGTGATCGACGTGTCCGGCCCCAGAACCGGATTGAGGCCCGCCAGGCCTTCGAGCGTCGTGTCAGGGCGATTTCCCTCATCCTTGGCGATCGTGACTCCCCGCTGGGAGACTTCTCCCGTCTCCTTGTCCTTGACCGACATGACGGTGGTGACGGGAACAATCTCCCGCTCGAACCGGCCGGCGGCCTGCGCCGCTGCTGTTCGCTGTTGGCTTTTCAGCGCATATTCGTCCTGTCGCTCGCGGCTGATGCCGTAGCGCTGGGCCACCGTCTCCGCGGTCTGAAGCATAGGCATGTAGATGTGCTTGTGCATGGCGACGAGTGAAGGGTCGGGCGCGATCCGCATCTCGGGCGTCTGCACCATGCTGATCGAATCCTGCCCGCCGGCGGCGACCACGTCCATCTTGTCGGTGATGATCTGCTTGGCCGCGGTGGCGATCGCCATCAGGCCCGATGAGCACTGCCGGTCGATGGTCATGCCCGAAACCGTAACCGGACATCCGGCGCGAAGCGCGACCTGCCGGCCGATATTGCCGAACTGCGTGCCCTGGGTGAGCACCGCGCCCCACACGACATCGTCGATCTCGCCCGCCTCGATCTTCGCGCGGTCGATCGCGGCCTTCAGCGAGAAGGCGCCCAGCGTCGGTCCAGGAGTCACGTTGAACGCACCTTTATAGGCGCGGCCGATCGGCGTTCGGGCAGTCGAAACGATCACGGCGTCGCGCATCAAATTCTCCTCAGACGAACAGCAAGGTCAGCCAGACGGCAGTGAGCGCGGGCTTCTCCTCGGCTTCGATCTCGACCCTAACGCTATGGCGCATCAGGACCTGCCCGGGCGCTTTCTCCTCCACCGAGTCAAGCGCGAAGCGGCCGCGGATGCGTTTGCCCGAGCGAACCGGAGCAAGGAAGCGAACGCGCTCGAGGCCATAGTTGATCGCCATCTTCATGCCGTCGGGAAGCAGCATGGCCTCCGCGCCCATTCGCGAGAGCAGCGACAATGAAAGGAAGCCGTGGGCGATCGTCCCGCCTAAAGCGGTCCTCGCTGCGGCCTCGGGATCGACATGGATGAACTGCCGGTCCTCGGTCGCGTCGGCGAAAGCGTCGATCCGCGGCTGCTCTATTGTGATCCAGCTGGAAACTCCGACTTCCTCGCCGACGCGGCTTTTGATTTCGGTCAGGGTGGCGACGGGCATTGCGATTGGTGTAACCGTCCCTTCCGGTGGAGCAAGCGTAAGGGGCAGTAAGAATGATCTTCCACTTCTCGATCGCGGCCGACGATCCGAAGCGCACGGCGACGATGCTCGCCGAGCTTTGGCGCGGCGAAGCGCTTCCGTTCCCGATGCTTGGGCAGGGGAGCTGGGTCGCCCATGCGGGCGACGACCGCCGCTCGACGATCGAAGTCTATCCGCGTGACGTCGCGCTCTATCCCGGCGAACGCTTCGGCGACCTGCGCGAAGAGGCCGTGTCGCGCAACGGCCCGTTCCATGCGGCTGTCGCAACTCCGCTCAGCATTGAGGAGGTGGAGGAAATCGGACGCCGCTACGGCTGCCAGACGCGGGTGTGTAAGCGCGGCCCCTGGTTCCGGGTCATCGAATTCTGGGTCGACAATGCGCTGATGCTCGAGATGCTGACGCCGGAGATGCAGCAGGAATATCAGGACAACGTCACCATTCCGAACTGGCGCGAAATGCTCCCGCAAGTGTTCAAGATCACGCCCGAAGGCGAGCCGATCGAGGGCGCGGAAGCCGCCTAGCGAGGCGGCGTTGCATAGGGCATCACCAGGGTGCCGTCGGGCGCCGCGGTGAACGTCGTCTGCGTCGGGTAGGCAAAATCGATTTTCTCGGCCGCGAAGCGGTTGATGAGCGCGAGGATGATCGCGGCGCGGTTCCTTGCAAGCTCATCATTCTCGCGGCTCGAATCGTCATAGACCAGCTCATGATCGAGGCTGGAGGCGCCAAGGGCGGTCACGACGCAGCGCACCAGCTTGCAGCCCTTGCGGCCCTCGACCGCCGCGCGCGCGAAGTCCTCCATCCGCTCCAGCAATTGCGGCGCAGTCTGGTAAGTGACTCCGAAGGCAAGGGTGATGCGCCGCGCTTTCGCCTGCGCAAGATTCTGGATCTCGCGTTCGAGCAGCTTGGTGTTGGCCATGATCCGCTGTTCGCCGCTCAGGGACCTGAGCCGCGTCGTCTTGAGGCCGATCCGCTCGACCCTACCGGTCGTCTCATCGTAGCGGATCAAATCGCCGCGCTTGAACGGCTTGTCGAACAGGATCGAAAGCGCCGCGAACAGGTCGGAGAAGATGCCCTGTGCCGCAAGGCCAATCGCGATGCCGCCGATCCCGAGGCCGGCGACGAGCGCGGTGACGTTCACTCCGAGATTATCGAGCATCAGGACGATCGCGAGCGCGAAGACCGAAATGCTGACCAGAAGCCGGATCAGCGCCATGGCATTGGCGAGGCCGCTCGCTCTTGCGTCCGCGACGCGCCGTCCGATGAGCCCGAGGATGAACTCCCGCGCCCAGATCGCGCCCTGAAGGGCGAAAGCAATGATGAACGCGATGTCGATCAGCCGGGCGAGGCGGTGGGGCAGATCGGCGTAGGTCGAGAAGCTATCCGCACCGGCGACGATCATGAATATGACCGTGGTCCTCGCCAGCGCGCGGCCGATCACACCTTTCCAGGTTCGTCCTTCGCGATCACGCTCACACGCTCGCTCTCCGAGCCAGCGCACCAGCAGAAGCACCGCAATGATCGCCGCCGCGACGATCGCGCCGGCCAGCAGGTCGAGCTGGTGCGTCAGGAACCAGTTCCGGACGGCATTGAGCGACATGGCCGCCGTCATGGCGGTCGCCGCGGTAGCAATCAAGCAGGAGCGCTCTTTCGCCGCTTTCCGCCCCGTGCGAGGAACTGGAGCAGCGCGACTTCAGTGCTCGACAGGCGCTTGCGGCGGGCGGGGCGCTCCAGCCCGGCAAGCGGGTCCCGGGGATCCTCCTTGACGGCCTCGAGCAGCTTTGGATGGACGTAGGACTTGCGGCTGATCGCCGGCGTATTGCCGAGCGCTTCCGCCACGGGTTCGATCACCGTCCGGATACTGATCCGCGCGTCCTCGGCTTTCTTCAGCAGCTGTTCGAGCGCGATCACGCTCGCGCCCCAGGTTCGGAAATGCTTCGCCGTGAACTCGCCCCCGGTCGCGGCCTTGATATATTCGTTTACGTCGCCCGATGTGATCGGCTTCGGGTCGCCATCGCCGTTGACGTACTGGAACAGCATCTGGCCGGGCAGCTCGTCGCACCGCCTGACAATCCGCTTGAGGTTGGTATCGGTGATCTTCACTTCATGAGCGGTGCCGCCCTTGCCGGTGAAGCGCATCATCAGGTCATGGCCGGTCCGCTTGAGGTGCCGGCTCCGCAGGGTAGTTGCCCCGTAGCTCTTGTTTTCCTTCGCATATTCCTCGTTGCCGACGCGAATGTGCCGGCGATCGAGCAGGCGCACGACGGCCGCAAGCACCGTGTCTCGCGAGAGCTCCCGGCGCTTGAGGTCCTGTTCGACGCGCCGCCGCAGCCGGGGCAGCGCCTTGCCGAATTCGAGCAGGCCTTCGAACTTGGCGCTCTCGCGTTTCGCGCGAAAGTCGGGGTGATAGCGATATTGCTTGCGGCCGCGCGCATCGATCCCGGTCGCCTGGAGGTGGCCGTTTTCGTCCTTGCAAAACCAGGCGTCGGTGTAGGCGGGCGGAAGGCCGACCGAGTTCAGGCGGTCGATCGTCTCGCGGTCGGTGACTCGCTCGTCGCCATCGAAATAGGCCCAATAGCGGCCCATGCGTTTGCGCGTGAAGCCCGGCTCGGCATCACTGCTATGCCGAAGCATTTTCGAGGCCAGCGGATTTTACTCGACTCATCGATAGGCATAAGCGCTTGGCCGAGCGGGCGGGTTCCTGCGGTCACTCGAAGGAGAAAGACATGCCGCTGATCCCCGATTCAAGAATTCTCATCGTCGCGACCGACGGCTTCGAGGAATGGGAGCTGTTCGGGCCGCGCGAGATATTGCAAAAACGCGGGGCCGAGGTCGTGCTCGCCTCGCTCAAGCGCGACCCGATCCAGGCAACCATCCATGACGATCCTGGAAAGACGATCCGGCCCGACCTCACCATCGACGAGGCGAACGCCGACGATTTCGATGCGCTGATCCTGCCTGGCGGCGTCCGCAATCCGGATACGCTGCGCCTCCACGGCAACGTGATCGCGCTGATCAGCCGCTTCGCCGAGCAGGGGAAACCGATCGGAGCGATCTGTCACGGTCCGTGGCTGCTGGTCGAGGCCGACCTGCTGCGCGGCCGGACCGCGACCAGCTGGCCATCGATCCGCACGGACCTCCGGAACGCCGGAGCGGAGGTCGTCGACGAGCCCGCGGTCACCGACGGCAATATCGTCACCAGCCGCAAGCCCGACGATGTCGATGCCTTCACCGGCGCGCTGATGGATCTTGTCGAGAATATGCCTGAAGTGAGCGAAGTTCGCGAACCGCACGAACTTCCTGCCTAACGCTCTGGCAAGGATTTTCGTTTAATTGCGGCGGCCATGAAGGCTGCTTCGGCAATGCGCGTCGAAAGGACGCTCGACAGTGTCGCTTCCGCGCTCTTTGCGACCGCCGTCGGCTATGCGGCTTATTCCTGGCTGATTACACAGGTCGGCAACCCGGGCCTCCCATTGGAAAGCTGCGCGGCGAGCGCAATTGCCCTGCTGCTGAGCTATCGCCTCCTGAGCACTGTCCCACGACACGTGCGCCGCGCGCCGGTGCCGATCTTCGACGTGCGGGAGATCGAAACGATGGCGCCCGAGCCCCGGGAGGAAGAGCCGCTGGACCTCGTCGAAATCTTCGAGCCCGCAGCCGAAGAGCCGCTCGACCTCGAGGATGTGCTTGCGCAGATCAACTCTGACGCGCGCGTGGTGCGCCTGTTCGATCCCGCTGCGATGCCCACGCCGGGTGAGCTCAGGGACCGGATCGACGATCATCTCGACGATGTTCCCGACGCCGCGCAATCCGCGGACGCCGCTCAGGCGCTTCACGACGCGCTGGCACAGCTGCGCCGCTCGCTCCGCTAATCATCGGTAATCGTCAACGCCTCGATCGTGAGTTCGACGGAACCGTCGGCCCTGTCCGTCGGCGCACCAAGCACGCCGATGTCGGCAACGAGAATTCCCGGAATGCTGAACTCCGCTTCGGGAAGGCCCGCGCACATCCGGCGGACGATCGCAAGTGAGTCCGCACCTGGCACGCGCAGGCCGATCTGGTGGTGCTCGCCGGCGAAGGTGAGCGATTGCCAGTCGACCGATCGAACATCCGTAAGCAGAATCCTATCGCGGGGAACGCCTGCACGGCCCGCAAGCGCACGAAACAGCGCCGATCTGAGCACGTGCACCGTGTTGTTTCCTTGTAAGCCTTGCGACTCGGCTGCTCATCCAATTCCAATGCAATTCCTACTTGTCTAGGCATGTTCCTATAGTTAAAGGCGTAACAATGATGTCCGACCCGCGCGCCGTCCTCGAACGCCTCTGCGCCGAGCGCGGGGATGATTTTGCCGGGCTGTCGCGAATGCTCGGGCGCAACGCCGCGTACATTCAGCAGTTTGTGCGCCGGGGCGTGCCGAAGCGCCTGAAGGAAGAGGAGCGGCGCAAGCTCGCGCGCTACTTTTCTATCTCCGAAGCCTTGCTGGGCGGGCCGGCCGACGATGGAACGACGACGGTCGGTCTCGTCAGCGTGAAGCGGCATCCGGTAACGGTTTCGGCAGGTCCGGGCGCGATCGTGGGCGAGGAGCTGGGCAAGCCCTATTTCGCGTTCGACGAACGTTGGCTGAAGTCGCTGACTCCGACCTCACCCGACAAACTGTCGATCGTGCGCGTGGAAGGCGATTCCATGGCGCCGACGCTGAACGCCGGCGACGAAATCCTCGTCGACCTAGGCGACGCCATCGAGCGACTGCGCGATGGAATCTACGTGTTACGGATTGACGATGCCGTGGTGGTGAAGCGGCTCGCGCTCAATCCTGTTGGCCGCCGCGTAACGGTTCAGTCCGACAATCCGGCTTATCCCGATTGGCCCGACTGCGGGCTCGACAAGATTAACTGCATCGGCAGGGTAATCTGGTCGGGACGGCGGATCGTCTAGCTATTCGCCGCGACGCCGGCGGTCGATCAGCCAGGTCGCCACCGCGAGCACGATCCCGATGCCGAGGCCGATCAGCACGCCCTTGAGCGGATTTCGGATCGACAGGCCGTAGAGGAAGCCGAGCAGGATGAAGATGGTGAGGAAACATCCTCCGGCGCGGGTGCTGCTGCCTTGCATGGGGTGCGCCCATGGCAGAGCTGACCAGCGTGCGCCAGTCAGGCGGCTGGGAAGTTCATTTTCTGGAGCAGGGCGGCGAAGCGTGGCTCCGATCGAAGTGGATCAAGGAACGCATCGATCTTCAGGCCGAGCAATCCCGCGTCCTTGACATCATAGGCGCGGTCGAGCGCGGCGAGAGCGCGCTCCTTGTCTCCAAGCTGGGCGTAGATTTCGGCGATTTGCGTACTGGCGGCGTCGCCATAGACCTGCTGAAGCCGTTGCAGCTTTTGCTGACCTCCGGTCCGATCGCCGGATCGGATGCGCAAGATCGCTTCCCCGGTCAGGCGATGCCAAAAATCTGGCGGAGAATGCGCGTATGCGGCTTCGGCGTCCCGATAGCGGCCGAGCAGAACGAGCGCGTCCGCGAATCTCAAATCGCCGGCTGAGCGCTGCGGGAACTTGCGCTGAAGCTCCTCGCCATAGGCCGCGGCTTCCTTAAACCGGCGGCCTGAAGCAAGCACGTCGAGACGCGCGAAATAAGGTGAGGGGTTGAGGGGATCCAGGGCGATCGCCTGGTCGGCGAGACTCAAGCCGCCGTCGATGTTGCCGATGAGGCCGACATTGTCGGCGAAGCCTGACAGGATGTCGGCGTCTCCAGGCGCGAGTTGACGCGCGCGATTCATCTCGGCGTAGGACGGGCCCAGCTGCAGAAGATTGCTGTAGACCGATGACAGGGCCATGTGCCCTCGCGGAAGGTTCGGCGCGATTTGAAGGGCCGTCCTCGCGAGCCGCAACGCTTCCGCTCGGTTTGCGGCCAGGTCTGAAGCCTTGGTGTAATTGTTGCCGTAGGTCGAAAGTATTGTCGACTTGCGCGCGTAAGCCTGTGCGAACCGGCCGTCGAGGGCGATGGCGGAATCGAGCAGTTCGAGGGCCTTGCCGAAGTCGCCCTTCGTCACCGACTCGTGCGCGATCGCTCCCGCCTGGAGATAGAGTCGCTGGGCTTCGGCATTCTCCGTTCCGCCGTCGATCACCGCAGAGCGCACCGCTCGTCCGAACGCCGCGCTCAGCGCATTGGCGACATTTTCGGCGATATCGGTCTGGATCTTGATCGCGTCGCCCGGCGCTCGGTCATAGTCCTGGGACCAGCGGTCGACTCCGGTCCCTCCATCGACGAGCTCGGCGGTGATCCGCATGGTCGAGGCGGATTGCCGGACGCTGCCAGTGAGGATGTTCGCGACGCCAAGCTTTTTCGCGGCGGTCTCCGTATCATCGTTGCGGACAGCCTCGGATGAGGTGCGGCCAACGACTTTGAGGCCGCTGACCCGCGCCAGGGCGCTGCGGATTTCCTCGGCCATACCGTCCGAAAAATAGGCTTGTGCCGGGTCGCCGCTCAGGTTCGCAAACGGAAGCACGGCAATGCTGTCGAAGGAGGCTCCGGCGGAACTCGGCTTGAGCAATGCCCATGCACCGATGCCCGCGATGGCAACGGACGCTACTGCGCCGCCGGCAATGATGGTCCGGCGGTCCACCTGCGGCTGCGGCGTCGCCGAACGCGCGGGACGGCGCTTGGCACCGGCGTTCCTCCGCACGGCCTGGAGCACAGCCTCGTACCGCGGGTCGGAGCGGTCGCCGGACCATCCGGTCAGCGGCAGCGCCTGGGTCTCGCCGAAGCCCAGGGGCAAATGCACCTTGTCGATCAGCACCGGGACATAAACGTGACGCTGTTGAGCTCGGGTGGCCTCGTCCTGAACGAACGTGCCCTCGGGCCCGATCGCGCGTTTGCTCCATACAACGATTACGCATTTTGCGGCGTTGAGCTCGGTCTCGATCGACTGACGCCACGCGGCGCCGCCCCCGATCTGCTCGTCCCACCAGACCGAAAAGCCATCTGTCGCAAGCGCGTCCACCAGCGGCTTCACCCGCCGCCGGTCCTCGGCCTTGTACGAGACAAATACATCCGCCATCGGAGAAGCCCCCGACTGCATCCTTAACATGGTCAACGGAAAATTGACGACATTTGTCCGCAGTCGCGAAACGGCCTGCAGGTTATCTCTCCGCCATGGATTCTCCCTTCATCCATGGCCGGCTGGCCCTGGCCGATGCTTCGGACCTGATCGAGCGCTTCGGCGACGATGCCGGGTTCGAGGCTGCCGCGCGCGCCGACCGCAGCCGTGACGAGGGGAATATCGCCCGTTTTTGCCACTGGCGGCAGATCGAGCGGGTTATAGCGACGCTCAGCGACGACGAGATTCGCGGCACCATCCACTAAGCCATTGATTTGATTTGTCGCCGGCGCGCCGCGAATGCGCGCCGGGAGTGCGAGTTCAGTCTGGCGCCGTTCAGGAGCGGCGCGTAAGGCTTTGCACTTGATGACCGGGCGGGGTTCGAGTGCTGGGGCTGCGCGGCTGCTGTGCGCGGCCGCTTCCGCTGCCTTGGCCGGCGCTCCGGCCCTCGGACAGACCGCACCGACGGCTCAGCCGCCGCAGCCGACCGAACCGGCCGAGCTAGACCCCAATGCTCCACTTGCGCCGATGCCGGACCTCGGCGTCGAGTGGCCCGACCTTAATACCAAGGAGACGGTGACGCCTCCGCCGCCGAGCGTAACCACGCCCGAGAAGACCAAGTCGGCCAAGGTCGAGAGTGGCACCGGTGACATCCGCTATACGGTTGCGGTTGAAGGCCTCGCCGCAGTCGGCGGTTCCGAGGACCTGGTGAGCGCCTTTCGCCAGCAGTCGACGCTGGAAGCTGAACGCAAGCATCCCGCCAACGCCGCGCAGGTCGCGCGCCGTGCCAGCGCGGACGCGGACCTCCTCGTCGAGCTCCTACGCAGCCAGGGATATTATGACGCGGTGGTCGATCCGAGCACGCAGCGTGCCGGGGATACGCTGCAGGTCGTGCTCACCGCCGATCCTGGCGAGCAATATAAGTTCGCCTCGGTCGAGTTGCCTGGCCTCGCCGCGGCCGGACCCGATGCGGCGAAGCTGCGCGACGTCTTCGCCGTGAAGCCTGGCGACCCAGTGATCGCGCCGGACGTCATCGCAGCGGGCGTCGCGCTCACCACCGCCCTCGGCGAACAGGGTTTCGCCGAGGCGAAAGTCGGCGAGCAGGACGTCGAGATCAATCACCAGACGCACCTCGCGACGCTCACCCTTCCCGTGAACCCCGGGTCGATCGCCCGGTTCGGGGCGATCCGAGTCAGCGGCCGTCCGCCATTCAGCGCGCGGCACGTCGCGACGATCGCGCGCTTTCGGCCCGGCGAGCAGTTCCAGCGGTCGAAGGTCGACGATCTCAGGCGCGCACTGATCGCGACCACGCTCGTCGCCTATGCCGACATTCAGCTCGTGCCCGTCCAGGGCGGGCGCGTGGTCGATCTCAATGTGCGGCTCGAACCGGCTCCGTCGCATACGATCGCTGGCGAACTGGGCTATGGGACCGGGCAAGGCATCAGCGCGGAGGCAAGCTGGACCGACCGCAATTTCTTCAACCCGGAAGGCGCGCTGACTCTGCGCGGCATCGCCGGCACGAAGGAGCAACTCGCGGGGATCCAGTTCCGCCGCTCAAACTTCCTGCAGCGCGACCAGGTTCTGAACCTGCAATTCTCCGCCTCGCATCAGGTGTTCGATGCCTATGAGGCGAAGACGATCCAGCTCTCGGGTTATCTCGAGCGGCAGAGCAATTTCATCTGGCAGAAGAAATGGACCTGGACCTACGGGCCCGAGCTGCTCGCGACCGACGAGCGCGGGGTGTTCGCGCCGTCGGGCCTGAAGGACACGCGGACTTTCTTCATCGCCGCGCTTCCGGTGAGCCTCGGCTATGACGGCAGCGACAGCCTGCTCGATCCGACCCGCGGGTTCCGGCTCAGCGGCCGGGTCAGCCCGGAATATTCAGGCCACGGCGGAAGCTTCACCTATGCCCGCGCCCAGATCGATGCGAGCGCCTACCATCCGGTGTCGGACCAGGTCGTCGTGGCGGGCAGGGTGCGGCTCGGCACGATCTTCGGTGCTTCCGCCTTCGACATTGCTCCGTCGCGGCGCTTTTATTCGGGCGGCGGCGGATCGGTCCGGGGTTACGGCTACCAGCAGCTCGGTCCGAAAGACCAGGATGGCGATCCGATCGGCGGCCGCGGCCTCGCCGAGTTCGGGCTCGAGACGCGCGTCCGCCTGAAGCAGTTCGGCGGCAATTTCGGTGTGGTGCCGTTCTTCGACGGGGGATCGCTGACCACGAAAACGCTGCCCGACTTCAAGGACTGGCGCTTCGCCGCCGGCCTCGGCGTCCGCTATTATTCGAGCTTTGGCCCGATCCGCGTCGACGTCGGCATTCCGCTCAATCGTCAGAAGGGCGACGGTCCGTTCGCGGTCACCGTCTCCTTGGGACAGGCCTTCTGATGGCCGAAACCGCCGTTGCGACCGGAGGAACGGAGCCGCCGAGAGTGCGGCTGCGCGACGATTGGCCGCGCCGGCTGCTCAATGAGCTCTTCGCTTTGTTCGTTGCGCTGCTGTTCCTGGTCGCGGTCTTGCTGGTCCTGCTCGATAGCGCGCCCGGCCACCGGTTCATCGTCGACCAGGTCGGCAAGCTGGAGACGGCCTCAGGCCTCCGCATCCGCATCGGGCGCATCGATGGATCGATCTTCGGCAAGTCGCAGCTGAGGAACGTCAGCGTCGCTGACCAGCGCGGCGTGTTCCTGACTTCGCCCAACATAAAGCTGGACTGGACGCCGGGTGCCTGGCTCGCGAATGAGCTTTCGATCGATAGCATGACCGCCGAGCGGGTGACGCTGAGCCGCGCGCCGAAGCTCAAGCCGAGCACGAAAAAGGGACCGATTCTCCCCGGCTTCGACATCCACATCGGTGAGCTGCGGGTCGATCGGCTCGATATCGGCCCCGCGGTTGGCGGCAAGGCGCGCAGCGGGCGATTGTGGGGCAAGGCCGACGTGCACCGGGGCCGTGCGCTGGTCGAGCTCCAGGCGCTGATCGCCAATGGCGGCGACCGCATCGCCTTCCACCTCGACGCGGAGCCGGACCGCAACAAGTTCGACCTCAACGCGCGGGCGATCTCTCCGGCGGACGGACTGCTGCCCGCGATGATCGGCACGAAGCGCGCGATCGATCTCGCCGTGACGGGGAAGGGGAGTTGGGCCCGGTGGCGCGGAACCGCGTCGCTTGACCTTTCGGGCCGGCCGACCGCGCGGCTCGCGCTCGGGGTCGACAACGGCCTCTACCGGCTGGAGGGCAAATGGGCGCCGGCGCCGTTCCTCACCGGCAAGCTTCAGCGGCTGACCGTGCCCGCGGTGACCATCCGGGGCTCGGCCACGCTCAAGGACCGCATCCTCGACGGGCAGCTCGCGGCCGCGTCGCCGCAGCTTCGGGCGGTCGCGAAGGGGGCGCTCGACCTCGCCAGCAACCGCTACCAGCGCATGCGATTGGGGATCGATCTCCTCAAGACCACGGCGCTGTTCCCGAACATGACGGGCAAGAACGTGCGCATGGTGTGGACGCTCGACGGGCCCTTCGCGACCGCCGATTATTCGTACCGGCTGACCTCCGAATTTGTGAAGTTCGACGAGACGGGGTTCACGGGGCTTCATGCCGAGGGCCGCGGTCGCCTCAGCCCGTGGCCGATGCGCGTTCCGATCCGGCTGGCGGCTCGCGCCATCACTGGAATCGGCGATGTCGCCGGGGCGATGCTGGCCAACCCCAAGATCGAAGGCTGGCTGACGATCACGCCCAAGCTGGTGCGCGGCGACGGCTTGCGGCTCACCAGTGCCAAGTGGACGGGCAAGCTTTCCCTTCTGATCGACCTCGTGACCGGCCGATTCGAAGTTCAGCTTTCGGGCGCGATGCAGCGCTATCTGATCCCGGGCCTCGGGATCGTCGACGTGATGACCGATCTGAAGGTCGTGCCCGGCCCGGGAGGCAAGGGCTCGCACGTGGTCGGAACCGCCAAGGCGTGGGTCCGCCGCCTGGACAACAGCTTCTTCCGTCAGCTGACGGGCGGGCTCCCGTCGCTCACCACCAACCTCGAGCGCGGCAATGACGGGATCGTCCATTTCACCAACCTCCAGCTCTATTCGCCCAAGCTGAGGCTGTCGGGCTCGGGCGAGCGCTTGAGGGACGGCACCTTCCACATCGTCGCGACGGGCAGGCAGGCGAAGTACGGACCGCTTCGGCTGGTGCTGGACGGCCATATCGAGCGGCCGAAGCTCGACCTGTTCCTCGAGCGCCCCAACGAGTCGCTCGGCCTCAAGGCGGTGCACCTGCTGCTCAACCCGACCGCCGCGGGGTTCGATTATAAGGCGAGTGGCGGGTCGAAGCTCGGCCCCTTCACCAGCAACGGCCAGATCCTGCTTCCGAACAATGCCCCGACCATCATCGCGATCGCCTCGCTTGACGCGGGTGGAGCGCATGCGAGCGGGCGACTGCGGTCAGACCCCGGTGGTTTCTTCGGCCGGCTGACCCTCGCCAACGGCTCGCTCGCAGGGACGTTGGACTTCGCGCCGGTTTCGGGCGCGCAGCGGATCGACGCGCACCTCACGGCCAGCAACGCCAATTTCCCGGGTGCCTTCGCGATTCGCAGCGGCCGTGCGGATGGCACGATCATCCTCGCCGACGAGCGCACGACGATCGACGGCGTGGTCGATGGGCGCGAGGTGCAGGTGAGCGGGATGACGCTGGCGCGCCTCACCGCCAACGCCAAGCTGGTCAACGGCTCCGGACAAGTGCGCGCCGCCATCGCCGGACGGCGCGGCGCCGCCTTCGACTTTTCGACGCTCGCGGACGTTTCGCCCGACCGGATCAGCCTCACGGGCAGTGGGCATATCGAGCGGCAGCCGCTCGTGCTGAAGCAGGCGGCGGTGCTGACGCGCGCCGGCGACGGCTGGGCCCTCGCTCCGACGAGCCTCAGCTTTGCCGGCGGAATGGCGACCGTCTCTGGCCGGAGCGGCTCGGCGCCGGAGGTCCACGCGCAACTCGCGGGGATGCCGCTGGAGGTGCTCGACATCTTCTGGCCGCATCTCGATTTGTCGGGGTCCGCGACCGGCCGGGTAGATTATGCGTGGAAGTCGAACCGCAGCGGCCGGCTCGATCTCAAGATCCGCGGGCTCAGCCGCGCGGGCCTGGTCCTGACGTCGAAGCCAGTCGATGTCGGCATCGCGGCGATGGTCAACGGCAACCAGGCGGCGCTGCGCGCGGTCGCGGCAAGCGACGGGGCGATCGTTGGCCGGGCTCAGGCGCGCTTTGCGCCGATGGGCAATGGCCCGCTGGTCGCCGAGCTCATGAACGCGCCTTTGTTCGCGCAGCTTCGCTACTCTGGCCCGGCCGACACGCTGTGGCGGCTGACCGGCAGCGAAGTGATCGATATGTCTGGCCCGCTCGCGGTCGGCGCCGACATCGGCGGCCGGCTCGCCGACCCGGTGATCCGGGGCTCGCTCCGCACCCAGAACGCGCGCCTCGAAAGCGCCGTCACCGGCATGGTCATCGACAAGATCGCCTCGGACGCGCGTTTCTCGGGCTCGAAGCTGATTTTCAGCCGGATCAGCGGCAATACGAGCGGTGGAGGATCGATCAGCGGCAGCGGGTCGGTGACTTTCGCCGGCGGCCAGGCGCTACTCGACCTGTCGTTCAACGCCCAGCAGGCCTTGCTGCTCAACCGGGACGACATCGCCGCGCGCGTCACCGGGCCGCTGAAGATTCACTCCGACGCGAACGGCGGGCTGATTTCGGGCAACCTCAAGCTCAACAAGGGCCGCTTCCAGCTCGGCCGGGCAAGCGCCGCCGCGGTCCCTCAGCTCGACGTGCATGAAACCGGGCTCGACATCGAGGACGTCATCGAGAGCGAGGCGGTTCACCGCTGGAAGCTCGACCTCAAGATCGCCGGCAGCGACCTCAACGTGACGGGGCTCGGCATCAACAGCCAGTGGGGCACCAACCTCCAGATCGGCGGGTTCGCCGATGCGCCGCGCTTCTCTGGCCGCGCCGACCTCGTCCGCGGCAATTACGACTTCGCGGGGCGAATCTTCCGGCTCGACCACGGGGTCATCCGGTTCAATGGCGAGAGCCCGCCCAACCCGCTGCTCGACATCCACGCCGAGGCCGCCGTGCAGGGGATCGACGCCAGCGTTATCGTCCAGGGGACAGGCCTCCATCCGGAAATCACCTTCGCGAGCTCGCCGCCCTTGCCGCAGGACGAGCTTCTGTCGCGGATTCTGTTCGGCACCTCGATCACCAACCTTTCCGCGCCCGAAGCTCTCCAGCTCGCGACGGCGGTCGCGGGATTGCAATCTGGGAAGGGTAACCTCGACCCCATCAACGCACTGCGCAAGGCGGTGGGCCTCGACCGCTTGCGCATCGTCCCGGCCGACGTCGCGACCGGGCAGAAGACCGCGATCGCCGCGGGCAAGTACATCCGCCGCAAATTGTTCGTCGAAGTGGTGACCGACGGCGCCGGTTATTCGGCGACCAACATCGAATATCAGATGACCCGCTGGCTCTCGATTCTGTCGACGGTATCGACAATCGGCCGCGCCAGCGCCAGCGTGCGGGTGTCGAAGGATTATTAGCCGGGGGGTGGCGACATGAAGAACTGGAATGTCCGAAAGGCGGTCGTCTCGCGTGAGGACATGCCCGAGGAGCACCGGCTCCGCCAATCGCTCGGCTGGCCGCATCTCGTCGCTCTCGGCGTGGGCGCGATCGTCGGGACCGGCATCCTGACCCTGATCGGCGTCGGCGCGGGCAAGGCCGGTCCGGCCGTGATCCTGTCCTTCGCCATCGCCGGCGTCATCTGCGCGTGCGCCGCGCTGGCCTATGCCGAGGTCGCGACGATGATCCCCGCCTCGGGTTCGGCCTACACCTATTCCTATGTGGTGTTCGGCGAGCTCATCGCGTGGATGATCGGAGTCGCACTCATCCTCGAATATACGTTGGTCGTCAGCGCCGTTGCGGTTGGCTGGTCGGGCTATGCCGCGGGGTTCCTGAAGTCTGTCGGGCTCGGGCTCCCCGACGCGCTCGTCCAGGGGCCGGAACTCGGCGGAATCATCAACCTGCCGGCGATCTTCATCATCTGGGTCGTGGCGGGGCTCCTCATTGCCGGCACGCGCGAAAGCGCCACGGTCAATGCGATCCTGGTCGTCATCAAGATGGCCGCGCTGGGGCTGTTCATCGCCGTCACGCTGCCGGTGTTCGACCCGGCGCATTTCCACCCGTTCATGCCCTACGGTTTCCCGCGCAGCGGCCCGTCGGGGAGCGAGGTCGGAGTGATGGCCGCAGCGGCGATCATCTTCTTCGCTTTCTATGGCTTCGACGCGATCGCGACCGCGGCCGAGGAGACCAAAAACCCTGGCCGCGATCTAGCGATCGGAATCGTCGGCTCCATGCTGGTTTGCGTGGCGCTCTATATGATCATCGCCGCATGTGCGATTGGCGCCGTCGTCTACACCGGATTCGCCGACAGCGCCGAACCCCTCGCGCTGATCCTTCGCGAGATCGGCAAGCCGTGGGCAGCGCGAATTCTCGGCGCGGCGGCGGTGATCGCGCTTCCGACCGTGATCCTCGCCTTCTTCTACGGCCAGAGCCGGATTTTCTTCGTGGTCGCCCGTGACGGCCTGCTGCCCAGCAGCCTCGCGCGGGTATCGCGGCGAGGGACTCCGGTGCGGATCACCATATTTACGGCCGTCGTGACTTCGGCTTTCGCCGGCCTGATCCCGCTCGCGTCGATCGCGGCGCTTGCGAACGCGGGCACGCTCGCCGCCTTCGTCGCGGTTTGTGCGGCCATGCTCGTCCTGCGCCGCCGGGAACCCAATCGTGAGAGGAAATTCCGGACGCCGCTTGCGCCCTTCGTCGGCACGATCGGAATCCTCGGCTGCATCTACCTGTTCATCAGTCTCCCGAACCGCACGCAGATCTTCTTCGTCACCGCGCAGGTGATCGGGCTGATTTTGTACGCGATCTATGGGAGCAGGGCGGCCGAGCGGGCGCGAGTCAGCGCTTGAGGAACCCCTCGAGCTCCTCGTTCATCTCGCTCATCGTCAGGCGCTGCCACTTCGGATCCCACGGCGAGCCGGACGAATCGACCCGGTCGAGATAGGCCGGGCGGACCCAGCTGTTCGGCGTGACCGCTGGGGTCGACCGGGCGAGCAGGGTGACGTCGAAGTCCGAATCGAAGCGCAGGCCGACCTGGTCTCCGACCGCCCAACCGACGGTTCCTGACACACGCAGGCCGTCCCCGAGCTCGAGCACAGCCTCCAAACCGCAAGGGGCGTCGGCGGTGCATTGAACCATCGCGCCGGTGGCCGAGATGTTGCGGACACGGGCCGGAGTCCGCGCACCGTTGCAATGGAGGATCCCGGACCAGATCAGCGGATGGCGTTTTGCGCGACGGCTGCGCTCATCGTCCTCTTCGGTTGATGCCGGCTTGTCGGCCGCCGCCTGCTGGCCGAAATGCGCGGCGCCGTAGGTGCGGCTGATGACTTCGCGAAGGAGGATCGCCTGCTCTTCGGCAGAGCAGTCGAGCTGGGTTTCATGAGCGAATTCCAGGCCCATCCGCCCGTCCTTGACCCAGCGCACCGCGCACTCGATCGTACCGTTCTCGCCGAGGTGCAGCTCGAGCTTATCCCACACGTTCGGCTCGAATGCCGCCGCGATCATCGCACCGCCGCCGGAGACGTTGATCAGCTCGGCTTCGTGCGATTGCCCCTCGTGGGTCAGCCGGACCTTCTCTTCGACCAGACGGTGACGGTCGCCCTTGCGGCTGTTGCCGCGGCTGGGCTCCTTGCGCGGAGCGGCCATCGCCGCCTTGGCGTCCTCGGCGACGCGCTCGATTCTCGATCGCATGTCCATAGTCGAAATCCATGACCTCCGGCGGCGCGACCATAGCCGCGCGCTGGTTACGGAATCGTGCATTTTGGAAGGTTTCGGATGCCGATGGGGAGAAAGGGAAGGTGGGAGGGTTCCCCCCATCGGCGTCCCGAAAGGCTGAAGCTTACCCTAAATTTAACAGGAGTCTATGAGGAATAATACATGTCGAATTCGACCGGGCTCGGAGTCGTCTCCCAGCGCATCACTTCCTCCCATTTGAGGTCGATGTAGCTATCGATCTGGTCGTCGCTGAACACGTCGCCGCGGGTCAGGAAGGCGCGGTCGTTCGACAGGCTGACGAGCGCCTCGCGGAGCGAGCCGCAGACGGTCGGGACATTGACCAGCTCCTGCGGCGGCAGGTCGTAGAGGTTCTTGTCCATCGGGTCGCCCGGATGGATGCGGTTCTGGATGCCGTCGAGGCCGGCCATCAGCAGCGCGGAATAAGCGAGATAGGGATTGGCGAGCGCGTCCGGGAAGCGAAACTCGACTCGCTTCGCCTTTTCTCCGGC
>Ga0070681_10002171_pt1 | contig 17852 bp, 11 predicted proteins | sample KBSC83BmetaG_FD_65650 | JGI IMG/M metagenome (GOLD analysis project Ga0070681, IMG submission 65650) | Corn rhizosphere microbial communities from Kellogg Biological Station, Michigan, USA - KBS C8-3B metaG | ecosystem: Host-associated > Plants > Roots > Rhizosphere | place: USA: Michigan... | reverse complement strand
CTCGATGAGACCGGAGCGACCATCGGCCCGGTCATCCTGGCCATCGCGCTCTCGCGCGGGTTAGGCTACCGCACCGGGTATTCCCTGCTCTTCGTGTCCGCGGCCCTTGCGATCGTCGCGTTAGCCGTCGCGCGCGTCATTTTCCCGGTGCCGTCGCGTCTGGAACAGGAGAGCGACCGCCGCGCCGCGCCGGCCGGCTTCACGGCGGCCTTCTGGTTGTTCATGCTCGCCGCCGGATGCTTCGGCGCCGGCCTCATGAGCTTCGAGTTCATCTCGTTTCATCTGGCCAGCCGGCACATCGTCCCGCTGGGATGGATTCCGCTCTTCCTGGCCATCTCGACCGGCGTCGGCGTGTTCGTCAACCTTGCGTTAGGCAAGCTGTACGATCGCGCGGGCCTGCGGGTGGTACTCGTGGCCGTCTTCGTCAGCTCGCTCTTCTCGCCGCTCGTATTCCTCGGCGGCTTCGGCGCCGTGCTGGCCGGTCTGATTCTGTGGGGCGTGGGCTATGCCACGCAGGACACGCTGCTCAAGGCCGTGCTCGCGAGCATGCTGCCCGAGGGCAAACGCAACACCGCGTTCGGCCTGTTCTACACCGGATACGGCGCCGGGTGGTTGATCGGCAGCACGGTCACCGGGCTGCTCTATCGCACTTCGATCCCGGCAGTGATCGTGTTCGCGATGGCGGTGCAGCTCGCGTCGATCCCGATTTTCATCGTCGCCCAACGGGCAGACAGGCAAAGCCGGACACTGTCAAACACGACCTGATTGCTCGGTTGCGACAACGCGTCACGCTGTCGAGGCATGTCTAACGGGCGGTGACGGACTCTCATCCGCAGCAATACGATCCGGTCGTGTCCGGCAGTGTCCGCGCTTTGTCCGCCTTACCCGCCGCGCAGCACGTCCATCGGCTCGAACGCGGCCGCGCGCCGCGCCGGGATGTAGCTCGCCACCAGCGCCACGCCGCACAGCACCACGAGCACCGACGCGAAGGCGATCGGATCGCTGGTGCTCACCTGATAGAGCAGGCGCTTGAGCACGCGCGTGGCCGCCAACGCCGCCACGCCGCCGAGCGCGGCGCCGACGAGCGACAGCATCACCCCCTGCTTGAGCACGAGGCCCACGATCTCCGACGTCGAAGCGCCTAACGCAACGCGGATGCTGATCTCGCGGCCGCGCTGCGCGACGAGATACGAAATCACGCTGTAGACGCCAAGGGTCGCCAGGAGCAGCGCGACGGTGCCGAACACGCCGACGAGGAGCAACATGAAGCGCTGGCTATCCACCGAGCGGCCGATGATGTCTTCGACCGTCAGGAACCGCATCGGAATGTCGGCGCGCACCTGCGGGAACGCGCGGCGTGCCGCGGCGATGGTAGGCCGTTCCTTCGCCGCCGCCATGATGACGTACATCTGGTCGCTGTTTCCTGGCCGTTGATCGAAATCGACATAGACCGCTGGAGCGGGATCGGCCGCGAGATCCTCCTCTCGCGTGTCGCCTACGATGCCGACGATGGTGATCGGCGTCAGATCGCCGTCGATGTTGCCGAATTCGATGACCTTGCCGATGGCGTCCCCGTTAGGCCACTGCTTGTGCGCCAGCGCGGCGTTGATCACGGCAACCTGCGGCCCACCCGTGCGGTCGTCCGCGTCGAACACGCGGCCCGTGACCAGCGGAATGCCCATCGCCTTGAAATAGCCGACGCTCGCGGTGCGGTAGGTCGCGTACCCAGTCCTCGTCTTGTCGTCGAACAACGCCCTGAGCTCGCTCGGCACGATCTTCAGGCCCGCGTTGTCGAGCACCAGGAATGTGCCGTTGCTACTGCCGTTCGAGAATGGTGGCGCATCCGAGATCCCGACACTTGTCACGCCCGGGATCGCCAGCGCACGCTCGGCCAACTGTCGATAATACACGGAGCGTCGGCCGAGGTAGTCGGCGTCTCGCGAGTCGTCGAAGATCGTTGCCGCGACGACCATGCCGTGCGTCCGGAACCCCGGATCGATACGCATGAGTCCCACGAAGCTGCGTGCGAGCAGTCCCGCGCCGACGAGGAGGACCACCGTCATGGCCAGCTGCACCACGACCAGCGAGCCCCGCACGCGGTAGCTCGCGCCACCGCCGCCTTGCGTCCGCTGCGATTGCGAGAGCGCGGCACGCAAATCGCCGCCCGTGCCGCGCCACGCGGCAACGAGTGCTAACGCAACCGCCGTCGCCGCCGACACCACGATCGCGAACACGAGCACGCGCCAGTCGAGCGAGAGCTCGCCCACACGCGGGATGAGCGCCGGGCGCAGCGCGAGGAGCATGCGCACACCCGCCGCAGCGATCAGGATCCCACCCGCGCATCCCACGGCGGCGAGCAGGGACGTCTCGATGAGCAGCTGTTGCGCGATGCGCCCGCGCCCGGCCCCGATCGCGACGCGTACCGCGATCTCGCTCTCGCGCACCGCCATGCGCGCAATGAGCAGATTGGCGACGTTCGCGCACGCGATGAGCAGCAGCACGGCCGAGGCGCCGAGGATGAGCAGGAGGAGGACCTTGACGCCGCCGATGATCTGGTCGCGCAGCGGAATCGCCGTGCCATCGAACGTCCACGTCGCTTCGCCGACCGCCGCGTGCAGGCGGCGCAGCACCATGGACACATCTCGTGTCGCCGCCTGGGCCGTTAGGCCGTCCTTCACGCGTGCGATCACGTTCCAGTTGTGCGCAGTGTAGCTCTGGTCTTCGCCGAACGGCTCTCGAGGATACCAGGCATCGGTGCCGGCCGGGTACTCCGTGCCGGCCGGCATCACGCCGATGACGGTGACAGGCGTCTGCCCACTCCTGACAGTCGTGCCGATGACTCCTGGCGAGCCGCCGAACAGCCGCATCCAGAGTCCGTGGCTGATGAGCAGCACCATCGGCGATCCTTTTTGCTGATCCTCGGGCGCGAACGCCCGTCCGAGCTCTGGCCTAACGTCGAGCACACGGAAGAATTCCTTCGAAACGCCGGAGGCCGTCACCCGGCTCGCCGAGCCGTTCATGGCCAGTGAGATGTCTCCGGTGTTGTACTCGGCCGCCGCGCTCAGCGTGTGGTTTTCGGCGATCAGGTGGTCGAAGGTGGGGTCGGCAAAGTGCAGATGGTGCCCGTTCGCATCGATGCCCCAGAGCTGGACGAGCTGCTCCGGCCGGTTGAACGGCAACGGCTTGAGGATCACGCCGTTCACGACGCTGAAGATCGCCGTCGTGGCGCCGACGCCCAACGCTAGCGTTAGGCTCGCGATGAACGCGAAGCTCGGCGACCGCCGGAACTGGCGCAGCGCGAACCGCAGGTCCTGCCCCATGCTGGACATTCGCTCGCGAAGATGGGCCCGTTGCATGTGTGGCACCTCGATGGCGACGCAGTAGTCGCGCAGATCCTGGACGTCGCCGAATTTGCGTTGGGCTTCGGTGATGGCGTCATCGTGCGTGAGGCCGGCGCGCTCCAATGCCTTCACGCGCATGGCGACGTGGAACTCGACTTCTTCCTCCAGGTCGCGCGCGATCTGCCCGCTCGATGCAGGCAACCGGAATGCGCGACGGAAGCCGGAGGGAACCTGCATGGATCAGGTCGATTCGATGATCCGGCCGACCGCGAGCGCGTAGCGCTTCCACGTCTCCGACTCGGAGCGCAGTCGCGCGCGACCGCGGGTGGTGAGCGAGTAGTACTTGGCGCGGCGATTGTTGTCGGAGAGTCCCCACTGCGATATGATCGCGCCGCTTTCCTCGAGGCGGTGGAGCGCTTTATAGAGTGCAGCGTCGACGATCACGAGCTCGCCTTCGCCGCGGCGTTCGATCCATTCGGCAATGGCGTAGCCATGCATGGCGCCCCATGAGAGGGTCTTGAGGACGAGCACGTCGAGCGTGCCGTGGAGCAGATCGCTGGCGTCGCGGGGCATCGTAGGTCCACTAACGAGGTTGGGGCAACAATAGTTTCGCCGGGCTCGTTCCGCAATCCGAGATGCCGCAAGCATTGCGTTTCTCTAACCGCAGCGCGAGCGGACTCATCCATTGAGCGCGCACGCGGCCCGTGCCGCGATATGTTGCGTGAGGGCGCGCCCATTGCCGTGTGCGTGGGCATCGGCGCTTCGCGTCGGTGGACGCCGCCGCCACTGATCCCTCACCCGCAGACACGAATGCTCGGTACCCGAACGTTAGGCACCCAGGGTCTCACCGTCTCCGCCATGGGCTTGGGGCTCATGGGCATGAGCTACGCGTACGGCACAACCGCCGACCGCGACGAGCGCGAATCCATCGCGACGATTCACCGCGCGATCGAGCTGGGCGTGACGTTCCTCGACACGGCCGAGGCGTACGGCCCGTACGAGAACGAGAAGCTGCTCGCGCGCGCGCTCAAGGCGTTAGGCGGCGGCGCGCGCGATCGCGTCATCATCGCGACCAAGTTCGGCTTCACGTTTGCCGACGGCACGCTCTCCGGTGTGGACAGCCGGCCCGAGCACATCCGCGACGTGGTGGAGGCGTCGCTCCAGCGCCTCGAGACGGACCGGATCGACCTGCTCTACCAGCATCGCGTGGATCCCAACGTGCCGATCGAGGACGTCGTCGGCACGATGGCCGATCTCGTTCGCGCGGGCAAAGTGCGCTACCTCGGCTTGTCCGAGGCCGGCGAGTCGACCATTCGCCGCGCCCACGCCGTGCATCCGATCTCGGCGCTGCAGAGCGAGTATTCGCTCTGGGAACGGAACCTGGAGCCGCGGCTGATCCCGCTGCTCCGCCAGTTCGGCATCGGCCTCGTCGCGTTCGCGCCGCTCGGGCGCGGCTTCCTGACGGGTCACGTGCAGCGCGCCGAAGAGTATCCGCAGGGCGACTACCGCCGGGGAGATCCGCGCTACCAGGGCGGCAACTTCGACGCGAACATGCGCGCCGCGTCGGTGGTGCGCGACATCGCTTCGCAGAAGGGTGCGACCCCGGCACAGATCGCGCTCGCGTGGCTGCTGTCGCGCGGGCCGGACATCGTGCCGATTCCCGGTACCAAACGGCGCTCGTACCTCGAGGAGAACGCCGGCGCCGCCGACGTCCGCCTAACGCAGGACGATCGCGCGCAGCTCGAGCGCGCGCTCGCGCCGGGGCAGGTCTCCGGCCCCCGCTACGCGCCGTCCCAGATGGCGCAGATCGATCGGTGAGCGGCGAGACCTTCGTCCCCGGCTCGCGGCGCCCGCGCGTCATCTGCCACATGATGGCGTCCGTCGACGGGCGCATCGCCACCAAGGGTTGGCCCATCAGCGACGAGCAGCAGGCGCTCTACGAAGAGATCCACGATCAGTTCGACGCGAATGCCTGGATGTGCGGCCGCCTGACCATGGCGATGCACTTCGCGCAGGGCGTGCGATCCGAAGACGACGTGGCCAACGAGCACACGGGCGGTCCGCGCGCCGACTTCGTTGCGCCCGGAGAGGACGAGTCGTACGCCTTCGCGCTCGACGCGCACGGCCGTCTCGTCTGGGAATCCGGCGTCATCGACGGCGATCACGTCGTCGCGATTCTGTCGGAGCGCGTGCACGACGCGTACCTCGCGCAGCTGCGGGCGGCGGGCGTGTCGTACCTGATCGCCGGCCGGCGCGAGATCGACCTGGCGCTCGCTCTGCAGAAGATCGCCGCGCGATTCGACGTGACGACGCTCATGCTCGAGGGCGGCGGCCACATCAACGGCTCGATGCTGCGCGCGGGGCTGATCGATGAAGTGAGTGTGCTTCTCGCGCCCGTCGTCGACGGACGCACGGGCACACCGGCGCTGTTCGACGAGCACGAGGGCCTGCCACGCGGCCTAACGCTCGCCGAGGCGACGCCGCTCCGGCACGACGTGCTCTGGCTCCGCTACCGCGTCGCGCAGCCGTAGCGACAATCTCCTAACGGGAGCTAGTCGGCGCGCATGGCGGTCACGGGGTCGCACCGCGCAGCGCGGAGCGCCGGCACGAGGGTCGCCGCGACACCAGTTGCCAGCATGAGCAGCGACGCGATGATCCAGGCGGGCGCGTCGAATGGGCTCACGCCGTACAACAGGAATGTGAGCAGACGCGTAGCGGCCCACCCGCCAGCCAATCCGAGCACCACGCCGCAACAGATCATCCGCAAGCCGTCCCGGGCAACGAGCGCCACGAGCGTGCCGGCCGATCCGCCGAGCGCGGCTCGAATCCCCAACTCTTTTGTGTGCCGCGCGACCACGTAGCCCAACACCCCATAGAGCCCGGCTAGCGCGAGGACCAACGCCACGCCGGCAAAGACGCCTAACAGACCGAGATAGAAGCGCGGGCGTCCGAGATCGTCGGAGATCACGTCGCGCATCGACTGAACGTGGGCGACCGCAGCGTTCGGGTCGATGCGGTGCACCGCCGCTTGAATCGCACCCACCACCGCGGTCGGATCGTCGCCTCTCACTCGGATCATGAGCGGGAACTCGTACCCCGGCCACTTCTGATCATACGACCAATACATCTCTGGAACCGTCGGGTAGATCGGACCCGCGTTCCGAACGTTGCTCACAACACCGACGATGGTCGCGAAGCTCGTGTCCGAGAAGTAGAACCGGGCGCCCACGGCATTGCGTCCGCGGAAGTCACGTTGGGCGAGCGCCTGATTCACCGCCACCACCGGTGAAGATGTCGGGCCATCGGATGTGCGCAGTAGCCGGCCTGCGATGACGTGCTGCCCCGTTACCGCGAAGAACCCCGGCGTCACCTTGCCGAACTCGACGAGAGGCAATCGCGACGGGTCGAGCTTCGGCTGTCCTGCATAGCGGATGTTGTCGTTGTTGCCCCAGCTGACATACGGCGGGGAGTTGATCGCGCCAGCGCTCTCGACGCCCGGTATCGCCGCGATCGCATCGAGTACCGGGTGCAGGAATCGCGGCGCGCTCGAGGCGTCTGGATATGACGTTGGCGGCACCGCGACTTGAAGGGTCAGCACGTGCGCCGTCTCGAACCCAGGGTCGTTCGACAGAAGGTGCGCGAATCCTCGCAACGCCAGCCCGGCCGAGATGAGCAGCACCACGGACAGCGCGACTTCGAAGACGACGAGCGACCGCATCGACCGATGCTGCGTCTTGGTGGTGCCGCGCGCTGCACGTAGCGCGTCTTGCGGGTCGACCGATGCGCCGCGCCACGCGGGGACGGCACCGCAGACTAACGCAACGACGACCGCGAGTGCGAGCCCGAACGCGATGACCGGAACGTCCACGCCGAGACCCTGGAGCTGCGGCAGCTGCGCCGCTGCCAACGCCCCGATGGTATGCACACCGGCTTCCGCCAGCCCAAACCCCACGGCGGTGCCCACCAGCGTGATGAGCAGACTCTCGGCGAGGGCGACACGCATGGCATCCCAGTGCGTGGCGCCTAACGACGTACGCACGGCCAGCTCGTGGCGCCGGCCCACGCCGCGCGCGAGGAGCAGCGCCGCGACGTTGCTCGCGGCGATCATGAGCACCAACATCACCGCGCCGAACAAGAACAGCAGCGGCGCGCGTACGGTCCGGACGCTCGCCGGCTGCAGAGCCGCCAGGCGAATGTTCTCGCCGCCGAGCTCCGGGAACGACGACACCAGGCCTGCGAACAACGTGCGGAGCTCGCCCTCCGCCGACACCGCCTGTACGCCGTCGCGGAGACGCCCGATCACTCTGAGGAAATGGTGGCGCCGAGCGGCCATCTGCATGGGCGTGAACCGAATGGGCATCCAGATGTCGCCGTCGAACACGAGCGAGCCCACCGGCACCTTGAATCCGCGCGGCGCGACGCCGACGATGGTAGTCGGCGTGCCGTCGACGACGATCGTTCGACCCACGGTCGACGGGTCGCTGCCTAACCTGGTCCGCCAGAAGACGTCGCTCACCACGGCCACGTCCGGCTGGTCGAGGCGGTCGTCGCCGGGCGTGATCAGGCGGCCGCGCTCCATGCTGACGCCGAGCATCGAGAACATGTTGCCGGTCACCAGCTCTTCCTGCACCTCCGTGCCGCGGCCGTCGATCGTGACGAGTGCGGTGTTGTCCGTCATCGCCGCCAGCGCGGTTAGGCGGCGCGTCTCGCGGGCAAGATCCAGATAGTTGGGCACCGACTGCGGCAACGTTCCATCGGGTCCCGATTGCGGGCTCGTGCGGAAGACGGCGACGAGCCGGTCAGGCGCGCGGAACGGCAGCGGCTCGAGCAGTGCGCGCTGAATGGCGCTGGCGATCGACGCCGTCGCGCCGAGTCCCAGTCCGAGGCACGCCACCGCTGACAACGCAACAGCCGGGCTACGGATGAGTCCGCGCGCAGCAGCTCGAAACTCCGCCCGAGTGAACATCGCCATGGTCAGATCTCCGTCTCGAGATGACGGTCTGACATCGCAGACGGGCGAAAGGTTTTGATCGCGCGTTAGTCCGCGTGCAGTGCGGTCGCGGGATCGATGCGCAACGCGCGCCACGCGGGGATCATGCTGGCGAGCGCGGTGACGAGCAGCAAACCCGACGCAGACGCCATCAATGTGACGGGATCGGTGGCCGATACTCCATACACCTGCCCCGCGAGCACGCGGGCTGCTGCCCACGAACCGATCAGTCCGAGCACCGCGCCGCTCACACCGAGCGCGCAGCCGTTGCCGACGACCATGCGGACGACGTTCCATGGTCCGGCGCCCAACGCCGTCCGGATACCGATCTCCCCCGACCGCTGCGCCACCATGTACGACACGACGCCGTACGCCCCGATCGCGGCAAGCACGAGACCAAGCACCGCGAAAGCACCGACCAGGAGCGCGGCGTACGTGGTTCCACCGGCGGCTGCCGCCACCACGTCTTGCATCGTCGCGACCTCGCCGAGGGCAAGGTCGGGATCCATCGTTCGCACGATCCGTTGGAGAGGCGTGCCTAACGCCGATGGGTCGCCCCGCGTGCGCACCATGAGGATCTTGAAATTCGAGCTGAACTCGGGGAGCTGCCGATACAGTCCCACGATTTGCGGACGCGGCGGCTCGTTCAATCCGTCGTTCTTCACGTCCTGAAACACGCCGACAATCGTGATCGGCGTGGGCGACGCGACCGGATCGATTGGATTGCTCAGCGTAATGCGCGCGCCCAAGGGATCATGGTTAGCCATGTCCTTGCGCACAAACGACTCGCTGACGATCGCGACGGGAGTTCCGCCGGCCACGTCCGTGCTGCGAAAGTCGCGTCCACGCACCAGGCGCGTGCGGTACGTCCGAAGGTAGGCGTCGTCGGCAACGGTGAAGAAGGCGAGTGGCTGATCCTGGAGCCGGTCGGGCGCCTGACCCTCGATCGAAACCGACTGCAGCCACCGCGCTGCCGCGGGTGGATAACCCATGGTCACGGTTGCCGCCTCGACGCCGGGCAACTCGCGAATCCGGCTGCCCAGCTCGTCGGAGAATCGCGCGACGGCCGCCCGGCCGCGATATCGCACGGGCGGAATATAGAGTTTCGCCTTGAACAGATGGTCGGGGTCGAAGCCGAGCTCTTGGCGCGTGAGGTGGCTGACACTCTGCGTGAGGATCGCGGTCGAGGCCGCGAGCATGAGCGCGAGGGCGATCTGGACCACGACGAGCGCCGAACGCACGCGGCGCTGCTCGCGCGACACCGTTCCCGTACGCCCGCCGGCGCGCAATCGCTCCGCGATGTCGATGCGCGACGTCGACCACGCAGGCCAGACACCGAAGATCGCGGCCGCGACGAGTGACACGCCGAGGGCGAAGCCGAGCACGGTGGCGTTCACCGACAGGCCGGCCAGCTGCGGGAATTTCGAAGGATGCCAGCGCGACACCGCGGCGCACCCGGCGACCGCGAGCAAGAAGCCTAACGCCCCGCCGGCTCCGCCGAGCACCATCGTCTCGATGAGCAGTTGCCGCACGACGCGGCCGCGGCTCGCGCCGAGCGCCGTGCGCACGAGCATTTCGCGCTGGCGCGCCGCGTGCCTGGCGTGGAGCAAGCTCGCGAGGTTGGTGCACGCAATGAGCAGGACCAGCGCCACCGCGCCGGCCAGGATGCCTAACACAGGGCCGAGCGCGCCCACGTGGGTGTCGGCGAGCGGCGTCAGCGTGAGGCCGTACGAGGCGTCTGACGGGTACGATCTGCCGAGCCGCGCCGCGAACTGCGCGACTTCGGCGCGGGCCTGGTCGAGCGAGACTCCGGGGCGGAGGCGTGCGATGGCATCGTGGCCGGTGGGACCGCGCCAGGCGCCGGCAGGTGCGACGGCCGGCAGCGCCCACGGCGTCCAGATCCGCGCCGCGACTCCACGCGGGCTCAGCCACGCCACGTCGAGATCGGGCACGACACCGATGATGGTGTACGGCTCATCGTTGATCAGCATCGTCATGCCCAACACAGTTGGGCTGCCGCCGAAGCGCTGCCGCCACAAGCCGCGGCTGATCACCGCGACGTAGTTGCGGCCGGCCTGCTCTTCGCCGGGCGTGAAGAGCCGGCCGATCATTGGCCTCACGCCCAACGTCGTGAAGTAGTCGGTCGACACGAGTTCGACCGGCATGTCCTCGGGCAGGGAGGCCGTGCCGCCCAGGCGAACCGTTTTGGGCCACTCATCGTAGGGGACGAGGTGCTGAAAGGAGCGCGCCGTCTGGGCGATTTCCTGCACGTCCCACTCCGATGGGCTGCCCACGACGACGCCGTTTTGCGTCGAGAAGAGGCGGACCAGTCGGTCCGGCTGCGGAAACGGCAACGGCGTGAGCACGACCGCGTCGACAACGCCGAAGATCGTGGCGTTGGCGCCGACGCCTAACGCAAGCGTGAGCGTCGCGACGACCGCGAAGGTCGGGGTCTTGCGCAGCGTGCGCACCGCGTAGCGCACGTCCTGAGCTGCCTGATCGAGCGCCGTTCTGAGCCTGGACATGCGGCGCAGTTCTTCGCGCAAATACGTGACGTTCACCATCGCGCCCGCCGCGCGGCCGCGATCCTGTGCCGCACCGCGGCCTCGATCTCGTCGATCGAGGTCCGCATAGTGCTGGAGCTCCTCTTCGATCTCGCGATCGAGGACGCCGCGACGGAACGCCGCGTGCCACCGATATCGTATCGCGTCGATGAAGGACATCGGCCGCTCCTACGTGGCGCGCAGCACGCGGCGCATCGCGTCGACGAATCGCTCGAACTCGTTCGTCTCGCGGCCGAGCTGCGTGAGGCCGGTGCGCGTGATCGCGTAGTAGCGCGCGCGCCGGCCGGTGGGCGACTGCTGCCATTTGGCGGTAATCCAGCCGCTGCGCTTCAGGCGCTCGAGCGCGGGATAGAGCGAACCCGGATCCGCGCTCAGCACGCCGTCGGTGAGCCGGGCCACGTGCTGCGTGATGGCGTACCCGTGCATGGGCTGTACGCTGAGCGTGCGGAGCACGATGAGATCGAGCGAGCCGTGCAGCAGATCGGTCTTGTCGCGGGGCGCCATGATCCAGCTTTGATGTGTCGGTAATCGAGTGGTCACCTATCGATTATCGATATATGCGCGCGCCAGCGGGCGCGCAACCCCGCGTCAGCCATGGCGCGTTGGACCAACGGCCGCGCCCGCCAGGCTTGACGGCGCGCACCCGCGGCGCTACCATCAGGCTACCAACCCATAGGGCGTCTATATATGGCCACCACCGGCGAGCTCGTCCCCGGCACGCTCGAGATGCTCATCCTCAAAACCGTGAGCCTCGGCCCGCTCCATGGCTACGGCATCGCGCAACACATCCACCGGTTGTCGGACGAGGTGCTCACCGTCGAAGAAGGCTCGCTCTATCCCGCGCTCCAGCGCATCCTCGCCAAGGGATGGGTGGCCGCCGAATGGAAGCAGACACCCACGAAGCGCCGCGCCCGGTACTATCGCCTCACCGCGGCCGGCCGCAAGCAGCTCGGCCTCGAGTCGTCGGCATTCGAACGCACCATGCTGGCGATCACGCGCGTCTTGCGCGCCACGGAAACCTGATCCATGCGTGCTCTCGTGCACCGCATCCGTGCGCTGGTCCATCGCGCCCTCACCCTCGGCCGCGGCACTGCACTCGCGCGCGAGCTGGACGAAGAGCTCGCCTTTCACCGGGCAATGCTCGCGCGCGACCTCGAGCACACCGGCTTCTCCGCCGATGATGCCCGCCTAACCGCCCGGCGACGCACGGGTAACTCGCTCGCCATCAGGGAGCGCTGCGCGGATGCGTGGGGCTTCCCCGCCCTCGAGGACTTCGTGCGCGACGCACGCTTCGGCATTCGGACCCTCGGCCGCAGCCCGGCGTTCGTCGCCATCGCCGTGGTCGCGATCGGCATCGGCATCGGTGTCAACGCCGGCTTCTTTACGCTCGTCGATGCTCTCGTGTGGCAGCCGATTCCGGTCGCGCGCCCCGAACGCCTGGTGAAGCTGACGACGCTGCGCGCCCGCGGCGACAACGGCATCCAGTTCTCGTACTCCGACGTCCAGGCGATCGCGACGCACGCCCGCCGGATCCAGGACCTCGTCGCGTATGTCGGCGAACCGGTGGGCCTCCAGCTCGGGCCCGGCGCATCGGCGCGCGCGGCCAGCGCCGGCGTCATCTCCGGCAGCTACTTCCCCGCCCTGGGCGGCTCGGCTCAGTTAGGCATGGTGCTAACGGACGACGACGCACGCCGCGGCGCGCCGCCGGCCATCGTGTTGTCCGATGGATTCTGGGCCAGCGCGTTCGGGCGGAGCCGTTCCGTCGTGGGCACCGATGTGATCCTGAACGGCGTCCACGTCGCCATCGCCGGCGTCGCGCGAGCTGATTTCATTGGTATCAATCCGCTCGTCCCCGATTTCTGGATCGCGCTGCCCGCGGCTGCCGCGTTGGGCATCACGCCGGGGAAACTCGAGGACCCGGCCAACCGATTCATCTGGTTGCACGCACGACTCCGCCTTGGCACAAGCATGGCCGAAGCGCAGTCGGAGCTGTCGGCCATCGTGGCCGACCCGCGGCGCGCAGCGGATGCCCTGACGGACCCCGCGCGCATCATCGGCGTCGGCCTCATGCCCAACGAGTCGTTTCTCCCGCCCACCGCGCAGGCCGCGGTGGCGATCGCACCCGCGCTCCTGCTCGGCGCGCTCGTGCTCGTCATCGCGTGCTCGAATTTGGCCATCCTGCTCCTGGCGCGCTCGCTCGCCCGTCGCCGCGAGATGGCGATCCGCCTCGCGATCGGCGCGTCGCGCGCACGGGTCGTCCGACAACTGCTAACGGAAAGCCTCCTCGTCGCCATAACCGGCTCCGCGCTCGGCCTCCTGATGGCTGACGTCGCCGTGCGCGTGCTGGTCCGCGTGTTCTTTGCCGCCATTCCGGAAACGCTCGGCACCGTCGCATTGAGGATTGCGCCAAGCTGGCGCGTCGTGGCTTACGCGATCGCGTTGGCCGTGGTGAGCGTCTTCGCGTTCGGTCTGGTACCTGCCCTCCGCACGACTGCCGTTCAACTTCAAGCCGAGCTCAAAGGTGAAGACACGTTGTTCGGCATGCGCGTCCGCCGATCGCTGTTCCGCGACATGCTTGTCGCAGCGCAGGTTGCGGGGTGCGTCGCGCTCCTTTCGGCCGCCGCGACCGCCGTGTTGGGCATCCGGCAATTCGGTGCGACCGACACGGGCCTCGCACCCGCCCGCGTGGTCACCGCGTCGCTTGGCCTAACGGCCGACGGCAATGTGCCGCCCGCCACCGCGGCCGCTCGGGCGCGGTTCGCCGAGCGCGTGCGGGGCACGCCGGGAGTGGAGGCGAGCGCGCGCGCGCAGCAGCCGCCCTTCACCGGGTGGCCGATCCTTCATGTGGCCGGCGCGCCGGGCGAGGTGCGCGGCGTGTTCTACAACGTCGTCGCCCCCGGTTACTTCGACGTCGTCGGCCAGCGCATCATCAGTGGCCGCGACTTCACGGTGTCGGACACCATCGGCAGCGCGCGGGTTGCCATCGTGAGCGAGAGCGCCGCGCGGTTGTTATGGCCAGGCGCGCCTCCGGTTGGGCAGACGCTGCGCATCGTGTCTCGCGGCGACTCGGCTGACGCGTTCGTGCGCGTCATCGGCGTCGCCTCGGCCGCGCACAACGCGATGATCTGGGACAACGACTCGAACGGCTACGTCTACCTGCCGGCCACGGTGCGCGATTTCACACAGACGGCGATGCCGGTCCTCGCGCGCGGCGACGCCGGCGCTCCCGATGTCTCCCGCGCGCTGCGCGACGTGGCGACACAAGTCGCCCCGAATCTGCCGTTCGAGGTCACGCCGCTGCTGGCCGAGCGCCGGCTTCAGATCTTCCCATTCAGATATGGCGCAGCGATCACTGCTGCAGTCGGCGCGCTCGGCCTCGCGATGGCCCTGGTCGGATTGTACGGCATCGTCGGGCTGGCCGTTCGGCAGCGGCGGCGCGACATCGCGGTGCACGTTGCGTTGGGCGCCGGCACGCGCGACGTGCTCCGGATGGTGCTCGCTCGCGAGATGCGCCTCGTGGCAATCGGCCTCGCCGCCGGCGTCCTGCTTGCGTTAGGCGAAGCCCGGCTGGTCGCGAACCTCGTGTTGCCGCTGCCGGCGCTCGACGTAGCTGAGTTCGGCGCACTCGCGGCCATGCTGCTGGTCGTGGCGGGGATTGCGGCGTTCATCCCGGCCAGAACCGCCCTCCGCATTGCGCCGATGCAGGTGCTGCGTCAGGAATGACGACGCCCGGCACTACTCCGTGCGCATCGCCCGGAGCGGATCTACGGCGACCGCCCGCCGCGCCGGCACGTACAGCGCCGCAAACGCAATCGCCGCAATCACGCCGGCGGCGAGGGCGTAGCTCGCGAGATCTGTCGGAGCAATGTCGTAAAGCAGCGAACCGAGCGTCCTCGCAAGCAGTGCGCCCAACGCAAGGCCGATCGCGAGGCCCGCCACCACCAGCCGTCCGCCCTGTCCGTAGACCAGCGCGAGCACATCGGAGCGCTGCGCGCCTAGAGCGACGCGCAACCCAATTTCGCGCGTGCGCTGCAACACGCTGTACGACACGAGTCCGTACAGCCCGACGGCGGCGAGCAGCAGCGCGAGCACCGCGAAGACGCCCAGTACCCTGCTCTGCACACGCTGCCGCCAGAGCGACTCGTTGACCGCGTCATCCATGGTCTTCACTTCGTACAAGGCCAGCTTGGGATCCACGTCGTGCAGCGCGGCGCGCACCGCCGGAACGAGCGCGTATGGGTCCGTTAGGCTCGTGCGGATGACGAGCGTCTGCGTTCGACCCGGCGACATTCCATACGGCATGTAGAGCGCCGGCCCCATCGGCTCCGGCAGGCGGTAATGACGGAAGTCCCGCACGACGCCGACGATCGTGATCCACGGCTGCGGATCGTTAGGCGGCGCAAACTTGACGCGCTTGCCGATGGGATCCTCGTTCGGGTAGGCCCGGCGCACGAACGTCTCGTTCACCACGGCGACCGGCGCGAGCGTGTCGCGGTCGGTCGGCAGCAGCGGACGGCCGCGGACCAACGGAATGCCCATCGCCGAGAAAAAGTCGGGGAATACGACCTGGAAATGCGAGTCGAAACCCTCGTTGGGCGGAGGGGCCGGCCGTCCGGCGAACGACGCGGTCATTTGCACGTCCCAGCCGCTGAACGGAATGCCCTGCGCCGAGCCGACGACTTTCACGCCCGCGATGGCGCGCACGCGTGCCTCGAGATCCGAGAACAGCGCGATGCGCTGCGCGGTCTGCTTGTATCCCTCGTCCGGTAGGGTAACGCGCGCCGTGAGAATGCCGTCGCGGTCGAATCCCAGGTCAGTGTGCGAGTAGGCGCGGTAGCTGCGCACGAGCAACGCGCCCCCGATCACCAACACCGTCGAGATCGCGAGCTCGGCGACCACCAACAGCGATCTCCCGCTCATGCGCCCATCGCCGCTGCCGCCAGTCCCCGCCCGCTCGTCGCGCAGCGCGCGGTTCACGTCCAGCTTGGTGACCCGCAGCGCCGGTATCACACCGCACAGCACCGCCGTGATGACAACGACCAGCGCCGACCCGGCCAGCGCGCGCAGGTCGACGCCGAAATCGAAATAGAACGGGACGCCGCCCGGGAAGGCGAGGCGCGCGAAGCGCACGCCCCAGACGCCGGCCACCGCCCCGGCCACACCGCCTAACCCGGCAATCAGCAGGCTCTCGGTGAACAGCTGCCTAACGAGATCGCCGCGCGCGGCGCCGAGGGCCGAGCGCACTGCGATCTCGCGCCGGCGCGACAGGCCGCGGACCAGGGTCAGGTTCGCGACGTTGGCGCACGCGATGAGCAGCACGAACGCCACCGCTCCGAGGAAGACGAGCATCGGCCGGCGCAGATCCCCGGTGAGATCGTCGCGCAGCGTCACGATCTCCGCCGACCAGCCGGTGTTGTCACTGGGAAAGTCGTGCTGCAGTTGCGTCGACACGCGCGCGAGGTCGGCTTTGGCGTGGTCGAGCGTGACGCCGGGGCGGAGACGGCCGATCGCGCCCGCATAGCCGCGATTGCCGCGCGGTTCCTGCGACGGTCCGTCGGTCGCGAACGGCATCCAGAACTCGCCGCGATCCGGGAAATTGAATCCGGGCGGCATCACGCCGGCGACGAGGTGCGGCCGGCCGTCCATTGAAATCGTGTGTCCGACGATGGAGCTGTCGCCGCCATAGCGGCGCCGCCACAGCCCGTAGCTCAGGAGCACGACGTCGGACGCCGCGAGCCGTTCGTCCTCAGGCCGGAACCAGCGGCCCAACAGTGGCCTAACGCCGAGCAGCGGGAACAAGTTCGCCGACACCGCCGCGCCGGCCACGCGCTCGCTCTCGCCATCGGTGATCGTGGTGCTCGACCACGTCCACATGCCGAGCGCCGACAACGTACGATTGTCGTCGCGCCAGGATACGTAATCCTTGTACGAGATGTTGACGCGGTGCCAGCCGCGCGGGGCGTCCTGTGCGTAGACCGACACGAGCCGGTTTGCGTTAGGATACGGCAGCGGCTTGAGGAGGATCGCGTCCACTGCCGAGAGGATCATCGTCGTGACGCCGACGCCGAGTGCGATGCAGATGATGGCGGTGAGGGCGAAGCCGGGGCTCTTGCGAATCGCGCGCAACGCGACGTGCGCGTCGCGTGCCGCCGCGCCGAAGAATTCGCCGACGCGTTGCCGGCGAGCGAATGCGCGCTCAACCTGCACCGCCTCCGCGCGCACGCCGGATACGTGGCCGAAGCGGCGCATCGCGCGCTCGCGCGCCTGGGCGGGATCCATCCCCTGCGCGACATACTCGGCGATGCGCCGCTCGAGGTGATACTGGATCTCGTCGTCGATGTCGCGCTCGGGTCCGCGCGACATCAGTCGAGCGCGCAACCCGCGTCGGGGCGAACGATCATCGCGCGGCATGCTCGTGTCCTCACGCCGGTTTGGCGGGCGCCGCGAGCGCGGCGAATACCGCGGTCGCGTACCGCGTCCAGTTTGCTTTTTCGACACGCAACTGTGCTCGACCGGCCGCGGTGAGCTCGTAATAGCACGCGCGGCGGCCCGTGTCCGAGACGCCCCACGACGAGCGCACCCATCCTCTACTTCTGAGGCGGTGCAGCGCCGGGTAGAGTGTGCCTTCGCCGACGCTCAGCACATCGCCGGTGGCCTGCTCGATCCATCGGGCGACGTCGTAGCCGTGGCTCGGTCCCCAGGAGAGCGCCTTGAGGACGAGGACGTCGAGCGTGCCGCGGAGGATGTCGATCGAAGCGGTCAGACGGCGCTCCCATTTGGTTTCGATGGGTACGATGCGGCGCCTGCCATCGAAACGCAAGGGCGGACAAGGCGCGGAGGGTCAGGCCTAGTCGCGCGCCCAGCGGAAACGGGAGGAAAACGCAACGGCTCAAAAGGATAACGAAAGTGAAACCGCGGATAACGAAAGTGATCGTTCTGCGCGGAGGGAAGTGCGTT
>Ga0070681_10002168_pt1 | contig 17861 bp, 13 predicted proteins | sample KBSC83BmetaG_FD_65650 | JGI IMG/M metagenome (GOLD analysis project Ga0070681, IMG submission 65650) | Corn rhizosphere microbial communities from Kellogg Biological Station, Michigan, USA - KBS C8-3B metaG | ecosystem: Host-associated > Plants > Roots > Rhizosphere | place: USA: Michigan... | reverse complement strand
TAGGCGCCGAGCAGCGCGAAATGGTGTACCTCGCGTGCGCTGCCGGTCTCGACCACGAGACCGGTGCTCGTGCGCAGGCCCTTGCCGACGAGGTGCTGGTGAATGGCCGACAGAGCCAGCAGCGCCGGGATGGCGACGCGCTCGCGATCCACCAGGCGGTCGGAGATCACGATGATCGAGTAGCCCGAGCGCACCGCGTCTTCCGCCTGCGCCGCGAGCGAGGCGAGCCGCGCCTCGACCGCGTCCCGGCCCCAGGCGACCGGGTAGGTGACGTCGAGCTCGCAGCTCTTGAACTTGCCGCCGGTGTAGCGCTCGATGTGGCGGATCTTCTCCATCTCGTAGAAGTCCATCACGGGCTGCGAGACCTCGAGGCGCAGGGGCGGGTTCAGCTCGTCGATGCCGAGCAGGTTCGGCTTCGGGCCGATGAAGCTGACGAGCGACATCACCAGCTCTTCGCGGATCGGGTCGATCGCCGGGTTCGTCACCTGGGCGAAGAGCTGCTTGAAGTAGTGGTACAGCGTCTTGTTCTTGTTCGACAGCACCGCGAGCGGCGAGTCGTTACCCATCGAGCCGATCGGCTCCTCGCCGTTCACGCTCATCGGCTGCAGGATGAACTTGAGGTCTTCCTGCGTGTAGGCGAACGCCTGCTGGCGGTCGAGCAGCGGCACCTTGGACTTGAACGGTTGCGTCTTCTCGGACTCGACTTCGTCCAGCTTGACGCGGATGCGCTCGATCCACTCGGCGTAGGGCTTGTTGCTCGCGAGCGAGTCCTTGAGCTCCTTGTCGTCGACGATGCGGCCCTTCTCGAGGTCGACCAGGAACATCTTGCCCGGCTGCAGGCGCCACTTCTTGACGATGCGCTCTTCGGGCACCGGCAGGCAGCCGCACTCGGAGCCCATGATGACGAGGTCGTCGTCGGTGACGATGTAGCGAGACGGGCGCAGGCCGTTGCGGTCGAGCGTGGCGCCGATCTGGCGCCCGTCGGTGAAGGCGATCGAGGCCGGGCCGTCCCACGGCTCCATCATCGCGGCGTGATATTCGTAGAACGCGCGGCGCTGCGGATCCATGAGCGTGTGCTGCTCCCACGCTTCCGGGATCATCATCATCATCGCGTGCGCGACGGAGTAGCCGCCCATCACGAGGAGCTCGAGCGCGTTGTCGAACGAGGCGGAGTCCGACTGGCCGTCGTAGATCAGCGGCCAGATCTTCTTCAGGTCCTCGCCGAGGATCGGCGACTCGATCGCGCCCTGGCGCGCGCGGATCCAGTTCACGTTGCCGCGCAGCGTGTTGATCTCGCCGTTGTGGCTGATCAGGCGGAACGGGTGCGCGAGGTCCCACGACGGGAAGGTGTTCGTCGAGAAGCGCTGGTGGACCATCGCAATGGCCGACTCGACGCGCGCGTCCTTGAGGTCGAGGTAGTACTCGCCTACCTGGTTGGCGAGCAGCATGCCCTTGTAGACGATGGTGCGCGCCGACATCGACGGCACGTAGAACTCCTTGCCGTGCTTCAGCTTCAGCGCCTGGATGGCGTGGCCGGAACTCTTGCGGATGATGTAGAGCTTGCGCTCGAGCGCGTCGGTCACCGTGACGCGGCGGCCGCGGCCGATGAACACCTGCCGGATCACCGGCTCCAGCTGGATGGCGGGCTGCGCCAGGTCCGAGTTGTCGACCGGCACGTCGCGCCAGCCGAGCAGAGACTGACCCTCGTCCTTGATCGCGCGCTCGATCTCGTACTCGCAGGCGATGCGCGACGCCGGGTCGCGCGGCAGGAACACCATGCCGACGCCATACTGTCCGGCGGGCGGCAGCTTCACGCCCTGCTTCGCCATTTCCTCCCGGAAGAAGCGATCCGGAATCTGGATCAGGATGCCAGCGCCGTCCGAGAGCTTGGGGTCCCAACCCACCGCGCCGCGGTGAGTCAGGTTGCGCAGCACCGTGAGCCCCTGCTCGACGATGGTGTGCGACTTCTTGCCCTTGATGTTTGCGACGAAGCCGACGCCGCAGGCGTCGTGCTCGTGATCGGGGTGATACAGCCCCTGGGGGGCGAGTGCCATAGGTCGAAGCAGCGCACTCACTGCGCTGCACAAAAAAGACGGACGAACTGCTGAATATACCGTTGTAGTCTGGTGACTACAAGACTTACTGCGCCGCAGCGATCGCTTCCTCGACCAGGGCGGCCTCGACCGGCATCTGCTTCGCCCGTCCGAGCGCTTCGAGGACGATGAAGCGCGTACGCCCGCCGGCGGCTTTCTTATCGTGCGACATGAGTTCGTGCCAGCGCCCGGTGGCGATCGCCGGTGGGCGAACCGGCAGGCCGGCGCGCGCGACCAGCGAGCGGATGCGCGCTGCTTCGGCCGGTTTCAGGAGCTTGGCACGGACGGACAGCTCGGCCGCGATGACCATGCCAGTGGCGACGGCTTCGCCGTGCAGCCAGGGACCGAAGCCGGTCGCCGCCTCGATGGCGTGGCCGAAGGTGTGGCCGTAGTTGAGGTGGCCGCGCACGCCGGACTCGCGCTCGTCGGCGGCGACGATGGCGGCCTTCAACTCGCACGAGCGGCGCACGGCGTAGGTGAGCGTCTCCCGCTCGCGGGCGAGGAGCTTGTCCACGTTGCGCTCCAGCCAGTCGACGAAGGCCGCATCGAGCGCCACGCCATGCTTGATCACCTCGGCAAGGCCGGCGCGCAGCTCGCGATCCGGCAGCGTATCGAGCGTCTGCACGTCCGAGAGCACCGCCTTTGGCTGGTGGAAGGCGCCGATCATGTTCTTGCCGAGCGGGTGATTGATGGCGGTCTTGCCACCGACGGACGAGTCGACCTGCGCGAGGAGGGTGGTCGGAATCTGGATGAAGTCGATGCCGCGCTGGTAGGTCGCCGCGGCGAAGCCGGCGAGGTCGCCGACCACGCCGCCGCCGAGCGCAACCATGACGGCGTCGCGGCCTAGTCGCGCCTGGAGCAGGCGATCGAAGACCTGGTTCAACGTCTCCCAGCCCTTTGACGGCTCGCCATCGGCCACGATGATGTCGACCACGCGGGCGCCGCTCGACTCGAGCGCCTTGCGCACGCGGGCGAGGTAGAGCGGCGCCACGAGCTCGTTCGTCACGATCGCAGCGCTGCCGCCGACATGAGGCTTGTAGAGCTCGGCGCGGTCAATGAGCCCGGGGCCGATGTGGATCGGATACGAGCGCTCGCCGAGCTCTACGCGGAGGCTTTCCACAGGTCTCCGAGCTGGTCGGCGAGCGCGCGAGCCAGCGACTGCACGGTTTGCCGGCCGGTATCGATGACGACGTCGGCCACCTCGCGGTAAAGCGGATCGCGCTGCACGTAGAGCTCCCGCAGGCGGCCGAGCGGGTCGGGGGTGGCGAGCAGCGGCCGATTGCGGTCCTGCCGGACGCGCTCGTAGAGGTCTTCGGGCGTCGCGCGCAGGTAGATGACGGTGCCGCGCCGCGCGAGCCAGCGGCGGTTCTCCTCGGCTAGCACCGCGCCGCCGCCGGTGGCGAGCACGATGCCTTCGAGCGAGGCGAGCTCCGCCAGGGTTTGCGTCTCTCTCGCGCGAAAGCCCGATTCGCCTTCGATGTCGAAGATGAGCGGCACCTTCACGCCGCAGCGGCGTTCTATCTCATGGTCGGAATCGACGAAGCGCAGCTTGAGCCGGCGGGCGAGCAGCCGCCCGACGGTGGTCTTGCCGGCACCCATCATGCCGACCAGATAAAGGTTGCCCGCACGGTTGCCCGCTGGCTTCATGACGGCATTGTAGGAACAAAAACGGCCGGGAGACCCGGCCGTAGCGCGGCGAAGCGGACGACCAGGCGGCTACCTGATCGTCAGGCGTTCGTTGACGATGCGCGGCGTGATGAAGATGAGGAGCTCCGTCTTCCCCGTCGCGGTCGCGTTGTTCTTGAAAAGCCAGCCGATGAGCGGCAGGTCACCCAGCAGCGGCACCTTGGTGATGTCGACGCGGTTGTTCTCTTCGTAGATGCCGCCGATCACGACGGTGCCGCCGTTTTCGACCAGCACCTCGGTCTTCACGTGCTTGGTGTTGATCTGCACGCCGAACGTGGTGACCGGTCCCGGCTGGTCCTTGTTCACGTCCAGGGTCATGATGATGTTGCCCTCCGGGGTGATCTGCGGCTTCACCTTGAGCGCGAGGTTGGCCTTGCGGAAGGCGAGCGCCGTGGCGCCCGAGGAAGTCGCCTGCTGGTAGGGAATCTCCGTGCCCTGCTCGATGAGCGCTTCGATCTGGTCGGCCGTCAGCACGCGCGGGCTGGCGATGATCTTGCCCTTGCCGTCGGCTTCGAGCGCCGTCAGCTCGAGGTTCAGGAAGCGCGTCAGCTGCTGGTTGAAGAGAATGAACGAGAACTGGCCGGCGTTGAAGCCGTTCAGGCCCGCCGCGCGCATGTTGTTGGAAAGCGAGTTGCCGATGAAGTCCGGCGCGGTGGAAGTCTGTCCGGTGTGGAAGCCCGTATCCTCCAGGCCACCGCCGACCGAGAACTTCGCGCCCTGACCGGCGTTGAAGCCGTCGCTCTGGTGGAAACCGATGCGCGAGCCGAGGTTGCGGCTGAACGTTTCGTTCGCCTCCACGATGCGCGCCTCGATCATCACCTGGCGCACCGCGACGTCGATCTTGGCGAGCAGGCGCCGCACTTCCTCCAGACGGCTCGGCGTGTCCTGCACGAAGAGCGTATTCGTGCGCGCATCGACCACCGCGCTGCCGCGCTTGGACAGGATGCGCTGGTTCGGGTCGGAGAGCAGCTTCTGCACGTCGGACGCCTTCTGATAATTCATCTGGAACGACTCGGTGCGCGTCTGCTCCAGGTCGGAAATCTGCTGCTGCGCCTCGAGCGCCAGCTTCTCGCGCGTGGCGAGCTCGTCGCGTGGCGCGATCCAGATCACGTTGCCGGCCCGGCGGCTGTCGAGGCCGCGGGTCTGCAGGATGATGTCCAGCGCCTGGTCCCAGGGCACGTCCTTCAGCCGCAGGGTGATATTGCCGGTGACCGTATCGCTCGTGATGATGTTGAGGTCCGTGAAGTCGGCGATCACGTTCAGCACCGCGCGCACTTCGACGTTCTGGAAATTGAGCGACAGTTTCTCGCCGGTATAGCGGCCGCGCTGCGACACGCGCGACGGGTCCGCGGCGACCGGTTTCACCTCGAGCACGAATTGCGTGTCCGACTGGTAGGCGGTGTGCTCCCATTGCCCCTTCGGCTCGATGACCATGCGCACGTTGTCGCCCTGCTGGAACGTGCTCACGATGTTGACCGGCGTGCCGAAATCGACGACGTCGAGCCTCCGGCGCAGGTTGTCGGGCAGCGTGGTTTTCAGGAATTCGACGACGATGTTCTGGCCCTGCGTGCGGATGTCGATGCCCGTCGTGCTGTCGGAGAGATCCACCACCACGCGCGCCTCGCCGCCGCGGCCGCGCCGGAAGTCGACATCGCGGATCGCATGCTTCGCGTCAGCCTTGCCCTCGGAGAAATGCGCCACCTGGCCGCCGGGGGCGGTCTGCGCCACGGCCGGCTCGGAAAGGGTGACGATCAGGCTGCGGCCGTCCAGGGTGGCGTCGTGCGAGACGGCGCGGCGCAAGTTGAGCACCACGCGCGTGCGGTCGGAGCCCTGCACCACGTTCATGCTGCGCAGTTCGCCCTCGCCGATGTCCTGGCTCTGGCGGCCGAGTCCATTGACCGTGTCGGGGAAATCGAAGGCGATGCGCGCCGGATTGGTGACCGCGAAGTTCGGCGGCACGTTGCGCAGGGGCTCCTTGGTGGTGATGCGCACGATGACCTTGCCGCCCTGCTGCGAGACGTCGAACGACTCGATGCTGTTCGACTGGGCAGCGGCGAGGCCTATGCCCAGGAACCAGAGAAGCGACGCAAGGAGAAGCGATTTCGTTTTCATTGTTCTGCCTCCGCTCATTTGCCGCGTGCGGCTACAACAGAAGGAACCGGGTTCTCACTTCCCGCTCTCGACAAGCTGCAAGCCGCTCGTGCGCTCCACCCACTCGCCGCTCGAGTCCTGCACCAGCTCCTTCAGCTTGATGCCGCCTTCGTCGATGCCCGTGATGACGCCGAAGTTCTGCCCCATGTAATTGCCCTTCTTCACGCGGTACAGGTTGGGGCCCGCCTTCACGAGCGCGAAGGTTTCCTTGTCCTGCGTGATGGTGCCGAGCATCTGGATCGACTCGAGCGGGAACGCCTCGAGCGGCTCCTTGACGCGCTTTTCCTGCGCGGCGAGCGCCTCGGGGACCTTGGTGCCCTTGTCGCCCGGCTGCGCCACCTCGATGCGGTCCGCGCGGAACGGATCGACCTGGCCCTCGCTCGTGTAGGGCACGGGCTCGTAGGGCCTCACCTGAGGCAGCGGCGGCACCTGGCCGCGGAAATCCTTGGTGAGCTCCGCGAGCTCCTGCTTGAGGTCGCCATGCTCCTCGCCGCCGCAGCCCGCGAGGAGCGCCGCCGCGCCGAACGCCAGGATGAGGGCGCGGCTCATTTGCGGGCCGGTCCCTTCGATTTGGAGGCCGCACGCCGCTGCGCCGCGACTTCGTCGTCATCGAGATAGCGGAAGGTGCGCGCCGTGACATCCATCGTGAGCACCTGCGCATCCTTGCCGGTGCCCGAGCTGATCGAGACGTCGTTCAGCGTCACGATGCGCGGCAGCTGCCCGACGTCGCTCGCGAAGGCGCCCATGTCGTGATAGTTACCGGTGACCTTGAGCGTGATGGGGCGCTCGGCGTAGAACTCGCGGGTGATTTCGCCGGGGGCGGGCCGGAAGAGCTCGAACTGCAAGCCGCGGCCCAGGCCCGCCTGGTTGATGTCGACGAGCAGCGCATCCATCTGCGAGCGATTCGGCAGCTGGCGAAGCAGCGCGCCGAACTGGGTATCGATCTCGCGCAGTTGCTGGCGGTGAAGATCGAGGTTCACCGCCTGCTTTTTCTTGTCGAGGTACTGCTGTTTCAGCTTCGCTTCCTCGCCCTGCATTCGCTCGAGGTCATCGATCTGCGTCTGCGTGTCGGCGAAGAAGCCCGCCACCGGGATGGCGACGAGGATGAGAAGCAGGACGACCAGCTTCGGCGCGGCGTGCCAGGTCCCTGGATCCTTCCAGTTGGTCCGCTTGAACTCGTCAGCGATCGCGTTGAAATTGATGTTGATCGCCATGGCTAACCCTTCTTCGCCGCAGCCGGCGCCGGCTTGGCAGGTGCCGCCGGCGTGGAAGGCGGGACGGCCTCGCGCTTCAGCGACATGAACATGGTGAATTCGGAGACCTTGCGCTTATCGAGCGGCGCCGCCTTGACCTCGATCAGCTCCGGGCTGCTGAGCCACTTCGACGACTCGATGTTGCGCATCAGCGTCGAGACGCGCGCGTTCGATTGCGCGTAGCCGAGCAGCTGGACGCGCTGGCCGGTCTGCTTGACCGATTTCAGGAACACGCCCTCGGGCATCTGCTTCACCAGCTCGTCGAGCAGGTGCACGGTCTGCGCCCGGTCGGCCTGCAGCGTCTCGATGATCTGTTTGCGGGCGAGGAGCGCCTGTATCTCGTCGCGCAGCTTGTTGATCTCGGCGATCTCCTTGTCGAGCTTGCCGATCTCGCTCTTCAGGAAGGCGTTGCGGCCCTCCTGCATGCTGATCCGCTCGGCGTAGTAGCTGTGCATGAGGCCGACGATCAGCACGCCGACCAGCGCGGTGCCGCCGGAAACGACGAAGAAGTGCTGCTTGGCACGCTTGCGCCGCTCGGCGCGGTGCGGCAGCAGGTTTACGCGCGCGGTGGTCATTGCGGGTCGAACCTTCTCATGGCGAGGCCGCAAGCGACGATGAGCGACGGCGCATCGACGATCAGCCGCTTCAACTGCACGCGCGGAGACGTCTGCATCTGGGCGAACGGGTTGGCGACGCTGGTCGGCACCTGGGCGCGCGTGTTCACGACCTCGTCGAGCCCTGGAATCACCGCCGACCCGCCCGCCAGCAGAATGTGCTCGACGGTGTGATATTGCGTCGAGGTGAAAAAGAACTGCAGCGCGCGCTGGATCTCGCCCGACAGGTTTTCCATGAAGGGCTTCAGCACCTCGACCTCGAAGTCATCCGGCAATCCGCCGGTGCGCTTGGCGTTCTCCGCTTCTTCCGGGCTCATGCCATAGCGCGTGACGATTTCCTGCGTGAGCTGGTTGCCGCCGAACGCCTGCTCGCGGGCGTAGATCGACTGGTCGTTGCGCAGCACCGTCACGTTCATCACGTTGGCGCCGACGTCCACCACCGCGATGTTCTGCTCCTTGCCCGCGTTCGGCAGAGCCTGCACGACGAGCGCCAGCGCGTTCTGCTGCGCGAAGGACTCGACATCCATGACGAGCGCCTTGAGGCCGGCGGAATCCGCGACCGCCACGCGGTCCTCGACTTTTTCCTTTCGCGTCGCGGCGATCAGCACCTCCTGCTCCTCCGGCGTCGCCGCCGAGGGCCCCAGGATCTGGAAGTCGAGGTTTACTTCCTCGAGCGCGAACGGGATGTACTGGTTCGCCTCGCTTTCCACCTGCACCTCGAGCTCCGCTTCGCGCAAGCTGGCGGGCACGACGATCTTCTTCGTTATGACGGCGCCGGTAGGTACCGCCATCGCCACATGCTTGGTGCGCGTGCCGAGGCGCTTGTGCGCCCGGCGCACGGCATCGGTCACGGCCTCGAGGTTGTTGATATTGCCGTCGACCACCGCGTCGCGCGCAAGCGGCTCGATCGCGTAGCGCTCGACCCGATAAGCTCCCTTGCCCGCATCCACGATCTCGAGCATCTTCACGGACGACGAACTGATATCGAGCCCGAAGAGCGGCGGCGCTTTAGGCGTGAACAGGTCGAATGCCATCGGACTGGACCTTTAGTTATTTTCCCCTTTGCGTATCGCAAGTTAGCGGCGATACGTAGAATTCTCCTTAAATGCTAGCAACAACCCCTCCAAGTGTCTAGTTAATTGTCGGCGTGGGGGGAGCGGGTATGATGCGACGATCGATTTCAGCGCATGCAATAGCGCCCTCCTGAAGGTCTAACACCCCGATGTGGCTACGTTTTATCGCCTTTCCGCTGGCCGTGGCCGCGGGCCTGCTGGCCGCTGCCTTCCTGATCCTGGGCTTGGTGGTCGTGCTGGCGTACCCGAATCTGCCGGAGCTGAATGCGCTCACCGCTTATCAGCCCAAAGTGCCGCTACGCATCTACACGGCGGAAGGGGTCCTGATCGGCGAGTTCGGCGAGGAGCGCCGCGCCGTCGTATCGATCGCCGACGTTCCCGCTCAGCTGAAGCAAGCGATCATCGCCGCAGAGGACGAGCGCTTCTACCAGCATCCCGGCATCGACTACATCGGCGTCCTGCGCGCCGCGTACGCGAACCTGGTCGCCGGGGGCAAACGGCAGGGCGCGAGCACCATCACCATGCAGGTGGCGCGCAATTTCTTTCTCTCCTCGGAGAAGACCCTCACCCGCAAGCTCTACGAGGCCCTGCTCGCGTTCAAGATCGAGCACAGCCTGAGCAAGGAGCAGATCCTCGAGCTGTATGTGAACCAGATTTATCTCGGCCAGCGCGCGTACGGCTTCGGCGCCGCTGCCCAGATCTACTTCGGCAAGGCCCTGGAGCAGTTGAACCTCGGCGAGATAGCCATGCTGGCGGGGCTACCGAAGGCCCCATCCATGTACAACCCGATCGCCAATCCGCAACGAGCGAAGCAACGGCAGCAGTACGTCCTGCGCCGGATGACGGAGCTTGGCTACATTACCGCCGCTCAGTTCGATGACGCGCTAAAAGCGCCATTGAAGGCGCGTCGCGAGGTAACTGAGTACTCGCTACACGCGGAATACGTCGCAGAAATGGTGCGCCAAGCCTTGGCGGAGCATTACCCCGAGGACGTTTATACGCGCGGCTTCCGCGTCTACACCACGCTGCGGCAGGTCGACCAGGAAACCGCGTACGAGGGCCTGCGAAAGGGCGTCCTCGACTACGACCACCGCACCGGCTATCGCGGACCCGAGGGCTTCGCGGACTTGCGGCCGAACGCGGGTGAGGATGAATACGACGATGCGCTGGCCGAGCATCCGGACAGCGACGACCTCCTGGCCGCGGTCGTGCTATCGGCCGACACCAAGCAAGTCGAGGCGGCGCTGCGCACCGGCGAGAAGGTGGTGATCGCCGGCGAGGGTTTGCGCTTCGCCGCGCGTTCGCTCGATGCGAAGGCCGCCACGCAACGGCGCATCCGCCGCGGCTCGATCATCCGCGTCCAGCGCGAAGGCAAGAACTGGCAAATCGTGCAGATGCCGGAGGCCGAGGCGGCGTTCATCTCGCTCGACCCGCAGGACGGCGCGATCCGTTCGCTGGTGGGCGGGTTCGACTTCAACCGCGCCAAGTTCAATCACGTCACGCAGGCGTGGCGGCAGCCGGGCTCCTCGTTCAAGCCCTTCATCTACTCGGCCGCGCTCGAAAAGGGCTTCACGCCGGCTACCGTGGTACCGGACGAGCCGGTCGTGCTGGAGGCCGAGGAAACCGGCAGCCAGCGCTGGGAGCCGAAGAACTACGACGGCAAGTTCGAAGGGCCGATGCGGCTTCGCACCGCGCTCGCCAAGTCCAAGAACATGGTGTCCATCCGGGTGCTCGACGCGATCGGCGCCAAGTACGCGCAGGACTACATCACGCGCTTCGGCTTCGACGCGGAGCGCCATCCGCCCTACCTGACCATGGCGCTCGGCGCCGGCTCGGTCACCGCCTGGCAGATGGCGCGTGCCTATTCGGTGTTCGCGAACGGCGGATACCTGATCCAGCCTTATTTCATCCACAAGATCGTGGACGATCGCGGCAATGTGCTCGCTCTTGCCGAGCCGCGCCGCGCGGGCGACGAAGGCTTGCGCGTCATCGATCCGCGCAACGCCTTCATCATGGACAACATGATGCAGGACGTCACCCGCCTCGGTACGGCCGCACGCGCCGCCCGACTCGGTCGCTCGGACCTCGCGGGCAAGACCGGCACCACGAACGAGTTCGTCGATGCCTGGTTCGCCGGCTACCAGCCGTCGCTGGTCGGCATCTCGTGGGTAGGTTTCGACCAGCCGAAGACGCTCGGCAAGAACCAGACGGGCGGCGTAGTGGCGCTGCCCATCTGGCTTTCGTATATGGAACGGGTGTTGAAGGACGTGCCGGAAATGCCGCGCGAGATGCCGCCCGGCATCGTCGTCCTGCCGACCGGACCGTATCCGACAGCGGCCGGCGAGAACCGCGTGGTGAACGAGTTCTTCTTCCGGGAAGCAGTACCTCCGCCGGAGGTACTGCATCCGCCGCTTCCGCCTCAGCCGGCCGAGCCGGCGCCCCCGCAGCCAGCCCCGGCACCCGGCCTTCCGGCGCCGGTCGTGCTGCCGCCGACTCCGGTGCCGACGGTGCCGACGCCGGCGCCAAGACCGCCCGCTTAGGACCTCAGCAGCACGGGCTGCCCGCCCTGGGCGGACACCAGCCGGGAGAGCGCGGCGAAGAGCTCGGCGCCGTCGCGCGTATCGCGCCACACAGAGCCGTCCCAGCGAAAGTGAAAGCCACCGCTGCGCGCGGCGACCCAGATTTCCCGCGCCGCCCCGTGCCGGTTGATCACCATGCGCGAGCCGTCGGCAAACTCGATCTCCAGCACGCCGCCTTCCTTGAGCTCGGTATCGGCGTCGATGCCGCTTTCTTCCAGCGCCCGCTCGATTCGCTCGAGCACGCGCTCCGCAGCCGCGGCGAATTCGGTCTCGTCCATGGGATACCATCGTGATTTTATGCGCTTGGCTCCGATCATCGCCGCCTTGGCGCTGGCCGTAGCCGCCTGCGGCCAGCGGGGGCCGCTTTACCTGCGGGACAAGCCGCCCCCCGGCGTCAAGCCGGAGAAGCGCGATACCTACAAACCGGTTCCTTATCCCCCCGAGGCGCCGGACGAAGAAGAAGCCAAGTAACGCCGTGTCCTTCGCCTATCGAAACGGCGTGCTCTGCGCCGAGGACGTTCCGCTCGATTCGATCGCGGCGCGCTTCGGCACGCCCTGCTATGTGTATTCGCGCGCCGCAATCGAAGGGGCTTACGCAGAATTCGTCCGCGCGCTCGACGGCCGGGACGGACGCGTTTGCTATTCCGTCAAGGCGAACTCGAACCTCTCGGTGCTGCAGCTCCTCGCCCGCCTCGGCGCCGGCTTCGACATCGTCTCGGGGGGAGAGCTGGCGCGCGTTCTGGCAGCCGGCGGCGACGCCAGCAAGACACTCTTCTCCGGCGTGGGCAAGTCGGAAGCCGAGATCCGCTTCGCGCTGGAAAAGAACATCGGCTGCCTGAACGTCGAGTCGGAAGCGGAGCTGGAGCGCGTCGCGTCCCTCGCACGGCAGATGAAAAAGCGGGCGCCGGTCGCGCTGCGCGTGAATCCCGACATCGATGCCCGAACGCATCCCTACATCTCGACCGGGCTGCGGGAAAACAAGTTCGGCATCGCGCACGCTGAAGCCGAGCGCCTTTATCTGCGCGCGGCACGCATGCCGGAGCTCGAGCTGGTCGGCATCGGCTGCCACATCGGCTCCCTGCTCGTCGACTCCGCGCCGTTCGTGGCGGCGGCGCAGAAGCTCGTCGCGCTGGTCGACCACCTGGAGGCGGCGGGAATCCGTCTGCGGCACGTGGACGTCGGCGGTGGCATCGGCATCCGCTACAAGGATGAGGCGCCGCAGCCCATCGCGGCGTTCGTGCGCGGCGCGATCGAGGCGCTCGGCGCTCGCCCCCAGACCCTTATCTTCGACCCGGGCCGCTCCATCGTCGGCAATGCCGGCCTGCTCCTTACGCGCGTGGAGTACGTCAAGCCGGGCGCGAGTCGCAACTTCCTCGTGGTCGATGCAGCGATGAACGACCTCATCCGGCCACCGCTCTATGACGCCTGGCACGATGTGCGCGCCGTGCGTGAGCGGGATGCGAACGCGGCCCGCGCTGTTTACGACGTGGTGGGGCCGATCTGCGAAAGCGCCGATTTCCTCGCCCGCGACCGGCCGCTCGCCGCAGCGGCCGGCGACCTGCTCGCCATCCTCTCGGCCGGGGCGTACGGCATGTCGATGAGTTCCAATTACAACTCCCGACCTCGGGCGGCCGAGGTCCTGGTGGCCGGTCCCGACGTGCGTCTGGTGCGCCGGCGGGAATCGGTTGACGAGCTATTCAGGAGCGAACAATTGCCGGATTAGGGTCTACGGACGACAATCGCCACCTTGCGTGAGTGACACCCCACCCGTGACCCGCACCAGCCGCCGTTTGCTCGCCAGCGGCCTTCTAGTCGCGCTGATCGCTGGTGGCGTCGCCGCCTATTACTTCAGCACCGACACCCGGGCGAAGGAATCGCGCAAGGGGGCGGGCAAGGGTCCGGCAGCGGTGCCCGTGTCGGTGGCCACCGTGGTGCAGGAATCGATTCCGGTCCGCCTGCAGGCGATCGGCAACGTCGAGGCCTACCAGACCGTCGCCGTGAAGGCGCGCGTCGACGGACAGATCGTCGCCGTCAACTTCAAGGAAGGCCAGGCGGTGAAGAAGAACGAGGTGCTCTTCCGCATCGATCCGCGCCCTTACGAGGCGGTGCTGCGGCAGGCGGAGGCGAATGCACTGCGCGACCGGGCGGCGCGCGACCAGGCGCGCTCGCAGGAGAAGCGCTACCAGGAGCTTTTGCAGAAGAACTTCGTCTCCAAGGAAGCGTACGCGCAGTTCCGCACCAACGCCGAGACGGCGGAAGCGACGGCGAAGGCCAGCCAGGCGGCGCTCGAGAATGCGCGGCTCAACCTCGAGTACTGCACGATCCTCTCGCCGCTCGACGGCTACGTCGGCAAGGTGCTCCTGCAGGCCGGCAACATGGTGCGCGCGAACGACGTCAACCCCCTCGTGGTGATCAACCAGGTGCGGCCGATCTACGTGAATTTCGCCATCCCCGAGCAGAACCTGCCCGAGGTGCGCAAGTATCAGGGACAGTCGCCGCTGCCGGTCGACGTCGTTCCGACCGACCCCAGCATGCCGCGCCCGTCGGGCCGCCTGATCTTTATCGACAACGCCGTCGATCCGAGCACCGGCACGATCCGCCTGCGCGCGCAATTCGAGAACGAGGACGCGATCCTCTGGCCGGGACAGTTCGTGAACGTCAGCATGCAGCTCTACGAGAGGGCGGACGCGATCGTGGTTCCGGCCCAGGCGCTGCAGACCGGGCCGCAGGGCCAGTACGTGTACGTGATCGGCGAGGATTCGCTCGCTCAGGTGCGCAAGGTGATGGTCGAGCGCGCCGACGGCGAGCGCGCCATCGTCTCGGGCGTGGAGAAAGGCGAGCGCGTGGTGACACAGGGCCAGCTTCGCCTCGGGCCGAAGACTCGCGTGCAGATCGCCAAGCCCGCCGCCGAGCCGTCGTGAATTTCTGCGAACCGTTCGTCCGCCGGCCGGTGATGACGGTGCTGGTCATGGCCGGCATCCTCATCTTCGGCCTCGCCGGCTATCGCCTGCTGCCGGTGTCCACGCTGCCGAACGTCGACTTCCCGACGATCCAGGTGACCGGCGAGCTGCCCGGCGCGAGCCCCGAGACCATGGCGTCCGCGGTGGCCACGGTGCTGGAGCGGCAGTTCTCCACCATCGCGGGCATCGACGAGATGACCTCGATCAGCGGCCAGGGCATCACCCGCATCGTGATCCAGTTCAATCTCGATCGCGACATCGACGCCGCGGCGCAGGACGTGAACTCCGCGATCGCATCGGCCGCGCGCCAGCTTCCCGCCACGATGCCGGCGCCGCCCTCCTTCCGCAAGGTGAACCCGGGCGACGCCGCGATCTACTACCTCGCGCTCACGTCGGAAACGCTGCCCCTCTCGGCGGTGAACGAATACGCGGAGACCTACCTCGCGCAGCGCATTTCGACGGTCAACGGCGTCGCGCAGGTGCAGGTATTCGGCCAGCAGAAGTACGCGGTGCGCGTGCAGGTCGATCCCAACGCGCTCGCCGCGCGAGGCGTGGGCATCAATGAGGTCGAGCAGGCGGTGGCCCAAGCGAACGTCAACCTGCCGACGGGCACGCTGTACGGCAAGGACCGCATGTTCGCCGTGCAGGCCACCGGCCAGCTGAACGACGCGGTCGCCTTCCGGCCCGTCATCGTCGCCTACCGCAACGGCGCCCCGGTGCGCCTGCAGGAGCTCGGCCGCGTCGTCGACAGCGTGCAGAACGACAAGCTCGCCGCGTGGTTCAAGGGCAAGCGCGGCATCGTGCTCGCCATCCAGCGCCAGCCGGGCACCAATACGATCGAGGTGGTCGACAACATCAAGCGCCTGCTGCCGACCTTCCGCGCCGAGGTGCCGCCGGCGGTCGAGATCGAGACGCTCTACGACCGCTCGGTCACCATCCGCGCCTCGGTCGACGAGGTTCAGTTCACGCTGTACCTGGCGCTCGCGCTGGTGGTGATGGTCATCTTCCTCTTCCTGCGCAACATACCGGCCACGATCATTCCGTCGATCGCGCTGCCGATGTCCATCATCGGCACCTTCGCGGTCATGTACACGTTCGGCTACAGCCTGGACAACATCTCGCTGATGGCTTTGACCCTGTGCGTGGGCTTCGTGGTCGACGACGCCATCGTCATGCTGGAGAACATCACGCGCCACATCGAGATGGGCAAGAGCGTGCTGCAGGCGACGCTCGACGGCTCGCGCGAGATCGTGTTCACCATCATTTCGATGACCCTCTCGCTCGCCGCGGTTTTCATTCCCGTGCTCTTCATGGGCGGCATCCTCGGGCGCCTCCTGCACGAGTTCGCCGTGACGATCATGGCGGCGGTGCTGATCTCCGGCTTCGTCTCGCTCACGCTCACGCCGATGATGTGCAGCCGCATCCTGCGTCCGCATGGCAAGGACGAGCGCCATGGCCGGTTGTACATGGCCTTCGAGCGCGCGTTCGATGCGGTGCGCGATGCCTACGACGTGACGCTGTCCTGGACGCTGCGCCGCCAGCGCCTCGTGCTGATCGTGTTCCTCGTCGTATGCGTGCTGACCGGCGTGCTTTTCGCGCGAGCGCCCAAGGGCTTCCTGCCAAGCGAGGACTCCGGGCAGCTGTTCGCCTTCGTCGAAGGCCCGCAGGACATCTCCTTCGACGCGATGATCGAGCTGCAGCAGCGCGTCGCCAACATCATCGCCGCGGATCCGAACGTCGACGCGGCGATGTCCTTCGTCGGCGCGAGCGGCTTCCAGCCCTCGCTCAACGTCGGCCGCATGACGATCACGCTGAAGCCCTTCAAGGAGCGCAAGCCGGCCGACGAGGTGGTGCGCGGACTCCGCCCGAAGCTCGCCAACGTGCTCGGCGGCAAGGTCTTCATCCAGAACGTGCCGGCCATCCGCATCGGCGGCAACCTGACCAAGAGTCCCTTCCAGTATGTGATGCGCAGCGCCACGATCGACGAGCTTTATCAGTGGGCGCCCAGGGTGGAGGAAAAGCTGCGCACGTTGCCCGGCCTCGTCGATGTCACGAGCGACCTGCAGATCACGCGCCCGCAGGTCACGGTTGAGATCGAGCGCGAGAAGGCCTCCGCGCTCGGCGTATCCGCCCAGTCGATCGAAATGGCGCTCAACAACGCCTACGGCGCGCGACAGGTATCGACCATCTACACGGCGACCAACCAGTACTGGGTCATCCTCGAGCTCGACCAGCGCTACCAGACCGATCCGTCGCTGCTGCCCATGCTCTACGTGCGCTCGTCGAGCGGCGCGCTGGTGCCGCTGAGCGCCGTGGCCAAGCTCAAGCCGGGCGTCGGCCCCTTGCAGATCACGCATCTCGGCCAGCTCACTTCGGTCACTTTCTCGTTCGACTTGCGCCCCGGCGTGGCGCTCTCCCAGGCGATCGCGGAGGTCGAGCGTGGCATGCGCGAGATGCAGGTCCCGGCGACGCTGACGGGCACCTTCTCGGGCACCGCGCAGGCTTTCCAGAGCTCGCTGCAGGGCATGGGGATCCTGCTCCTGCTGTCCATCGTGGTGATCTATCTCGTGCTCGGCATCCTCTACGAGAGCTTCATCCACCCGCTCACCATCCTGTCGGGCCTGCCGACGGCCGGTCTCGGCGCCTTGCTCACGCTCATGGCCTTCGGCGTCGAGCTCAACATGTACGCATTCGTCGGCATCATCATGCTGGTCGGCATCGTCAAGAAGAACGCCATCATGATGATCGACTTCGCCATCGAGGCGCAGCGCAAGGACGGCATGCCGGCCGCGCAGGCGATCCACCAGGCCGGCCTGATCCGCTTCCGGCCAATCATGATGACCACCATGGCCGCCCTGATGGGAAGCCTGCCGATCGCGATCGGTTTCGGCGCGGGCGGCGGCGCGCGCATGCCGCTCGGCCTGGCGGTCGTCGGCGGCCTCATGCTTTCGCAAGTGCTGACGCTCTACATCACGCCGGTGATCTACCTTTACTTCGAGCGCCTGCAGGCGTGGCTCAACCGTTCCAAAAACCCTGAGGCACCGATCGATGCCGGTCATCCCCGAAGCGCGTAGCCTCGCTGTGTTCTGCGACTTCGAAAACGTCGCCCTTGGCGTGCGCGAGGCGAAGTACGCCCAGTTCGACATGGAGAAGGTGCTTGAGCGCCTGCTTCTGAAGGGCTCCATCGTGGTGAAGAAAGCGTACTGCGACTGGGAGCGTTACAAGGAATTCAAGGCCGCGATGCATGGGGCGTCCTTCGAGCTGATCGAGATCCCGCACGTGCGCCAGTCCGGCAAGAATTCGGCCGACATCCGCATGGTGGTCGACGCGCTCGACCTCTGCTATACCAAGTCGCACGTCGACACCTTCGTGATCATCAGCGGCGATTCGGACTTCTCGCCTCTCGTGTCGAAGCTGCGCGAGAACGACAAGACCGTCATCGGCGTCGGCGT
>Ga0070681_10002166_pt1 | contig 17875 bp, 5 predicted proteins | sample KBSC83BmetaG_FD_65650 | JGI IMG/M metagenome (GOLD analysis project Ga0070681, IMG submission 65650) | Corn rhizosphere microbial communities from Kellogg Biological Station, Michigan, USA - KBS C8-3B metaG | ecosystem: Host-associated > Plants > Roots > Rhizosphere | place: USA: Michigan... | reverse complement strand
CATCGACACGGCGATGGTGCAATTCGTGATGCAGCAGAAGCGGCTGCCGTGCCCCGCGGACGGCACGCTCGCCTCGACGAATGCGAGCGCGGGAATCGAGAGCGCGCGCACCGGCGCGGCGGGTTGCACGACTACCGAGGCGGGCGGCGTCGTGCCGTGGCGCGTCCTCGGACTTTCGGAGACGGACATTACCGACGGGTGGAACCGGCGAATGACCTACCGTGTTCAGCCGGCGCTCGCGGCCGACTCGGCGCTGGACATGTCCTATTGCGATCCCGCGGGATCGGCCGCGGTCACGGCGAGCGGGGGATGCAACACCGCGTGCACGTCGACCGCCCTGGGATCGTGCACCTCGCCCGCGAATTTCCTGGCCAACAAGGGCCTCATGGTCAAGAACGCCGGAACGACGGTGGTGATGGATCCGGCGAACGCGCCGTACACCGGAGCGGCCTACGTCGTGATCAGCGCGGGCTCTACTGGAGGCGGCGCCTACACCTCCGCGGGCCAGGTCGTTTCCAGCATCACGACGGACGGTATCCAGGAGGCCAAGAACTACGGAAGCCTCGCCTATTCGGCCGGCACGTCGTACTACGTCGACGACTCCATCACCGCCGGTGCCGGTGCATCGCACTTCGACGACATCGTCTCGCGCCCCGCGCTCCTGACCGTGATCAACAAGGCGGCGCTGGGTCCGCGGTCGCACTGATGCGCCGCGGCGAGCGGGGGGCGGGCGGGCTCTTCGTCGTCATCGTGATCATGCTCGCGATGGTCGCGATGCTGGCGGTCGGCGTGCTCTTCCGCGTGAAGACCAACGTGGACGACGCGACGCAGACCACGGCCAGCCTCAAGACCGCGGCCGCCGCGCTCGAGCAGTTCGCGGGCTCCTCGGGACGGCTGCCGTGCCCCGCCGACCCGAGCAAGGACGACGGCCTCGCCTCGCCGGTCGGCGCCGCGCGCGACTGCGATTTCACGCAGGGCACGCTCCCGTGGGCCACCATCGGCATGCGCCGCGACGATGCGTACGACGCCTGGGGCTGGAAGATCTCCTACCGCGTCTACAGCAACACCAACGGCAGCCTCACGCAGGCCAACGGCGCCAGCATGGTGAACTGCGACACGGTCCAGGCGCTGAACCCGCAGCCGGTCGACGGCAACAAGCTCTGTCCCGTGGCGCACGACACGCTCGACACCGATTTCCTCGTGGGCAAGGGCCTCACCGTCACCGACTTCGGCACCACGGTGAGCAACGCCTCGGCCACCGGCGGCGCCGCGTACGTTCTGGTCAGTCACGGTCCCACCGGCCTGGGCGCCTGGACCTCGGCCGGCGTGCAGAAGGACAACCCGCACTCGAACGAGGAGAAGAACAACATGAAGGACACGGGGCCGTTCACGCTGATGGCCGCCTCGGGTCCCGAAGTGCCCGCCGACGACAACAGCCACTTCGACGACATCCTCTTCTATCGCACGGTCCTCGACCTCGCGAAGAGCGCCAACCTCGTCGCGCGCGACTGGCCCGACGACGTGATGTCGGATATCGCGTTCAACCAGGCCAACGTGCAAGCGGCCCTCGGAGGAGCCAACCCGGCCGGCAACGGCGGCGACACCGGCCAGGCGAGCCTCAACTTCACGCCGGCGGGCCAGCAGACGGTGACCGTAGCGGGCTTCAACTCGGGCGGCGCCGCGGACCTGGGATACACCGGCGGGGGCAACCCGGGACTGGGCGTGGCGGGCGGCGGGAGCAACGACCTCACCAGCACGGGCGGCGAGGGAATCCGCGTCGACTTCTCGCAATCGACCGGCGGGCAGTTTCCGGGAAAGTTCGCCGTGACGCTCGACAATTTCGGCATCAATTTCGCCTGGATCGAGAAGGCGGAGTTCCGCTTCTACGACAAGGACGGCAACCTCGTCGGAGTGCCGGTCGTGAAGCAGGGATGCCACACGGACGGCAGCGGCACGCTCGCGAGCTTCTCGCTCGCGCCCACCGGCGCGTTCAAGCGCGTGGAGATCAGGCCCCAGGACACGAATCCGGTCTTCGGCTTCTCGATACCGTCGTCGTTCATCGTGTCCGAAGTCGCCGCGTGCCTCGCCAGCGCGACCTCCTGCAAGACGCAGCTCGACACCGTCGCCAACGAGTGTCCATAGGGCGCACGCGGTTGCATCGGTAAGGACCCCATCGGGCCCCTGTGACCGGCTTCATACGGGCGAGGCCCGCATCTGCCGTATGCTGGGTCCATTCCGATAACCGCGGCGCCGCGAGGCAGCGCGCGCCGCGCCTCCATGCCCCACACCGGATCCGGCTCGCCGATGACGCGGATCGTCCGCGTCGCGATCGTCGCCGTCACCATCGCGCTGTTCCTCGACTCGACGCTCAACGCGCTGTTGGGCCGGCGTGACATCGCCGTGGTGCTGGCGCTCGCGACCCCGCTCGGCATCTCGGCGTGGGGCTTCGCGCGCGCGGGCCACCACGAGGCGGCCATGGTGCTGCTCTCGTCGGTGCTGATCACCGTGGTGACGCTCATCCTCGTGCTCAACCCGATCGGGGTGCACGACGTCGTGATCACGGCCTACGGCGGCATCGTGCTCGTGGCCGCGCTGCTGCTCTCGCGGCGCAACTTCCTCGCCATCACGGGCCTCACGATCCTCGCCGCCGCGGGAGCGTTCACGCTCGACATCACCGGGTACACCCACGCCGTGGCCGCGCCGCGCTCCGAGTGGCCGCAGCTCGCCATCTTCCTCATCGTGACCAGTGTCTTCGCCGTGATCGGGCGCGTGGCTTCCGAGGTGCTGTTCGGGAGCCTGGGCGCGGCCCGGCTCGCGGCGGCGGGCGATCCCGTCACGGGGCTCGCCAACCGAGCCGGGCTGCTCGCCGAGGGAGCCGTCCTCGTCGCGGGCCGGCGCGGGCGTCCGGGGTGCACGGCGATGGTCCTCGCGAACCTCGACGGGTTCCGCCGCATCAAGGTGCTGGTGGGCTATGGCGCCGCCGATCGAGTGGTGCTCGAGGTCGCGCGGCGCATCGCCGCGATCGCGGGCGGCCATCTCAGGGCGCGCACGAACGAAGGCGAGTTCGCGGTGCTGGCCGGACTCGCGGATGAGGCCGCCGCGACGCAGCTCGCGCGCGACCTGTATGCGGCGCTCAGCTTCGACTACTCGGGTGTCGCCGTGCGCTGCGCCGTGGGTTACGCACGCTTTCCGCGCGATGCGGACAACGTCGAGGGACTGCTTCTCGCCGCCGAAGGCTCGCTGCTGAGCGCCCAGGAGCACGGCGCCGAGCGCCTGGCCGGGCCCGCGGACCGCATCTAGAACAAAAGCGTCACTAAAACAACAGCTTGCAGCGCGCCGCCGCTCGCAGGCCGGCCCTTCACGCGCCCCATCGTCCCGGCGCGACCTCCCCGCTGATTGCAATTGAAAGGGCGCGAGCGTCATCGCGCTGCATTCGCACGCGCCGTGATTGCAATTGAAAGGCCCGCGAGCGCGATTGGTGATGTGGTTCATACGGTTGGATGCGCTTGCAACCATATCCTGCCCTCAGCACAACGAGTTGTTCAACAAACGATTTTTCAAAAACGGAGTGACGACGATGAAGACGATGTTGCGGGCGCTTGCGCTCGCCCTGGCCTGCACGGCACCGGCCGCTTTCGCGCAACCGGGCGCGGTCGAGACGCGCCTGGAGGCCCACAAGGTCGAGCGCGCCGCCGACGGCCGCGAGACGCTGGGCGACGCCCAGGCCGCGCGTCCCGGCGACGTGATCGAGTACACGGCGACTTACCGCAACACGGGCAAGCAGCCGGTGCGCAACCTCGAGGCCACGCTGCCCATCCCCGCCAACACCGAGTACATCGCCGACACCGTGCAGCCCGCGCAGGCCAAGGCCAGCGTCGACGCGCACGCGTTCGGCGCGCTGCCGCTCACGCGCCACGTGGTGCGCAACGGCAAGCCGGTCGAGGAAGTCGTCCCGCTGCGCGAATACCGCTACCTGCGCTGGTACCCGGGCGAGCTCGCTCCGAGCGCGGCCGTGAGCTTCAGCGCGCGCGTGAGGGTCATCGCGGATTCGGGGGCCGGTGAGGCCGGCCGGGGCGGCACGAAATGACCCCCTCTTTTGCAGATCCGAATCGGCCTCGCGCCGATTCGTCGTTTTTCGCAGGCAACCAGCAGGCACCGAGTCAACAAAGGGAGAATCAAATGCAAACGAACACGCAATCCGGGAGCATCGGCGAGTATCTTCGCCAGCCGACGGTCGCGCTGCTCGTGGTCCTTGCCGTGGCGCTCTACGCGTTCGGCATCGGCAGCGCGCACGCGGCGCCAGCCGCCGGAACCGTGATCGGCAACCAGGCCACCGCGACGTACAACGACGCGGGCGGCTCGCCGCGCACGGCGACGTCGAACCTGGTTACCACCACGGTCTCGCAGGTGAAGGCCTTCGTCCTGGCCGCCAGCGGTGCCCGCACCGCGGCACCGGGCCAGACGGTCTACTACCCGCACACCATCACCAACACCGGCAACGGCACCGACACCTACGCGCTGAACGCGCCGGTGTCGAGCAACTTCGCCGGGGCCGCCGCGCCGCACGGCTCGCTCGCGTACTACATCGACGCGAACGGGGACGGCGTGCCGGACAACGCGACGCCGATCACGACCACGGGTCCGATCGCCTCCGGAGCGATCTTCCGCTTCGTGGTGGCGGGCACGGTGCCGGGTGCGGCCGCGTCGGGCAACACGGCCGACATCACGGTGTCCGTCTCCGACTCGACGCCCACGACCACCACCAACACCGACACCACGACGGTCGCGAACTCCGTGATCAGCGTGACCAAGGCGTTGGGAGTGACGAGCGGCGCCTCGCCGGCCGGACCGATCCTGGTGACCCTGTCGTACACCAACTCGGGCACCGCGTCGGCGAGCAACGTGAACATCCAGGACACGCTGCCCGCGGGCATGGTGTACGCGGTGGGCACGGGCCGCTGGAGCGTCTCGGGCGCCACGGCGCTCACCGACGCCTCCGACGGCATCGAGCAGGCCGGATCCTTCCCCCCGGGCATCGACTACAGCTTCGCCGCGGGCAAGGTGACGGCGATCATCCCGTCGGTTCCCGCGGGCGTTTCCGGCACGTTGACGTTCCAGATCAACATCGCCTCCGGCCTCGCGCCCGGGACGATCACCAACGTCGCGACGTACACGACGGCCACGCAGACCACGCCGGCCACGACCAACCCCGCCCCGTACACGGTGCTGCAGACCGCGAGCGTGGTGGCGAACGGCTCGGCGACCTCGTCGGTGGATCTCACCAACGAGCCGGTGACCATCGCCTCGGCGGCGGCGGGCTCGACGTTCACGTTCAACAACTTCATCTGGAACACCGGCAACGGGACGGACACGTTCGACATCACCGTCACGGCGAACAACTTCCCCGCCGGCAGCACCGTGACCCTGTTGCAGCAGGACGGCGTCACCTCGCTCATCAACAGCGCCGGCTCCGCCGCGCCCGACACGGGGCCCGTCCCCGGCCGCGGGCAGGCGTGCAACGCGCCGTTCGTGAGCGATGGCACCTTCTGCGGCTACAAGGTCGTGGCCCGCGTGACGCTGCCTTCCAGCGCCAGCGGCGGCCCGTACACGATCACGAAGCGCGCGACCTCGGTGTTCAACAACGCCGTGTTCAACGACGTGAACGACACGCTCACCATCGTCGCGGCCAACACGGTCGACATCACCAACGACGCGCGTTCCGATTCCACGCCCCCGGGCGGTGCGAATGCGGGCAACGCGGCGACGACGGGCTTCGGCAGCACGACCACCACGATCGTGTCGACGACCTCGCTCGCGCCCAGCACGTCGGGCACCACGGCCACCCGCTTCAAGGTGTACGTGAACAACACCGGCTTCGTCTCCGACAGCTTCAACCTGTCGGAGGTGTTCGCGGCGACGACGGCGGCCGGTGTCACGGCCCCGGCGCTGCCCGCGGGCTGGTCGGTGGTGTTCCGCGCGGACGGCGGCTCGGCCAACTGCTCCACGGTGGGCGGCACGGTGACCAACACCGGTCCGTTGGCCGCGGGTGCGAACAAGCTGTTCTGCGCCGAGGTGACCATCCCGGCCACCACGAGCGGCCAGGCGATCCCGGGCAACTACGACTTCGATCTCGCGTCCACCTCCGCCACCAACGGCGGCGTGGCCGACTCGATGCGCGTGCGGGTGACCCTCACGGTGGCGCGCAACATCACCATCACGCCCAACAACACGCAGCAGACGTTCCCGGGCGGCTCGGTGTCGTACGCGCACACGATCACCAACAGCGGCAACGCGACGGACACGGCCAACTTCACGGCCGGCTGCCTCTCCGACAGCCGCTCGGCGCAGGGCTGGACGTCCACCGCGTACATCGACTCGAACGCCAACGGCACCCTCGAGGTCGGCACCGACATCCTCGTGGTGTGCGGGTCTACCTCGCTCACGCTGAACGTGGGTGAATCGCGCACGATGTTCGTGCGCGTGTTCGCCCCGGGCTCCGCGACGGGCGCCGATCCGGCGAACGTGACGACCATCACCGCGACCTTCGGCGTGTCGACGACGAATGCCACGGAATCCACGTCGGTGACCGACGGCCTCGTGCTCACGAAGGACCAGGTGGCGGTGGGCTGCTCGGTGGCGGGCCCGCACGCGGGCTACAGCCCCGCGGCGATCCCCGCCGGCCCGGCAACGGCGCCCGGCCAGTGCATCGCGTACCGCATCACGGGTACCAACTCGACGGCCGGCACCATCACCAACGTCGTGATCAGCGACATCGTTCCCGCGAACACGAAGATGCGCTACGCGTGCAGCGGCAACGGTGCTTCGACTCCGACGGTGTCGGTGGGCTCGATCGCCGGCGGCTCCGCGGCCGACGGTGCCGTGGGTACGGTCAACGCGAACGTGGGTCCGCTCACGTCGACGCAATCGGCGGTCCTCTACTTCTGCGTGAGGATCGATCCGTGATCCCCGACAAGAGCATTCGGGGACCGGCAACGGTGTCACTCCGCTCGGGCGGCCATGGGGGGTTGATGGCGTCCGGGTGATTCGCAGGGGGCGCGTCCCGAAAGGGCCGCCTCCCCTTTTTCGATGGACCTTCCTCCGAGGGGCCATCGACAAGGGAGCACCAAACACAACATGAAGTACACGGGTGACAGCGTGGGCAGGATCGGCAGGGCGATGCGCGCGGCGAGCGCGATCGCCGCCTGCGCGTTCGCGCTCGCGCTCACCGCCGTGCACGCCGCGCCGCCCGCCGGCACGCTGATCCCGAACCAGGCGAACGCCACCGCGCGCGTCGGCACCGTGACCCAGGCGGCGGCGTCGAACACCGTCGCGGCCATCGTGGGCTCGGCGCCCGCGTCGCCCACGCCGCCGCTGCCCGGCTTCTGGGCTACCCTCGAGCAGTCCGGCGCCGCGCACGCGGTCCCGGGCGCGACCGTCTACCTGCCCCACACGCTTACCAACGTGGGCGGCTTGTCGGACACGTACACGCTGTCCGTGGCCGACCTTCCCCTCCAGTATCCGTTCGCATCCGTGGCGCTCTTCGCGGACGTCGACGGCGACGGCAAGCCGGACGGCGCGGCGCCCATCGCCGCGCCGGTGACGCTCGCCTCCGGGCAGTCGTTCCGCTTCGTCGCGCGCTACGTGGTGCCGGCCAACGCCGCGGCGCGCTCGGTGGGCGGCGCCACGGTGAGCGCCGTGAGCACGGGCGGGGCGAAGATCACCGCCAACCGCGACACCGTCGAGATCCTCGCGTTCGGCAATGCCGACTGCGGGTCCGTGTCGAAGGCGCTCTCGAAGTCTTCCGGTCCCTCGCCGGGCGGCCCCATCACCGTGACGCTCTCGTACCAGTCGTGCAGCAGGGCGCGCTCCAAGGTGGTGATCTCGGACTTCCTGCCGGCCGGCATGAAATACGTGGCGGGCAGCGGCCGCTGGATCGGCACCGGCGCGGCGGCGCTCTCCGACGGCGTGAGGGGCGACGATCGCGAAGGCACGGGCACCTCCCAGGTGGCCTTCGACTACGACGTCTCCGCGCGCGGCGCGGTGACCGCGACCGTCTTCACCATCCCCGCGCAGACCGGCGGCTACGTGAAATTCGACGTCGCGATCGACGCCGGCCTCGCCGTGGGCACGACGGTCTCCAACACCGCCGCCTACGTCTTCTACGACACCAACGGCGGCTACCTCGGCCAGCAGTTCACCAACAACGCCGACTACACGGTCACCGGCACCGTCGACCTCACGCTCACGGGCGACCACCTTCCGATCGCCAAGCCGGGCACCACCGCCTCGTTCACGAACGTGCTCACCAACCGCGGCAGCGGCGTGGAGACGTTCGACATCACCTTCGGCGGCAGCACCTTCCCGGCCGGCACGACCTTCGCGCTCTTCAAGGCCGACGGCACCACGCCGCTCGCCGACACCGACGGCAACGGCACCGTGGACAGCGGCCCGCTCGCCCCCGGCGCGAGCTTCACCATCGTGCTGAAGGCCGCGATCCCCGCGACCGCCGCGCCGGGCGCCTACAAGGTCACCAAGACCGCGCGCGCCGCCTCGGCCCCGGCGCGCAGCGCCTCGGCCGACGATGCCGTGGACACCATCGAGCTCAAGTGCGCCCTCGACATCGATCGCGAGAACCAGTCGCTCATCGGCCACGGCCAGCACGCGACCTACCCGCACTACCTCACCAACCGCGGCAACTGCGTCGAGAACGTGCAGGCCGCGCTCGATTACCTCTCCGACACCCGCAAGGCGACGGGCTGGTCGTCCTCCGCGTTCGTGGACAACGAGACCGCCGGCAGCGGCTCCATGCCGGGCGCGGTCGATACCACCGATACGCGCATCCAGCGCGGCTGGACCGCCACGCTCGCCCCCGGCCAGGCGATCCGCCTGCTGGTCGACGTGCTGGCTCCCGAGGCCGGCAAGTCCGCGCCCGCGGCGGGCGGCGCGAAGAAGATCGTCGACACCGACGTCACCACGCTCGTGATCACCTCGAGCGGCAGCGGCGCCCTCAGCGCGCGCGACACCACGCTGCTCGACGACAGCGACGTCCCGCAGCAGCCGAGCGACGCGGTGCGCAACTTCACCGACGACACCTACGCCACGCCGACCATCTGGGGCGTGGTGGGCGGCGACCTCTGGCTGCGCGCCGACGCGCCGTCGTGCAACGCCGATCCGGCCGCGATCGAGCGCCGCACCATCTCCTTGACCGGCCCCAACGGCGAGCGCGAGGAAGTGGTCGCGGTGGAGACGGGTCCGAACACCGGCATCTTCCTCGCCGCGGCACTGCCGGCGCGCAAGCCGCCGGTCGTGGCGGGCGACGGCACGCTGCAGGGCACGCCGGGCACGTCGTTCGACATCGAGGTCGAGGGCTGCTCGCGGCACATCGAGAACGTGGTGACGCTGATGGCGCCGGGCAGCGTCGTGTTCGACAGCGCCACCGGCGGGCCGGTCCCGGGCGCGATCGTGACGCTGGTGCAGGCCGCGGGCCGCCAGTGCGGCACGGCGCCGGTGGCGATCCCCGGCAACCCGATCACCACGGACGCGCAGGGCAACTACTCGTTCCCGCCGGTGGCGCAGGGCGCCTACTGCCTCGCGGTGCAGGCGCCCAACGGCTACCACTTCCCGTCGCAGGTGTCGTGGACGCACCTGCCGCCGGGCCACAACCTCAACGTCACGGGCCTCACCAGCGGCGGCTCCTACGGCAACGCGTTCCCGGTCGCCCAGGGCGGCCTCGTCGTGGTCGACCTGCCGGTGGACGGCGTCGCGCAGTCCGGGCTCTTCGTGCAGAAGGCCGCGTCGCGCGCGAGCGTCGACCTGGGCGAGTTCGTCGACTACACGATCCAGGTGCACAACGGCACCGGCAACGTGCTCGCCGCCGCGGACATCGTGCTGGGCGACGACCTGCCGGCGGGATTCGGCTACGTGGCGGGCACCGCGCGCCGCGATGGGCAGGTGCTCGCCGATCCGCCCGTGAAGGGCCCGCACCTCGCCTTCAACCTCGGCCACCTCGTGCGCGACCAGCAGGTGACCGTCACCTACCGCGTGCGCGTGGGCCCCGGCGCGATGCAGGGCGACGGCACCAACCGCGCGCAGGCGACCTACAGTGCCAACGGCGCCACCACCGCCTCCAACGTCGCCTCGGCGCACGTGCAGGTGACGGGCGGCGTCTTCAGCGACCAGGGCTTCATCCTCGGCAAGGTCTTCCTCGACTGCAACGCGAACGGCGTGCAGGACCGCGGCGAGATCGGCGTGGCGGGCATCCGCATCCTGATCGAGGACGGCACCTACGTCATCACCGACGGCCGGGGCCAGTACAGCTTCTACGGCCTGGACAACCGCACGCACGTCGTGAAGGCCGATCGCGCCACGCTCCCCGCCGGCGGCAAGCTCGTGCCGATCAGCGCGCGCAACCTGGGCGACGGCGGCAGCCGCATCGTCGACCTCAAGGCCGGCCAGATGGCGCGCGCCGACTTCGCGCTCGGCGGTTGCGACGAGGCGCTCGTGGCCGAGGTGAAGGCGCGCGGCGAGAAGGCGGCCAGGAACGGCGATCTCGCGACCCTCGCCGGCGCCCAGCTCGCGACCGTGCCCACCGTGATCACCGACGTGAAGGCGCTCCCGGCGAGCGGCCTGGTCGTGGCACCGACGCCCACGGGCCTTCCGGGCGCGCCCACTTCCGTCGTGCCCGGCGCGCAGTCCGCCGCGCCCGCGTCCGCGCCGTTCACGGCCGTGGCGCCCGCGCTTTCGGCCGGGCATCCGAGCCCGGCTCCGAAGCTTCCCATCGCCGCCGCCGCGCCCGCGCTCCAGCCGCTGGAGAAGCTGGTGCCCGATTTCGATCGCACGCTCGCCTTCGTGGGCCTCGCCGACGGCGATACGCTGCCTTACACACAAGCCACGGTGCGCGTGAAGGGCACTGCGGGCGCCACCTTCCGCCTCACGGTGAACGGCGCCGAGGTGAGCGAGAAGCACGTCGGCAAGCGCGCCACGCTCGCCGACAAGCAGGTGCAGGCGTGGGAATACATCGGCGTCGAGCTCAAGGCCGGCGACAACGTGCTCGAGCTGGCGCAGGTCGACCAGTTCGGCAACGCGCGCGGGGCCGTGAAGATCCGCGTCGTGGCGCCGGGCGAGCTCGCGAAGATCGCGATCGAGCTGCCGGCGGGCGGCGGCATCGCCGACGGCAAGACGCCCGCGAAGGTCGTCGTGAAGCTCGCCGACGCGCGCGGCGTGCCCGTGGCGGCGCGCACCCCGGTCACCCTCGATGCCTCGCGCGGCAAATGGACGGCCGCCGACCTCGATCCCCAGGAGCCCGGCACGCAGGTGTTCGTGGAAGGCGGCCGCGGCGAGTTCGCGATCGTGGGCCCCCTCGAGCCCGGCGAGAGCCAAATCGCCGCGAAGACCGGCACGCTCAAGGCCGAGGCGCGCCTCGACTTCCTGCCGGAGCTGCGCAACCTCGTGGCCACCGGCGTGATCGAGGGCGTCGTGAACATGCGCAACATGAAGGCCGGCGCGATCCAGCCCGCGCGCGCCTCCGACGGCTTCGAGCAGGAGTTGCGCCAGCTCTCGCGCGAGTGGAACGACGGCAAGACCCAGGCCGGCGCCCGCGCGGCGTTCTACCTCAAGGGCAAGGTGAAGGGCGACTACCTCCTCACCGCCGCCTACGACAGCGACAAGGACACGCAGGAGCGCCTCTTCCGCGACATCCAGCCCGACGAGTTCTACCCGGTGTACGGCGACTCGGGCCAGCGCGGCTACGACGCCCAGTCCACCAGCAAGCTCTACGTGCGCGTCGACCACAACCGCTCCTACCTGCTGTGGGGCGACTTCACGACCAACTCGACCTCGGAGACGCGCAAGCTCACCAACTACAGCCGCTCGCTCACCGGCGTGAAGGAGCACTTCGAGAACTCGCGCGTCTCGGTGAACGCCTTCGCGAGCCGCGACACGACGCGCCAGGTGATCGAGGAGCTGCGCGCCAACGGCACCTCGGGCCCGTTCCAGCTCTCCACCCAGGGCGCGCTGGTGAACAGCGAGAAGGTCGAGATCATCACCCGCGACCGCAACCAGCCCGCGCTGATCCTCGCCACCGTCGGCCAGACGCGCTTCACGGACTACGAGATCGAGACCCTCACCGGCCGCATCCTCTTCAAGGCGCCGGTCCCCTCCGTCGACCGCGACCTGAACCCGGTCTTCGTCCGCGTCACCTACGAGGTCGACCAGGGCGGCGGCGAGTTCTGGGTGGTGGGCGCCGACGGCCAGGTGAAGGTCACCGACCGCGTCGAAGTGGGCGCCGTGTACGTGAAGGACCAGAACCCGCTGCTGCCCTTCACGCTCGCCGGCGCCAACCTCGCCGTGAAGGTGGGCGAGGGCACCTACATCATCAGCGAGGCGGCGCGCACCGTCTCGGGCCTCGACGACGCGAAGGGCAACGCCGGCCGCATCGAGATCAAGCACGAGGGCAAGGACTTCAAGGCCGACATCTACACGGCGCGCGCGGACAAGGAATTCAACAACCCGGGCGCCTGGCTCACCCAGGGCCGCAGCGAGTCCGGCGGCCGCCTCGACTACAAGCTCTCCGGCAAGACGACGCTCAAGGGCGAGGCGCTGAGGACCGAGGACGTGACGACCGGCGACGTGCGCACCGGCGCCTCGGTCTCGATCCAGCACCAGCTGCGCGAGAGCCTCACGCTCGAGGTCGGCGTGCGCTACGCCCAGGAGAAGGGCGCCGCCTCGCCGGTGCCGCCGGTGGCGGGCCAGCCCGCCCCGCAGCCCATGCCCGACAACGTGACGACGGTGCGCGCGCGCGTCACCGGCGCCGTGCCCGGCGTGAAGGGCGCCACCGTCTACGGCGAGGCCGAGGTGGACGTGCAGGACGCGCAGCGCAAGGTGATCGCGGCGGGCGGCGAGTACGAGCTGCCCAACAAGAGCCGCGTCTACGCGCGCCACGAGTTCATCTCGTCGATCACCGGTCCCTACGGGTTGAACCAGAACGAGCAGCAGAACACGACCGCGGTCGGCATCGACACCGAGTACATGAAGGACGGGCGCCTCTTCAGCGAGTACCGCATCCGCGACGCGATGTCCGGCGGCGACGCGGAGGCGGCGCTCGGCCTGCGCAACCTCTGGTCGATCGCCCCGGGCTGGAAGCTCGGCACGACCTTCGAGCGCGTGCACGCCCTCTCGGGCACCGGCAGCGGCGAGAACGCCGCCGCCACCTTCGGCCTCGAGTACACCGGCAGCGAGACCTGGAAGGGCAGCACGCGCCTCGAGTTGAACCGCGCCGCCACGCAGGAATCGGTGCTCTTCACCGTGGGCCTCGCGGCGCGCCTGGGCCAGGACGCGACCGCGCTCGCGCGCAACTCGTACAATGTGACGCGCAATCGCGACGGCAGCGGCGAGCACGTGATCGAGCGCATGCAGGCGGGCTTCTCGTATCGCGACCACGAGACCAACAAATGGAATGCGCTGGGCCGCGTCGAGGAGCGCCTGGAGACCGACACCACCCAGCCGGGCGTGAACCTGCGCACCTCGACCCAGATCGTCTCGCTCAACGCCGACTGGCAGCCGCGCCGCCCGTTCCTGGTCTCCGGCCGTTACGCGGCGAAGTGGACGAGCGACAACTCCAACGGCCTCGCCACGCGCTACCACGCCCAGGTCGTCGGCCTGCGCGGCACCTGGGAGTTCCTGCCCAAGTGGGACGTGGGCCTGGTCACCAGCGCGCTGGTGGGCGAGCAGGTCAATTCCCGCCAGTACGGCGTGGGCGTCGAGGTGGGCTATCTGGTCGCCACCAACCTGTGGGTCTCGGCGGGATACAACTTCTTCGGTTATCGTGACGCGGATCTGGCCGGTGCCGACTACACCGCCCGCGGTCCGTTCGTGAGGATGCGCTACAAGTTCGACGAGTCGGCGATCGAGGGGATGCTGCCGTCCGACAAGAAGACCATGAAGTCCGGGGACAGGACGCCATGAGGCGGGCAGCCGGCATCGGCGTCCTCGCGCTCGCCGCGTGTCTCGCGGCGCTCGCGCCCGCTTCCGCGCTCGCGCAGGCGAGCTGCTCGCCGATCGTGCAGGGCACCGCGAGCTGGACGGGCATCGTCAACACCTACTACCCGGGCACGAGCGCCACGGCCGCGGCCGGCTCGATGTCGATCGGCGTGGGCGCCCTCGACGGGCGCGGCGCCTCGACCCCGATCGCGGCGGGCGACCTGCTGCTGATCGTCCAGGTCCAGGACGCTTCGATCAGCTCGAGCAACAGCACCGCGTACGGCGGCAGCGGCAGCGGGCAGGGCTACACCACGCTCAACTCCGCGGGCCGCTTCGAGTACGCCGTGGCCGCGGGTCCGGCGGGCGGCTCGGTGCCGCTCGCGACCGCGCTCGTCAACACCTATCACACCGGCTCCGCCAGCGGCTCGGACGGCCAGAAGCGCTACCAGGTCATCCGCGTGCCCCAGGCCTCGTCGGCGACCATCACCGGAACGCTCACCGCGCCGCCGTGGAACGGCAGCACGGGCGGCATCGTCGCCATCGACACCGCGGGCAACCTCAACTTCAACGGCCAGGCGATCGACGTCGACGGGCGCGGCTTCCGCGGCGGCGGCGGCCAGGCCTCGACCAGCGACGGCACGGGCGCCCCGGCCAACGCGATCACCGACTACGTGAGCAACGTCGGAACCGGCACGCTCGGCACGGCCGCCCTCGGCTCGGTGCCCAACGGCGCGAAGGGCGAGGGCGTGGCGGGCACGCCGATCATCGTCTTCACGCCGACCACGCCCAACAGCACGGCGGCGGGCTCCATCACCAACACCGGCGGCACCGACGGCACCAGCGGCGGATATCCCGGCGGCTCGTTCGGGCGCGGCGCGCCGGGCAACGGCGGCGGCGGCGGCACCGACGGCGACTCGCCCGCCAACGACCAGAACACGGGCGGTGCCGGCGGCGGCAACTACGGCATCGGCGGCAAGGGCGGCTTCGGCTGGACGCCGGGCACGCCGCCGGGCTGGGACGGCGGCGGCATGGGCGGCATGTCGGTCCCGGGCGGCACGACGCGCCTCTTCTTCGGCGGCGGCGGCGGCGCGGGCTCCACCAACAACGCGACCGGCACGCCGGCCAACGGCGCCGCGTCCTCCGGCGCGCCGGGCGGCGGCATGGTGTTCGTGCGCGCCGGCACCACGAGCGGCGGCGGCACGATCAACGCGCGCGGCACCGCGGCCAACACGTCGGTCGGCAACGACGCGTCGGGCGGCGGCGGCGCGGGCGGCAGCGCGCTCGTGTTCGTGAACAACAGCGGCGGACCGGTCGGCACGAGCATCAACATCCAGGGCGGCAACGGCGGCTGCAACACCGGCGGCGGCACGTCCACCGGCACGTGCACGGTGCCCACCGGCGGCTCGCCCCACGGCCCCGGCGGCGGCGGCAGCGGCGGCTTCGCGCTGCTCTCGGGCACCGCGACGGTGAACGCCGCGGGCGGCACCAACGGCGTCACCGCCACCAGCGCGACGTCGACGCAGGACTACGGCTCCACGTCGTCGTCGGGCGGCTTCCAGATCGTGAGCCTCACCGCGAACCAGATCCCGGGCGCGGGCGGCCAGGGCTCGTGCTTCCCGCAGCTCACGGTGACGAAGGCGACTTCGACGCCGTTCGTCGCGGCGGGGGCGCCGGCCACCTACACGATCACCGTCGCCAACGCGGCCAACAAGAGCACGGCTACCGGCGTGGCGTTGACCGACGTGCTGCCCGCCAATCCCAACATGACGTACGCGAGCAACACTGCTCCGGTGCTCGCAGGCGGCGCCACGCGCACCGCGACCATCGATCCCACGGCCGGCGCGACGTCCCCGGCGTGGAGCACCTTCAGCATCCCGGGCGGCGGCAGCGTGGCGCTCACGTTCGTCGCCAACACCGCGCTCGCCACCGCACCGGGAACCTACCAGAACCCGGCGACCGTCACTTACCTCGATCCCACGCGCACGGCGGCGCAGACCGTGACGCCCGGGGGCACCTATCTCGCCGGCGGCACCGTCGGCGGGAGCAACTACAACCCGGCCTCGTCCACGGCGGAAGACGTGCTGATCGTGAGCGGCCCGACGATCACGAAGGCGTTCAATCCGCAGGCCGTGGCGGTGGGCGGCACCAGCACGCTCACGGTGACGATCACCAACCCGGGCTCGACGGCGCTCACCGCCGCGGGGCTCGTCGACAACTATCCGGCGGGCATGGTGAACGCCGCCGCGCCCGGCGGGGCGACGACGTGCGGCGGCAGCGTGACCGCCGCGCCGGCCGGCACCAGCTTCACGCTCGCCGGAGCGACCTTCGGCGCCGCGAGCTCGTGCACGGTGACGGTGAACGTGAAGACCACCGCGGCGGGCGCGTACACGAACACGATTCCCGCCGGCTCGCTCACCGACGCGCAGAGCGTGAGCAACCTCTCGCCGGCGAGCGCCACGCTCTTCACCGACGTCACGGTCGCCAAATCCTTCAATCCCAACGCCGTCGCGCCCAACAGCAACAGCACGGTCTCTCTGGTGCTGACCAACCCCAACACGACGGCGGTCACGCTCGCCAACCCGGGCCTCACCGACAGCTTCCCCGGCAGCCTCGTCGCCGCGGGCGGCGCCGTCACGGTCACCGGCGCGGGCTGCACCGGCTACGCGCCCACGACCCTCACGGCGAACGCCACCAGCCTGGTGCTCACGGCCGGCACCATCCCGGCGAGCGGGAGCTGCACCGTGTCCTTCGCGGTGAAGAGCGCGACCACGGGGATCTACGCCAACACCACGTCGGGTGTCACGACCGTCGAGACCGGCGTGACCGGCCCGCCCTCGAACACCGCGAACCTGGGCGTGGGCCTCATCAACATCGCCAAGGCCTTCGCGCCGGCCAACATCGTGACGGCGGGCACCTCGGTGCTCACGTTCACGCTCACCAACCCGACGGGCGTGGCGCAGACCGCCGGCGCCTTCACCGACACGCTCACCAACATGCAGGTGAGCGTGAACCAGAACACCGGCGGCACGTGCACGCCGGTCACCGCGCTCACCGCGGGCCAGACGGCGCTCTCGTTCAGCGGGCTCAACGTGCCGGCCGCGGGCTGCACCATCACGCTCGTCGTGACCAGCTCGACCGTGGGCGCGCAGAACAACACCTCGGGCGGCGTGATCACCGCGCTCCTCCCGCGCGGTCCCAGCTCGAACACCGCGACCCTCAACGTCCTGGGCAAGCCCACCATCGCCAAGGCGTTCGCGCCGTCGACCATCCTGCCGGGCGGCACCAGCACGCTTACCTTCACGATCACCAACCCGGGTCCGGTGGGCCTCACCGGCATGAGCTTCACCGACACCTACGGCGTGGGGATCGTCAACGCCACACCCCTCGCGGTGGGTGGAACCTGCACCGGCGTCGCCACGACGGCCACCGCGGGCGGCGGTACGTTCAACGTCACCGCGGGCGCGGTCCCGGCCAACGCGAGCTGCACCATCACGGTCGCGGTCACCGCGGCGGCGGTGGGCGGCTACAACAACACGGCATCCGGCGTGGCGAGCACCGAGACGGGCGCCGCGGGCACGGGGTCCAACACCGCCACGCTCTCGGCCGCCAACCCGCCCACCATCGCCAAGGCGTTCGGCACGGCCACCATCAGCCAGGGCGGCACGAGCCTCGCCACCTTCACGATCACGAACGGGAACACGATCCCGCTCACGAACCTTAACTTCACCGACGCGCTGACCAACATGTCGGTGGCGAGCCCCGCGACTATCGGAGGCACCTGCGTTGGCACCACCAACTCCCCGCCGCTCGTAGCCGGAGCGACGGCCCTCAACCTCACCGTGCCGTCGCTCGCCGCCGGCGCGAGCTGCACGGTGACGGTGAGCCTCACCTCGAGCGT
>Ga0070681_10002165_pt1 | contig 17876 bp, 13 predicted proteins | sample KBSC83BmetaG_FD_65650 | JGI IMG/M metagenome (GOLD analysis project Ga0070681, IMG submission 65650) | Corn rhizosphere microbial communities from Kellogg Biological Station, Michigan, USA - KBS C8-3B metaG | ecosystem: Host-associated > Plants > Roots > Rhizosphere | place: USA: Michigan... | reverse complement strand
GTTAAGGTTCCCGCCAAGCACAAATTTGCGACGCGAAGACTCGAACCCGGCGACACCGTTGTGATGTACGGCGTGGTCGTTGGAAAGTCGACGAAGCCGGTCGCCTCCGGAGAGCTCTTAACCACCGGCAACGTACAGCATCAGGCCTCGCCGTTCCGCGAGCAGTCGAAACCATATGCCTGGTCGCCACCCGAAGTGTCTCGGTGGCAAAAGGAAACTTTCCTCGGATACCACCGATCCGACGGACAGGTTGGTACTCGCAACTACTGGCTGGTTGTTCCCCTCGTCTTCTGCGAGAACAAGAATATTCAGGTCCTGAAACAGGCGTTTGAGGAAGAACTGGGCTTCGCCGCTCCTCAACCCTACCGTCGTCAGGTCGCCGAACTGGCCCGGCAATACAGAAAGGCGGAGCCCGCCGCAAAAAACTCGGAATCCATCCCGAACGGGCGCGAGCGCCTCTTTGAAAACCTCGACGGTATTCGATTTCTGCTGCATGAGGGTGGGTGCGGAGGAACTAAGGAAGACTCGAAGAATCTGTGCGGCCTGATCGCCGGATACATTCACCATCCGAACGTAGCCGGAGCTACGGTCTTGAGCCTGGGATGTCAGCACGCCCAGATCGCAATTTTGCGCGAGGAGATTCGCGAGCGCAATCCGAATTTCGACAAGCCTCTATTCATCTTCGAACAGCAACGAAGCGGTTCTGAAGCCACGATGATGTCGGAGGCAATTCAGAAAACTTTCTCCGGGCTGGTGGAAGCCAACCAGGCTCAGCGTGCTCCCGCGCCTCTATCGTGCCTGTGTGTCGGGCTGAAGTGCGGAGGCTCCGACGGCTTCTCTGGAATTTCCGCCAATCCCTCGATCGGACACACAGCAGACCTGATAGCGGCTCTCGGCGGCCGAACTATCCTTTCTGAATTTCCGGAACTCTGCGGCGTAGAGCAGGAACTCATCGACCGAGCCGTGAATCCGGCGGTTGGCAACCGCTTTATCCAACTTATGCGCGATTATGCGGCCCGCGCCGCCGCCGTTCGCGCCGGTTTCGAAATGAATCCTTCGCCCGGAAACATGCGAGATGGCCTGTTAACCGACGCGATGAAGTCAGCAGGCGCTGCCAAAAAATGCGGTACGTCTTCGATCACAGCCGTGCTTGACTATCCTGAATATTCCACCGAGCCTGGCCTTCACTTGCAATGCACGCCGGGGAACGACGTGGAATGTGTGACGGCGCAAGTGGGCGCCGGTGCATCCGTGGTCCTGTTTACCACTGGGCTGGGCACCCCTACCGGCAATCCCATTGCCCCCGTGGTGAAGCTATCCACCAATTCCGAGTTGGCTGCCAGAATGCATGACATTATCGACTTGGATACCGGGTCGATTATCGCGGGCCAGAAAACAATTCAGCAGATGGGAGAGGAGATCCTGGACTTCACAAGACGGGTTGCCAGCGGCGAGGTGCGAACCAAGGCCGAGATCAAAGCGCAAGAGGATTTCATTCCCTGGAAACGTGGGGTCTCGCTCTGATGGAGCAGAGTGCCCGTGCAGGTTCTTTTCGCCTCGACGGCAAAGCCGCGGTCGTTACGGGCGGCGGCAGCGGTATTGGGCAGGCGATTGCCTTGAAATTTGCCGCAAATGGCGCGTCAATTCACGTTTGCGACCTCAACTCGTCACTGGCAGCCGAGACTTGCAATCAGATCTCTGCCGCAGGTGGAACTGCGTTCTCCCACCAATGCGACGTAACCAATCACAGCGAAGTAAGTACAACATTTGAGCAATTAACGCGCCGCCAGCGAATCGATATCCTGGTTAACAATGCAGGCATTTCGCACATCGGCACGGTCGAGAGCACTACGCCTGAGGATTTTGACCGCATCGTGCAAGTCAACATCAAAGGTTATTACAACTGCATGCGTGCCATTGTGGGCCACATGAAAAGTTCGGGCGGAGGAATCATCCTGAATCTCGCGTCCATTGCGGGGTCGTCCGGTCTGCCGGATCGCTTTGCCTATTCCATGAGCAAGGGCGCCGTCATCGCGATGACCTTCTCTGTTGCCCGGGATTATCTGCCGCACAAAATTCGCTGCAACTGCATTTCTCCGGCCCGGGTGCACACTCCCTTCGTGGATAGCTATCTCGCAAGAACCTATCCCGGCCGCGAACACGAGATGTTTGAAAAGCTGGCGCATGCCCAGCCCATCGGCCGGATGGCGGAGCCGGAGGAAGTCGCGTCTCTCGCTCTGTTTTTGTGCTCCAACGAAGCCTCGTTCATTACTGGCGCCGATTATCCGCTGGACGGCGGCTTCTTCAATCTTCGAGGTTAGAGAATGGACCTGCAACTCAAAGACAAAGTCATTATCGTGACCGGAGGCGCCAAGGGGATTGGTGCGGGCATCGTGCAGGCCTGCGCAGCGGAGGGGGCGATTCCCGTCATCGTGGGACGCGACGCGGACGCCGGCAAGCAGGTGCAACATGAAATTCAGAGAAGTGGCGGCCGCTGCGGACTCATCAGTGTCGAGCTTTCGACTCCAGAGAGTTGTTCCGGTTCTGTGGACCAGGTACTCAAGGATTTCGGGCGTCTGGACGCCCTGGTCAACAACGCCGGCCGCAATGACAAAGTCGGGCTTGAGGATGGCAATCCTGACGAATACGTGGCCTCGCTGAAGCGCAACCTCGTGCACTACTACGCCATGGCGCACTACTCGCTGCCGCACCTGAAACGCTCGCGGGGAAGTGTCGTAAATATTGGCTCGAAAACTGCTGTCACGGGACAAGGCAGCACTTCCGGATATGCCTCGTCGAAGGGCGCGATTATGGCGCTCACCCGGGAGTGGGCCGCAGAACTGCTGCCCTACGGAATTCGTGTGAATACCGTGGTTCCAGCCGAAGTCATGACGCCGCTTTACCGCAGTTGGCTCGATACTTTTCCTGATCCGAAGGAGAAGCTGGCCAACATAATTTCCAAAATTCCGCTGGACAAGCGCATGACGACGTCGGAAGAAATTGCCGCCATGGTTGTGTTCCTGATCTCGCCCAAGTCCAGCCATACTACTGGCCAGCATCTGTTCGTGGATGGCGGTTATGTTCACCTGGATCGAGCACTGACCTAGACTCCTCATGAAGACCTTCGCCCCTGAGGCCCAATGACACGACGCTTCTGCATGACGCTTGATCTAAAGGATGATCCCCAGTCGATAGCGGACTACAAGCGCCATCACGATGAGATTTGGCCGGAGGTTACTCGGAGCATCAAAGATTCTGGCATTGAGGACATGGAGATCTACTTGCTTGGGACTCGCATGTTCATGATCATGGAAGTCAATGAGACCTTCTCATTTGAAGCCAAGGCAAAAGCAGACGAACTGAGTCCTATCGTGCAGCGGTGGGAAAAGCTCATGTGGAATTTTCAGGAGGCTCTTCCGCAAGCTAAACCAGGAGAGAAGTGGCTGCCGATGGAACGCATTTTCAAGCTGGAGAAGTAAGACACGGGTAGGTAATCGTCCGACTTCATTTCTCCTGGAAGTGGAGGCGCTTTCCGGCTTTCGTCACGACATGCACACGTCAAGTCAGCGCGATCAGCATGCCGCCGATCTTTCGTAGTCCCTCGCCTCCTCGTACAACATGTCAATCTGCTGCCGATAGCGTTCCTCAATCACCCTGCGGCGAAGCTTTAAGGTCGGCGTCAGTGAGCCGTCGCTGGCCGTGAATTCATCCGCCACGAGCAGGACCTTCTTCAACGTTTCGAATCGCGCCAGTCCGCGATTCACTTCTGCCACAATGTCTTCGTACAGTGCCCTTACTTTGGGATGCTGGACCAGGGCCTCCCGTGAGGAGAATGCAATATCATTGGCCTGAGCCCACTCTTCCAGCAGCGGAAAGTGAGGTGAAATGAGCACCGCGGCAAACTTTCGTCGATCGCCGACCACCACTGCCGTGCCGATGAAAGCATGCAACTTGAGCGAGTTCTCGACAGGTTGCGGAGCGATAAATTTTCCACCCGAGGTTTTCAGCAAATCCTTTTTCCGGTCGGTGACGCTCAAGAATCCGTCTTCATCCAGCATGCCGATATCGCCCGTCTTGAACCATCCATCCACAAACGCGTCCCTGGTTTCCTCACCCCGGTTCCAATAGGCGCGGAAAACAGAAGGTCCGCGAACCAGGATCTCCGAATCCTCAGCGATCCGAACCTCTACGTTCTCCAGCGGTCGACCGACCGTCCCTAATTTGTGAGCCTGCGGATTGTTGACTGCAATCACCGGGGAAGTCTCCGTCAGCCCGTAACCTTCATGGATTCGAATCCCGAGATTGGCATACCATTCGGCAAGCTCCTTGCCCAGAGGCGCACCTCCAGAAATGAACATCTGTACTCGCCCGCCGAGGTGCGCGCGTACCTTGGAATATACCAAGTGGTGGGCCAGTTTCCATTTCAGAGACTTTGGAATATTTCCGGTGAGGATCGTTGGCCGGTGCGCGTTGCCAATCCTGTGAGCCCAGTGATAAATAGCCTGCTTGGCCTTGCCCTGGGCGCTTTTTTCCACCTGCAGGTAAATCTTTTCGTACACGCGCGGAACGGCAACGAAAATCGTCGGGCGCACCTCCCGAAGCGCCTGGGGCAAGTCTTCGAAGAACGGACAATAGGCCAGCGTTACTCCGTGGTAGAGCAGGGCAATATCAACGTGTCGAGCCGTCACATGGGAGAGCGGCAGGAACGACAGGCTGACGTGGCCGGGGCCAACGTCGAACCCTGCAAGCGAATGGCTCACGTTCGATGTCAAATTTCCGTGAGTCAGTTGAACGCCTTTCGACCTGCCGGTAGTGCCTGACGTGTAGATGATGGACGCGAGGTCATCCGGCGTGATGCTCCTTGCCACCCGTTCCAATTCGGGGTCTCGTCCGCTTGGACCCTTGTTCATCAACTGCTTCATGCAAATTGCTTGAGTGCCCCCGATTGCATCCATCACCACAATTCTTTCAACGCCGGTTTGACCCATCGAAAGTACTTTCTTCAGTTGGGTTGCTGTAGAGACGAAAATTACCTTGGCGCCAGAATCGCCAATGATGTAAGCGGATTGCTGAGCGGTCAACGTGGTGTAGATCGGGACCACGGCCGCTCCCAGCAGGAAACAGGCGAAGTCGGTCGTCGCCCACTCCGGGCGGTTTTCGCTCAGAATGGCGACACGGTCTCCTTTACAAATTCCCCAACTGGTCAGTGCTCGGGCCACTCCGGCAACATTCCGATAAAGCTCCTGGGAACTGACGGGAAGCCACGAAGTGGCTCCCCGAGCGAGCATCAACTGCTCTTGCCTGCGGTCCACAATCCGGAAGAATATTTCATTCAGTGTCCGAGGCTCCATAACCGGATCCTCCTCCCTGATCGGTAAACCCATTCGCAGTTCGTTATTGGCTCTGGCTGTACTTGCCCCAGCGGAACGTCGGTCCAACCGAGAAGCGAACGTAGTTCTGGCGCGGGGACAAAAGATTTGAGAACAAATGCGTGTTCACCCAGTCCCCGGCAAAGCGGAACCCGACGGTGCGCGAAACATTCAGGTCAAAGCCGGCGCCAAGTCCGAAGAACAGCTTGGTGTCATTCTGGTGTGCGCTGGGTACGGGCAACTGCAGCGCTCCAAAGAGCGGTGCGAGTGCTGGCGGGAAGGTAATGTCTGCCCGTTCATGCATTCCACCGAAGCCGGGGCGAATCAGGAACGTGACTTTCTCCCATTTGCGAATGTAAAACTGCGGACCCGCCGCAAAGGTGTAGGTCAGCGAATTAAATGGCACGTGGATGGATGATGCGGCTCCGGGCAGAAGTTGGTTCACGGCGGGAGCATAGACAGTTTCGGTTCCGGTAATCGTTCCGGCACCGCTGAGAATTCCGAAATCTATGCCGAGGCCCAGCCAGGGCCGGGTCGTAACTCCGAAATCGGCCTCAAATCCGCGCTCTGTCAGGTTGCGGGCCGGACTGATCATGTAATCGAAGCCGGTAAAAAGCGTGTACCGGTTAATGTCTGTCTGTTGGGCGGAGAGTGAAACACCGGAAACAAGAATCAAAAGAGTGCACAGAATGAGAAGTGGTACGCGGCTCATACTTTCACCTCATGGAGTTGATTTTGCGCATGCAGCAGATGCTATTGAGAACAAAGTGATTCCCATATCTCGCAACATCGGCGAGACGTGGGGCACCACGATGTTGCGATCCGAGTCGATGGTGGTGCCGTCTACTCCCGGGCGCTCCGCTAAGCTACGACGACCTCGGTCAGAACGGTCTCCGCACGGGGACTCGGCGCAGGTTCCGGCTTGCGTTTTGCTTCAACTGGCGGAGGCGCGCTCGCGATCGGAATTCGTCGCTGTTCGGCCCCTGCCGGAACGGCCGCGGCTGGCACCGCTCGCCGTTTCCTTTTTGTTTTGTCCTTCTGCGGCGGCCTGAGACCGACCGCTTCTCGCAGTTCTGTGAAACTGATTTGTAACAATTTTTCCATTCGTTTCAGGTCTGGCGCGGCATGTACATCCCCGCTGAACCCGAAATAGATCCTGCCGTCGTAGCTGAGGATGGCGCAATTCACCGCCATTTCCCCGCCCACAGGAACGTATGGATACCACTCCAGCATCTTGTGCCCCAGAAGGTACAGCGGAGATTGTGGTCCGGGCACATTTGTGCAAACCAGATTGAACGGAGTGATCGGCAACTGGCTCGCGATAGGTCCCGCTAATCCTTGTACGGAAGTGGGGAATATGCCAATGAGCCCGCCAGCCAGGCTTACGAGTTCGGCAGCATGCACGTGTTTCAGGAATTCCGTGCGCTTGTGGACGGCGGCCAGCAATTTTCGCGGCTGCCGAATACTCAAAGGCACCGTGACCGGCACCAACGAGATGCGGTTGCCCAGCTGTGCAGGGTCCTCGTTGCCGCGCAGATTTACTGGGACCATCATGCGAAACAGCCGCCCTTTTACTGGATCGCCGTGCAGTTCACAATAGCGCCGGATCGTCGCCGTCACGATCGCCAGAATTACATCGTTGACACTGGTGCCGCATTTCTTGCGGATGGCTTTGACCTGATCCAGGGGAATCGCCGTATAAGCAAATTTCTGCGGTCCTCGATAAATCACATTGAATCGCAGCCGCTCCGTGAACGCGGTAATTTCGGGGAACAGGTCAGCGAATTCGTCGGGTTCGACGCTTCCCCCGTTCGCAGCCAACCTCTCCGCCATGCTCAGTACGTCCGTCATCGCCGAGAGGATCCGCTTCACGAAATCTGCATACGAATCGACGAAACCCGTTGACAATGAGCTCAACGCGTCTCGCCGTCGCGGAACTTGAAACTTCACCTTTCGTCGGGGTGGCGGCGGAGCGTCAGGATTGGCATCCAGGAGCAGGTTCACGATGCCCACCCCGGCTATGCCGTCCGCGAGGCAGTGATGCAGGCGAATGATGAGTCCCGTTCGATTGCCTTTCAGGCCGCGCACTAGCGTCAGGTCCCACAAGGGATGCCGGCGATCCATCATCGTACTGAACAGTTTCCCGGCAAGCGCTTTCAGTTCCGTTTCCGTGCCATACCGGAGCTTCACTTCGCGCATGTGGCGCCGGATATCGAACTGCGGGTCGTATTCCCAACTGGGTAGTCCCACCCCGAACGGCGGCGCCATCACGTACTTCATGTAGCGAGGTAGAAGCGGCAGTTTCGCTTCCACGAAGCGAACGCAATCCTCAAACGACACCTCTCCTTCGAAGCTGCATACGCTGGCTACATTGAGCGGCATGCCCTCGCGCTCGAGGTGCAGAAACACCGTGTCCCCCCAGGAAAGGCGGTCACTCTGGGAACCATTCCGCATGAGAACTCCCCCTCAATTCTCGAAGGAAAAGCGTGAAGTCAGCCGCGCCAGCTTCAATGTCTTGTACACGTTTACGCTCACACCACGCAGAGCCACTTTGGTCTTCTTATCTTCCGCTCTGTGGCCAAACCTCTGTACGGCTTGAAGCCCAGGGGAGTCAATGCGGGTCACACCAGAGAAGTCCAAGGCAAGCTCCTGCCGTGCGTCAAGGCTCTCTTCCGCTTGCTTCAAATCCGCGATGACATTGTTCGCGTCGATTTTCAAGCACAACGTGTTCGTTTCCATGTAGACCATCCAAAAATGCTAAACAGCTTGTGGCTGAACTGCTGCCAACCGGGCGGTTCCCCGGCCTTCATAAGCTTTCCAGAAAAGCTCGACCAGTTCCTGCATCAAGGGCATGCGCGGATTCGAGCGCCACGAGGGATCGTCGAAGGCCGCCTTGACCATTTCCGGGATAGCACGTTCGAACTCATCTCGTGGAATTCCCAGCTCCGCGATAGAACGCGGGAATCCGAGTTGATCCAGCAACTGTTCCGTCGCTGCAATCAACTTCTCGACCTTTTCCTGCAACGTCTGGCCACCCAGGCCCAGCAAGTCGGCTACGGTCGCATACTTTTTGTGGGCTATATAGCCCTTCGTGTACGGCGATGGCATGAATTTAGTGGGAACGGCCGCATTGTAGGCCATCACGTGCGGCAGCATGAGAGCGTTTGCTTTTCCGTGCGCAACGTGAAAACGGGCTCCGAATGCATGTGCCAAGGCGTGATTCACTCCCACCGATGCATTCGAGAATGCCATCGCAGCAATGCAGGCGGCATTGTGCATCATGCAACGCGCCTCTTCGTCGTGCGGGTGCGCAAAGGCGGTTGGTAGGTACTTGAAGACCAATCGAATCGCCTGCATGGCGTTGGCATCAGTGTAAGCCGAAGCGTAATTCGAAACACCGGCCTCTAAGGCGTGGGTCAGGCAGTCGATGCCAGTATCTGCGGTAAGCCCCTTAGGCATGGACATCACAAACTGGGGATCGACAATGGCCACGTCTGGAGTCAAGGAGTAGTCCGCGAGAGTCACCTTGCGTCCACGATCCTTATCCGTCAGCACCGCGAAGGGGGTCACCTCGCTGCCGGTGCCGCTCGTGGTAGGAATCGCTACCAACCGTGCGCGCTGCGCTCTTCCTTTGGGATATTCAATGACTCGCTTCCGCAAGTCCAGAAACGGCGCGGCAAGCTCTTCGAGGTCCGCTTCCGGAGACTCGTACTTCAGCTTCATGATCTTCGCGGCATCGATCATCGATCCCCCGCCTAACGCGATGATCTGGTCGGCCTGGTAAAAATTCAGAGCCTCAACCCCCTGCTCGATCACTTTCACCTCAGGCTCCGCATCCGGGATGATGCACACGTGGACATGAGTCTTGGGACACATGTGCCGCCGCACGATGTCCACGTGGCCAAACTGCTCTAAGGCCGGATTTGTGACGATGATCGTTGTCTCGGAAGGGAACTGGCTCAGGTTTTCCACCGCGTTCATGTTGAAGAAAATCTGATTGGGAACTCGGAACCACATATGATTTTGTGTCCTGCGAGCAACGCGCTTGATGTTGAGATAGTGCTGGACATTGACGTTATCCGTCGTGCTGTTGCCTCCACCCGTCCCGCAGCCAAATGAGAAGGTGGGCACAAGATCGTTGTAAACCGCTCCCAAAGCACCAATCGCTCCGGGAGAGTTCACAATGATCCGGCCCGCGTTAATCAAGTTCCCAAACTCGCGGATCACTTGCTCGTTGCGCGAGAAGATGACAGCGGTGTGCCCCAGACCACCGGCATGGTTCACATCGATGCAGGTCTTCAGCGCTTCTGAAACCGACTTTGCCCGGTACACCGCAAGCACGGGGAACAGCTTCTCGACCGATAAAGGATGCTCGCGTCCTACACCGTGAATTTCGGCAATCAGCAGCTTGGTGTTCGGCTTGACCGAGAGACCAACGAACCGGGCAATATCGGTTGCCTTTTGTCCCACAGCCATGGGCTGCATGAATCCGGTCTGGGGATCGATCACCGTTCGTTCCAGCAGCTTCGTTTCTTTCTCGTTACAGAGGTGTGCGCCCAGTTCCGCGAACTTCTGCAAAGCCGCATCGTAGGTCTCGTCGTCAATCACCACGGTCTGCTCGGAGGCGCAGATCGTCCCGTTGTCGAAGGTCTTGGAAATGATGATGTCCACGATGGCTGTATTCAGGTCGCCGGTCTTCTCCAGATAAACGGGAGTATTTCCCGGGCCTACGCCTAACGCGGGTTTGCCTGAACTATAAGCTGCTGTTACTACTCCCGGCCCCCCCGTTGCATCAATCAATCCGACATCCTTGTGGTGCATGAGATAGGCATTGTCGGGCAACGTGGGAGATTCCACGCAGGTAAACACGCCCTCAGGTGCGCCGTGCTTTACCGCGGTTTCGCGCATGATCCTCACGGCTTCGGCGCAGCAGCGCCACGCCTTGGGATGGGGGCTGAAGATCACCGCGTTCCGCGTCTTGATTGCGACAATGCACTTGAACAGCACGGTCGACGTCGGATTCGTGATCGGGGTGAGAGAGAACAGAACACCGATCGGTTCAGCCATCTCCAGCACATTGCGCTCCGGGATGTCACGAATCACCCCCACTGTGCGCTTGTCTTTTATGTGGTTGTAAACGAATTCGCAGGCCACCATGTTCTTGATGACCTTATCTTCCATTACCCCAAGCCGGGTCTCTTCCACAGCGAGACGCGCCAGGTGCTGCGCTTGCTCGAGCCCGGCGAGAACCATGGCTTTGACGATGCGGTCGACATCTTCCTGAGTGAATTGGGTAAACACCGCGGCGGCAATCCTGGCTTGGCTGACTAGGGATTCCAGATAGGCGATTCGTTCTGCGCTCGGGCCTTCGGCGGGCAGCGGAAGTTGAGCCCGCTCTTTACGTTCAGTGGCTATCATCACTACCTCCCTCGCGTGCTGCGGGGATTGATCCCAGGCGCGTGTGTGCTGGAAGAAGGCATCCGGCGAAAGGGCTGGAACGTCCCGTGCCGCCCGTCCGACTCGCGGCGACACTCTATCTCACCCTCGATTCTCACAGTAAAGCCCCAGACCGGGCATCGGTCAGCAACGCCTGTCACGCTTCATTGTGATGGATATCACACAAGGTCGTTGGACCCGTTTGATCTCAAGCTAGAAGACTAAGCAGCACGTATGGCTGAAGGGGATTGCGCCGTGTCGTCCCATGTTGTGCTACTGGCGGGCGGGATGAAACTCATCGCGCGCTCTGAGAGCGCAGTGATCGTCAGGCTGGGATTCACACCGAGGTTCGCTCCCAGCACCGAACCATCGCAAATGTACATGTTGCGATACCCGAAGACGCGATGCCGGCTGTCAACCACACCTCGGTCTGGAGAATCGGCCATGACGCATCCTCCAATGCAGTGCGCCGTCCCCGGCACATCGAAGAGGATTTCGGGCAGCATGCTCATGGCTGCGCCGCCCGCGATCTTGGCGAACTTGGATGCAAACTGGTTCGCCTTTGGGATATAAGTCGCGATGCGCTCGCCGTGACTCGAGAGCATCTTCCGAAATGGCCAGAACCAGTGCCGTTTCCAGCGCATTTCTATCTCTCCCTCCACCGCCTGCATGCACAGAAGAATGGTGGATTCCCGCGCCCAGCCCCACAACCGAAAAAGGCGCAGAGTTCGAAGCGGATGGAGAGTCAGCGAACTTAAGACGTTCCATGCCCATAGCGCGATGCGCTGCGCCCCAGGCTTACCATCGGTAAGCATGGTTGTCAGAAGGCCCATCACGTCGGCGCCATTTGGATAACGCACCGCTTCAATGTGCGTATGCTCGTCGATGTAAATCCCAGATCCGATCGCGATACCCTGCGAAAGATCGTCGGCGCAATTCGGCACTCGCGCTCCAATAATGGACTCCGAGTTGGTGCGCACATGCTTGCCGACGGTCGCGCTGACGGCGGGTAGTGATCCATTCTCCTTCAGCCCGAAAAGCAATTCCATGGTTCCTAGCGCCGACGCGGAGAAGACTACCCCTCGACAGGAAACTTTCTGGGCATGCCGCCGGATCCAACTCGTCGACCTGATGGTCTCGACCTTGTACCCGCAGGCGCCATCCTCTGCGCCTGAAAGTGGCTTTACGTCGACAACTTTGGCTTCGGGAAGGATTCGTGCTCCGTGCTTCTCGGCCAGGTATAGGTAATTCAAATCCAGCGTGTTCTTCGCGCCGTAACGGCAACCCATCATGCAACCACCGCAACCGCTGCAGGTGCCTCGAGGCGGCCCTTCGCCGCCGAAGAATGGGTCTGCCATTGGATGGTTCACTGCCTCGCCGTTGGATGCTTGCAGGATGCCAACCCGGGTTGGGTAGAACGTATGTCCACAGCCGGTCGCATCAGCCGTGTGCTTCAACAGGTGATCAGCGGTGGCCAAGATTTTGTTTTCCGTGACGCCCAGCATGCGCGACGCACTCTGATAGTGCGCTGGCATTTCAGCCGTCCAGGCCGCCAGGCCGCGCCAGGTCCCCGCCTGCCAAACGTGATCCGGGGCGGGGAGCAGGGTAGCAGCGTAAGTTATAGATCCGCCTCCCACCGCGCACCCGTGGAAGATGGTTGCATGGCGGAACAGTCGCATGTTAAAGAAACCACGCAGACCGAGACTGGGCCGCCAGAACCAGCGATGGATAGACCAACTGGTGCGAGGAAAAGATTGGGGCGCCCAGCGGCGCCCCATCTCAATAACAGCAACTCGATAGCCTTTTTCAGTAAGCCGTAACGCCGAAACGCTGCCGCCGAACCCGGATCCGATCACGATGAAATCGAAATCGAACCGATCGCCGCCGCTTTCCATAGCTGCTACGCTCTGCTTCCGTGCTGGGCGGAGGCAGCCTTATGCGACCAGATACTTGCCGCTCTCAATGACCTTCTGCGCGATCGCTTGCCGAAGCGCCACAATATTGAACGGCTCATACTTGCAGAGTCTCCGGAGAATCGCGAGTTGCGACCGCAAAATGTCTCCCTCGGCGCAGGCAGCAATAACCATCTTGGCCGCGCTCTCGATCCTGTCCATGGCGCCCGACAGGTACACGCGCGTCATGTTCAGGGCATGCTTTGAAGTCTCTTCGTTCTTCATGGCCAGCTTTTGGGCACGCAGAACTGCAGACTCCATCGCATAAGTCTCGATGGTCATGTTCGCAATTGCACCCATGATCTCCTGCTGATCCTGGAGCGCCTGCATGTATTTCTGGGTTGCAATGCCGGCGGCGAACAGCCCTATCTTCTTGGCGGTGGTCACCAGCTTTCGCTCCTGCGCCAGTGGCCCGTCGCTCATCTCGTCGGAGGTTCCCGATAACACGTCGTCCATCAGCTTCTTGATGGCCGGCATGAGCGGCAGTTGCCCGCTCATCGCACGTTTGAGCAGGAACCCGGTAATGAGCAGCCGGTTAATCTCGTTCGTGCCCTCAAAAATTCGATTGACGCGAACGTCGCGGTAATTGCGCTCGGCAGGATATTCTTCGACAAACCCGTATCCGCCGTAGATTTGCACCGATTCGTCCACCACATAGTCGATGAATTCGGATCCCCAGATCTTCAGGATGGAGCATTCGACCGCATACTCGTCGATGACCTTGCGCACCTGGGCCATGTCCTCGTGCTCGGCGCCCAGTTGCGCGATGGCATGGTCCATCATGCCAACGGTTCTGTATGCCATAGCTTCGCCGGTGAAGATTCCTGCAGCCATATTGGCGATTTTTTCACGAATCAAACCAAAGTCGGCGATCACCTTGCCAAATGCTTTGCGCTGCTTGGCGTAGGCGATGGCGCTCTCGATACAGGTGCGCGCCGACCCAACGCATCCGGCTCCAAGCTTGAAGCGGCCCACGTTCAGGACGTTGAACGCAATATGATGTCCTTTGCCGATTTCTCCGAGCACGTTCTCCACGGGAACTCGGCAATCACTGAGAATCAGCGGACACGTCGACGAGCCCCGGATTCCCATCTTGTGTTCTTCCGCCCCCACCGAGAATCCCGGAAAACCGCGTTCGATGATGAAAGCGGTGAATTTTTCGCCATCAATTTTGGCGAATACTATGAACAGATCAGCGAACCCGGCGTTCGTGATCCACATCTTCTCGCCATTTAGGACGTAATGCTTTCCCTCGGGCGAGAGCTTGGCCTGTGTGCGGCAATTCAAAGCGTCGGAGCCCGAGGATGATTCGGAAAGCGCATAAGCCCCTACTGTCTCTCCGCTCGCCAGGCCCGGCAGGTACTTCTTTTTCTGCTCTTCGGTTCCGAAATACACGATGGGCAGCGTGCCAATGCAGGTATGCGCGCCCCATGTCGTGCTGAAGCCCCCATACTTCGCGATGCGGTCCGCGATGATCGACGAAGTCACCTTGTCCATCTCCATTCCGCCGTACCGCTCAGGCACATCCACCCCACTCAGGCCCAGTTCGCCAGCCTTGCGCACCAGGTCCCGTATCACTGCGAAATCCTTGTGCTCCATTTTTTCGATGTTAGGGACGATCTCTTTATTCGCGAACTCCTCCGCGGTTTGCGCAATGAGTTGATGCTGCTCGCTGAAATCTTCTGGGGTGAACACTTCCTCGGGCGTTCGCTCCTCAATCAGGAAGCTGCCGCCACGAATCTTGCTCGCCGGCACTGCTGTAAGCGTAGCCATATTGCGCGTCTCCTAAGTGTTTTCTTTTCTCGAATTAGCAAAGGATCTGAGGGGTAATCCGCAGCTCGGATTTCGCTCAGCCTTCGCAAGAAATACTTTGACGTTCCCTTTCCCGGCGCAGCTCGACTGATCTGAGTCTCTGGCAGCTGGCTGGCGCACTCACGCGAAATCAGAACAAAGCGTCTTCGGGCGAGCCCGTTGGCTTCGCTCGAAGACGCAATCGTCACATTGAAATGCCTAGCCAGCAGTCAGCGCACCTCGGCCATTCCGAAGCGAAACAAAGTTCCGTGGGGCTCGCATGGCTTCGCCGGACAGCCCAACGGGCTCTCGCTACCGACGCACTGAATGGCTAAATGCTCATCACGCTACGGCTACGGCTGCTCTTGCCCGTTTCGGTGGCTTCCTGCTGGTCACGGTCTTCGGCGCACCGTTGGGTGTCTTCACCATCACATCCATCAGCGCCTTCTGCGCATCGACATAGCTCTTCACCACTTCCCGGGTCAATTCATTCAATGGAATAAACGGGAAGGGCTTGATCATCTCCAGCGCCTTGCCGGCACTCTGGGCTCCAGCATTCATCTGTTTGCCGGCCACATCCACCAGTCGCTTCTGTGCTTCGATCAGCGACTCCGTCGCCTGCCGTGCCACTTCTGAGGCGTTCACTGGTTTCCTCTTGCTGGCGCCATTCGGCTTGCCGCTTGTTACCTTTGCGGTCTCATCGGCGACAACGTCCAGGAAACGCTTCTGTGCCTTGGCGAAGTTCTCCATCGCATCGCGCGCCAGATCGATCACATGCTGCGGTTGATATGGCTTGCCCGCCTTGGCGGACTCCAGCCAGGTATGCGTCTGTTTGCTGGCAATCTTGAGATACTCCTCGTGCATGTTGATGAACGTGTCTACGCTGCGCTGTAGCAGGTCGACGAGGGCGCGTCGGCGCGGGCAGTCGCCCACCCGGTCTTTCACCCCGTTCAGGAGGATCTCATTCTGTTTTTTTCCCAGTTCGAGCAGAATCTTCTGGCCTTCCAGAAAATTTGTCATGCCTTCCTCAGCGATATCGCTCAGAATGGCAGTGGGGGAATGATGAGGATCTGACAACTGCTCTCGCACAGCGTGCATGACGCTGGCGTTCTGCCGCATGGCCAAATCGAGGAGAATCCGTTGGGTAGCGAAAAGTGTTTGTACTCCCTGTTGTCCCCAGCCCGAAAGCAGGGACAGCACCGACGAATCTTTGCGATGAGTGGATTCGTGCTTTGCTGCTGGCATGTGAATGTACCTCCAATGCTGCACTGCAGCATCAGCTAAAATGTACGTCTGCAAGAGGATTGTGTCAAGATATTCTTCTGCCGTGTGCACAGCAACATAGGAGCATATGAAATCTGCAGAGATCGTCATCAAGAAATATGGCAACCGGCGCCTGTACGATACCGCAGGCAGCCGCTATGTGAACCTGGATGATCTCGCGCAACATGTCCGCGCCGGCAGGGAAGTACGGGTGGTGGACGCGAAGACGGGTCAGGATCTGACTCGCGTGACCCTGACCCAGATCATTACCGAAGATGCAAAGGACAAGCCCACCGGTTTGCCGCTCGAACTCTTGCGACAGTTGATTATTGCCTCCGATGAGGTACGGCAGGAATTTCTGATGTGGTATCTCAAGTCGGCCTTCGATACTTATCAGAAGCTACAAGACACCGTGCAGAACAGGTTGAGTGAAGTGCAGTCTGCCGTCCTCTCGCCAGTGGACATGATGAAGCGCTTTCTGGGAGCGACTCCCGGCACGTCGGCGTCACAGCAACCAAACGAGGTGGATTCTCTGCGCAAACGCGTAGCCGAACTCGAAGCGCAACTTCGAAAACCGGCGCAGCGCAAACCCTCGACGAGGAAAAGACGCCGGTAAATCGAAGCTGAACGCGGTAAGCGAGACCTGAAAGCCGAACCTTTGAAACCCGAAACTTTGACTCTGCTAAATCTCTCTTGGTCAGATGTCGATCCAGCAGTATAATTGTGCGGTGCAGCATCGGATCCTTGTCCCCCAGAGACGGGGATCGGCACTCACCAGGACAACGTGCGGCCCAAATCGAAAAGCATCAAAAAGCGTCCTGCGACGGCGCAACAGCGCGTATCCACCCGGGAGCCCTATCCCAAATCCCACACATCTTCTTTTTGGACCGAAGCCCTGTTCGGCGCCGAGATCCTGATCTTGCATGCCACTCCTGTTTATTACGGATTGGGGGTGCCCCGCGGCGACGGTTCCGCCGTGATCATTATCCCCGGCTTCCTGGGAACCGATCTTTATCTGACCGAACTTCACGCCTGGCTTGCACGCATTGGTTATCGGCCCTATTTTTCCGGGATCGGCATCAATGCCGAGTGTCCTAACATTCTGATCCAGCGTCGCCTGAATCAGACCATCGACAAAGCCTTGGCGGACACCGGGCGCAAGGTTCACTTGATCGGCCACAGCCTTGGCGGAGTGATTGCCCGCTCCGCCGCAGGCTCTCGTCCGAAAGATGTTGCTTCGGTAATTACTCTGGCAGCACCGGTCCGCGGCACCGTAGCGCATCGCGGAGTGCTCAATGCCGCCGAGGCAGTGCGCCTGCGGATTCTCGAAGAGCATGGCACAGGAGTTCTTCCCAACTGCTATACCGGTCACTGTACCTGCAATTTCTTGGGTTCACTTCGCCGCAAGGTGCCACACACCTTGCTGGAGACTGCCATCTACACCCGGCAGGACGGCATCGTGGATTGGCGCTATTGCATGACCATGAAGGCCGAAAGCGATGTGGAAGTTCCTGGCACTCACATCGGCATGGCGTTCAATCCCGCAGCCTACGCCGTGGTTGCAGACCGATTGGCAAAGGCTCGAGCAACACGAATCTAGCCCACCATTTCCAGCACAGCGCCCGTGCTGGTCTCCAACTTCTCCACGGAACCGTTCGGTCCCCTTATGAGGATCGCGGCCGAGGCAAGACTGTTGTTTGATACTTCGAATGTGCCCGAGCAGTTGGTTTTCACATACGGAAGGCGATGCAGGCTCGCCCCGCGCCCGTCGATTGTCGCCTCAATCTGAATGCCGTCGTCCGAAGTGCACGCAAATTCCCACTGCATGTCTTCGCGTGCTTTTCGCACTTCCCTTAGTTTGCCGAAGCGGAAGGCCTTGGCATTGTGCCAGAGCACGGCTTTGCGAAAAACCAGTCCCAGCGGCATTTCGTAGACCAGCGCCTCGAGAGTACTCGCCGGTTTGCCTTCCATTGGGAAATAGGCGTGCGTCCAGCGCCAGAAGTTTCGATGTCGGTATCCGCAGTTATGACCCTGCACTCCAAATCCGAGGGGATTGCCTGCAAAC
>Ga0070681_10002163_pt1 | contig 17884 bp, 15 predicted proteins | sample KBSC83BmetaG_FD_65650 | JGI IMG/M metagenome (GOLD analysis project Ga0070681, IMG submission 65650) | Corn rhizosphere microbial communities from Kellogg Biological Station, Michigan, USA - KBS C8-3B metaG | ecosystem: Host-associated > Plants > Roots > Rhizosphere | place: USA: Michigan... | reverse complement strand
GCGGAACAGCGAGCTGCCGGCTGGCGATCACTCTTTGACGGAACCAGTACATCGGCGTGGCGTGGATACAAGCAGCAGACCTTTCCCGCGGCATGGACGATTGTGGACGGCGTGCTGACGAAGAGCGGATCGGCCGAAGACATCATCACAAAGGAGCAGTTCGGGAACTTCGAGCTCGCGTTCGACTGGAAGCTGGCGAAGGGCGGAAACGCCGGCGTCTTCTATCGCGGCACCGAGGAGTACGACCACATCTACTGGAGCGCTCCCGAGTACCAGCTTCTTGACGACGCGAACCATCCGGACGGACAGAGCAGGCTCACGTCCGCGGGCGCGGACTACGCGCTCTACCCGTCCCCCGCCGGAGTGGTCAAGCCGTTCGATGAGTGGAACTCGAGTCTGATCGTCGTCAGTGGCAACCACGTTCAGCACTGGCTGAATGGTCAAAAGCTCCTCGAGTACGAGCTGAACAGTCCCGACTGGGTGGCAAAGGTGAAGGCGAGCAAGTTCGTCGCTTATCCGAATTACGGGAAAGCGACGCGCGGCTACATCGGAATCCAGGGTGACCACGACGGCGCGCTCGCGATTCGCAACGTCCGGATCCGGGAGATCAAATAATGAGCGCAAGAGCGCGGCTCTCGACGATGATGTTCCTCCAGTATTTCATCTGGGGGGTTTGGTTCGTCACGATGGGGACGTATCTCGGTCAGACGCTTCATTTCACCGATCGCGAGATCGGTCTCGCTTACGGGGCGACGGCGATCGCTGCTCTGGTCTCGCCTTTCTTCATGGGCGTCGTCGCGGATCGGTACTTCTCGAGCGAGAAGCTTCTCGCGCTGCTGCACCTGGTCGGTGGCGTTCTGATGTACATGGTGTCGCTGCAGACCACGTTTGCAACGTTTTACCCGCTGCTCATTCTGTATGCGCTGTGCTACATGCCGACGCTGTCGCTCACAAATTCGATCTCCTTCCACCATGTGCGCGATCCCGGCCGCGATTTTCCGTTCATTCGCGTTCTGGGAACGATTGGGTGGATCGTGGCGGGGATTCTGGTAGGCAAGGTATTTCACGCTGACGCGCTCGTTCTTCCGATGCGGCTTGCCGCCGGCGCGTCGATCGTGATGGCCGCATACTCGCTCGCGTTGCCGCACACGCCCCCGAAGGCCGCTGGCACGAGCTTCAGCGTGCGTGATGCGCTTGGGCTGGACGCGCTTGCCCTCCTCAAGAACCGCGACTTTTTCATCTTCGTTGCGGGGTCGTTCCTCCTTTGCATCCCGCTCCAGTTCTACTACACGTTCGCGAATCCATTCCTGAACGAGGTCAAGGCTCCCGACCCGGCCTTCATCCAGACTTTCGGGCAGATGTCCGAGATCGGATTCATGCTGTTGCTGCCCTTCGCACTGAGGAAATTCGGAATCAAGGTCATCATGCTCGTTGGCATGGCGGCGTGGGCGCTTCGCTACCTTGCGTTCGGGATGGCGGCCGTCGGGCCGGTGATGGCGCTCATCTACATTGGAATCCTTCTCCACGGCGTCTGCTACGATTTCTTCTTCGTCGCCGGCCAGATCTATACGGATCAGCGTGCCGGCGAGAAGGTGCGCGCCGCGGCGCAGGGTCTCATCAACTTCGTCACCAACGGGCTCGGCTACTTCATCGGCGCGTTCGTGTCGGGCGCGGTGGTGAACCGCTACGCGGTGCCGAACCCGGCTTGTACCGATGCGGCGGCGGCCGCGCACGAGTGCCTCAAGGTCACGCACGACTGGCATTCCATCTGGCTCGTCCCTTCAGTGGGGGCGCTGGTGGTATTCATCCTGTTTGCACTTTCATTCAGGCCGAAGGGAGGAACCGCCGCGTCTGCGACGAACGGCGTGGCGGCCGGCGCGCCCGCGTAGGCGCAGGCCGTCAGCTCTCGAAGTGACGCATTGGAGCGGAGTAACAAAATCCGCTCCAATGCGTAGGTAAATCGAACGCACCAATGAAGGAGAAAAATGGACGATCCAGCAAAGGCTATTGTCGCGGTATCGTTTTTCGTGACTGTGGCCTATACAATCAGGAGCATCGCGGGTGCCTTCGTCGCGCGCAAAGGGGAAGACGCGCGCGTGGGGAATGGGACTGGCTCTTCACTCACCGATGCGAGGCTTGCCCGCATCGAGCAGAGCGTCGACGCGATTGCGCTCGAAGTGGAGCGCATCTCCGAGGGGCAGCGCTTCACGACCAAGCTGCTCAGCGAGAACGCGAGGGCCTACCAAAAACCGGCGTCGCGTCAGCTCTCGAGCAACACACCTACCTGAACCGGGGAGCTCCGTGTCGTCAGGAAAATCCGCTCTCGCGCTGCTGGTGCTTTCGGCGTTGGCAATCGGTTGCAGCAAGGATGAGCCCGAATCCAAGCCGGTGCTGACGCAGCGCGAGAAGGACAGCATCTTCGCGCAGTCGACGATGATCGGCGCGAAAGCCGTCAAGCACGCGATGAGGACCGCTGACTCGGCTTCGGCCCGTCAATACGGGCTCGATTCGGCGGAAAAAGAGCCTTAGACTGAGTCTCCGGGTGGGCGGCGTGAGATGATTATCATTATTCAAGACATCTCATGGCTCCAACTCCAGCACAGCGCGGACTCCACCTCATCTACACGATTTACCTGGTCACCACAGGACGAACTCCTTCCAGCCGAAGGCCGGCTCGATGACCGTCGCGCGTGCTATCGACGGAGAGGCCGTAGACGATGAAGCGCCTCTAACCGAGCCACTCGCCGCGCCCCCGGAGGGCGCTGAGCACAAATACCTGATCGCGTTCGCAGTGGTGCTCGCGGCGCTGATGCAGGTCATCGACAGCTCAATCGTCAATGTCGCGCTCCCCGACATGATGGGAAACCTCGGGGCGAGCCTCGACGAGATCGCCTGGGTGTCGACCGGCTACATCCTCGCCAGCGTCATCATCATCCCGCTCACCGGCTGGCTCGGCGACGTGTTCGGCCGCAAGCGCTACTTCGTTGGCTCGATCATCATCTTCACCGTGGCGAGCTTTTTGTGTGGCGCTTCGCATTCGCTGTCGGCACTTGTGTTCTGGCGGATCATCCAGGGACTTGGCGGTGGCGCGCTCATGACCGTGTCGCAGGCGGTGCTGTTCGAGTCCTTCCCGCGAAAAGAAGCAGGAACGGCGATGGCGCTCTTTGGGCTTGGTGTCATGGTTGGTCCCACGGTCGGTCCCACCTTGGGCGGGTGGCTCACGGATAACTACGGCTGGCCGTGGATCTTTTACGTGAACATACCCGTCGGCATTCTGGCGGCGGTCATGATCACCGGCTACGTCCACGATCCCGAGCACCAGAAGCGTCCGGCGTCGATCGACTACATGGGCATCGCACTGCTCGCGGCGAGCGTAGGCGCGCTCCAGTACCTCCTCGAGAACGGACAGAAGGAGGACTGGTTCGACTCACGCCTGATGCTGTTTCTTGCCGTTGCCGCAGCGGTGAGCGGAGTGGCGCTGCTGTGGCGTGAGCTCACGACGGAGAATCCTGTGATCGATTTCAGGGTGCTTCGCCATCGCCAGATGTGGGTCGGAACTCTCCTCGGGGTCGTGATGGGCGTCGGATTGTACGCGTCGGTGTTCACGCTGCCCGTGTTTCTTCAGGGAAATCTCCGAATGACGGCGCAGCAGACGGGTATCGTGCTTCTGCCGGGCGCCTTGGCGACGGCGATATCGATGGCGGTCGTCGGCAGACTCACGAATAAGTTTGACCCGCGCATCCTCATTACCATCGGCGCACTTCTGTTCGCGACCGCCATGATCAGGCTGTCGCACATCACCGGGTTGAGCGGGAGTACCGATTTCTTCTGGTCGCTCATCATGCGCGGCTGGGGCCTTGGAATGATGTTCGTTCCGCTCACCACCATCACGCTTGCCGAGCTGAGCGTTCCTGAGCTCGCGCAGGGCACCGGCCTTTACAATTTCTTCAGGCAGCTGGGCGGATCGCTCGGGATTGCGGCGATAGCGACGCTCCTCTCGCACTACACGGCGCAATTCCGCGCCATTCTCGCCGAGCACCTGGCGACGGGCGATCCGGGGACGTTGAACCGGCTCGACATGCTGACCCGCGCCATGATCGGTCGCGGCGCCGACGCCTGGACCGCGAGACAGCGCGCGCTCAGTATCCTCGACGGTGAATTGATGGCTCAGGCGAGCGTCATCGCGTACAGCAGGATTTACATCCTGGCGGCTGCGCTAATTCTCGGGCTGATCCCGTTGCTCCTTCTCGTGCGTCACACCAGGGGCGTCGCTGGGACTCACCACGTAATGGAGTAAGCGTCCCGCTTCGAAGTCCCACACTAACAGCCTTCTCACCGGTCTCGCTGGTCTCACCGGTCTCCCAGATTGTTCCCCCAGCCATATAGAGTGGCCAAAAACAAAACGCCCCCCGATGCGGAGGGCGTTTTTTCTGTTACGACGGTCTGCGCGCCTATCTGCTCGGCGCCGTCCGTCCCATTCCCTTACCAGCCGGCTTGGCTGGACCGTCGGCTTCCTTCGCCGCGTTGGCTGCCTTTACCTCGTCGGTGTCGGCGAAGCTGACGTCCTTGCCGCGCTGCTTCAGAAGATTGATGATGCCGACTTTGTCGGTCGCCTTCAGGTAGGCTTCCTCGGGTTCCACCATGCCGGTGTCAACGAGATCGGTGAGCGCATCGTTCATCGTCACCATTCCCAGTCGACGGGACGTCTGCAGCACGGAAGGCAGTTGGAACGTCTTGCCTTCGCGAATCAGGTTCGACACCGACGGCGTCGACAACATGATCTCGCGAGCGGCCACGCGGCCGCCGCCGATCTTCTTGCAGAGCACCTGCGAGATGACGCCCTTCAGTGACTCGGAAAGCATCACTCGAATCTGCGCCTGTCTGTCCGGCGGGAACTGGTCGATGACGCGGTCAACCGTGCTCACCGCGCTGGATGTATGCACAGTTCCGAACACCAGGTGACCCGTCTCTGCCGTTTCGATTGCCATTGAAACGGTTTCCAGGTCACGCAGCTCACCGACGAGAACGATATCGGGATCTTCGCGCAGCGCTGCTCGCAGCGCGTGCTTGAAGGAAGACGTGTGAACGCCCACGTGCCGCTGGGTGATCAGACACTTCTTGCTCTCGTGTACGAACTCGATCGGATCCTCGATCGTGATGACGTGGTCGGAGCGCGTACGGTTGATGAGGTCGATCAGGGCGCACAGCGTCGTCGATTTGCCCGACCCCGTCGGCCCCGTGACGAGCACGAGTCCCTTGGTCAGGTGACAAAGCCGCTGAACCTCCTGGGAAATTCCCATCTGCTCGACGTTGACCACCGCTGCCGGGATGGCGCGGAAGACGGCGCCCGTGCCTTTGCGCTCGCGCAACGCGTTGCCGCGGAACCGGGCAATGCCTACGATCTCGTGCGCAAAGTCGGTGTCGTTGATCTCCTTGAACTCGACGCGATTCTGTTCGAGCATCACCGACGCGAGCATGACGTCGATCTCACTCGAGCTCAGAACTGCCTCGCCTGGGATGGGGGCAATCTCACCGTTCGCGCGCAGCAGCGGTGGTGAGCCGGCGCGCAAATGAAGGTCAGAGCCCTTGTTTCCGACCAGCTGCCGCAGCAACCCTTCGATCTTTTCAAGCGCGCGATCCTGCCCAACAGCGACGCCTGGAGCTTGAGCGCGTGAAGCTTCGGCGCGAGGGGCATCTATTGGCGCCTGCTCGACTCTGGGGGTCGTCAGTTTCGGCTCCTGCGCGCGTGGCGCCTGGACGGGTGGGGTTGCCATTGCCGGCCTCGACGCCGGCGGACTCGCCGTCGCAGTGCTCCGAGCGCGCGGCTCTATGCGAGCGGAGATCTTTCCGTTCTGCGTCAGGCTGACTTCGAAGAGCCCGTCGGTCGACGAGTATTCGAACCGGACCGCTCCGTTGAGGTCGAGCGCGTGGGGCGCAGCCGCGGGCGCTATCTCCCGCACCAGCGTGAGAATTTGCGCGCTCGTAAGCGGCTGCTTCATCACAGGTCGCGGTGAGTCCTTGATCATCACAGTCGCCACTTCGCCCTCCGACAGATTCAGTGCGGAGGCGTTGTTGGAGACGAGGATGTTTAGAAAGCGGTCTAGCTGTGCCATTTCAATCCAGTGGACGGACGCGATCGATCAGGGAGCGATTGATCAACCGCGCATCGTTTGAGGTATATAGGGTCAGAAAGCGCGATTTGAGCGCATTCAGGTAGTCGAGAACCCGAGCGCGGTCGGGAGGTCCCTCGAGTTTGATGGAGCCCAGCCGGACTTCGCCACCGACAAGAATTACCTGCAGGAGCGCTGTCGGAGTTGGAAGGCCGCGCGGTGGGAGATCGGTCGCTTCCTCGCGTCTGTCGGCGGCGACTTCAGCTACCCGCTCTTTCGAGACGAGTATGACCTCGGAATTCTCGAGCTCGAGAGGGAAGAAGGGAGACTCGGCGTTGAACAGCTCCGACACGTCCTCGAGCTCGAATGGGCGATACGAAGAGAAATGGATGAACACACTTCCCTTAACCTCTTCTCCGCCGAGCATCGTGAGAATGACGGCCTTGCGGGTCGTCTCGATGCGGTACTGGTTCGCGCTCAAGGTTGTCAACGACATTTATACGCGCGATGGGGTTGGGCGTGAGAACTTCGCTCGGTAGTAAGACTCTCTCCCGGCCCCTCAAGTCACGGTTGGCGGCCAATCCCAAGGGCTTGATTTTCGGGTTAAACCACGCTCGGAGATGCACACAAAGATGACGTCGCCTCGCCCTAGTGGCGTGGGCTCCTCGGCCTTACTTTCCCGTGTCCTCAAACACGGATTTTGGCGATGACTTTCGTGCTCCAACCGCAGCGCAAGACATATGACGTATGCATCGTCGGCTCGGGCGCGGGGGGTGGAATGGCCGCCTACGTGCTGACCCAGGCAGGCGCGAACGTCCTTCTCCTCGAGGCTGGGGGCCCGTGGGACAACACGCGCGACTCGGCGATGTTCAAGATGCCGTACGAGTCTCCGCGCCGCGGCGCGTCCACCAAGGAGCGCCCGTTTGGCGAGTTCGACGGTTGTATCGGCGGCTGGGAGCTCGCGGGAGAGCCGTTCACGAAAGCCGAAGGAACGGACTTCATGTGGTGGCGCGCGCGCATGGTTGGCGGACGCACGAATCACTGGGGACGCATTTCGCTCCGATTCGGCCCCGACGATTTCAAGGCGAAGAGCCGCGATGGGCTCGGCGATGACTGGCCGATCGGTTACGAGGATATAAAGCCTTATTACGATCGGATCGACAAGCTCATAGGAGTGTTCGGCAACAACGACAATCTGCCGAACCACCCGGGCGGATACTTCCTGCCGCCCCCGAAGCCACGCTGTTACGAGCTGATGGTGAAAGATGCCGCTGATGCGCTGAACATCACGTGCGTTGCGGCGCGCCTTTCAGTGATCACGAGAAATCACAACGGTCGCCAGGCTTGCCACTACTGCGGGCAATGCGGCCGCGGCTGCATGACGAATTCGAACTTCTCGTCGACCAATGTTCTGATCGCACCCGCGCTGAAGACGGGGCGTCTGACACTCGTTACAAACGCGATGGCGCACGAGGTCACACTCGACAAGAACGGTCTCGCCAGCGGCGTCTCCTACATCGACACCAAGACTGGCGCGGAGAATCACGCCAATGCCCGCGTCGTGGTGCTGGCCGCGAGCGCGTGCGAATCCGCCCGCCTGCTTCTGAATTCCAAGTCGCCCAAATTTCCGAACGGGCTTGCCAACACGAGCGGCGTCGTCGGCAAATACCTGACCGACACAACAGGCACCGGGGTGGGCGGGTTCATCCCGAAAATGGTGGATCACATCCCCCACAACGAGGACGGCGTCGGTGGCAACCACATCTACATGCCGTGGTGGGGCGACAACAAGAAGCTCGGTTTTCCGCGCGGTTATCACATCGAAGTGGGCGGCGGACTCTATCCGCCCGACTACGGGTTCATGGGCGGCATTCAGGATTATCCCTCGGGCGGAGGATACGGGAAGTCTCTGAAGAACGACTACCGCAAGTACTACGGCGCGTCGGTTTATTTCGCCGGCCGCGGCGAGATGATTCCGAACGATCAGAGCTATTGCGAGATCGATCCGACGGTGAAGGACAAGCACGGCATACCGGTGCTACGCTTCCACTGGCAGTGGAGCGACTACGAGTACAACCAGGTGAAGCACATGCAGGAGACCTTCCGGGCGCTCATCGATCAGATGGGCGGCAAGGTCTCCGACGAGATGCCCCAGAAGCAGAAAGGTTACGGGATTGCTACCGGCGGATCGATCATCCACGAGCTCGGCACGGTGCGCATGGGCAACGATCCGACGAAATCCGCCGTGGACTCGAACTGTCGCGCGCACGACGTCAAGAATCTTTTCGTCGCCGATGGAGGCCCGTTCGTTTCACAGGCGGACAAGAATCCAACCTGGACCATCCTCGCGCTATCGATGCGCACTAGCGAATACATCGCACAGGAACGCAAGCGGGGGACACTCTGATGTCTGACGCAATCGAAGAAACCGGCACCGTTTCCGCCGATTCCGGCGCGGAGAATGAGACGGATTCGGAAAACGGGATGAGCAGGCGCGACGCGGTGCAAAGGCTGGCGTCGCTGTCATTCGCGGCCGTGCTGATGATCCCGCGCAGCGACTATGAGAAAGCATGGCGCCTCGCGGACGCTGCGCGCGACAGCGCCGGCGGCGCGCCGTTCGCGCCAAAATTCTTTACCGCCGCGGAATATCGGACCGCGGGGATTCTGTCCGACATGATCATCCCCCGCGACGAAGGCTCGGGCAGCGCGACCGATGCGGGCGTCCCCGAATTCATGGACTTCATGATGATCGATCGGCCGAACAACCAGAAATGGATGCGCACGGGACTCGCTTGGCTCGACTCACAATCGACGACGAGATTCGGCAAGCCATTCGCGGGCGCGACCGAACAGCAGCGGGAACAGATCCTGAACGACATAGCGTGGCCGGCGCGCGCGCCAGCAGCGATGTCGGACGGGGTGGAGTTCTTCAACCGGTTCCGCGACCTCACGTCTTCCGGATTCTGGTCGAGCCGTATGGGCGTGAAAGACCTGCGCTACATCGGGAACACGATGAATCCAAACTGGGACGGCTGTCCCCCAGAAGCGCTCGCCAAGCTCGGCGTGACGTACGCGAAGTTCGACCCAAAGAATATTCGCCTCACCCCTCCATAGCTCGATGACTGCAACATTCCGCGGAGAATGAAATGAGTGGCGAACGCCTCGGCATCGGATTCGTAGGCAGCGGGTTCAACGCGCGGTTTCACGTCCAGTCGTTCACCGGTGTTCGCGACGCCGATGTGCGCGGCGTCTGGAGCCCGAACGAAGCGAACGCAGCCTCGACGGCGGCACTCGCCCGCGAGCACGATGTCGGCGAGGCCCGGCCATACAAGTCCATTCGCGACATGATCGCGGACCCAGCCATCAACGCCCTCTGGCTTTGCGGCCCAAACCAGGCACGCATCGCGAACATCGAAGAGATCGTCGACGCGATAAAGAGCGGGGCGGGAACCCTGCGGGGGCTGGCCTGCGAAAAGCCGCTTGCCCGCAACGTCGCCGAAGCCAAGAAGGTGGCCGCACTCGCGGCCTCGGTTGGACTCAATACCGGCTATCTCGAGAACCAGCTCTTTGCGCCGGACATCACGCGCGGAAGAGAGCTTATCTGGGCGCGAGGTGCTGCGCTGACTGGCCGCCCCTATCTGGCCCGCGCCGCGGAGGAGCACAGCGGGCCGCACATGCCGTGGTTCTGGCAGGGCGCAATGCAGGGCGGTGGAGTGCTCAACGATATGATGTGCCATTCTGTCGAGGTCGTGCGACAGCTGCTCACCAAGCCGGGTTCGCCGAGATCGTCGATCAAGCCTGTCTCGATCAGTGCGCACATCGCCTCGCTCAAGTGGAGCCGGCCCGAGTACGCGAAGAAGCTTACGGAGACGTTCGGCAAGGAGGTCGATTACACCAAGCGACCCTCCGAGGACTTCGCGCGCGCGACAATCGAGTACGAATCGGAATCGGGCGAGCCGCTCGTCGGCGAAGTCACCACATCATGGAGCTTCGTCGGGGCCGGTCTCAGACTTTCCGCCGAACTTTTGGGCCCTGAGTACTCGCTTTCGTGGAACACGCTCGACAGCAGTCTCAAGATGTTCTTCAGCAGGGAAGTGCAGGGGAAATCGGGCGAGGATCTGGTCGAGAAGCAGAATGCCGAGATGGGGTTGATGCCGGTCGTTGCGGAGGAGGCGTCGGTTTACGGATATACGGCCGAGAACCGTCACATGGCCCGGGCATTTCTCCGCGGCGAGAAGCCAATGCTCACCTTCCAGGACGGGGTTGAAGTCGTTCAGATCCTCATGGCAGCCTACATGAGCGCCCAGCAGGGCAAGACGCTCAAATTCCCGCCGGAAGGACTGGACGCGTTCGTTCCGGAGGTCGCAAAGGGGAAGTGGAACCCTCGGGCCTAGCTTACTGATGAGCTTAAGCCTATAATGAGGGGGTCGGGGCGGTGGCACGGCCAATGCCTACAGATGAGGTACACGCCGGCCCCCGGGGGGAAAATGAAAATCATCCGTTTGTACGCCACACTCGTAATCACTGCCGCTACCGCGGCCTGCGCCTCCGAGCGCACACTCGCCCCACAACCCTCGACGCCGTCGTTCGCCAGCTCGATCGCCGCGTCAGCGCCGCAGGTTCCGCTCCTGTTCGTCGTCGATGGCGTTCGATATCAGAGGGATCAGGTCCCGGCGATCAGCTCGGAGCAGGTAGCAAGCGTGCAGGTCGTCAAGGGCCATCTCGCGCTCAAACAGTATGGCCCCGACGCGTCATACGGAGTGGTGATAATCACAACAAAGCAGACGTCCGCGCCGCGCTCCTGACCTGAACATCGGGCGAATTCTCCCCCTGAAGTAGAGGCAGGAAAGCAAAAAGGGCATCCGATGGATGCCCTTTGACGTTTCTGGCGGGCCCGTCAGTGCTTGTGCGAGTTCCTGCCGCCCTTCCGCATCGGCTCGTGGTTCTCGGCCTTGCCGAATCCTCCGCCGCCGGGCTTTTCGCCGCCACCGTGGACCGCGTTAACAGTCGCCCAGGCTCGTCGCTCCGCCTCATCCGTTGGCACGCCGCGCTCCTCGTAGCCTTCCTCGATGTGCTGAGCCTGCCGCTTTTCCTTGTCAGTGTATTTGGATTTGTCACCGCGTGGCATTGTTTCCTCTCGAAAAAGAACATGATGCGATTGTGCAGACGCCGTACCGCCACTTCAAAAGAAATGCAAACTCAGAACTACAGAAGAAGTGCAAACTCAGAACTACCTGTTGCGAGTGATAGTTATGGGTTCTGGGTTGCGGGTTGCAGCACAGCTACCCGGAACCCATATCACATAACTATCACACAGAACAGGTAGTTCTGAGTTTGAAGTGCTTTGGTAGTATCTGAGTTTGCAGTGCAGTTCTGCAGGTGCCATGTTGATGCGCACATGACAACTCCATTCGAGCGTCCGGGACCGGGACGTCTGCCACCTCTGCCGCGCGCACTTCGTCGCGCCGTGTTGTGGATCCTCACCGGCGTCTTCGTAGCGCTCATCGTAGTACCGTGGCTCGCGAGCTTTGCAACCGATTGGCTGTGGTACGGCGAAATCGGCTTTCGTTCCGTTTTCACGACGTCGCTCGTATGGCGTATCGGCCTCTTCGTCGTGGGGGGCTCCGTCGCATTCGCGTATTTCTACGGCAACGTCAGAATCGCGCGCGGGGCGGGCACCGGATTTCCTGTCCTCTATGTAAATCGTGGCGACGGAGTAACGGTCGACCTCTCGCGAACACTGACACGGCTCTTTTTGCCGGCGGCTGTGCTGTTGGCTTTTCTCACCGCGATATCGGCCTCGGCTTCATGGATGACGGTGCTGAAGGGACTCAACGGCGTTCCACTCCGCGCTCGCGATCCCCTGTTCGGTCGGGACATCTCGTTCTACCTGTTCAAGCTCCCGCTGATTTCGGGCGTGCTCGACACGCTCATCACGCTCACATTCCTGTCCATCGTCGCGGTGGCAGTGATGTACTGGATGCGGAATGACATCACGCTTCCGCCGCGTCGCGCGTCGGCCAAGCCTCGCGCATCCCGGCATCTCGGAGCACTCCTCATCGTTTGGTTCGTGCTGCTCGCGGTGCGCCACTGGGTCGTCGGCACTGCCAGCCTTCTTTACTCGACGACGGGTCCGCTCCTCGGATCCAGTTACACCGACGTTCGCGTTGCGCTGCCGGGTCTCTACGTCACCGCTATCGCCGCGCTCATCGCCGCGGCCTGGATTGGCTCCGGGATAGTGCGCGAAAAGGTCATCTGGTCGACGGTTTCGGCGACCGTTTTCTACGTGATCGTCAGCGTGCTCGCGAGAGGGATCGTCCCCGCCGCGTACCAGAAGCTCGTCGTATCCCCCAACGAGCTGGATCGCGAGGCTCCGTACCTGCGCAACCACATTAATGCGACGCGCGTTGCCTGGGGACTCGACAGCGTGGAGTCGCGCGATCTTTCCGGTGAAGTGCAGCTCTCGATGGCGAACATCAGGGCGAACGCCGCCACAGTGGACAATGTCCGGCTGTGGGAGCGCGCACTCCTCCAGCAGACGTTCAGCCAGCTGCAGGAGATTCGCACCTACTACGACTTCGTTTCGGTGGACGACGACCGATACGTGATCGATGGTCGATACCGCCAGGTTCACATCGCCGCGCGGGAGCTGAATTCCGCATCGCTTCCCACCCGTACGTTCATCAATGAGCGCTTGACGTTCACGCACGGGATGGGGATCACGATGGCGCCGGTCAATCAGGTCACCAGCGAAGGGCTGCCTGTCCTTTTCATCAAGGACCTCCCGCCGGTTTCGACGATCTCCGTCAAGCTCACTCGTCCGCAGATCTATTACGGCGAGCTCACCAACGACTATGTCTTTGTCGGCACCGCGCAAAAGGAGTTCGATTACCCGGCCGGCGAGACGAACATTTATACGATGTACACGGGGAAGGGCGGCGTGCCCATCGGCTCCTTCATCCGTCGCGTGCTATACGCGTTTCAGCTTGGCTCGCTCAAGATCCTGCTCTCGGACGACATCAGAGACAAGGCAAGGATTCTGTATCGCAGAAACGTGATGGACCGTGCGACCACGGCACTGCCGTTTCTCTCCTTCGACGAAGATCCGTATCTGACGATCAACGATGCGGGTGAGCTCAAGTGGATACTGGACGCGTACACGACAAGTGACATGTATCCGTATTCGCAGCGCACGAGCGACGGCACCAACTATATGCGCAACAGCGTCAAGGTCGTGATAGACGCTTACGACGGCACCGTCGAGGCCTACATTGCGGAGCCGCGGGATCCGGTGATCCAGACCTATGCCCGCATCTTCGGCCCGATCTTCAAGCCGCTCGCGTCGATGCCGGCCGATCTCAGACGCCACCTGCGGTATCCGGGCGATCTGTTTCGTCTACAGGCGGCGCTCCACGCCACCTACCATATGCTTCAGCCCGAGACCTTCTACCACCGCGAGGATCAATGGCAGATCCCGGGCGGTCTGACGAAGGGCACGAACGAAAATCCGTACATGCGGCACATCATCATGAGGCTGCCCGGCGAAAAGAATCCCGAGTTCATCTTCATGACTCCGTTCACTCCGCGCGGAAAGGACAATCTCGCTGCATGGATGGTCGCCAGGATGGACGGCGAGAACTACGGAAAACTCTCCGTGTATCGTTTTCCCAAGCAGAGCCTGGTGTATGGTCCGAAGCAGATCGCCAACCGCATCAACCAGGATACGGAGATCTCGCGTCAGCTGACGCTATGGGATCAGCGCGGGTCCGAGGTCATTCGCGGCGAGCTGCTGGTCATTCCGATCGAGGAGTCGCTGATCTATGTGCAGCCGATCTATCTTCGCGCCGAGGGCGGGAGCATCCCCGAGCTGAAGCGCGTGGTCGTCGCGCACGAGAACCGCGTTGTCATGGGGGAGACGCTCGAGGAGGGACTGAATGCTCTGTTCGGGTCAGGCGCGACGGCCCAAACACCGACGAGCGTTCAGGATTCCATCAGTGCGCTCAGCATCGCACCTCCTCCGGTGGGTGGTACCGTTGCGCCACCCTCAGCGCAGCCACCGATTTCAGGCGCGACCGCGGATCTCCTCAAACAGGCGCAGGCCCATTACGACCGGGCGATCGCCGCGCAGCGCGCGGGGAACTGGGCCGAGTATGGCCGGGAGATCGAGCAACTCGGCGCGACGATCCGTTCGCTCCAGCGGGTGCAGCACTAGGGGGATTGCGTCTCCGGCGGCGAGCAGGAATCTCATGTCGCTCGCTTGAGAAAGTCCTGCACCGCCTTTCTGTAGCTTCGACCGGTCGTGATGCGCTTGCCGTTCCGCAGGATGAGAAGCTGGTCACCCTGGTCGAATGGCTGCGCCTCGCGCACCTGCGCGGTATTCACGATGGTCGAGCGGTGGACGCGGAGAAAGCGATTGTGCGGCAATCTCGCCTCGAGACGACTCAGCGGCTCTCGCACGTCGTACGCGACTTCGGCTAGATGAATCCGCGCCAGGTCGTCGCGCGCCTGGATCCAGAAGATCTCGTCCGGATCGAGAAAGAGAATCTTTCCATTCACTTTGACGCCGATACGATTCTTGGGGCCGTCGAGCTGCCCGACGTACTTGAGAAGCGCGCCGAGCTGCGACGATACGCTCGGACTGCCCGAATCGCTGAGTCGTTTTTTTGCGCGGTCGAGCGTCTGGTGGAAGCGCACGTTGTCCACCGGCTTCAAGAGATAGTCGAAGGCGCCGAATTCGAACGCCGAGACTGCGTAGTCGTCGAACGCGGTGACAAAGATCACCGGTGGCATCTTGTCGGTTCCAACCTCGGTGATGACATCGAACCCATCGAGCTCCGGCATCTGGACATCGAGAAAAACCAGATCCGGTTTCTGGGTTTTGATGGAAGCGACGGCCTCGAGACCGTTCTGGCATTCGCCGACGATATCGATGTCGGGAACCCGGTTGAGGAGAGTGACGAGGCGTTGGCGAGCCAGCGGCTCATCATCGACAATCAGAACGCGGAACATCGGGTCAGTCATAATTGGCTCACGGCCGCAAGCTTCTCACCTACCGACACGCTGTCGCGGGTGGGTGAGATCCTTCCGAGCCTGAATGGAATTGTGATTCTCACGGCATAACCGCCTTCATCGCGGTCACCGCTCTCGAATTCGTGGGAATCGCCGTAAAGGTGAATGAGTCTGGTCATCGTGTTTGTGAGGCCGAGTCCGGTTCCGCGGGACCGCTCTCGCGATCTCCGGGCGCGAACGCCGACGCCATCGTCCAGGATGGTGATGGACAGCTTGTCTCCGATGCGCCGCGCGGTGACCCTAACGTATCCGGCTCCGGCGCGCGGGGTGATGCCGTGTCTGATCGCATTCTCGACCAGCGGCTGGAGGAGAAGGCTTGGCACCAGCGCTCCGCGCACGCCGTCCTCGATGTTGCAGGTCACGCTGAGGCGGTCCTGGAACCGTACGCGCTGGATCGCCACGTAACGATCGAGAAGCCCGAGCTCGCGCTCGAGTGGCACTTCCTGCTCGCTCGACGTGGAGAGGACGAGCCTCAGGAAATCGCTCAGCTCGGACACCATCCGCTCCGCGGCGGGCGGATCCGTTGCGATGAGTGCCATGGCGCTATTCAGCGCATTGAAAAGAAAGTGCGGATTAAGCTGCAGCTTGAGCGTATCCAGCTCGGCCTGCACCAAACGCGTTACGACGCGCTGTCGCTCGGCGGATTCCCTGCTCGCCTCTCTGACGAGGTGCTCCACCCAATAGGTCGCGTACGTCGAGACGATCCCGAAGACGCCGAGGAGAACGAGCTTGGCGGCTTCGTCGAGCGGTGTGATGCGGGCGAGCTGCACGGCATCGATCGGGTTTACCACGATCGGCACGCGGTTCGTGGCCCACAGCCACAGCAGAAGTGCAGCGTACTCGAACCAGGCCAGCGCCGAAATGAACGCTGCTTTTCGCACGGATGACGCGACGGGCCTTCCCGCCAGCACGACGAAGTACATGAGGAAGATCGGCGATCGAAGCGCCAGAACGCCCGACGACTGTGCCAGAGCATAGCCGCCAATGATTGCCGTGACCGCTGTGACGTCGACGATAGGATTCATGCTGGACAGCCAGCCCGGCAGTTCATCGCGTCGGTACCACGTCAGATACTGGGCGACGGTCCAGGCCAGCGTCGGCGCCAGCACGACGACGTTCGCGGTATTGAGGGCCTTCGAAAGGTGCGGCGCGTACATCAGCGCCGAAGCCGCAAGCAGGAAAACCACGGCGGCCCGAAGGCCGTTGAGGATTCTCTCCGCTCTGTCGCGCCTGAGGCGAAGGCTCGGTGGCGGCGCGAATGAGGACGTCGAGAATAACTGCATCACTGGAATTTGGCTGCGGCGAGGTGGCTGGGGTAGCAGGCCGACGAGGTACCTGCTACCCCCGACGCCGGTTGTGTCCTACCCGACGTCGTGCCATTACGATGGTCGCTATGGTCCTCAAAAAAAGCTGTCAACGGTGCCCACGTTTTGCGGCTGGGTCCAAACTACGTCAATCGGGCAGGCCGACGAGTTACCGTGAGGCGAGCGTTCCCGCGTCATGGGTGAGCGACTTCTGCTGAGCGGTGAAGGGCCTTTCCCGCGCGTGGCGCGTGGCGTGCGAGAGCTATCAGACGGTGATCTCTACACAAAAATGCTGAGCGATTCTGAGCACGAGAAAGCCCGCGCGCTGGTTCTGCGCTTCGGGTGGAACGCGACTGCCTATCAGATACTCAATCCGGGGATCGAGCTTTGGTTCTCGCGAACGGGAGACGGCGTCGTCGGGTTCGTCCGGCACGGATCGACGCGAGTGGTCGGAGGCGCGCCGGTTTGCGATGTCGCGCGGCTCGACGCGGTTGTCGCGGAATTCATGGATGACGCGCGCCGCCTCCGGCAACGCGTGTGCTTCTTCGGGGCCGGCGAGCGACTCGATTCCAGGCTGGGTGGCAGCTCGCAGTGGTCGCGAGTGCTTCTCGGCGCCCAGCCGATCTGGAATCCGACCAGTTGGCCTGACGCGGTCGGGCGCCGCGGCTCGCTTCGCGCGCAATTCAACAGAGCGCGCAACAAAGGGATCGTCGTCTCGGAGTGGCCGCACCAAAGGGCGGAGAATCATCCCGCCCTCAGACACTGCCTCGCCGACTGGCTCCAGTCGCGCCGCCTCCCTCCGCTTCATTTCATGGTCGAGCCCGAGACCCTGAGTGATCTGCGGGATCGGCGCGTGTTCGTCGCCGAGCGGAAGGGAAGCGATGCCGTAGCCTTCACGATTCTCTCGCCGGTGCCGGCGCGCCACGGTTGGCTCGTCGAGCAGATTGTGCGAGGGCGTCACGCGCCGAACGGGACGGCCGAGCTCCTCATCGATTTCGCGATGCGCGCGGTTGCCGAGTCCGGCTCCTGCTACGCGACCCTCGGGCTGTCGCCACTTTCGGAGCGCGCTCCGATTGTCGCTGTTTCGCCGCCTCTTTGGCTACGCTTGACGCTTCGATGGGTACGACTGCATGGAGCGAGGTTCTACAACTTCATCGGGCTCGACACCTTCAAGGCGAAGTTCAACCCGGAATCGTGGGAGCCGATCTACGCAATTGCCGAAGGCGCAAAGTTTCGTCCGCGCGATCTCTACGCCATCGCCGGCGCGTTCAGCGGGGGCGCACCTCTCCGATTGATCGGTGGCGCGATTTGGAGAGCGGCCCGCCAGGAGCTTGCTTCACTCTTCCGACTTCGCAGCTAGTCAACGGTGACGAAAGCTTTTACGTATGGTTATTGCAGATA
>Ga0070681_10002161_pt1 | contig 17886 bp, 18 predicted proteins | sample KBSC83BmetaG_FD_65650 | JGI IMG/M metagenome (GOLD analysis project Ga0070681, IMG submission 65650) | Corn rhizosphere microbial communities from Kellogg Biological Station, Michigan, USA - KBS C8-3B metaG | ecosystem: Host-associated > Plants > Roots > Rhizosphere | place: USA: Michigan... | reverse complement strand
GTTCGGCGTCCATGCCCGAATTGTCGGCTGGGTGTTCGGCACGGAATACCACACGCATGCCGTGATCCCACGCCAAGCGTTCCAGGCAGAACAAAGCCCCGTGCGCGGTCATGCCGGCGATCGTCACCGGCTGCTTCGTCCAAGCAGTGTGCAAATCGTGGAACCACAGATCGGTGATGTCGCCCTCGATCGCGTGAACCGGCGCACCGAGTTGGTCCATTTCGCGGGCAAAGGCCACACTTGCCGGAAATCGCTGGTCGAATACAACCTTGTAGAAAGACTGTGCCTGAAAAAGCGTTTGACTCGAGATTTCGCGAGCCGAGACTACCATCGGCAGGACGGTGGCTGCGATGCCTACCTGAATAAACTCTCTCCGGCTCGCCATAGGCTGTGCCCTCCCCCTGCGCTGATTGTACTCCCGGAGCGCGCAAATGGCGCATCAAAATGCCGTCCAAAATGCGGCGAAGCGGCGCCTAGACGTGTGCGGATTTCGCCTTCGCGGCGGTGCGGACGGCCTTGTGTTTGGCGAGAACGCGCTCGAGTTTCGGTGTCATGCGTTCCATGACGCTGCGGCAACTGGGCGAACCGCAGGCGCACGAGGTTCTATCGCCGACATACTCGAAGTTGTAATCGACGGTGAGTTCTTCGCCGGGTTTGATCGCGCGCAGACTCATGTAAATGATGTGGCCCTTCATGATGCGCGCGACCACGTTGGGCTCACAACTGTGATTGATGATTTCCGCGCCGCTGCCGCCGAAGGCGCCATCGAGGGTCCAGTATTTGTTGAGCGTGAACAAGTAGGTGTACTCGCCCTCGCCGCGCTTCTTGGTTTCGCGGCGATTGAGGCGTTCGCCGGTGTACTCGATCACCTTGCGGTTGGCGGGGATGCGTTCTTCGGCGTAGACGCCGAAACGGTGAATCTTGGATTTGCGAATCGCGAGTTTATAGCCGGCGTACTTGGGATCAATGCGGGGACGGCGAACAGGAGTATCCATGCTGGAGTGGGTAACTCTTGCATTGTAGCGGACGAGCGTATGTGATTGCTTCCATCGACGTAGGACATTTTTGACATCGCATTGCCTGATCGATCAATTGTTTCGTTTCGTTGTCGAGCTCGATCTTCATTGGGCTACTGCGCAGGCGGAGGAAGTCGCAAGTTCAGATTGCGGGCTTGATTCAGTTCCCGCGTGGCCGCGCGATCGATATCCGCCAAAGACACACGGTGGTTCTGGTCGTCGGCGTCGACGTAGCGCAGATCATTACCCTGCACCCAGACTGCGGCGGCGTCGAGGCGCGAGCCGTTCTTGAGCGCGATGACGTAGAACGCGGGAGGAGCGCTGCTGGCGGCCGGCTTGAAGTCTTGAATCGAAGATTTAATGGGTTCGGGAGGCGGCAGGATCACCGGGGGCGCTTCGAACACAATATTGTTTACTACGGGAACTGGCTCCGGAGCAACGGGGGCATAGCCGCCATAACCGTAGCCTCCCCAGAATCCGGGGGCGATGGGAACATGATGACCTCGGGGAGGCGCTACGCGAGGCGCGGTTTGTTGCAGAGGCGGAAGGCCGGAACCAAGTGCCGCTGGAAAGTGGCGATCCTGCGCGAGGGCCGCGCCCGCGAGCAGCAACACGACGCTGAGTCCCAGGATTTTGCGCACTGCGTTGATCCCTACCCAGTATAATAGCTCCTTTAATGGCCACTGCTAGCGATACCCCTTCCGCGTCCGGAACTTCACACGACCCGGCATCCGGCACCCGGCGCTTCCTGCCGCTGTTGCTTTTACTCTTTGCGGGTAGCGGATGCTCGGCGCTGATCTATGAAATCGTTTGGTACCAATTGCTGCAGTTGGCAATTGGGTCGACTTCGGTGTCGCTGGGGATTTTGCTTGCAACCTTCATGGGTGGATTGTGCATCGGCAGCATCGGGCTGCCGCGGTTGCGTGGAAGGTTTGCGGATCAGCATCCGTTGCGGGTTTACGCTTGGCTCGAAGTGGGGATCGCGATTTGCGGGTTGCTGGTGCTGGCGGGCATTCCCTTGGTGAGCGGGGTGTATTTCGCGGGGGCCTCCAGCGGACTCGCGGGGATGCTGCTGCGCGGAGTGGTCGCGGCGGTGTGCATGCTGGTGCCGACGGCGTTGATGGGCGCGTCGCTTCCGGCCATTGTGCGCTGGGTGGAGTCGACGCCGCGCGGTGTCGAGTGGTGGGGTTTGCTGTACGGCGGCAACACCGTCGGAGCCGTGTTCGGTTGCCTGTTCGCGGGGTTCTATTTGCTCCGTGTTTACGACACGGCCGTGGCAACCTATGCGGCAGTGGCGATCAACCTGGTTGTGGCGGCGCTCAGCTTCTGGTTGGCGACGCAGACGCCGGCGCGCGCTTCTCTCGAAAATGCCGAACCTCGAGACCACTCGGCGGTGAACCGTTGGCCGGTGTACGCCACCATTGCCGTTTCGGGAGCGTGCGCGCTCGGCGCGGAAGTGGTGTGGACCCGTCTGCTCGGCATGATGTTGGGTGCGACAGTATATGTTTTCGCCATCATCCTTGCGGTGTTTCTGATCGGTTTGGCGCTGGGCAGCGGCGGCGTGGCGTTACTGTTGCCGAAGCTGCGTCCACGCGAGGCGTTGGGATGGTGCCAGATCCTATTGACCCTGGGGATCGCGTGGACCGCGTACATGATTGCCGATTCCCTGCCCTACTGGCCGATCGATACCATGCTGACTCGCGATCCCTGGCAGTTGTTTCAGCTCGATATGGCGCGTTGTCTGTGGGCGATTTTGCCGGCGGCGCTGCTGTGGGGCGCGAGCATGCCATTGGCGCTCGCGGCGGTGACTACAGGCGGTGAAGATCCTGGGCGCGTCGTCGGCGGAGTGTACGCGGCCAACACGCTCGGTGCAATTGTGGGGGCGCTGGGCGTGAGCCTGATGCTAGTGCCGTGGATCGGCACACAGAACACGCAGCGATTGCTGTTGGTGGTTTCCGCGCTGGGCGCGTTGTTTGTGTTATTGCCGCGGGCGCGTGAAGCACTGGCCGCGTCGCTGATCGTCGCGGGTTTGCTGGCGTGGGGGATCGATCCCGTGCCCGGCGCCTTGATCGCTTACGGGCGGCGCATGCCCAGCTACATGAATAATTCGCGGATCATTTACACCGCGGAGGGACGCAACTCGTCGGTGGCCATTGGGCGACTGAACGACGGCTCGACCGAGATCGACGTCAACGGGCACGTGGAGGCCACCACTCTGCCCTTCGACATGAAGCTGCAGCGCATGGTGGGACACTTACCCGCCCTGCTGCACCCTGATCCCAAATCAGTGCTCGGCATTGGCTTTGGCGCGGGCGTCTCGGCGGGCACGTTCACGCGCTATCCGGGGATTCAGAAGATCACCATCTGCGAAATCGAGCCGATCATTCCGCCGATCTCAACGAAGTATTTCGCGGCGCAGAACTATGAGGTCTTTACGAACCCGAAGACGCATATGTATTACGACGATGCCCGGCATTACCTGATGACGACCAACGAGAAGTTCGACATCATTGCTTCGGACCCCCTGGATGTTTTTGTGAAGGGCACGGCGGCGCTCTATTCCAAAGAATATTTCGAAGCGGTGAAACGCCACTTGAACCCGGGCGGCATGTTTACGTTGTACGTCCCGCTGTATGAGAGCGATGAGGCGACGGTGAAGAGCGAGCTCGCGACTTTCTTCGACGCGTTTCCTTACGCCACCGTGTGGGCCAACAATCAAAGCGGGCAGGGTTACGACACGGTGTTCATGGGACAAGTGGAGCCGCTCGAGATCGACGTCGCGGAAATCGAAAAACGCTTGCACCGGCCGGATTACGCCGCAGTGGCTCAGTCCTTGGCGGATCTCGATGTTTATTCGGCGGCCAATTTGTTCTCGGTCTATATGGGGCGGAACACGGACCTGGGTGAGTGGACCAAGGGGGCTCCTCTCAACCGCGACCGCGACCTCAGGCTGATGTACCTGGCTGGCTGGGGCATCAATTCCTCGATGGCTAACGACATTTACCTGAAGATGATGACCTACCGCAAGATGGACAAGGCCCCGTTTAAGAATTAGGTCTGCTCTCTGGCACGCCAATTGCTTATGTATGGTCGTGATCGTGGGAGCCGTCATCGCCGGGTTTGTTATCGTTTCCCTACTGCTGGAAACGATTTCGTCCTCTCCGAAGCCCGAAGAAGTCGAGCAGACTGACGCCACCATTGCGCCGCAATGACTCTCGCCTGAGTCAAAATGGCCCACTTTGTCCGAAGTCCGGACACTGTTGCTACCATAAGAGATTCCATGCTTCGCTTTGAAACCGCAGGAGAATCTCACGGGGAGTGCCTTGTCGCCACCCTGACTGGACTGCCCGCTGGAGTCCCCGTCTCCGTTGCGGCAATTGACCGGGAATTGTGGCGCCGCCAACAGGGGTTCGGCCGCGGCGGGCGCATGAAAATCGAGACCGATCAAGCCCACATCGTCAGCGGAATCCGACACTCGCACACCATCGGGTCGCCCATCGCCATCCTGATCGAGAACAAGGATTGGAAGAACTGGACCGAAGCGCTGCCCGTCGAAGACATCGCAGGTGCCGAAGATCACAAGAAGCCGGTGACGCGTCCGCGCCCCGGCCATGCGGATCTGGCAGGAGCGATCAAGTACAATTTTCACGACGCCCGGTACATTTTAGAGCGCGCCAGCGCGCGCGAAACGGCGGGACGAGTCGCGGTGGGGGCGCTCGCTAAGGCGTTTCTCGTAGAGTTCGGCATAGGTGTTCTCAGCCATGTGATCGCTGTCGGCGAGGCCAAGCTCGAGCGCCCGGCGACCTGGGAAGAGCTAGTCGCTCTCAGCCAGCGGGACGAAGTTCTCCTGGGTTGCGTCGACGCCGAAGCCGAGCAGCGCATGAAGGCGGTGGTCGATCAAGCGTATAAAACCGGCGACACTGTCGGCGGAGTCTTCGAGGTGGTGGCGCGCGGCGTGCCGCCCGGATTGGGTTCGCACATTGCCTGGGACACGCGCCTCGACGGCAGACTCGCGCAAGCCATCGTATCGATGCAGGCGGTGAAGGGTGTCGAAGTCGGCTACGCGGCGGAAGGCGCGGCGGCTTTCGGTTCCAAGGTGCAGGATACGATTCACTACAGCCGCGAACAGCGCGAGTTCACGCGCGGAGCCAATCGCGCGGGTGGTCTTGAAGGCGGCATGACCAATGGCCAGGACGTGCTGGTGCGCGGCATGCTGAAGCCGATCTCGACGCTGCGGCGGCCGCTCGAAAGCGTGGATCTCGAAACCCGCGACGCGGCGCTCGCCGCTTATGAGCGCAGTGACATCGCCGTGGTCCCGGCAGCCGGAGTCATCGGCGAAGCCATGGTGGCGCTGGTGCTGGCGTCAGCGATGATCGAAAAGTTTGGCGGCGATTCGCTGGCCGAGACCCGGCGTAACTACCAAGGATATTTAGAACAGGTGAAGAACTTCTAAGCATGATTTATCCCATCGTGAAATACGGGAATCCCGTGCTCGAAAAGCGCGGTGAAGACATTACGGAATTCGATACGCCCGAACTGCATCAGCTGGTCGAAGATATGTTCGAGTCAATGTACGCGGCCAAGGGTGTTGGTCTCGCCGCGCCCCAGATTGGGGTTGGCAAAAGGCTGGCGGTAATCGATATCACTACCGGTGAAGACCCCGCGCAGAAGATCGTGCTGATCAACCCGGAGATCGTCAAGACCGAGGGCTCGCATAAAAGCGAAGAGGGGTGCCTGAGCCTGCCAACATTTCGTGAACAGGTAGTCCGGCCCCTGAAAGTGACGGTACGCGCCCGCGATGCGCATGGCAAGGAATTCGAAATGGTAGGCGACGAACTGCTAGCGCGTGCGTTCCTACACGAGACGGATCACCTTAATGGGAAACTTTATATTAATCACATCAGCGCATTGAAAAGAGATCTGATCCGGCGCAAAGTCCGCAAGCTGCAAAAAGCCGGCGAGTGGGAATAGAAACGCTGTGAAGCTGGTGTTTATGGGCACACCCGTGTTTGCCGTCCCCAGCCTGGAGCGCGCGGTCGAGGCCGGTCACGAGGTGGTGGCTGTATTCACGCAACCGGATCGGCCCAAGGGTCGCGGACACAAGGACGCCATGCCTCCAGTAAAGGTGGCCGCGCTGCGTCTCGGGCTGGCCGTGCACCAGCCGGAGCGCGTGCGGCGTCCGGACATCGTCGAGCAACTGCGTGCGATGGCGCCGGAGGCGATGGTGGTGGTCGGCTACGGACAGATCATCCCGAAGGCGATTCTGGAAATTCCGCCGCAGGGGATCATCAACGTACACGCGTCGCTACTGCCGAAGTACCGCGGTGCGGCGCCGATTCAGTGGGCCATCGCTCGCGGCGAGACGCGCACCGGAGTCACCACGATGCGCATCAACGAAGGTCTCGACACGGGCGACATGCTGCTTAAGTGGGAGACTGCTATCGGTCCGCAGGAAAACGCTGTCGAACTGGGCCAGCGTTTGGCGGTGGCGGGCGCGGAGTTACTGGTGCGAACGCTCGCCGAACTCCCGACCATCCGGCGCGAGCCGCAGGACGATGCGCAAGCCACCTACGCGCCCATTCTCAAGAAGGAGGACGGCAAGATCGACTGGCAGCTTCCGGCGCGGGAAATCTTGAACCGGATTCGCGGATTCGAGCCTTGGCCCGGCGGTTACGGCTTCCTGCGCGGACAACGTTTGCAGATCTGGAGCGCGACCGTGGGCGAATCCAAGTTACCGCCGGGAACGTTACAGGTGATCCATCACAAGTTGTACGCCGGCTGTGGGCACGGCGAATCAATCGAGTTGCGGGAAATTCAGTTGGAGGGAAAGAAGAGAATGCCGGTGGGCGCGTTTTTGAATGGGTTTCCGCTGAGCGGTGATGAGGTGCTCGCGTGAGTCTTCCGCAAGGGTTTCGTTACGCGGCGGTCTACGCCGGGATTCGCAAGATCGAAAAAGACGACCTCGCGTTGATTGTGTCGGACACGCCGGCCGTGGCGGCCGCCGTGTTCACGCAGAATCGTGTGGTGGCGGCCCCGGTGGTGCTGGCGCGCAAGAATCTGGCGGCGTCTCGTGGGAAGGCGTGCGCGATCCTGGTCAATGCCGGAAACGCCAACTGCGCTACTCGGACCGGCGACCAGGTCGCGCTGGCCACTGCCCGCGCGACAGCGAGGGCGCTGGGCGTGAAGCCCGAATTCATTCTGCCGGCATCCACCGGTGTGATCGGCGTCGAAATGGATGGCAACAAGATCGTGAACGCGCTTCCGGAACTGGTGGAGAAGCTAGATGCCGCGCATTTCGACGCGGTCGCGGCGGCCATCTTGACCACCGACTTAGTTCCCAAGACCGCGTGTGCTGCGATTAAGGGTGCACGGATTGCTGGCATGACCAAAGGTTCCGGCATGATCCAACCGAATATGGCAACGACGCTCGGGTTCGTCATGACCGATGCCGTGGTCGCGCCGGCGCTGCTACGCTCGGCGCTGAAGCGGGCCGTTGCTCGCAGCTACAACCGCATTTCAGTCGACGGCGATACCTCCACCAACGACACCGTCGCTGTCCTAGCCAATGGGGCCTCCGGCGTGAAGCCCACCGCGAAGGCCTTCGAAGCGGTGCTCACGGAGGTGCTGGAATCGTTAGCGCGGCAAATCGCCCGCGATGGCGAGGGAGCCCACAAACTGGTGACCATCGACGTCGAGGGCGCAGCCAGCGACAAAGCGGCCGAGCAGATCGCCCGCGCCATCGCGAATTCGCCTCTGGTCAAGACCGCCGTCGCCGGTTCCGATCCCAACTGGGGCCGCATTCTGTGCGCTGCCGGTTACGCTGGGGTGGCGTTCGATCCGCGGAAGGTGGATATCGACATGCAGAGTATTCCGGTGTGCCGCCGTGGACTCGCTGCCGATTTTTCAGAAGACGAACTAAAAAGCAAGTTGGACCTTGCGGATTGTTCCATCCGCTTCGCCATTCGCGGGACGGGCCGTGGACGCGCGCGTTTTTGGACTTGCGACTTTACCAAAGATTACATTGACATTAACGCCAGTTACCGGACTTAACATGCGCACCGCGCTACTGCTGCTTATCTCGACGGTTGCCCTGGCGGACTCCACCGCCGATGTCCTGAACGTTTTTAGCGCCGCGGCGGAAGCATTGACCAACGATGATTCTGCCGCGTTCCTGGACAAGTTCGACCGCGATATGCCGGAGTACTCCGCGCTTCGCGCGAATATCGAAGGGCTACTGGCCGCCTACGAAATTGGCTCGACCATTGAAGTGGTCACCGATGAAGGCGACGACGAAAAACGAACCGTCGCGTTGGACTGGTTGTTGGTTACCTCCGAAAAGAACGTGGTCAATGGCGATCAGCAGACCCATAGGCGCGTCGTCAAGTGCAGGCTGGAGCGCCGGAGTAAACAGTGGAAAATCACGGCGTTAGACCCCATCGACTTCTTCAAAAAATAAATAGGGACGGAGCCTGATTTTTGTTCCAACCCGGTACATTCCCAACTCGGAACAATAATCAGGCTCCGTCCCTATTTTAGAGCGACGCTTCCATGGGCATGGCTAGCGGCGGTTCAATGAAGAAATCGAGTTGCTCCATGCGCGCGAGGGCCGCCCTGATCGAGGCTTCGCTGGTCGGTTCCACGGTGATTACGAAGGGCAGATTCTCGGCGTTTTCGTCGGGCAGTTGCAGCACCGCTTCAATCGAGATGTTCTCCGCCGCGAGCGCCGCGGCGAGTTGCGCGATGATTCCCGGGCAGTCCTTCACGCGGAAGCGCAAATAATACGCCGCGCGATTCAGAGTAACCGGTATCGGACAATATTCGCCCAGCCGCGCGTGCGCGAAAGGAGAAACCCGCTCCGGACTGCCCGACCGAATTTCGCGTGCCACACGCATCAAGTCGCTGACGACGGCGACTCCCGTGGGATGCGCGCCGGCGCCGCGCCCATAGTAGAACGTATCCGCTCCGTATTTTCCGCGCACCCACACCGCGTTGTAAGCGCCGCGAACGCTCGCCAGAATCGTCGATTGCGGGATCAGCGATGGACGCACCGACAACAGCAGCCCCGCAGGCGTCTGGCGCGCGATGCACACTAAGCGGATGGTGTGATGCAGCATATGCGCGTAACCGAAATCGATGGGGGCGATGCGGCGGATGCCTTCGGTGTAAATATCGGACGGCACGATGCGCTCGCCGAAAGCTAGCGCCGAGAGAATCGCCAGCTTGGAGCGTGCGTCGAAGCCATCCACGTCGGCGGACGGATCGGCCTCCGCGTAACCGGCGGCTTGCGCCTCCGCCAGTACTTGCGCAAAATCAGCGCCGCGCTGCTCGATCTCAGTGAGGATGTAATTACAAGTCCCGTTCAAAATTCCGTAAAGCGTGTTGATGCGGTCGCCGGAAATGCCTTCGCGCAACACGGCGTGAATCGGAATACCGCCGGCCACGCTCGCTTCCATCGCCAGATTGATGTTGGACGCGATAGCGTGGTCCCACAACTCCGCGCCGCAGAGCGCCATCAATTCCTTGTTGGCCGTCACCACCGACTTGCCTTTGGCTGCCGCGGCCTCAAACACTTCGCGTGCCACCGTGGTACCTCCGATGAGCTCGGCGACGATGTGAATGTCGGGATGGTCCACCACTTCCCGCCAATTGGTGGTCTGGAGCGGCGCCCCCAACGCTGCGGGGATTTTCTTGCTCCCCACATTCCGGCTGCATACCGCAGCAACACGCAGCGGGAAGCCCAACTTGAGCGCGATTTGATCGGCATTTTCCGCGAGGATGTCGAGCGTACCAGAGCCGACGTTGCCGAGTCCGATGACTCCAAGATTCACTGGCTGCATAAAAGGGTTCTTTCTATTTGACCACTAAGCGGAAATCCATCACCAGCACCACCGCGTCGGGCTGGACGCGCACATCGCGCAGATCGAAGCTAGCCAGCTCTTGCTGATAGAGCGGCTTCGCGGCACCTTGCGCCGGTGCCTGTTCCAACAGATGACGCGCCTGATCGCGAACTTCGATCTTGAAGTCATGCGAAAAACTGCTGGTTAACGCCTGGCGCACGCGGCGAATGTAGAACGAATCGCGCGGCGTCGACACGTTTACTTCGTTGAATGCCAGCGCTCCATTCTTCACGGCCGGAACTGCGATCAACGTGAAGTCGAACGAGTCGCCCAGCCCCACGCAGCCGCCAAACATATCCAGCGCTGTGCGGCCGCTGAAGCGCGCCGTAACTCGCAAGCGCCCGTCCAACGCCCCCACATGCGGCGATTCGAGGTAGGCGAATTTGCACTTGGTGGCCTTGTTCCCGCGCACGTATAACCGGCCCTCCTGCGAAAAGAGTTGATCGGCAATCACGCGTTCGATGGCGGCGTAGCGCAATTCCAACTCGGCGCAGAATGCGGGAGCGCCCGAGAGCAACATTAGTAATACACAAACACGAAAGCGAGTCATGCGGACTGTATCAGAATCATGCGGTTTGTCTCATTGTAGGGGATGCGGCGGTATGCTACTCTGGAGCGTTTACCCCCACTATGGCCGTTACCCGCGAAAAATCCCAACTGATGAGCGCGTCTGAAATCGACCGCACCCTGGTTCGGCTGGCGCATGAAATTTTGGAGCGCACCGAAGATCTGAACAAGTTGGCCTTCATCGGCATTCGCCGCCGTGGCGTCCCGCTGGCCCAGCGCCTGGCCGAAAAGATCGAAGCGCTGGAGCGGCGAAAGGTTGCGGTAGGGATCCTCGACATCAATTTATACCGCGACGACCTGTCGACGGTTTCGCAACAGCCGGTCCTGAACTCGACCGACATTCCGTTTTCCGTCACGGGCATGGATGTCATCCTGGTGGACGACGTGCTCTACACGGGCCGCACCGTGCGTGCTGCTCTCGATGCCTTGTTCGATCAAGGGCGGCCCGCGCGCGTCCAACTCCTGGCGCTGATCGATCGGGGCTGGCGCGAATTGCCGATTGAGGCACGCTACATCGGGCGCACCGTGCAGACTTCGGCCAACCAAATCATTGAAGTGAAGTTTCAGGAAATCGACGGGATGGAAAAGGTTTTGCTGGTGGAGAGAGTCGACTAAAGAGGCGCATGAAAGGCCTTCTGGGGATTGAAGATTTAACACGCGACGAGGTGCAGGCAATCCTCGACCGGGCGCGGCATTTCCAAGTGGGCCCGGGGCAGCGCTTCCGCAAATTCGATCTACTGAAGGGGCGCATGGTGGTAAACCTGTTCTTTGAGAACTCCACCCGCACCCGCACTAGCTTCGAGCTCGCGGCGAAAGGCCTGGGCGCCGATGCGGTTTCAATCACGGCGCAGGCGTCGAGCGTCGCCAAGGGCGAGTCCCTAGTGGATACGCTGAACACGTTGGGGGCGATGCGGCCGGATGCGATCATAATGCGGCACTCGGCTTCCGGCGCGCCGCATTTTCTGCAGCGCCACTTGGGGATACCGATCATCAACGCTGGCGATGGCACGCATGAGCATCCTACCCAGGCGCTGCTCGACGCGCGCACCATTCTCGACCGCGGAAAGCGACTCGAAGGCTTGCGGGTGGCCATCATCGGCGACATTGCACATAGCCGCGTGGCGCGGTCGAACGTGTTTCTGCTTGCGAAGTATGGCGCCGAAATCGTGCTGTGCGGACCCGCCTCGCTACTGCCACCGGAATTGAAACAACTTGCGCCGGGCGTCACCCTGACTACCGACATGGATGAAGCGATCCGCAATGCGGATGTGATCATGATGTTGCGCGTCCAATTGGAGCGCCAACACGAAGCAGCCTTCCCGGCAGGCGAATATTTTCCCTTCTACGGGCTGCGGCTGGAGCATCTGAAATTGGCCAAGCCAGACGCCATCGTGATGCACCCAGGGCCGATCAATCGCGGCCGTGAGATCTCATCTGAGGTCGCCGATTCCCAGCGCTCAGCGATTTTGAACCAAGTGGAGAATGGAATTTCAGTGCGCATGGCAGTGCTCGAACGAGTCTTAAGTGGAGAACCGAATGCCGGCGCTGCTCATTAAGAACGGCCGCGTGATCGACCCGGCGTCGGGGCACGACGCCATGGCCGATGTCTGGATCGAAGACGGCGTCATCAAGGGTGTGGGCCTGAACTTATCACCCACCGGCGCGGAAGTATTCGACGCCACAGGGTTGATCGTCGCACCCGGTTTCATCGACATGCACGTGCATCTGCGCGAGCCGGGGTTTGAACACTCGGAGACGATCGAGAGCGGCGCACGCGCCGCGGCCGCGGGTGGATTCACGTCTATTTGCCCGATGCCCAACACGGCGCCCGTGAACGACAGTCCCACCGTCACCACCTACATCATCGAAAAGGCGCGACGGCATGCGGTAGTCAACGTGTTTCCGATCGGCGCCATCACGCGCGGCAGTAAGGGCGAGGAGCTTGCGGCCATCGGATCAATGCGGCAGGCCGGTGCGGTGGCTATCTCCGACGACGGACGGCCTGTGATGAACGCGCAACTGATGCGGCGTGCCATGGAGTTCGCGCGCAGCTTTCACATGCCCGTGATCAATCATTGCGAAGACCTGCATCTCAGCGCCGGCGGCGACATGCACGAAGGCGTCGAATCCGTGCGCCTGGGATTACGCGGCATTCCTGGCTCGTCGGAAGACGTAATGGTCGCGCGCGACATTCTGCTGGCTGAGTTGACCGGCGCGCGCTACCACGTAGCGCACATTTCCTCGCGCCACTCAGTCGAGATGGTGTCTTACGCCAAGCTCAAAGGGCTCCCGGTTACCTCGGAAGCGACGCCGCATCACCTGACGCTGACCGACGCCGGCATGATTCCCTACGACAGCAATTACAAAATGAAGCCGCCGCTGCGGTCCTCGAGCGACGTGAACGCCGTCGTCGAGGGTGTCGTCAACGGAGCGATCGATGCGATCGCCACGGACCATGCGCCGCACGCTGGCAGCGAGAAAATGCAGGAATTTGAGAAGTGTCCGTTCGGCATCCTCGGCCTCGAAACAGCTCTGGGGATTGCGCTGGACCGTTTGGTTCACAGCGGGAAGATCAATCTCAACAGGCTCGTGGAACTGTTCACCATCAACCCTGCGCGTATCTTGGGCCTCGCTCGCGGTACGCTCGCGCCCGGAACTGCCGCCGACGTCACCATATTTTCGACAGAGCAGCAGTGGACTTACGACGTCAACAGATCCTTCTCGAAGAGCCGTAACACGCCGTTCGATGGTGCAAGCTTCCGCGGTGGGCCTGTCGCAACCATCGTCGCCGGGCAGATCGTCTGGAAGGTGTAAGCGCTCAGCCGCGCGCGGCGCGGCACTCGGCGCAGGGGCAGATCTTACGGAAGTGGTCAAAGGAATAGATCCCGGTGTTGTGGCCGTCTGACCAGTCAATGCGAATCGCGTAGCCGCCCACGGCTTCCACCTCATTCATTCGCAGCTTGGGCTTATACATCGGAAACAGTTCCTCATTGCCGTAGTTGGATTTCTGCGGAGGCGTTCCATGCGCGCCGGTACATGTGGCGCAAGGGCATTCATCCCGCAGATAGGCTAGGCCGTATTCGCTGTGATGGTTGTCTTTCCAGTCGATCTTGATGCCTTTGGATTTGGAAATGGCGATGTGTTCGGGTTCTTGGGACGGATGACTCACTGATTTACTCTCTCAATATCGCGCACGCCTGAAATGCGGCGGACGGCGGAAACGATGCGCTCCAATTGCTTCTTGTCGCGGACTTCGACGGTGACGTCAATGATGGCGCCGTCGGCGGCGCGTTCGTCATCGCCGCGGGCTTCCAGACTGCGGATGTTGATCTGCTCGCCGAAGAGCGCGGTCGTGAGCTGATTCAAAATGCCGGGGCGGTCCTCGGTGTGGATCAGGAGCTTTACTTCAAATGTTTCGGAGGCGGCGCGCGCCCATTCTACGTCGATCTTGCGTTCCACTTCGTACATCAGGTTCTGGACGTTGGTGCAGTTCAGCGAGTGGACAGCCACGCCCTTCCCGCGCGTTACATAGCCGACGATGGCTTCCCCACGGATGGGGTTGCAGCACTTGGCGCGGTAGACCAGCAGATCGTCGATGCCCTTCACCTTTATGATCAGGTCCTGATCGCCGGCCGCTAAACGCTGCGCGGGAGCGACGCCGGGAGATTGCTCGGGAGCGGGAGGCGGCGCGACGGTTTCTAGCGTCACTTTATCCGGTGCGAGTTTCTGCAGGACCTGGCGAGCAGAATACTTGCCGTAGCCTAGTGCGGCGTGCAGATCCTCGATCTTGCTGACGCCATAGTCGGAGGCCACGGCTTCCATCTGCGCTTCCGAAACACGGCTTAGAGCTACGCCGAAGCGGCGGGCTTCGCGTTCCAGATATTTCTCGCCGATTTCGATGGCCTTGACACGCTCCGTGGTGTTGATGACGTGCTTGATCTTATTGCGCGCGCGCGACGTCTTGACCAGCGCTAGCCAGTCTTTGCTAGGTAGGTGGCCCGACTGGGTGAGGATTTCGACAACGTCGCCGTTCCTCAAGGCATACTTTAACTGTACGATGCGGCCGTTCACTTTGGCGCCCGTACAGGTGTTGCCGACATCGGAATGGATGGCGTAGGCGAAGTCGATCGGAGTGGCGTCACGGGGCAAAGTGATGACGCGACCCTTGGGCGTAAATGTATATACTTCTTCAGGATACAGGTCAACTTTCAAGGTCGACATGAACTCGCCGGGGTCATGCATTTCACGCTGCCATTCGACTAGTTGGCGCAGCCAAGTGATGCGCTGGTCATCTTCAGCCGCCCCGCGCCGGCCCTCTTTGTACTTCCAGTGCGCGGCGATTCCCTCCTCCGCTACTCGATGCATTTCTTCGGTGCGGATTTGCACCTCGAAGTGGCGTCCGCCCGGACCCATCACGCTGGTGTGCAGAGACTGGTAGAGGTTCGGGCGCGGGATGGCGATGAAATCTTTGATGCGGCCGGGGATGGGGTGCCACTCGTTGTGGATCACGCCGAGCGCGGCGTAACAGTTCTTGACGGAGTCCGTGATGATGCGGACGGCGAGGAGATCGTAGACCTGGTCCAGGCCAATCTTTTGGCGCTTTAGTTTCTGGAATACGGAGTAGGCGCGCTTTAGGCGGCCGTCAACGCGCGCGGGAATTCCTTCGCGCGCCAACAGTTGTTCCACGGTATGCTTGATCTCTTTGAGGAATTCTTCGTTGGCGGCGTGGGCAGACTCGAACTCTTTGAGTAGGCCGGTCGACGCCTCCGGTTCCAGGATTCGGAAGGCCAGATCCTCCAGCTCCGCGCGGATTTTGCCCATGCCGAGACGGTGGGCGATGGGTGCGTAGATCTCCATGGTCTCGGCGGCGATCCGTTCCTGTCGCTCTGGGGACAGCGATCCCAGCGTGCGCATGTTGTGCAGGCGGTCGGCCAGCTTCACCATGATGACGCGGATGTCGTTCACCATGGCGAGCAGCATTTTACGGACGCTCTCGGCTTGCCGTTCTTCGCGCGAAGCCAGGTTCAGCTTGCTCAGTTTGGTGACGCCGTCGACGACGCGGGCAACGTCGTCGCCAAATTCTTTCTTAATCTCGGCAAGGGTGGCAGTGGTGTCTTCGACAACGTCGTGGAGCAGGCCAGTTTCGAGACAAACCAGGTCCATGTTCATGTCGGCTAGCTGGCGGGCTACCAGCAGGGGGTGCACCATGTAGGGCTCGCCGGAGACGCGTTTTTGGCCTTGGTGGCGGGCGGATGCGAACTCGAAGGCTTTGCGGAGGGCTGTCAGGTCTTCGGTGGGGCGCAGTTCATGCACGCGGGTCTCTAGCTCACGGTAGAGCCCGGCCACTTCATCCGGAGGCACGACTACAGCGGGTCCGGCCGGGATCTCGACGGCCTGGGTCGAATCGGGCATGCTTAACACTAGTGTAACGGACGCCGGCAAATGTCTTCGCGGGGTGCTCAAAACAAAAACGCCGCTCCCATTTTCAGGGAGCGGCGCGTTATCCAACAACTCGCGGAACTATTCTTGGACGATACCGCCGCCGCCCTTCTTCTCCATGCGCTCCTGCTTGATCTTCTTGGTATCCAGCGCTTTCTGCAGCCAGGAGTCGGCTTCGTCGACCTGTTTTTTGTAAGCGTCCTTGTCGTCGGCCAGATCGGCGCGTTCGCGAATCAGCAGGTTCATATAGGCCATGGCATCGTCGCTTTCCTTGTCGATGTCGAGGGCCTTCTGCAGGTTCTTGATGCCGTCGTCAATCACCGGCATGTACTTCGCCGATAACTCGGCCTTGGCCTTTTTATCCTTCAGCGGACCGGGTTCATCCGGCTTCATGCTGGCGTTCACGCGTGCTGTCATGAGCGCGGGATAGAACTTCTTCTGCGCAATCGCGCCCAGGCTGTAGTAGCCGTCGCGATTCTTGGGGTCCGCCGTCACCAGCTTGGTGTACCAACTGGCGGCTTCGTCGAGCTTCGCCATTTTCTGATCGAGCGGAAGTGGATCGGCTTCGTTAAAGGCCAGCGAGGCGAGCGACGCCAGCGCCACGGAATTGTTGGCGTCCTGCGTCAGCACCTTACCGAACTCGTCTTTTGCCTTGGTGGCAAATTGAAGGTTTTCCGGAGAATCAGCGCCCGGAATCCACTGCATCATGTACGCGGTGGCCAGGTAAACACGGGCATTCGGGTTCTCAGGGTCCAGGCTGATCGCTTCCTGAAAGAAACCGACGGCGTCCGAATACTTGGCGTTCTTGTACGCTGCTACGCCTTTATTCAAATCGTCGCGCGACTTCAGTTTATTGCACCCGGTGCCCAGCAGCGTCAGTGCGCCCACCAGTAGCGCGGTACCCAGGAGACTTGCTTTCCGTAACATTGGCTTCATTCTCCTCTTGGCTTACTGGCCAGCCTCGGCCTTGGGCGTCATCAAACCGACTTTGTCGATTGCCGCGCCTTTGGCGATGTCGATGGCGTGGGCCACCGTCGCGAAATCCAGATCCGGATCGCCCTTGACGAAGACCACGCGTTCTGCACGAGTCTTGAAGACTTCGGTCAAGCGGTCTCCCAGTTGGCTCTCCAGAATCGGGTCCTGGTTGAGCTTCATGGACTTGTCCTTATCGATCACGATCACTACGGTGCGATCCTGACCGGGGGGCGGAGGCGGCGCATTGGGCGGCGGCGGCTGCGGCGCCAGGGCTTCCAAGCCGTGCGGCGTCAGCGGCGTAATCACCATGAAAATAATCAACAGCACCAACAGAACGTCGATCAACGGCGTCATGTTAATTTCAGATTTCGGCCCGCCATTGGGCCCGCCAACTCCCATCGCCATAAAAAGATCTCCTTAAAATTGCGAACTAAAACTTACTGGGCTGCCGGAGCTCCCGGCTTCTTGTTGCCCTGAATTTGCTCGGTCAGCAGACCCAACTGATCGACGCCGGCCGCGCGAAGGTTATCCACCACTTCTTCCACCTTCTCGTACTTGGAGCGCAAGTCGGCCTTCACATAAACCGTTTTATCGAGCTTGTTAGTCTGCAGATCGCGGACCTTGCCGGGAAGCTCATCCGACGTCACACGCTTGTTACCAGGACTCAGAAAGACCTCGCCGTTGCGAGTGATTCCAATCAGAATCGCATCTTCCTTGTCGGCATCCTTCATGGCGATCGGGTTCTTGGCCTTCACCATGTCGACCGCGACGCCCTTGGTCAACATAGGCGTGATCACCATAAAGATGATCAGCAGAACCAGCATGACGTCCACCATCGGGGTGACGTTGATATCGGAAGTGACTGTCGGTGCCTTCGGCGGTTTCATAAAATGCTCCTGTCACGCGCCCCCAACCCACCTAAGGGTTGGAGGCACGCGCAATTTCAACTCACGGACAATTCAGCCCAGAAGGGGCTGCTTACTCTTACTTTC
>Ga0070681_10002160_pt1 | contig 17891 bp, 12 predicted proteins | sample KBSC83BmetaG_FD_65650 | JGI IMG/M metagenome (GOLD analysis project Ga0070681, IMG submission 65650) | Corn rhizosphere microbial communities from Kellogg Biological Station, Michigan, USA - KBS C8-3B metaG | ecosystem: Host-associated > Plants > Roots > Rhizosphere | place: USA: Michigan... | reverse complement strand
TGCGCCTGCTCACCGCCTACCGCTCGCGCGGCCACCTTGCCGCCGACCTCGACCCGCTGGGCCTGGCCGACAAGATGCCGGCCCCCGATCTCGGCCTGGCCTTCCACGGCTTGTCCGACGCCGACCTGGATACCGAATTCGACACCGGCAACTACGCTGGCGGCGGCCAGCGGCTGAAACTGCGTGACCTGCTCGATCGGTTGAAGAAGACCTACGCCAGCTCGATCGGCGCGGAGTTCATGCACATCAGCAACCACGAGCAGCGCAACTGGATCTACAGCCGGCTCGAACAATCCGCCGGCCAGAGCGGCCTGGACAAGGCCGGCAAGCAGCGCGTGCTCGACGGCCTCACCGCCGCCGAGGGCTTGGAGCGCTACCTGCACACCAAGTACGTCGGCCAGAAGCGCTTCTCGCTGGAAGGCGGCGACAGCCTGATCCCGATGCTCGACGACGTGGTACGCGCCGCCGGCGACAACGGCATCAAGGAGCTGGTGATCGGCATGGCCCACCGCGGCCGCCTCAACGTGCTGGTCAACATCCTGGGCAAGCCGCCGAAGACCCTGTTCGACGAATTCGAGGGCCGCTTCGACCACCCCGACGACCCGGCCCACTCCGGCGACGTGAAGTACCACATGGGCTTCTCCGCCGACGTCAAGACGCCGAAGGGCGGCGTGCACGTGGCGCTGGCGTTCAACCCGTCGCACCTGGAGATCGTCAACCCGGTAGTGAGCGGCTCGGTGCACGCGCGCCAGACCCGCCGCCGCGACACCGCGCACACGCAGTCGATGGCCGTGCTGATCCATGGCGATGCCGCGCTGGCCGGCCAGGGCGTGAACATGGAACTGTTCAACATGTCGCAGGCGCGCGGCTTCAGGATCGGCGGCAGCCTGCACATCGTGGTCAACAACCAGGTCGGCTTCACCACCTCCAACCCGCAGGACGCGCGCTCCACCATGTACTGCACCGACCTGGCCAAGATGGTCAATGCGCCGGTGCTGCACGTGAACGGCGACGACCCGGAAGCGGTGATCCTGGCCACCCGGCTCGCCTACGACTTCCGCAAGCAGTTCCGCAAGGACGTGGTGATCGACCTGGTCTGCTACCGCCGCCACGGCCACAACGAGGCCGACGAGCCGGCCGCCACCCAGCCGGTGATGTACCAGATCATCCGCAAGCGTCCGACCGCGCGCGACCTGTACCAGCAGCAGTTGGTGAAGGAAGGCGTGCTCGCTGAGGGCGAGGCTGCGAAGCAGTTTGACGCCTATCGCCAGCGCCTGGAAGCCGGCGCGCCGATGACCGAACTCGATCCGGCACCGGTGCGCGACGGCCACGTCGACTGGGCCCGCTTCCTCGGCGGCAAGCTGTCCATGCCGGCCGATACCACGGTACCGAAGCAGAAGCTGCAGGAACTGGCCGGCAAGATCCTCGCCTTGCCCGCCGACCTCACCCTGCAGGCCCGGGTGGCGAAGATCTACGACGACCGCCGCAAGATGGCTGCCGGCGAGCTGCCGGCCGACTGGGGCTTCGCCGAGAACCTGGCCTACGCCACCCTGGTCGACGCCGGCCACGACATGCGCCTGGTCGGCCAGGACTCCGGTCGCGGCACCTTCTTCCACCGCCACGCCGTGCTGCACGACCAGAAGGACGGCCACACCTGGATGCCGCTGGCCAGCGTGCGCGCCGGCGCCGACGTCGAGGTGATCGACTCGCTGCTCAGCGAAGAAGCGGTGATGGCGTTCGAATACGGCCACTCCACCACCGACCCCGACACGCTCAACATCTGGGAAGCCCAGTTCGGCGACTTCGCCAACGGCGCGCAGGTAGTGATCGACCAGTTCATCAGCTCGGGCGAAGCTAAGTGGAACCGCCTGTGCGGCCTGGTGCTGCTGCTGCCGCACGGCTACGAAGGCCAGGGCCCGGAGCACTCCTCCGCCCGCCTCGAGCGCTTCCTGCAACTGTGCGCGATGGACAACATGCAGGTCTGCGTGCCGACCACGCCGGCGCAGGATTTCCACATGATCCGCCGGCAGATGCTGCGCGCTGCGCGCAAGCCGCTGATCGTGATGACGCCGAAGTCGCTGCTGCGCCACAAGCTGGCGGTATCCACGCTGGACGAGCTGGCCAACGGCAGCTTCCAGCTGGTGATCGGCGAGCACCGCAAACTGGCCGCGAAGAAGGTCAAGCGTGTGGTGTTGTGTTCCGGCAAGGTCTACTACGACCTGCTGGAGGAAGCCGAGAAGCGCGGGCTGGCCGACGTGGCGATCGTGCGCGTCGAGCAGCTGTACCCGTTCCCGCGTGCCGAAGTCAGCGCCGAACTGGACAAGTATCCTTCCGCGAAGGAAGTGATCTGGTGCCAGGAAGAACCGATGAACCAGGGTGCCTGGTTCCAGATCCGTCACCACCTGCAGGCCTGCATCGGCAGCAAGCACAGTCTCTCGTACGCGGGACGCGCACGCTCGCCGGCGCCGGCCGCCGGCCACCACAACACCCACGTCGCCGAACAGGCAGCACTCGTCGAACAGGCGCTCAGCGCGCCGGTCGGCACCGACCACTCCGCGGAGTAAGACAAGCATGTCCATCGAACTCAAAGTCCCCGTCCTGCCCGAGTCCGTCTCCGACGCCACCATCGCCAGCTGGCACAAGAAGGCCGGCGACGCGGTGAAGCGCGACGAGAACCTGGTCGACCTCGAAACCGACAAGGTGGTGCTGGAAGTGCCCTCGCCGGTCGATGGCGTGCTGAAGGAGATCAGGCACCAGGTCGGCGACACGGTGAACAGCGAACAGGTCATCGCGATCATCGAGGAAGGCGCCGCAGCTGCCGCGCCGGCGCCGGCGCCGGCTGCCGCCGCTCCGGCCCCGGCCGCTGCGGCCCCCGCTCCGGCCGCGCCGAAGGCCGCCGCCGCGCTTTCGCCCGCCGCGCAGCGCGTCGCCACCGAGAACAAGGTGGACACCTCCACCATCGCCGGCACCGGCCGCGACGGCCGCATCATCAAGGAAGACGTGGTCAACGCCGGCGCCCGCCCTGCCGCGGCTCCCGTTCCTGCGCCGGCCGCAAAGCCGACCCCGGGCGCGCGTCCGGAAGAGCGCGTGCCGATGACCCGCATGCGCGCGCGTATCGCCGAGCGCCTGATGCAGTCGAAGAACTCGATCGCCATGCTCACCTCGTTCAACGAGGTGAACCTGGCCGAAGTGGTGAAGATGCGCAAGGCGCTGGGCGACGCGTTCCAGAAGGAACACGGCATCAAGCTCGGCTTCATGAGCTTCTTCGTCAAGGCCGCCGCCGAGGCGCTGAAGCGCTACCCGTTCGTCAATGCCTCGGTCGACGGCAACGACGTGATCTACCACGGCTACCAGGACATCTCGATCGCCGTGGCCACCGACAAGGGCCTGGTCACGCCGGTGTTGCGCGACGTGCAGGACATGAGCTTCGCCGAGGTCGAGCAGGGCATCGCCGACTACGCCGTCAAGGCGCGCGCGAACAAGCTGTCGCTGGACGACCTCCAGGGCGGCACGTTCACCATCACCAACGGCGGCACCTTCGGCTCGCTGCTGTCCACCCCGATCGTCAACCCGCCGCAGAGCGCGATCCTGGGCATGCACACGATCAAGGAACGCCCGATCGTCGAGAACGGCCAGATCATCGCCGCGCCGATGATGTACATCGCGCTCAGCTACGACCACCGCATCATCGACGGCAAGGACGCGGTGCTGTTCCTGGTCGACATCAAGAACCAGCTGGAGAATCCGCAGCGCATGCTGCTGGGCATTTGAGCGTCCCGCTCAAATGCCGAACAGGTAACGTGGCTCTGGTGCCGGACGCGAGTTGCTTTCCCGTCACCAGAGCCCATATCCGCTCCATCTGCGAGCACTGACTCGCCAGCAAAGGAACACACATGAGCGACAAATTCGACGTCATCGTCATCGGCGCCGGCCCGGCCGGCTATGTGGCCGCGATCCGTGCCGCACAGCTGGGCCTGAAGACGGCCTGCGTCGACGCGTTCGCCGGCAAGGACGGCAAGCAGGCACTTGGTGGCACCTGCCTCAACGTGGGCTGCATCCCGTCCAAGGCGCTGCTGGATTCCTCGCGCCAGTTCTGGAATCTCTCGCACAACCTGCCGGTGCACGGCATCAACGTGAAGGACGCCAAGGTCGACATGGCCGCCTTCATCGGCCGCAAGGACAAGATCGTCAAGCAGTTCACCGGCGGCATCGGCCAGCTGTTCAAGGCCAACAAGGTCACCCCATACTTTGGCACCGGCAAGCTGCTGAAGGGCAACAGCGTCGAGATCACCGCCGCCGACGGCAGCAAGCAGACCATTGCCGCCACCAACGTGATCCTCGCCTCGGGCTCGGTGCCGATCGAGCTGCCGTTCGCCAAGTTCGACGGCAAGCACATCGTCGACAACGCCGGCGCGCTGGACTTCACCGAAGCGCCCAAGCGCCTGGGCGTGATCGGCGCCGGCGTGATCGGCCTCGAGCTCGGCAGCGTGTGGCGCCGCATGGGTTCGGAAGTGACGATCATCGAAGCGCTGCCGGACTTCCTTTCGGTGGCCGACGCCGACATCGCCAAGCTGGCCGCGAAGGAGTTCGCCAAGCAGGGCCTGGACATCAAGCTCGACGCCAAGCTCAACAAGGCCGAGGTGAAGAAGGACGGCGTGCACCTCACCTACACCGACAAGAGCGGCGAGCAGTCGCTCACTGTCGACAAGCTGCTGGTCGCCGTGGGCCGCCGTGCCTACACGCAGAACCTGCTGGCCGACGACACCGGCGTGAAGCTGGACGAGCGCGGCCGCATCCTGGTGGATGAGCACTGCCACACCGGCGTGGACGGCGTGTGGGCCATCGGCGACGCAGTGCGCGGCCCGATGCTGGCGCACAAGGGTTCCGAGGAAGGCGTGGCGGTGGCCGAGTGGATCGCCGGCAAGGCTGGCCACGTCAACTACGACACCATCCCGTTCGTGATCTACACCGAACCGGAAGTGGCCTGGGCCGGCAAGACCGAGAAGGAACTGAAGGACGCCGGCGTGCCGTACCGGGTCGGCAGCTTCCCGTTCGCCGCGATCGGCCGTGCCGTCGCGATGAACGAGGCCGTCGGCCAGGTAAAGATGATCGCCCACGCCGAAACCGACCGCATCCTCGGCGTGCACATGGTCGGCCCCGGCGTGTCCGAGCTGATCGCCGAGTGCGTGGTGGCAATGGAATTCAAGGGCTCGTCCGAAGACCTGGCGCGCATCGTCCACGCCCATCCGACGCTGTCCGAGGCCGTGCACGAGGCGGCGCTGTCGGTGGACAAGCGCGCCATCCACAAGGGCAACTGAGGTCGGGATGGCCTCGTCCCGTGCAGGCCGTGGATGGCCGATGACACGGGATTCACGCGGCCCGCTCGTGGCGACATGAGCGGGCCGTTTCGTCTGCCATCACTCCATAGGAACCCGCTTGCGCGGCGATGCCATCCCGAATCCCGGCCCTCAACAGACGAACGTCTGGTCATCCCGACTTTCAAAGCATCGCCCGCAAGCGGGCTCCTGCAAAAAGGAATACGCATGCCCCAACCCACCGCCATCTGCGTCTACTGCGGCTCCAGCAGCGGCAGGCACCCCGAGTACGCCGAGCAGGCGCACGCCTTCGGTACGGAAATGGCCCGGCGCGGCATCGCGCTGGTCTACGGTGGCGGCAAGGTCGGCCTGATGGGCGTGGTGGCCGACGCGGTGCTCGCCGGCGGCGGCAAGGTGGTCGGAGTGATTCCGCGCCAGCTGGTGGAGCTCGAGGTGGCGCATCCGGGCCTGAGCGAACTGGTGGTCGTCGAGACCATGCACCAGCGCAAGACGCGCATGTACGAGCTGTCCGATGCCTTCGTCGCCCTGCCCGGCGGCTTCGGCACAATGGACGAGATGTTCGAGATGCTGACCTGGGCCCAGCTCGGCCTGCACCGCTATCCCTGCGCCTTCCTCGACGTGCGCGGCTACTACCGCGACCTGCGCACGATGATGGAGCACATGGTCGACGAGAACTTCGTGCGCTCCGAGCAACGCGACAGCATCTGGTTCGGCGACGACATGGACTCTTTGTTCGACTGGATGCAGATTTACCAGGGCAGCTACATCCCCAAGTGGATCGACACCAGCAGCGTCAGTGCCTGAAACGCCGCCAAGGACATCGAGATGACCGCCTTTCGCACCTTCCGCATCCACCATGACGACACCGGCTACCGCGCCGGCATCGAGACCATGGACACTGGCGCACTATCGCCCGGCGAAGTGCTGGTCAAAGTTGCGTATTCCTCGGTCAACTACAAGGACGCGCTGGCCGGCACCGGCAAGGGCCGGATCCTGCGCACCTACCCGCTCAACGGCGGCATCGACGTGGCCGGCCACGTGGTCGCCTCGACCGATCCCGCGTTCAGGGAAGGCGATGCAGTGCTGTGTACCGGCAGCGGCCTGTCCGAGACGCGCGACGGCGGCTACGGCGAATACGCGCGCCTCGACGCGCGCTGGACGATCCCGCTGCCGGCGTCCTTGAGCCTGCGCGAAAGCATGATCATCGGCACGGCCGGCTTCACCGCCGCGCTGGCGCTGCTGCGCATGCAGGACAACCGGCAGACGCCGGCGCTGGGCCCGATTGCGGTGACCGGCGCCAGCGGCGGCGTCGGCATGCTGGCGATCGACATCTTCAGCCGCGCCGGCTATGAGGTGCATGCGATCAGCGGCAAGGCCGATCACTTCGATTTCCTGCACAGCCTTGGCGCCAGCGAGTGCATCGACCGCCACCGGCTCGCCTTCAGCGGCAAGCCGATGGACTCGGCCCGCTTCGGCGGCGCGCTGGACAACGTCGGCGGCAGCATGCTCGGCGGCCTGCTGCCGCTCATGGCGCCGTACGGCAACGTGGCGCTCTGCGGCAACGCCGGAGGCATCGCCTTCGACAGCACGGTGATGCCGTTCATCATCCGCGGCGTGAGCCTGCTCGGCATCGCCTCGGCCGGTACCGCCCGCGATCTTCGCGACAGGATCTGGCAGCACCTCGCCAGCGACTGGAAACCGCAGCACCTGGATCACATTGTCACCCGCGAAGCGGGCCTCGATGAACTGCCCGGCGTGTTTGCGCGCATGCTCGCTGGCGACTCGTTCGGGCGCACTCTGGTGCGTATCGAAGGCACGATTTGACGAAGCCGTGCTTGGAAGTACCATCACCACGGCTTAGAATCAACGAAACTCGCAGGGGACTATCACCTTATGGCACGCATCCTGATCGTCGACGACTCCCCGTCGCAATTGTTGGGTATCAAGCGGATCGTCGAAAAACTCGGGCATGAAACCCTCTCGGCCGAGGATGGCGCCGCCGGCGTCGAAGTGGCCAAGGCGGAAAAGCCCGACCTGATCCTGATGGATGTGGTCATGCCCAACCTCAACGGCTTCCAGGCCACCCGCACGATCAGCAAGAACGCCGACACCGCGCACATCCCGATCATCCTGGTGACCACCAAGGACCAGGAGACCGACAGGGTCTGGGGCATGCGCCAGGGCGCCAAGGCCTACGTGACCAAACCGATCAAGGAAGAGGAGTTGGTCAAGGCGCTGCAGGAATTCCTGCCGGGCTGATCCTTCGTCTATCCGGCTTCACGAAAAACGGCGCCCAGGCGCCGTTTTCGTTTGCACCGGCCGCACGGCTCAATGGCGTGGGTCGAAGTTCCCGAACTCCCCGCGCAGCGCCTCGTAGGCGGCCCGCTGCCTGTCGTTCTCTGCTGCTGGCGTGCGGATCGACAGCTCCACCAGTTGATCGCCCGGATTCGTGCCGGGCATGCCACGCCCCTTCAGGCGCAGCTTGCGCCCTGACTGTGAACCGGCCGGAATGCGCAGGTCGACCGTACCGGCCAGCGTCGGTACCGGCACGGTAGCGCCAAGCGCCGCCTCCCAAGGCGCGATCGGCAGCACGTGCACGACGTTGCGGCCGTCCAGGCGGAAGCGCGCATCCTCGCGAACGCCCACTTCCAGCAGCAGGTCGCCGTTCGGCCCGCCGGCCATGCCGCTCTGGCCCTGGCCGGACAGGCGGATCACCTGGCCCGGCTGGATCCCGGCCGGAATCTTCACTTCCAGCACGCGCTCGCCGCCGGCGGGGTCATGCATCGACAGCCGTGTGCGACCGCCGTCGAACGCGGTCTGCAGGTCGATCTGCACCGAGGCTTGCACGTCGCGACCGCGACGTGGACGCGGTTGGCCGCGATGGCCCCCGGCCGCACCACGACCGAACAGGCTCTCGAAGAAATCGCTGAAGTCGCCCTCGTCGCCACCGCCGAAACCCGGCTGCCCCTGCCAACCCGGCGGCGGACGAAACTGCTCGCCCTGCCGATAGCCGCCGGCGCGCAACTGGTCGTAGGAACGCCGCTTCTCGGCGTCCCTGAGCACTTCGTTGGCCTCGTTGACCGCCTTGAACTTCTCCTCGGCGCCGGCTTCCTTGTTCTTGTCCGGGTGATACTTGCGCGCCAGCTTGCGATATGCGGCCTTGATTTCAGCCTCGCTCGCATCGGGCTTCACGCCCAGGGTCTCGTAATAGTCTTTGAATTCCACGCAGCACTCCGCCGATTTCGATCTCTTCAACACGCGACGACCTGCCGCGGATCATCATCCGCAGCAGGTCGTCTCCGCAATACTCACGGAATGGCTTCAGTTGCCCGTGTTGATGGTGATGCGACGCGGCGTGGTCTCCGCCTTCTTCGGAATGACGATTTCCAGCACCCCGTCCTTGCCATGCGCAGTGATGCCGTCGGCGTCGGCACTGTCGGGCAGCGCGAAGCGGCGGTAGAACAGCCCGTGCGAACGCTCCAGCCGGGTGAACTTGCCGTTCTGCTCGCGGTTCTCCACGGTGCGTTCGCCCTTGATGGTGAGGATGCCCTTTTCCATGCTCACCTCGATCTTCTCCGGATCGACGCCCGGAATGTCGGCGTAGATCACGAAGCGCCTGTCTTCCTCCTTGATGTCCACGCGCGGCGCCCACTGGCTGGTGACCACGTTGGACTGGTCCGATTCCGCCGGATTGCCAAGCAGGCGATCAAACGCCTCGCGGATGTCACCCATGTTGGCCACGTTGGCCGGGTTCCACGGAAAATTGCGACTCAGATTCATGTTCGCACCTCCTCGTCGGTGGATTCTGCGGCCCAATGCCGCCTGCTCGGAAAGTGGGTTTGCGTGGCTCCCGATTCAAGGCGACAAGCGTCCTCTCGCAGCGCTAGCATGGCGAAACCACCAACGGAGGAAACCGCCACCATGACCATCCAGATCGGCCAATCGCTGCCGGATGTCGAGCTGTCGGCGGTCGGCGAGGAGATCCGCCCCTGCCGTACCGGCGAGCTGTTTGCCGGCAGCCGCGTGGTGCTGTTCGCCGTTCCCGGCGCCTTCACGCCGACCTGCTCCAGCCGGCACCTGCCCGGCTACGCTGAACGCTATGCCGAATTCCAGGAAGCCGGAGTGAAGGTGATGTGCCTGGCGGTCAACGATGCCTACGTGATGCAGGCCTGGGCCCGCGCCCAGCAGGTGCCTCCGGGCCTGCTGATGCTGGCCGATGGCAATGCCAGCTTCACCCGCGCGCTGGGACTGGAACTGGACGGCAGCGCCTTCGGCATGGGCCTGCGCGCCCGCCGCTTCGCGCTGTATGCGGAGGACGGCGTGGTGCGCGCGCTGCAAGTGGAAGCGCCCGGCGAACTGCGCGTCTCCAGCGCGGAGGCGATGCTGGCAATGATCCCCCACTAAGGCGGCCGTGCCGCGGCGCGGCAACGAAAAACCCCGGCATCGCCGGGGTTTTTCGGTTCAGGCTTGCCGCAGGCTCACTCGTCGGCGGCGGTCGGTTCAACACCACCGGGACCATTGCCGCCGGCTGGTGCATCGACATCGGCGATCTCGGCGTCCTCGCCACTGTCCTCGTCCGCCTCCAGCCGCACCACACTGACCAGGGTCTCGTCGGCAGGCAGCCGGATCAGGGTGACGCCCTGGGTGTTACGGCCAAGCTGCGAAACTTCCGCCACGCGGGTGCGCACCAGGGTGCCCTTGTCGGAGATCAGCATCAGCTCGTGCGCCTCGCCGACCTGCACCGCGGCGACCAGCGCGCCATTGCGCTCGGAGCACTGGATGCCGATCACGCCCTGGGTGCCGCGGCCCTTTTTCGGGAACTCGTCGAGCACGGTGCGCTTGCCGTAGCCGCGAGCCGTCGCGGTAAGGATGTCGCCCTCCGCCGCCACGATCAGCGAGACCACTTCAGCCCCCTCTGCCAGCCTCATGCCGCGCACGCCGGTGGCGGTACGCCCCATCGAGCGCACGGTGTCCTCGTCGAAGCGGTTGACCTTGCCGTTGGAGGCGAACAGCAGGATGTCGCTGTTGCCGTCGGTGAGCTCCACGTTGACCAGCGCGTCGCCCTCGTCGAGCTTGATCGCCTGCTTGCCCTTCTGCAGTTGGTAGGCGAACTCGGTCAGCGGGGTCTTCTTGACCGTGCCGTGGCGGGTCGCGAAGAACACGTAGCGGTCGTCGGTGTACTCGCGCACCGGCAGCACCGCCTGCACTTTCTCGTCCTCGCCCAGCGGCAACAAGTTGATGATCGGCTTGCCGCGTGCGCCAGGACCCGCTTCCGGAATCTGGTAGACCTTGAGCCAGTAGACGCGGCCGGTGCTGGTGAAGGTGAGCAAGGTGTCGTGGGTGTTGACCACCCACAGCTGCTCGACAACGTCCTCGTCCTTCAGCGCCGAGGCCGAACGGCCCTTGCCGCCACGCCGCTGCGCGCGGTACGTGCTGGCCGGCTGGCGCTTGACGTAGCCGGTGTGCGACAGGGTAACCACCATGTCTTCCGGCGCGATCAGGTCGAGGACGTTGAGGTCTTCCTGCGAATGCTGGATCTCGGTGCGGCGGGCATCGCCGAACTCGGCGTTGATCGCCTCCAGCTCCTCGCGGATCACTTCCAGCAGACGGTCGGGGTTCTCCAGGATCTCGATCAGGCCGCGGATGGTCTCCAGGATCTGCCGGTATTCGTCGGAAAGCTTTTCCTGCTCCAATCCGGTCAGGCGATGCAGGCGCATCGCCAGGATTTCCAGCGCCTGCGCATCGGACAGCTGGTAGCCGTCGGCCTTCAGGCCGTCGCGCGGATCCATGTCCTCCGGCCGTGACGCATCGGCGCCCGTGGCGGACAGCAAGGCCCGCACCAGGCCGGCTTCCCAGCGTCGCGCCACCATGCGCTCGCGCGCCTCGGCCGGCGACGACGAGGTCTTGATCAGCTCGATCATCTCGTCGATGTTGGCCAGCGCGACGGTCAGGCCTTCGAGGATATGCGCGCGGGCACGGGCCTTGCGCAAGTCGAAGATGGTGCGGCGGGTGACCACCTCGCGTCGGTGGCGGATGAACGCCTCGAGGATCTCCTTGAGGTTGAGCAGCTTCGGCTGGCCGTCGAGCAGCGCCACCATGTTGATGCCGAACGTCACCTGCAGTTGGGTCTGCTGAAACAGGTTGTTCAGCACCACATCGCCCATCGCGTCCTTGCGGATCTCGATGACGATGCGCATGCCGTCCTTGTCGGACTCGTCGCGCAGTTCGCTGATGCCTTCGAGCTTCTTCTCCTTGACCAGCTCGGCGATCTTCTCGATCAGCCGCGCCTTGTTCACCTGGTACGGCAATTCGTGGACGATGATCGTCTCGCGGCCGTTCGGTTCGGTTTCGATCTCGGCCTTCGCGCGCACCAGGATGCGGCCGCGACCGGTGCGGTACGCCTCGATGATGCCGGACGAACCGTTGATGATGCCGTGGGTCGGAAAATCCGGCCCCGGGATGTAGTGCATCAGTTCGTCGACGCCCAGCGCAGGCTCGTCGATCAGCGCGATCGTCGCCGCGATCACTTCGTTGAGGTTGTGCGGCGGGATGTTGGTGGCCATGCCGACCGCGATGCCGGCCGAACCGTTCACCAGCAGGTTCGGCACGCGCGTGGGCAGCACCAGCGGTTCGTGTTCGCTCTCGTCGTAATTCGGACCGAAGTCGACGGTTTCCTTGTCGATGTCGGCCAGCAGCTCGTGGGTGAGCCGCGACATGCGCACTTCGGTGTATCGCATCGCCGCCGCGCTGTCGCCGTCGACCGACCCGAAGTTGCCCTGGCCGTCGACCAGCAGATAGCGCAGCGAGAACGGCTGCGCCATGCGCACGATCGCGTCGTAGACCGAGGCGTCGCCATGCGGATGGTACTTACCGATCACGTCGCCGACCACGCGGGCCGACTTCTTGAATGGCTTGTTCCACACGTTGCCCAGTTCGTTCATCGCGAACAACACGCGGCGATGCACGGGTTTCAGACCATCACGGACATCCGGAAGTGCGCGGCCCACGATCACGCTCATGGCGTAGTCGAGGTAACTCTGGCGCATCTCGTCTTCGATGTTGACGCGAATCACTTCTTTGGCGAGCTCTGCCATCAATCGGCTTCCCTGATAACGAAAAAAGGGCGCTGGCACCGCGCCTCAAGCGCATGCGCAAGCGACCCGAAATCAACCTTGAAAGTATAGCACGAACGACATCAAAAAGACAGGATTTAATTCTTTCAAATCAATGATTTATGTGGACACATCCGAACGTCCGCGCGACACTGCGCGAACTGTCGAAAAAATGAGCAGGCGCGCGTGCATCGAGCTCGTCGGCACGCGCCGAAGATCGTGGAAAAGTCCCCGCCCCTCGGCCGGATCAACCGCCGAACATGGCCTGCATCGCGATGCCGTTCGGCCGCTCGACCACGCCGCGCTCGGTGACGATCGCATCGATCAGTTCCGCCGGTGCCACGTCGAACACCGGATTCCACGCCCGCGCGCCCTCGACCACGGTGCGTTGGCCGGCGGTACTCAGCAACTCGGCCGGGTCGCGCAACTCGATCTCGATTTCCTCGCCGCTGCCGGTGGCCATGTCGACCGTGGAGGACGGTGCCACCACCATGAACTTCACGCCGTGATACTTCGCCGCGATCGCCAGTTGATAGGTGCCGATCTTGTTCGCAGTATCGCCGTTCGCGGCAATCCGGTCGGCGCCCACGATCACCCACTGCACGGCACCAGATTTCATCAGGTGCGCGGCGGCGGAGTCGGCGATCAGCTGGGCCGGGATGCCGTCGCGCACCAGCTCCCACATGGTCAGCCGGGCGCCCTGCTGCCATGGCCGGGTTTCACCGGCGTAGACTCGCGCGATCCGGCCCGCCTCCACGCCGGCGCGGATCACGCCCAGCGCGGTGCCGTAGCCGGCGGTGGCCAGCGAGCCCGTATTGCAATGGGTCAGCACGCCCGAGCCGGGCGCGATCAATGAAGCACCCAGTTCACCCATATGGCGATTGGCGGCCAGATCCTCGTCCTGGATCGCCTGTGCCTCACGCAGCAGCGCGTCGGCGCTGGCGCCGGCAGCGATGCGTTGCTTCATCCGGTCCAGGGCCCACATCAGGTTCACCGCGGTGGGCCGCGCCGCACGCAGCATCGCCAGTATCGGTTCCAAGACGGCCCCCTGCTGCGCCGCCATCGCCACGCCCCACGCCGCGGCAATCCCGATCGCCGGCGCGCCGCGCACGGCCAAGTCGCGGATCGCCTGGGTCACCTGCGCCGCATCGCGACAGTCGATCCAGCGTTCCTCGCCGGGCAGCAAACGCTGGTCGAGCAGGCGCAGGTGGTCGCCCTGCCACTGCACGGCGCGAATGGAATCGTGGGTTTCAGCAAATGTGGTCATCTGGCCATTATCGCCTGTCGTGCGTGGATTTCGCACGACAGGCGCAGGCGACTCAGGCGCGCTGGCGCAACCACTGATGGATCGCCGGCGGCACTTCGCGCTGGGCGCGGCCGGACACGTAGATGCCGATGTGGCCGCCCTTGAACGCGAGCTGGGTGTAGTCAGTGGTGCCGACATGCTTGCCCAGCGCGCGCGAGGCATCCGGCGGCACCAGGTGATCCTGCTCGGCGAAGATGTTCAGCACCGGCTGGGTGATCATGCCCAGGTCCACCGGCCGGCCGCCGATCTCGAGCGTGCCCTTGACCAGCTTGTTGCCCTGGTAGAAATCCTTGATGAACTGGCGGAACGCCTCGCCGGCCTGGTCCGGCGAATCGAAGATCCAGCGCTCCATGCGCAGGAAATTCTCCAGCTCCGCCGGATTGTCGAGGATATCGACCATGCCGATGTACTTCTGCTGGTTCAGCCGCAATGGCTTCAGCGTCAGGTAGACGTAGTTCATCAGCCCGGCCGGGATGTTGCCCATGGTGTCGACGAACAGGTCCACGTCCATGCTGCGGCACCAGTGCGACAGCATGTTGTCCGACGTATGGAAATCCACCGGGGTGACCATGGTGACCAGGTTCTTCACCTTGTCCGGATGCAGCGCCGTGTAGCACAGCGAAAACGCACCACCCTGGCAGATGCCGAGCAGGTTGATCGCATCCAGATCGTGCCGCTCGCGCACCACGTCGACGCAGCGGTCGAGATAGCCGTTGATGTAGTCGTCCAGGGTCAACCAGCGATCGGCACCGTCGGGATAACCCCAGTCGATCAGGTAGACGTCCTCGCCCTGCTCCAGCAGGTTGCGCACCATCGAGCGGTCGGCCTGCAGGTCGGTCATCCACACCGTGTTGACCAGCGCGTAGACGATCAGCAGCGGGACTTTCGCGGTCGCCTTGCCGTGGCCGGTGAAGTGCCACACCTTCAGCTTGTCCTCGCTGTAGACCAGCTCGCGCGGAGTATTCGCGTACTCGGGTTCGCGCATGTCGCGCAGGTAGCCCATGCCGGCGGCGAGCTTGCGCTGGAACGTGGCGATGTCGGCCAGCACCTTGGCCGGGTCGATGCGCAATGGCGTTTGCATGGCGGGTCTCCTTACTTGCGCTTGCGCGGGCTGGTGCCGGGCGCGGCGTTCAGCTTGCGCGCCGCTTTTGCCGGCGCTTTCTTCGGCACGGCCGCAGACTTGGCCGAAGCGGTCTTCCTCGCTGCGGGCGCCGCTGCCTGGCCATCGGCAAGCTGGCGCTTCAACGCAGCCAGCTCACGACGCAACGCCATGATCTCGTCGGCATGACCGGCGGATGCGCCGGCCCGGCTGGCGCGGAACTCGCGGCGCAGGGCCTGCAGCCGCTCGCCAAGGCTCGACACTTCACTGCGCGTCGGCACGCCCATCTGCTGGCAGAGCTGTTCGGTCTGCCGTTGCTGCAACTGGCGCACGCGCATCTGCGTGTTGACCATCTCGCCGTAGACTTCGCGGAACTCGTCGGACAGCGCGATCTCGGCATAGGCCTCCTCCGAGGCATCCACCCACAGGTCGTACAACCCCTTCAGCGAATCGATCTGGCGGCCCGGTTCGGCATGCTGGGCCAGTTTCTCCTGCAGGCGCTGCATGCCCTGCGCATTGGTGCGCTGGATCAGCTCCTGATAGCGGGTAGTCGCCTGCATCGATTCCAGCAACGCCGTGGCCATGGCCTGTTGCTGCATCTGCTGCTCGCGGTTCAGGCCGAACGCCGGCGTCGGCCCATGCGCGCCCGGCAGGTCGCCGAAACCGCTGTGCCTGACCGTCTGCAGCCAGGACTGCCATTGCCGCACGAAGCCTTCCGCACCGGCACTGTCGATGCCGCCAAACGCCTGGGCAAACGGCTGGCTGGCGCCCCCGAACATCTGCTGCAGTTGCTGGCGCCAATCGCTGGCCGGCTGCTGGGCCGCGCCGCCGGCGGCAGCCGCCTGCATCCAGTCGAAATACCCTTTCAGGCCGGCCAGCGTGCGCTCCAGCGTGTCGTTGCCCACGGCTGGCGCCGCCGGCGGTGCGAACGGGTTCACCGCGGGTTGCTGCTGGAACTGGCGCGCCCAGGCGTCCCACGACTGCTGTGCCAGCGTCTGGTAATCCCTGATGAAATCACTTGCCGGGTCGGCCATCGGTGCATCCTCGTGCAGGGTTCCGCAGCATCCTAGCAAAAGCCCGTAGCACAAAATCATCGGCGCCAGAACGCGCAAGGCCCGACATGGGCCGGGCCTTGCGGAATCGCCTTGTCCGGAAACTCAGACGCCGGCGCGCTCTTCCTCGGTCACGGCCTTCATCGACAGGCGGATGCGACCCTGCTTGTCCACTTCGAGTACCTTGACCTTGACGATGTCGCCTTCCTTCAGCTTGTCGGAAACCTTCTCGACGCGCTCGTCGGAAATCTGCGACACGTGCACCAGACCGTCCTTGCCCGGCATGATCGTGACGAAGGCGCCGAAGTCCATCAGCTTGGCCACCTTGCCCTCGTAGATGCGTCCCGGCTCGACGTCGGAAACGATCTGCTCGATGCGCTTCTTCGCCGTCTCGCCAGCTTCGCGGTTGACCGAGCCGATGATGATGGTGCCGTCGTCGCTGATGTCAATCGTGGTGCCGGTCTCCTCGGTGATCGAGCGGATGGTGGCGCCGCCCTTGCCGATCACTTCGCGGATCTTGTCCGGGTGGATCTTGATGGTGATCAGACGCGGGGCGTACTCGCTCATCTCCGCACGGGCGGTGCTGATTGCCTTGGCCATCTCGCCGAGGATGTGCAGGCGCCCGCGCTTGGCCTGGGCCAGCGCCACCTTCATGATCTCCTCGGTGATGCCGTCGATCTTGATGTCCATCTGCAGCGCGGAAATGCCCTCGGCACTGCCGGCCACCTTGAAGTCCATGTCGCCGAGGTGATCCTCGTCGCCCAGGATGTCGGACAGCACGACGAAATCGTTGCCTTCCTTGACCAGGCCCATAGCGATGCCGGCCACCGGCGCCTTCAGCGGCACACCGGCATCCATCATCGCCAGCGAGGAACCGCACACCGAGGCCATCGACGAGGAACCGTTGGACTCGGTGATCTCCGAGACCACGCGCAGCACGTATGGGAATTCCTCGATCGTCGGCTTCACCGCCTGCACGCCGCGCTTGGCGAGGCGGCCGTGGCCGATCTCGCGACGCTTCGGCGCGCCGAAGCGGCCGGCCTCGCCCACCGAGAACGGCGGGAAGTTGTAGTGGAACAGGAACGGGTCCTTCGACTCGCCGCCGGGCGCGTCGATGATCTGCGCGTCACGCGTGGTGCCCAGCGTGACGACGACCAGCGCCTGCGTCTCGCCGCGGGTGAACAGCGCCGAACCGTGAGTGCGCGGCAGCACGCCGACACGGGCGGTGATCGCACGCACGTCGTCCAGCTGACGGCCATCGATGCGCACCTTGGTCTTCAGCACGCTGTCGCGCAGGGTGTGGTACTCGAGTTCGCCGAATTCCTTGGCCAGCTCGCCGGACGACCAGGCATTCGCTTCGGCCTGCGCCTTCAGCGATTCCATCACGTCGGCCTTGATCGCGGCGATCGCGTCACGGCGCTGCAGCTTGTCGCGCACCTGGAACGCTTCGGCCAGCTTGTTGCCCACGGCGCCCTTGAGCGCGGCGACCAGCGACTCGTTGCGAGCCGGCGCCTGCCAGTCCAGCGACGGACGGCTGGCTTCGGTGGCCAGTTCGGCGATCGCGCGGATCGCGACCTGCATCTGCTGGTGGCCGAACATCACTGCGCCGAGCATCACATCTTCGGACAGCAGTTGCGCCTCGGATTCCACCATCAGCACGGCACCGGCAGTACCGGCGACGACCAGGTCCAGTTGGGAGGTCTTCAGCTCGGTGGCCGACGGGTTCAGCAAGTACTTGCCGTTGGCATAGCCGACGCGGGCGGCGCCGATCGGACCCTTGAACGGGATGCCGGCCAGGCTCAGCGCGGCGGAGGCGCCGATCAGCGCGGGGATGTCGCCGTCGATCTCGGGGTTGAGCGAGACGACCTGGGCGATCACCTGCACTTCGTTCTTGAAATCATCCGGGAACAGCGGGCGCACCGGGCGATCGATCAGGCGCGAGGTCAGCGTCTCCTTCTCGGTCGGACGGCCTTCGCGCTTGAAGAA
>Ga0070681_10002159_pt1 | contig 17895 bp, 20 predicted proteins | sample KBSC83BmetaG_FD_65650 | JGI IMG/M metagenome (GOLD analysis project Ga0070681, IMG submission 65650) | Corn rhizosphere microbial communities from Kellogg Biological Station, Michigan, USA - KBS C8-3B metaG | ecosystem: Host-associated > Plants > Roots > Rhizosphere | place: USA: Michigan... | reverse complement strand
TGTGACGAGCTGATGCTGAAGCATAAAAAGGTGACGGCCCACTATGTCGCCCTTGATCTCACTGAAGCGGGCGCGCCTGAAAAGCTGTTCGATGAAACCGATCGGCACAGCTTTGAGATCGACTGGCTGATCAATAACGCCGGGTTCGGCGGCATGGGAGATTTCGTGACCCTCGAGCTTGATCGCGCTCTTGGCATGATCTCGCTAAATATCGCGGCGTTGGTCGCCCTAACACACCTTTATCTGCCGGCGATGCGCCAGCGAAAAAGCGGAAAGATCATAAACGTTTCATCTGCCGCCGGCTTTCAACCGCTGCCTTTTATGGCGGTGTACGCGGCAACAAAGGCTTTCGTCACATCATTTAGCGAAGCCATCGCGGAAGAGAACCGGCCGTTCGGCGTCCAAGTCATGGCGCTCTGCCCGGGTTCAACAAAGACCAATTTCTTTCGTGCTTCGAATATAGATCGGCCCGTCCAGCTCAAGGGACAACAGACTGCCGACCAGGTCGTCGACACGGCCATGCGCGGCATTAAGGGCGGTCGCACGAAGGTGATCTCGGGTCTTACCAACTTTATAGGCGCGCTGATGGGAAAGCACGTCCCGAATGTGATAACGACACGAGCGATAGCACGCGCCCTCAGGTCGAAGTACCAGAAACAATGATCCGATTTACTGTACTCGGCAGCGGCTCGACCGGCAATGCCGTCCTCATCTCGACCGATAAGACAAATGTACTTGTCGACGCCGGTTTAAGCGCGCGCGAGATAATTCGACGACTTGGCGAGGTTGGCATTGATCCGCAGAAACTCGACGCTATACTTATCACGCACGAGCACAGTGACCACGCGGGCGGCTTGCGAATTCTGCTGGGAGCGATAGATTGTCCGGTCTATATCTCGCGTGAGACAGAAGATTCGTTTTATTGGACAAGGAAAACCAATGGCAACGGCGAAAGCGAGGGTCTGAAACGTCGTGCGGCATTGAAGGATCGTACTGTCGCGATCGAATCTAATAAGGAGTTTTGCGTCGGCGATATTGACTTTGAACCGTTCAGCGTGCCTCACGACGCGGCCGATAATTTCGGGTTCGTCGCCCGTCATGCGGGCGTGCGAATAGCGACGCTGATGGACCTCGGCCATATTACGAGATCGATAAAGGAGAAATTGAACGCGTGTGACGCGATCGTGATCGAATCGAACCACAGCCGCGACATGCTGCGGGCGTGTGCAGTTTATTCATGGTCGCTCAAGCAACGAATACTTTCGCGCACCGGGCATTTATCGAATGAAGATCTTTGCGAATGGCTGACGAATGATTTTGACGGCTCAGCGCGTCACATCGTCCTTGCGCATCTTTCGCAGCGGGCAAATGAACCGCACCTGGCATTATTGATGGCAAATACCGCGCTCGAGATGAGAGCACCGCTGTTCAAACCTGAGACAAAAGTGACCCTCTCTTTTCACGATCGGCCGACGAACTGGATCACGTTCTAAGCGTAGTAATTTCTCGCGTTTTTTCGCGCCGACCACGCGGCGATCAAGGCCACGGGCAAGCCAACGAGCAACGCGTGCCCGATAAGAGAATTAAGCAGAGACGGGACGGGCGGCCACGAGGGGAAACTCCGAATCGCCGAAAGTGGAATAACGACGTACTGCATCACGAAATGCGCTGCGATGCCAAAGATCAGACCAGAAACGATCGGGTGACGAACAAGAAAAGGGATCAACCGGCTCAACAAGAAATAGACCGCCGCGATCGAGAACGCGACACAGAAGTGCATTAAGATCCCCAGCAGCGCGCTATTCAAACCGCCCGCCCGCGATGCGTCCCGACCTAAAATTCCCGAGGCAGGGCCGTGCCAGACGTCGAGAAAGCCGATGCCAAAATAAAGCGGGAAGAAGATGCTTGCGTCAAGAAAATCCAGGATGCCGATCGCTAATCCGCCGTATACGATGGTTTCAAAAGCCGAAGGCTGGCCCTTTTTGCTCCCGTCCATGATCAGTTGCCTCGCTTAGAATACTGTCGGTAGATCGACCCTATGATGCGGCAAGTCAGGGATTTACTGCATCGGGCTTGGGGACAATTTGATCGGGCAGGACCCCGTGAAACGTTCGGCGGTGTAGCGGGCACGGGCCGTGCGCGTTCAGAGCATCGAGATGTACGCGAGTCGCGTATCCGACATGCTCTTCAAAACCGTAGTGCGGGTAGGCAGAGGCGTATTCACGCATCAGCGCGTCGCGATATGTCTTTGCGAGAACCGACGCCGCAGCGATCGACGCCGAAAGGCCATCACCGCGTATGATCGACATTTGAGGAAGCGTCGACTGTTTGATCCGAACCGCGTCGATCAGTAGAAAATCGGCCGCCGGCCGGAGCGCTTCCACCGCCTTGTGCATAGCTTTGATCGACGCTTGCAAGATATTGATCTCATCGATCTCATCGGCCTCGACCTGACCGACAGCGTAAGCGAGGCAACGCTTTTTTAGTTTTTCGGCGATCACAGCTCGCTGAATTTTGGTGAGCTGTTTAGAATCGTTGAGCCCCTTTGGAAGAGGTTTAGAGAGATCAAGAATGCAGGCGGCCGCAACGACCGGTCCGGCCAGACACCCGCGGCCGACTTCATCGACGCCCGCGACAAATCTATAGCCGGCGGCGTGGGCCTGCTTTTCGTAAACGCGTCCGAGGCTCGTGACTTTCAGATCAGAAAACAGAGAAACGCGAAGGTCGGAAGCGCTCGCCGTGACCGATCCGTTTTCCTTCGCGTTTGCCACAGGTGGAACTGTTCTATTCGGCGGCTGCCTGCTTGCCTTTTGCCCGAGTATCCTTTTCTTTGATGCGGGCCGCCTTTCCGCGGAGTTCCCGCAGGTAATAAAGCTTTGCACGACGGACACGGCCGCGGCGGACGACGTCGATATGATCGATCACCGTCCCATGGAGCGGAAAAATACGCTCGACACCAACGCCAAAGCTAACTTTGCGGACGGTAACCGTCTCGCGAGCCCCGCCGTGTTTACGGGCGATGCAAATGCCTTCAAAAGCCTGAAGCCTCTCTTTGTTGCCTTCCTTAATGCGTACGTGGACGCGGAGCGTGTCGCCCGGCTGAAAGCTCGGAACATTTTCCTTCACCTGAGTTTTTTCTACAACGTCTAATCTGTTCATTTCGTTTGTTCGTTGGCAATTGTTAATTGCTAATTGTTAATTGGCAAGAACTATATGCCACCAATTAACAATGAGCAATTAACAATTAACAATCGTCCTCATCTAATAGATCCTTTCTAAATTTCCTTGTTTTTTCGAGCGCCTTTTCGCGTCGCCATTTTTCGATCTCGGCGTGATTGCCGTTCAGCAGCACATCCGGGACTCTCATGCCGGAAAACTCGGCCGGCCGCGTGTAATGCGGATAGTCTAAAATCCCGCTTGAAAAAGATTCATTGACCGCCGATGTCTCGCTTCCCAACGCCCCGGGCAATAGCCTTGTGATCGAGTCGACCAGCACAACTGCCGCGGGTTCACCACCCGATAAAACATAGTCGCCGATCGATATTTCATCGGTAACAAGAACCTCGTTTACACGCTCATCAACGCCCTCGTACCGGCCGCAAATAAGAACGAGATGTTCCGACTTATCGGCGATCTCCTTGACGACGGCCTGTTTCAAGGGCTGTCCTTGCGGTGTCAAGAGCATGACGCGCGTCCCGCTAGGATAGTCGGCCTTGTTGCAGGTTCCGACCAGCGATTCGACGGCCGCAAAGATCGGTTCCGGTTTCAAGACCATCCCATCGCCGCCGCCAAACGGCCGGTCATCCACCATCCGGTGCTTGTCCGTCGTAAACTCGCGAATGTCGAGAACATTTATCTCAACCAAGGACGCAAGCTTAGCCCGACGAATTATCCCAAATTCAAAGACCTGCCCGAAAAATTCGGGGAAAATTGTTAAAACGTCGACTTTCAAAAATCCAACAGACCTTCCGGCGGATCGATCCTGATCAACTTGTTTTCGATCTCGACTGCGACGCAAATCGACTCGGCAAACGGGACCAGATGATCTCTCCCGTCGCCGGTGACCAAGAGGTTTTCGGTGCCTCCGGTGCGTTGCACTTCGGAAACAGTCCCGACCTCGCGGCCCTCGATCGTCTCAACGCGGCAGCCCTCAAGCTGCCAGTCAAAGAACTCGTCGGTATCGAGCCTCACAGCGTCAGTCTCGGAAACGCAAATTTCGGCATCTCGAAGCGGTTCAACCATTTCGATCGAGTCGTAGCCCGCAAATTTCAAAACGAGACGACCGTTCTGAAATCGATGCTCTTCAATTTTCAATTCCCGCCTTGTCTCGTCCGGCAACACCGCCGTCACATTTTCTAACCCCTCAAACCTATCGGGAAAATCGGTAAGGAGTTCGGCAAACACCTCGCCTTTTAATCCCCGCGGCCTGGCGATCTTGGCTATTGCAACGAGGTCGTCCATTTTAATACGAGCTAAAGCTCGCACTCTGAACTTTTAGTCCTCGACCAGGTCGAGCATAAACCGTTTGCCGTGTTTTTGGCCCGCTGCAAACAGCAAGCTGCGAATGGCCTTGACCGTACGGCCTTCGCGGCCGATGATTCGGCCCATGTCCGCATCAGCGACCCGCAGCTCGATCCGGACATTTTTACCGTCGGTGTGTTCGGACACCTCCACCGCGTCGGGGTCGCCAACGAGCGCTTTTACGATCTTTTCGACGGCTTCTTTCATGTTCGTAGAAGTCAGAGTGCGAGCTTTAACTCGTAACCTACAAGCTGAAAATACAAGCTAAGGCTTGCACTCTTAACTATTCAGCTGTCGGAACAGCGGCCGCATTCTTCCTGATCAGGCTTGCGGCCGTATCGGTCGGCTGCGCACCGACGCCGATCCAGTATTGAACGCGTTCCTGGTTGAGTTTGACCTCGGCCGGGTTTTTCATCGGATCGTAAGTGCCCAGAAGCTCGATGTACTTGCCATCGCGCTTTGAGCGTTTTTCCTTAACAACGACGCGATAATAGGGTTTACCCTTCGCGCCCATTCTGACTAAACTGATCGCTAGCATATTTGTGTTTTGCGTACCGCCTTCAGGCGGCTTCTATAAAAATTGGGTCCACCTAAAGTTGGAACTCAGAACTCTATTTCCTCTTTTTATGTCGCTTCTTTTTCTTGACGGACGATCTTGACTTCGAACCGTTCGGCTCGTCGCCGTGATCGATATCCGCGCCCATTCCACGAAGCATGCCCGGCATTCCCATGCCTCCGCCGCCGAGCATTCCCGAAAGACCTCCCGCCAGACCGCCCATCATTTTTTTCCCAAGCTGCCCAAAAAGGCCGCCGCGGTTCATCTGGGCCATCATTTTTCGCATCTGCTCGTACTGGCGGAGGAGTTGATTTATCTCGGAAATTGTTGAGCCAGAACCTTTTGCGACGCGTGTCTTGCGGCTGGCGTCGAGCAGACGATGGTCGTTTCGCTCGGCCCGCGTCATCGAATCGATGATGGCCTCAGTGCGTTTCATCTGCTGATCGACCTCGGCTGACTGTTCGTCGTTAAGCTGCATGCCGCCCATGAGCTGTTCAGGCAGCATTTTCATGAGTTTGGACATGGAACCGAGCTTTTTGAATTGTCCGAGCTGAGCCCTGAAATCTTCGAGCGTAAACTGGTTACGCGTCATTTTCATGAGCTGGGCCTGAGCTTCATCCTCGTTGATCTTGCCCTGGACCTCTTCAATAAGGGTCAGGACATCGCCCATGCCGAGAATGCGTTGGGCAATGCGGTCGGGATAAAAAGGCTCGATCGCCTCGTATTTTTCGCCGACACCGACGAATTTAACGGGCTGGCCAATGACCTGGCGGATCGACAGAGCAGCACCGCCGCGAGCATCGCCGTCCATTTTTGTAAGGACGACACCGGTTATGCCGACCCGCTCATGAAAAACTTCGGCTGAGCGAACGGCGTCCTGGCCGGTCATCGCGTCAGCGACAAAAAGTACCTCGATCGGTTTGGTCTCGGCCTTGATCTGCTCGAGCTCGACCATCAGCTCATCATCGACGTGCAGACGGCCGGCCGTGTCGATGAGCAGAGTGTCGTAACCCATTTCCTGCGAGTGTTTTACAGCACCCCGGACGAGGGTCATCGGGTCATTAGTTTCGCGATCCTGAAAGACCGGAATGCCCACAGCGCCGCTAACTACGCGGAGCTGCTCGCGGGCAGCCGGACGGTAAACGTCGACCGAAACGAGCAAAGGCTTTCTTTCCTGATTGTCGCGGAGCCAGCGAGAGATCTTGCCGGTCGAAGTCGTCTTACCCGAGCCCTGCAAACCGACGATCATTACGACATTCGGAATTTGCTTGGTAAAAACGAGCCTTGACGAGGTGCCGCCCATCAACTCGACCAGCTCGTCATAGACGATCTTGACGACCTGCTCGTGCGGGTTGAGGCCCTGCCAGACCTCCTGTCCCTCGGCCTTAACGCGGACCGACTCGACAAAGTCCTTTGCGACCTTATAGTTAACGTCTGCCTCGAGCAGCGCCATCCGAATTTCACGCAGAGCGGCATCGACGTGCTCGGGCGTCAATTTGCCCTGGCCACGCAGATTTTTCAGCGTTTTCTTTAATTTATCGGATAGCGATTCGAACATTATCTGCCTGCTCCAGGCACACTTCGGCCGTTAGAGTCGAAACTATAAATACTAAGCGTTACAGTCTCGAGTGTCAAGAAAAGGGCCTTAATTTGCGGGCTTTCGGCAGCTAACGCACGATTTCCGAGCAGGGTGTGCCAGATATTACCGCGTACGCCCAAGGCCCGGCAATTGGTATAAATTTTGCTATTCAACACCTGCAACTTATTGCAAGTGTAGTGTAACGCTACACCAAGATACTGTTTTGAGAAGACAGGAGCTAAGTCTATGAAAATAAAAGCAATTCTTTTAGCGACAGCCGCAACTTCGCTGATGGCCGCGTGCGGCGGCATGGCAACAAACTCGAATTACAATGCGAATCATTCGAATTCGATGACGAATTACGGGTCAAGTAACGCAAACACAAATGTTTACGTCACAAACAGCAATTCGAACATGTCGAATTCGAACCGCTGGAACTCGAATATCTCGAAGGAAGATTACGAGAAAAACCGCTCAGAGTACGAGAAAAACAAGGGCACGTCGGAATCCGTGGGACAGAGCCTTGAAGACAGTTGGCTGTGGTTTAAGACCAAATCGGCCCTAATGACAACGACCGATCTGCGCGATTCGACAATAAATGTCGATGTCGCGAACGGAGTTATAACGCTGAAGGGAACGGTCGCATCGGCCGCCGAAAAGGCAAAGGCCAAACAAGTTGCTGACGGCATCGAGGGCAAAAAGAGCGTAGTCGATCAGCTCAAGATCGCCCCGAACGACTCGATGACAAACACAAGCAGCGGAAACTCGAACGCGAACAAGAAGGGGAAGTAACACTCGGATCAGTTTTGATCGGGTAGAGGCGGACGCTGGTCCGCCTTTTTTCGTTTGGCCAGCTACTGTTTCAAAAACAACAAATGCGCGCTACCTAGAGGCAGGTTTGAGACTGGTTTGCGCTAGACCAGGGCGACGCGCCCGGGATGAGAAAATAGGAACACTTAATAGCGCCTTTTATTATTTTCGAGCGCAGGGCGAACTATGTTTTTGTTGAGTTGTTCGATGCTTGATCTGGATGTCCTTTCATGACGCGGTCAATTGCCTCAAAGACCTGCTCATTCGAAACGCTCTTTATGCACTTTGGATCGCCGTAGACTTTGCATTCGTAACCGGGGCAGGGTTGGCAGTCGAATGGGTTGAAAACGATCTCGTTCGGCGCGTCGGTCCATGGGCGCCAGTGGGTTCGGTTTGAGGAGCCAAAGACGACGACTGTCGGAGTGTTAACGGCGGCGGCGATGTGGGCGATGCCCGAATCGTTACCGACGAAGACTTTCGCACGCGAGGCGAGAGCGGTGATCTCGGGCAGAGTGAGATCGTCAAAGGTGATAACGGGAACCGTCGAGAGTTTGGACAATTCATCGAGAACTGCTCGTTCGTTTTTTGCGGCAACGGCAACGGAGGCGATGCCGCGATCGGCGAGATACTCGGCGACGCGCGCAAAATTTTCGGGCGACCACTGTTTTGTGAAGAAGAGACTTGCGGGGTGGAGCAGGGCGAATTTTGAGGGATGATAAAACACACTCCCTAACGGTCGTGTTTCCGCCTCTGCGGCCAGCTTGCGCGTGACAGACTCAACGGCGGCGTCGGTGATGGTCAGTCTACTTCGCGGTCGATCATCAACGGGAACGCCGGCGTATCCGAGCAGCGCGAGTTGCTGCTCGGCCGAATGAGTGGTCGCTGTGTTCCAAAAGCGAGATGCTGGTGGAAAAGCGTGAAAGTAAAGAAATGAGTATTGATATTCTAAGAAGCCGATCGTGTGTACGCGGCCCGCTGCAGACGTAAAGAAAGTGGAAGTTGTTCCCCCATGGAGATTTATAACAACGTCATACTTATTCCTTCGAATCTTCCAAGCCGCCTTTAACCGCCCGCCGCGGCCGCTCTCAACTGAAATGACATTATCGATCGCGTCGAACCCTTCGAGTAGCGGCGCAACCCAATCTTCAAGCAGGATATCGATCTGGGCATCGGGCAGAAATCGGCGCAGTGCGATCACCGACGGCGTGGCGAGGACCGTATCGCCGATCGAGCGAAGACGGATGACGAGAACGCGCTTAACCGATGGCCAGTCGATCGACATAAAACGAATGGATAATTGACAATTGATAGTGAACAATTTCGGACCAAATTGTCCATTTTCAATTATCCATTGTTCATTGCTCCACCTTGGCTTCGTCGACCAGCATTACGGGAATGTCGTCACGGACGGGGTAAACGAGCGCGCAGTCGGGGTTGACGCATTTCAGGCCGTCGCCGTTGGGCGTCAATTCGACCTTAGACTTGCATTTGGGGCAGCGGAGTATCTCGATCAATTCGGGGCTTACGGCCATTTCACTCTCCAAAAACTTTTTATTCGATTTTAGCTTGAGCAGGCGTATTATCGAAGTCCGGAAGCGGTGCGCGTAAAACTCTGTGAATTCGGTCGCTATTAGTTAATAAAGCAATAAGGCACTTCACGAACGTCATTAAATATAAGACCTATTGGAAAGTGGAATACAAAATTCGGAGGTCATCATGAAATTTATCGCGAAGTCAGCTTGTTTCAGCATTTTGTTCCTCGTCGTTATGTCCTGCAGCCTGGTCGGAAAATTGGCGGAAAAGGGCCTGGACAAAGAGCTGAATACAAAGCGCGCCGATGCCTTGTGGACCGACGTCCCCAAAATGGACGGGCTGGATGATTCGCCGACAGAAGATCTACCCATCACGATCAAACTCGTCCTGCATACGTTTGTGAACATGGTTTTGAACTCTGACAAGGACCAGAAAAAACACGTTTCTACCGACTGGATCTTTTATGACTACAAGGGCGGCGAGGCTGATATTAAGAATTTCTATACGCCCGAAAAAATGAAGGCCAGCGGAAACTGGAGTCTTGTCCAGGACATGCAGACGCCATGTAGGGAAGGAAAAGATGAAAATATCCCCGGCGAAGTATGTCTCTATCAGAAAACGGAAAACGGCAAGCAGGAGGGGATAATAATACTTGCGTTGCCGACAAAGGACCCCAAGACCCCGGTCTTTGTTTACTTTATACGAGCGGAAACTGACGCTGACGATCCGCAACAAAAAGGCGGACAGTAAACGCCGCCGGTTGTGTTGTACCTGGCACGGCCGTTGCGTGACTCAAGTGGAACTCCTCGCGAGATCAAAGGAGACAAATCATGAAACGACCCGCATCGGATGAAAAACAAAAGGCGGCGAGGACAAGCCTGCCGCCTATCACCGATATTTTTTGCAAGCCGACTAGCCCTCAGTCTTGGTGCCGCACTCCGGACAGAATTTTGCGCCCGGAGCAAGCTCAGCCTGACAGTTGGTGCACTTCGCCTTTTCCTGCGTTGCGCCGCACTCGGAGCAAAACTTAGCTCCCTCGCGAAGCTTTGCACCGCATTTGACGCAGGGAACCTGCGCGACCTCCATCTTGCCGCCGCAATCGGCGCAGAATTTCGCACTAGGCACGTTGGGCTTGCCGCAAGTTGGGCAGGGAACGGTCGAAGCCTGGGCTTGGCCTTGGGCGCCACCGCCCTGCTGCTGCTGGCCAAAAACATTTGCCATCTGGCCGCCGACCGCAAAACCGGCACCGAGGCCGGCACCTAGACCGGCTCCGCCCCCTTCGTTTTGGGCCGCGTCGCGAAGAGCGTCCGCCGCCTGAAACTGCATATAACGCTGAGCGTCGCCTAGAGCGCCCATCGACGCACGCCTGTCCATCGCGGCCTCGACCTCGGGCGGGACGGAGATGTTTTCGATAAAGAATTTTGTGACCTCGAGGCCCCAACCGCGAAACTCTTCGTTGATCTTGGCGCGGATGGCCTCGCCCATTTCCTTGTACTGAGCAGCGAGATCTAGAGCCGGGATCTTCAGCTCGCCGAGCGCGTCGGTAAATTCCGTGACAATGGCGCGCTTGAGCTGGCCGTCGATGTCCTCTGTCTGAAAATGCGCGTTGGTCCCGGCGATCTCTTTGATAAATCCGGCCGGGTCGGCAATGCGTAAGGAATATGCGCCAAAGGCACGCAGCCGGACGATGCCGAAATCCTGATCGCGCAGCATGATCGGGTTTGAGGTGCCCCATTTCATGTCCGTGAACTGCTTTGTGTTGACAAAGTAAACTTCGGATTTGAATGGTGAGTTAAAGCCGTATTTCCAGGCACCGATCTTTGAGAGGATGGGCGTGTTGCCGCCGTCGACCGTATACCGGCCCGGTCCGAAAACGTCGGCGACCTGGCCTTCGTGAACGAACACGGCGGCCTGCGATTCGCGAACGATAAGCTGAGCGCCGTTCTTTATCTCCTGCCCCTGGACCGGAAAACGATAAAGCATCGTGTCGCCGGTGCTGTCGAGCCATTCAATGACCTCGATAAACTGGTGCATCGCGGCGTCTGCTACTTTGTCAAAAATTCCCATGGTGAGTCTCCTTCTCTAAAGGATAATAACGATAAAATATGACACAAAGTTTGGTTTTATGAAAGAAAAGAACCCGTCCCAAGCTCTCCAACGGCCCGGGGGGCAAGATCACAAAATGCGAGCCGGCCGTGTCTTCGGATGTTCAGCCAACTCGCATTTTAATTATTGTTCGTTGCAGTATGCTCGGTTCTTGTTATCTTGAACCGGCAGCAGCACGACGAATCTTTACGGAGCATTTGGGGTCGCAAGAAAACCGTGAACGTCGCCGTTTGCGGTCACTCCCCAACCCGTGATCTGGCCCCTCGCGTTGATTCCGGAAGCGAACAGCAAATACAACGGTGACCCGGCCGATATATCGTTAAGATCTGTCGCCGCATTGTTTTCCCATAAAACGGCGCGCGGTCCATATTCGCCGACCGAGATCCCGACGGCCTGACCATTGTCGTTGAGAGTCCTGCAGCAGGTCACGGCACTCAGGAAATCTCCCGGAAGCGTGCCGAGATCGTGCATTCCGGTGGATCTTTTCCATATGTATGCGTGGAGGCTGCCATCGGATAGCTGTGAAGCGCCGGCGACATCACCACGGTCATTAATGGCCGAGGGCGCATTAAACGTGCCGCCGAGATTGCCAAGGTCGAATGAAGACCCGTCGCGATCCCAAAAAACGCCATGCGGGGCGGCCGGTGCTCCAAACTGGGGAAGCACCGTGTCGGAACATAGGCCTGAACCGCCGACGGCCTGGCCGCTTCGGTTGATAGCAAATCCAAAAGCCACCGTATCACCTGTGAGCGGTGAGAGCTGACGGGCCTGACCGTTTGCGTCCCAAATCACGGGCATGAACCGACGTACCTGAAATGGCGTGGCACAATCGTCGGGAGTGCCGTTTTCGGCATATCCGATGACCTGTCCGGCATCATTGATCCCGATGGCATAGCTGTTGTTTCCGCCCGGAAGCAACGGCAGCGGGAATAAGTTCCCGTTTCGCCATACAGAAGCGATGCACTCGACATGATTGCCAAAGCCGCAGAACGCCTCGTTGTTTGGGTCGGGGACCGCTGTCTCTGAGTCGACGAATGCCTCGAGACTTGCGTTCGGTCCACCGGGAACACTATTGAGGCCGCCCAAGGTACCCAAGTCGATCATCTTTCCGTTGTACCAGAGCGTTGCGTGTTGAGCCGAGCCGCCGCCGAAACTCGATGAAGAAGCTATCCAACCGGCGTTATTAATGTCATAGCCAAAGCTGGTCCCGCCGCCCGTCAGCGTGCCAATGTCTGTAACGATGTATGCAGCGGACCGTTTGCCGCCGTTGGCGAATGTGGCCGTAGAAAATGAGCCGAACAGCAAGGCCGCTATACAGGCAGCGAGAGAGATGCGGATAATATTCGAAAATTTCATTTTTCCTCCTCAGGCAGGGTTTGTTGTTTGTCTAATCGCGTGAACGAGACTTTTGCCTTCATCTCTACCCGCGTAGGCGCGTAAAGAACAGGCTCAAAAAAGTCAGGGAGTAGGATTGTGGGCTATAATGACATGGCGTGTGGACACCCAAGTTGCATGAAAAACCCTGATCCGACATCTCGCGAGATCACGGCGATGCTACGCCAGTGGGAGAAAGGAGACAGGACCGCGTTGGAAGAGTTGATGCCGCTCGTATATGACGAGCTTCACAAACAGGCCGCACGCTACCTTCGCCGTGAGCGAGCTGACCACACCCTGCAGACGACAGCACTCATCCACGAAGCCTTTCTTAAACTAGTCGGCCAGCGCGAAGCGCGCTGGGAAAGCCGGACACATTTTTTTGCGATCGCGGCCCAGGCAATGCGGAGGATATTGATCGATCACGCACGAGCAAAACATCAGGCGAAACGCGGCGGAGCAAATATTACCCTGGCTTTGGACGATGTCGAGCCGGTCAGCGGAGGAAACGAGCGGGACGTCGATCTTTTGGCGCTGGATCAGGCCCTTGGCCGCCTTGCCAAGATCGACGAGCAGCAGGTTCGAATCGTCGAGCTGCGATATTTCGGCGGATTGAATCTGGAAGAGACGGCTGCCGCCCTTGGGATATCGCGTGCGACGGTAGTGAGAGATTGGAGCGTTGCAAAAACCTGGCTGCGGCGTGAGCTGACAAGATGAAGCAGGGATGGGAACACGCAAAGCAAATCTTCGTCAATGCGATCGGCGTTGCTCCCGACGAACGGCTGAGATTCGTTGAACGGGAGTGCTCGGGCAACGAGGCGCTCTATAATGAGGTCAAGAGTCTGCTCGATTCGTATAAAGACGATAGTTTTCTGGAAACGCCGGCAGTAACGCAGCTTGCGGAGACGCTTTCCTTTGACACACCCGAACTTACGTCCGAACAAAGCTTCGGTCACTTTAAGATCATTAGGCAATTGGGAAAAGGCGGGATGGGCGAGGTCTATCTTGCCGAAGACACGAAGCTAAGCCGAAAGGTTGCGATCAAGGTACTGAATAAGAGAATTGGCGCTCACGCTGACAACATCGAACGGTTCACACGAGAGGCAAGGGCAGCATCGGCGCTAAACCATCCAAACATACTTGTTATCCACGAGACAGGCGAAGCCGACAAGGCGAAATATATAGTCAGCGAATTCGTCGACGGACAAACGCTTCGGGAGTTTCTAAAGGGATCGCCCATAAGCGTTTCGACAGTTCTCGATATCGCGATCCAGATCGCAAGCGCGCTAACGGCCGCTCACGGTGAACACATTATTCATCGCGACATAAAGCCGGAGAATATGATGGTGCGGCCAGACGGCTTGGTCAAGGTGCTTGATTTTGGCCTTGCTAAACTGATGACCGGCGGCCCCGCTCTGGTTGGTTCCGAGGGCCCGACTCAGATCCACAACCAAACGGCGAAGGGCATGATTCTCGGAACTGTCAATTACATGTCGCCGGAGCAAGCGAAGGGCGAAAGAGTTGATGAGCGAACGGATATTTTTAGCCTTGGAGCGTTGATCTATGAAATGGTTGCGGGCCGGCCGCCTTTTGAGGGCGATTCGCTCTCAGAAACATTTGCAAATCTGATCAAGGCCGAACCCGCGCCGCTTTCGCAATACGCGGAAAACCTTCCGATCGAACTTCACAAAATAGTTACAAAGCTACTAAAAAAGAACCGAGATGAGCGGTATCAAAAAATGCTTGATGTGCTCAGCGATCTGCGAGAACTGCGCGACAACCTGGCCTTTGATGACCGGCTCGAGAGATCAAAGTCAGCAAGGGACGGAGGTCAGCCAGCGGAAATCTCGAATGACAGCTCGTCCAAACTGCAAGCCAACACATTTGGCGGCAAACGGCGAATCTGGATGATTACGGCCGTGTTCGCTCTGGTGGTTTTGGCCGGATCTCTCGGTGCCTATTACCTTTTTTCGAATCGCTCACGGCCTCCGGCGCCGAGTGAAAGAAAGACCCTGGCGATATTGCCGTTCGTTAATTCCAGCCAGGACCCGAATGTTGAATATCTCTCGGACGGAATAACGGAAAATATCATTAACAGTCTTTCGCAAGTGTCGGGTCTTAAAGTAATGTCCCGCAATTCATCGTTCCGGTTCAAAGATGATCAGAACGACGTACAGGGGATCGCGTCAAAACTTGGCGTCGAAAACGTGATAACCGGCGATATAAAACAGCTGGGCGACAGACTCGTAATCAACGTGCATCTGATCGACGCAACCGACGATTCGCAGATATGGGGTAATCAATATGTTCGCTCGTCTTCGGACATTTTTGCCGTTCAAACCGAGATCGCGAGCGAAGTAGCTCAATATCTGCGAGTGAGACTGACGGACAATGAAACGCAGCTCCTCAAAAAGCGCTATACGGACAATGTCGAGGCCTATCAGCTCTATCTGAGGGGTAAGTACTCTTGGAACAAACACACGCTCGAGGACGTGAGAAAGAGCATAGACTATTACGATCAGTCCCTTGAAAAAGACCCGAACTATGCATTGGCCTACTCTGGACTCTCGGCTGCGTATGGCGTATTAGGTAATAACTATTTGCCGCCGCGAGAGGCGTTTCCGAAGGCGAAGACTTATGCCGCAAAAGCTCTGGAGATCGATGACACTCTAGCCGAGGCGCACGGCGCGATGGCGGCCGTTGACCTTTATTACGACTGGGACTTGACCGAAGCTGAAAAACAACTAAAGCGCGCGGAAGAACTCGACCCTGATCTTTCACAAATATATCTCCTCGACGCTGATCGTTTGGAAATACTTGGGCGGTTCGATGAAGCCGCAAGAAAACGAAAGCGCGCGCTTGAGATCGAGCCGCTTTTACCACAGTTCAATTTTGTGGCAGGAGCGACTTCTTACTTGGCCGGTCAATACGACGATGCCATCACACAGCTAGAGAAAACCGTCGAGCTGGAACCACGGTATTACCAGACTTATCTATTTCTCGGAAACGCCTACGAACAGAAAGGAATGTATGCCAAGGCGATCGATGCGTATGAGAGAGGTATAACCCAGGGCCATCGTGGTCCGGACCTCGTAGCTGCCTTAGGGCACGTATATGCACTCGAAGACGAACGTGATAAAGCGGAAAAGGCGCTCGCTGAGCTCCGAAAAATGTCGAGCGCGGGTTATGTCAGCCCGTACTGGTTCGCAGTGGTTTATGCCGGCCTGAACGATAGAGAACAAACCCTCGCGTGGCTGGAAAAGGCATATCAGGAACGCTCGAATCCGCTCATATGGCTAAATGTCGAACCGCAGTTCAAACCCTTGCGGGGCGACGTGCGATTTCAGAATCTGGTAAAACGGATCGGTCTGTAGCATGCGCATGGGAAAGTCCGATTTTCGATTGCGTGCGAATTTGGGTGTGATCTCATCAGGACCGGTCTGCGCGAGCTGACAGCGAACTCCATATCCGCAACACAAGCACCATAAACAAGCCGCTGATGCAATCGAGGACTACATCCCATGGGGTACTGGTCCGCGACGGTTCCAGGCTCTGATTCAACTCATCAAGAGATGCCACCACAAGAACGAGCAGGATCGCGAAAACGAATCGGTATTTGAAGACCGTGGCATTTGTCGATCTGAACCACGCCCGAACGGCCCAGAAGGCGAGCACCGAATATTCGAAAAAGTGGGCGCATTTGCGGATAAAGCGATGAGATTCCTCGATCGTTTCGATGGGGGAAGCGGGCCAGAAAAATCGCAGGATAGGCTCGATAAAGCGCGAGGTATGTGCAGCGGAAGCGATCGTACTTGAAAAAAAGAAAATGAGCGCGATCCAAAACAAAAGCGGGCCGTAAAGACGTGCCCACTGTGTCCATGATCTTGAATCGGTGTTCAACGAGCCTTGCTTACAACGCTGCCGCTCCGGAGACGACCTCGATGATCTCTTTTGTGATCGCCGCCTGGCGGATGCGGTTCATGTTAAGCGTCAGCGTGTCGATCAACTCACCCGCGTTCTTGGACGCAGAGTCCATGGCGGTCATTCGCGAACCTTGCTCGGATGCGACCGACTCGAGCATCGCCTTATAAAGCTGCGTTTCGACCTGGCGCGGCAGCAGCTTGCCAAAGATCTCGGCGGCAGGCTGCTCATAGATATATTCTGCCTGAGCGCCCTTATCCCCAGATTCCTCCTCGACCAGGCGCGGCACCGGCAGGATCTGTTCGATGACGGGCTTTTGCGACAACACGGTGCGAAACTCGGTGTAGACGAGAAACACTTTATCGATCGTCGTATCGTCGGTAAATTTTTGTATGATGTGGCGAGCGATGTCGAGAGCGTCCTGGTGATTGACCTGGCCGCTGCCGGTCAGGCCGATATATTCGTCAGTGATCTCGACCGTCCGGCGTTTGAAAAAATCGCGGCCCTTGCGGCCGACGGCAACTAGCTCGGTCGACTTCCCCGAACTCTGGCTCAGGAACGCCTGTGTCGCCTTGATGACGTTTGCGTTAAAGGCACCTGCGAGGCCCTTGTCTGCGCTGACCAGCACGATGAGATATTTCTCGTCGCCGCGCGGATCGAGCAGCGGATGTGACAGCTCATCGGCAACCTTTGCGCTGAGGCCGGTCAGCACCTCAGACATCTTTTGCGCGAACGGCCGAGCGGCAGTGACGCGGTCCTGAGCGCGTTTGAGCTTAGCCGCGGCGACCATCTTCATCGCCTTGGTGATCTGCTGCGTGTTTTTGACCGACTTGATCCGCCGGCGCATGTCTAAAAGACTTGGCATGACTATCTATGTTCTAGCAACATTAGTTAACTTCGATCGACTGCGTACCCACAAACTCTGCGTCTAAATGCGGTTTGCCGTCTTCTATGAGCATTTCTACAACTTCCCGCAAATTCTGGTTCAACTCGTCAAGAGTTTCGCCCTGAGAATGGGCGCCCGGAAAGCCCGGAACGTAACCCACAGACAGGCCGGTCTTGACACACTTTTCAACAACGGCAGTAAAGTTGTACATCGTGCCCCTTATGCAGCAGCCAACGCAGCTTTTTGCCAGCGTGTCGCTTTGAAATCTTCGACGGCTTCTTTCATCGAAGACTTCAGCTCGTCGTCGATCGACTTTTTATCACGGATGGTGCTCAGCACCGCGGGATGAGCTTCCTTGATAAAAGTGTTGATCTCGCTTTCAAAACGCTTTAGGTCTTCAACCGCGACGTCATCCGCCAGGCCGTTGGTTACCGTCCAGATAATGAAAACCTGGTCCTCGACCGGCATCGGCTGATACTGCGGCTGTTTCAAGATCTCCGTCAGACGCTTACCGCGTTCGAGCTGCGCCTGGGTCGCTTTGTCCAGGTCCGAGCCGAACTGCGCAAATGCCGCCAGCTCACGATACTGAGCAAGCTCGATACGCAGTGT